>SDGW01001512.1_pt1 | contig 12955 bp, 11 predicted proteins | sample 2873831 | NCBI WGS metagenome assembly SDGW01 (sample SAMN08132700, study PRJNA421101) | hypersaline lake metagenome | isolation source: celular fraction 0.22 microns magnesium sulfate-rich crust from ephemeral... | place: Spain: Penahueca Lagoon, Toledo | collected 2011-07
AGTTGCTTGATGTGGCGAGGAAATAGCCAAATGCAATCCTCTGCATAGGGTGATGTAGTAGGGCATGTATAGATCTTGTCCTCAGAGTGGATCAAGATGGGTGTTTTTTGCTTGTAGCCAAGTATAAGTGCCGTTGCACTTCGGAGCCCTTCAAACGTACATAAATAGGTTTTACACATTTTTTCAATAAGTTCTAAAGGCAACTCCTTAACTAGAATTTCTCCTTTAATTTCATCGATAATTTTAGCTCCATAATACTCATGCTTCATTCGTACAATCGCCATTGTTGTTGGTCCAAGAGGTGTTTGAATTTCAGACTGGATTTTTAATTTCGTCAAAATACTTCTCTCCCTTGTCATTTGTTTTTCGCTAACGTATTTCTACATCTGAGCCTCCTTTTTCATGTGTTTCCGTTTCAATCATCGAAATGGCGATTGGGCGAGGAGGTTAAACATCTTCTCGATTGAATGGAAGAAGGAAAGTTAATCTACACCATATGTAAATAATCTCCTTTTTCTTGTTATTATTGTAAAATAGTCCGAAAGTCCTTTTCAACTATAAATTTACATATGAATCCCCGTTTCGCTAGGATTAGACAAGGATCTATTTTAAATGACAAAACTTCTATATTTTCGATAAGGCGTGTCGACAGATTTTGTCATACACAAATTTATAGTAAATATTATGTTTTCAAGGTGTTGTAACAGATTCTACTTGTCCAAACGTGACGTACTGAGCACCAAACGTCACGTTTACTCAGGTGAAACGTAAGTGTGGATTCGATACGCTCTACCTACCGCGGAAAAAGGGAAAGGCGCGCTTTTCGAATTGAGGCCGTTTGTGGCAGTAGAGTCGTTATCGTTTGAACAATTATTAGAAGACTATAAACCGATGATCCATAACATCATCCATCGTTTAGGCATTATGGACCCACACCAGGAGTTTTATCAGGAAGGTGTACTTGCTTTCTGGGAAGCATGCCAGACGTATGATGAAGAGAAGGGCAAGCGATCCACCTATACGTATTTTATTATCCGAACTCGCTTGATCAACTTAATAAGAAAGAAGAATCGCAAGCAAGAACAAACAGCCGAGATTATGGTGAAGAGTAAGAGAGAAGCCACGATTGGTCCACATGACTTTGAATGGGATCCATACTTGTATCAGGAGATGATGGGTATGTGATTGAAGACTTGTCTATTAAGGAGGTAGCTGCTAGGGAGAAAGTGACGGTAGATGCTGTGAAGAATTGGGGGAGACTGGCGAAGCGGAAGTTGAAGGAGGAGCCTGTGGTGCTTACGTATCTTGGATTGGTTGAGAATTGATCAAACGTTTGATCAATGACGATTCAATAACTATGGGGTAATTAATAAAACAATTAAAATCATATAAAACCTTTGATGAATATTCATTCATCAAAGGTGAGTTCAGATCCCACTCCCTTCAAAAAGCTTTTAAAGATTCTAGATCCATCTTTGCGATAATGTCTTTTATAACACTTTTCTATTTTATAGAGAACGGCATGGTTACATGGGTTTTTAGGTGTTTCCCATTTAATCCTTCTAGATTGCTTGCAACATGAAGTTCATAAGAAGCTCTTTTTTTACTTTTCATCTGTTTGTTTCCTCCTCATTAGGGTTCAATCGGAAGTTTTGCGCGCAGGAAAGCCGTTTGAGGGGGGAATTCGGGGGGTGACAGGCACCAAATTATTTTGAAAATTTAACCTATTCCATTTACAGTATCGATTAAGTATAGTAGTATTTCCTAGAATAACATTAGTAGGTAGTGGGTGGATTATTTGGTATTTGATGGATTAATTTTCTCTTTAATTATTGGCTTTTTAAGACGGGGGACACTAAAAGGCATTGCTGACATACATTTAAAGTTCGGATGGATGTTCCCTATCCTGTTAGTGGTTCAATTCTTGATTTATAGTTTTCAAGAACAGTATGAGCTTTTAGGACATATAAGTGGATATCTTTTCATGATTATTTATATTGTAGGCTTACTTTTCTTGTTTCTTAATCGCCATTATCAAGGCGTCTGGATTATTTTTATAGGTGTTCTATTAAACTTTATCGTTATGTTATTAAATGGGGGAAGAATGCCGGTTTCTCTAGAAGCCTCTATTATATTAGACCCTATGTATGCAGAGGCTCTTAAGAATGGAATGTATGCTAAACATACTATCTTAACAGACCATACGACATTTGGATTCTTAGGTGATATCATCCCTATAACGAGCCCATATCCAAGAGACCAGGTAATAAGTATTGGTGATGTAGTTATGAATATAGGTATTTTTGTATTTATACAATATCTTATGTTAAGACATAAACAGGCTGCGATTATCACTTAAAGGAGGTGAATAAAATGCGCGAAAAAAAATATGGCATTAAAGTTACAAAAGTAATAGTAAACATTGCTATCCTAAGTTCTCTTATTGCTGCTTTAACATCTGGCTTTAAAGTTCACTAACTTACATAGAGAAGTGGAGTTTTCCACTTCTCTTACTATTTCTAATGAGAGTGATGAAAATGAACTTATTATTGAAACACCAATTTAATATTTACATATATGTTATAGCGTTGATCGGTTCTAGTTTATCTTTATTTCAAGGAAGCTATTTCTTTACGTTATCCAACACGGATTGGATTATAGCGTTCACTTCTGTTTGTGCTGTAGTTTTATTAAATGAATATATGATCAAACTTCCGCCAAAGGGAAATTCACTATCGATGGACTCTGCTATATACCTTGCTGTACTCTTTGCGTTTGGTCTAGGAACAACCATCTATGTACTTGCAGCAAGTAGTCTAGTATTTGCTTTATATCACCGCCAAATTATTTGGTGGAAGCACTTATTTAACTTTTCTCTTTACTCAATCATGATCACAGGAGCATATTACACGTATACCCTGGTAGGTGGTGAGGTAGGTGCTTTCAACATTTTTAATACTTATCCTTATTTTATCTCTATGGCTAGCTACTTCTTGGTAAATGTGGTGCTCATAGGTTTATATTTTTATCTATATGCCAAAGAAAGATTATTTAAGGAAATTATTAAAGATGCCTTAGTTAGCTATTTTGTTACTCTAGCACTAGCCTTTATATTAGTCATTCTTTTAAATGCTTATCCACTATTTGGGTTATTTCTTTTTTCAACAATAACCATCGTATTATCATTACTCTTTAGGCACTATTTTCATTTATATCAAGAAATCTCTGATAAGGCGAGTATTGATGAGCTTACAGGTCTAATTAATCATGGTCATTTTAAAGAGATGTTACAGAATTATTTTGTAGATGATACTAAGCATCCCCTTAGTTTATGTTTACTAGATGTAGATGATTTCAAGGTGTATAACGATTATTATGGTCATCTTCAAGGGGATGAATTGCTTCAACATATTGGCTACATGCTAAAAGAATATTGCGAAAAAAACGAGTTCCTCGTTGCACGATATGGGGGAGAAGAATTCGTTATCTTGTTGCCTAATATAAATAAAAAGGACGCTTATCTTTATATTGATAAATTACGTAAAAAGATGAATGATACCTACTTTAGTGGTGTAGAAGTCCTTCCCCACGGCTGTCTTTCTTTTTCGGGAGGAGTCATTGAATATGAGAGGCCTATTTATAATACTTCTGAACTTTTGGGGAAAGCAGACCAAGCTTTGTATTATGCAAAAGCACAAGGAAAAAATATGGTGCACCTATTCAGTGAAAAAGATGAAATTCAACATGTGCTAGATGTTCAAAAGGACCTTGAGTTGTTAGAGCAAAAGTTAAATATTTTTATGTATAAAGATATTTATACGTACCAACATAGTAAACGGGTTTACAACTATGCTATTCATTTTGCTGAAAAATTGGCATTAAATGAGCGTGATAAGCAATTATTAATTATGGGAGCCCTAATTCATGATATTGGTAAATTAGAAATCCCAAGAGATATCATTAATAAAAAAGGGAAATTAGAACCCCATGAATGGTCAATCATGAAGAAACATGTAACTTGGGGGAGAGAGATTATTTCAATTTATAAGGGGTGGGAAGATTTAATACCATTAGTGGAATTACATCATGAAAGGTATGATGGCAAAGGCTATCCTTATGGATTAAAAGGGAAAAGCATTCCCAAATTAGCTCGTATTTTATGTGTTATTGATTCATTTGACGCGATGACTACTGAAAGGCCTTACCAAAAGACAAAATCCTTTGAAGAGGCAATTGATGAGTTAGTGCGTTGTTCAGATCAACAGTTCGATGGGCAATTTGTTTCTCCCTTTATAGAAATGATTAAAGAAAAATACCCATTAAAAGTAAATGCTTAGAGAACAGAGATAGGTCTAGGAAATTGCAAAAAAGGAAGTATCTCCCTTATGAGTGGGACACAGGGACAGGTACATTGTCCCATTCGCATCCCTTGGGACATGGGACCTGTCCCATAGCCGTCAAGCTAAGCTAGAGGGTTTTGTGATGTTCCTTAAAAACGTTATCCTTCCCTAGAATCTTATTCTAGGGAAGGAAGATTTTATGGGTTCTAATAATAAATTCTTTACGATATCTGAAGTGATTCAAGAAACATTTAACCATACATCTGTGAGAAAAACAGCCAAAGAGAACGGTTTTTTTATACGTTCCAGTAAAATAACCCCCGAGTCTTTTCTTGGTCTTTGTACGTACTTTGATAAAACTATTGGTCAAAAAACTTTATATAACTTATGCAACACAATCTCTTATTCTCTTCACACCTCGATATCCAAACAGGCATTACACGACCGGTTTAATGACAAAGCTGTATCCTTCTTATTTGATATTTATAAGCAATTGGCAGCCAGTCAAATAGGCATTGCCACTCATATAGAGGTTAGTCACTTGTTTTCACGTATTCGCATTATGGATTCTACCTCTTTTGGTCTAGAAGGGGATTATCCTGATTACCCTGGATTTAATGATTCCGGCGTGAGTATCCAGTTTGATTTTGATTGGATACAAGGCAAATTTCTTCATCAAGAAATTCACCCTCAAACCAAAAGTGATATATCAGCTGCCCGTGATGTTATGGATTCTCTCTTACCAGGAGATTTACTATTACGAGATCTAGGGTATTACGCGGCAAATATAATGGAAGAAATTGATGAGCAAGGAGCTTCTTATATCTCACGAGCTCCGAATAACACGAAATTTTGGTTAAAAAATGTAGATAAAGGATGGACACAAATTAAACCAGAGGAAGATATAAAAGATAAAGCCCCAGGAGAAACCATAGATTATGGGTTTATCAAGGTTGGAGGGGATACAAGACATTCGTTTAAAGGTAGAGTGGTCGCGCAGAAATTATCCTCTGAACAACAGAGAAAACGAAAAAGAGCTTTGAACTTAAAAGGGCAGAGAGGAAAGGATGTCCAATCTGCCCACCAAAGAAGTAATGTTCAAGTTCTTGTGACCAACATTTCACGAGAAGAGTTAGGTCCTCAAGACTTGTATCCATTGTATACCCTGAGGTGGCAGATTGAAATCTTATTTAAAGCATGGAAATCCCTGTTTGATATCCACAACGTACGAAAGGTGAAGCAAGAACGGTTAGAATGTCATTTATACGGAAGATTAATCAGCATTCTTTTATCTTCCATGACCATGTTTCAATGCCGACATTACCTGTATTATAAGCACCAAAAGGAAATTTCTGAATACAAGGCCTTGTACTTGATTAAAGAAGGGCTTTCAGAACTTAAATCTGCCCTTGGATCAGGGAGACAGGCGGTATATGAGCTCCTTATGATGATCTATGAGAATGTCAGGCGCCATGGGGTGAAGGATCATAGGCATAACCATCAGAGTCCGTTTGATATTTTTGATTTGGCTTATAAGTAAGGAGAAAGACGTCTTGTGGGGACCTGTCCCTGCGTCCCGAGAGTTGATCAAACGTTTGATTAATTACCTCTAACCACAATATCAAAACCACTGTATGTAAAGTCACTATCATATACCGTGTTTCCGATATGCACTACGCCATCTACAATAAACTCCGAGTTATCCCATGATGTGAAGTTTGTCCCTTCCTCTAAATGAACGTCGCCATTGATAATGAGTCTAGATCCAGCGGTTAATTTAATTTCATTCCCAGTAAATAAGTTGTAATCCACAGTCACTGTGTTTCCATTGTGTGAGACTATTCCTTCGTTAATTCGTGCACTTCCCATTACATATAATTGAGAGTTTTTTGCATTTAACTCTAGCTTTTGTTTTACAAAGAGGTTTTGTTCCACTGTCATATTCGAACCATTTTGTGTTAAGGTCCCTTGAATGAGTGTATTCCCTTTTACATTTAATTTCATATTATCAACAAGGTGAGCGCTACCATCAACAAATAAATCTTGGTCTATAACAAGCTTAAGTTCATCATAATCTTCTGTTCCATATAGTTCTAACCCGTTACTAAAATGAGCACTTCCATCTATAACATGAGTTTGCTTAGGGGCTTGATACCACTTATAGTTAGCAGCTAAATTTGATTTTTTAAAAGTAGAATTCCCTGTTACCTCACCTTGGTATGGATCTAAACTTACTTTTGAAAAATTACTAGGGTCCATTTGAATATTTTCTTCAAAGTCACTACTTTCATCAAATGCAGCTTCATCACCCGTTTGCTGATTTCCTCCATTGTTTCCCGGAGTCCCTTGATATTTTCCTAATCGATTGATTACGGTATCAATTTGGAATTCGTTCTGATTTTCATCTTTTATTAAAAGCGTTATTTTTAAAGGTTCTAGGTGATTAATTGAATAACAATCATTATTTTCATTTATGTTCTTGCTATCATTTTTCATTAATACATTACTAGCGTTGGTTGCATTAAAGGTGATATCGTCATCCAAAATCGGAGAATCTGCTGATCCAAAATAGAATTTCTGGTTATTATAGCAAAGCATATAATCTTGATCCTGATGTTTATTCCTCAGTTTCGATATAAACAGATTCGCATCTTGTCTAAGATTGATGTGGTTTTGGGCAATATCATTCTGGTTCAAAGCCGTAAATAGAACCCCCCAAATGAGTCCAATCAAAATTGTGGAGATCGCTAAAGTTGCTAATAATTCTACTAATGTAAATCCTGATTGCGAATTTGTAAGTTTTACTTTCACTATTATCACCCAATTCTATTATAATAGAAATATAGGAAAAATGTTGGAGGGATTGTCATATTTAAGAATGAAAAAGGACTAACTTTAATTGAGGTACTCGCTTCCATTGTGATTTTGGGGATTATCATAACAGTTTTTCTTAGTTTCTTTAGTCAATCGATAATGTTCTCTAAGAAAACAGAGGATCAATTGTCTGCTATTAATATTGCAGAAAAGGTACTTTATGAAGTGAAACAAACCTATTCCAATTCAAACAACATCCCAAGTGAACTACCTTCTTACCCTAAAGATTCAATAGGACAATACATTGAAGTGAATAATCAAAAGTACTATCTATCGTTCTCTGTCAGTCAATCAGCAGAAGAAGCAAGGTTAAGGCTATATCGTGTGCATGTTGAAATTACAGATAAGAATTCTAGACTGCTAAGTGAAATTTATGATTATATCAACACAGGAGGATAGAATGGATAAACAGTTAAGTAATCAGAATGGTTATGCATTAGTATTAGTCCTTCTTATCATAGCGGTAATGGGGATACTGACTCCACCTTTAGTGAACAGTGTACTAAATAATGCCAAACAGTTTCAAAGAAGTGAAGAAAACATTCAACTAAATAAATTAATTGATATGGGAAAAATGTATGCAAGGAATTCTATTATAGATGAGATTAATAATCTTCCTACAACTAGTATATCGGATGGTATAGATACATTAAGTTCAGAATTATCGAATGTAGTTAAACCCCTCGATAGCTCTCAGAACAATCAATCTTTTGCCATTCGTTATGATTCATTTGATAAGCAGGGAGATCAATTGATGATTACATATACGCTAACTGGGGGATTAAAAAAATCAAATCAAGAGGTAGAAGAAAAATCTGAAACGGAAACATTCATCTTGAAGTTGTCTGGTAGCGGGAGCGGAGATGGTGGTAGTAGCACTCCTGTGGATTGGGGAGATCTAGATGAAGATGATTTTTCTGATTCAGATAAATTCCCAAATCAATACCCCGATAAAGTAAACTTTGGTAGAAACACCACTGAAATAGACGGAAATACGAATTTTGCTAAGGAAGTAAAGGTTGGAAAGGATACTACCATTACCGTAAATGGAGGTGCTGTTTTACAAGACGGCTCACACATGTCTAACGACGGACATTTAAAGGTTAATGGGCACTTTTACGCTACAGATGGAAAACTGTTTCTAAATCAAGGCTCTTCTCTTATCATTGAAAAAAATGCATGGTTCAAAAATGTGGAAATTCAATTCCCTACTGGCAGTACAATATGTGTTGTTGGTGAAATTAAAGAATGGGATGTTAGTGGACAAGGAAATAAACAACCTCCAAGTCCTGAAGAAGTCGACTCCTGTGATCAAGCTGGTAGTGGTATTTATTATGTGGGACAGTATTTTGATGACATAGATGGAGGAGAATCAGGAGCGGAATGGGGAGTTGTCGGTTCGGAGTAGGGACAACTGAGAATCGTCTCCCTCCAATTCAAATACTCTTTTCACCAGGGATATGGATAGCAGTTTTCTTTCTACCATAAATATCACTTGTCACATACTAATTTTTCCTATATCTGTTATAATCAGTAGAGGTTTCATATAGTCATAAAGGAGCATTTTTTGTGAAGAAAGAACGATGGATTTGGAGTTTACCAATAGGGTGGATGGTGTTTATCTTTCTATTGTCATCTCAACCTTACCAAGATCAAAATATTCAGCCGCTAATACGTGAAAATATCAATATGGAGTCTAGTGAGAAAGTGCTGAACGATGTTTCAGTAAAATATCGCGGGAAAGAAGTAAGTGTACATACTAAAGGGACTGAAGGGTTTATAGAGTTTGGGATTCGTAAAGCTGCCCATTTAACAGTGTACTTTATCTTAATGCTTTTAACTTATTTAGCTTTATCGAAAACGAATAACTGCCGTTTTTGGGAGAATCTATTATTCGCATTTTTAATATCATCTTTATATGCTGGCTTTGATGAATTCCATCAAAGCATAACCCCAAATCGTACTCCTTATATAGGGGATGTATGGCTTGATATGAGTGGAGCTTTTTTGGCTTGCCTGGTTTTAGTGTTAAGGAATCAGTTTAGGAGAATTCGGTTTTCAAAATAATATAAACAGTTATTCATCCATGTTATGATTGAGGAGATTAAGAAAAAATTAACAATAGGAGAGTTCACATGCTTAAAAAAGTCAACGTAGGATTTTTGCTTGCTTTCTTCCTTTTTACTGGCAATGCCTTTGCTGAGTCAGAATGGGATCAACAAAACGTACCGATAGATAAGGAATGGACGATTGAGTTTAGTACGGAATTGATGCAGAAGACGGTTAACACCAACAACATTTACATAACAGATGAAGCGGGTGACAAGCTGAGTTCTATTGAGGTATCAATGGATAATAATGAAGTAACTGTTACAAATCAAAATCAATATGAGGATGGCAAGACCTATAACCTTCATATTACTAATAGTGTTAAATCTATTAATGGATTATCTTTGGGGAACGAAGTCGTTATGGAATTTGTTACTGGTGGAGAGGAATCCGAAGTACCATCTTCTTCATCTTCTTCAGACAGTGAAGAAGATCAAATTTTAAGTGATATTTTAAGTGAATATGAACAAAAGTTTGAGGGTTTACAAGAGCAGTCAGAGGCTGATTTGAATGATTTAGTTCAACAAGCGAACGAGGAATTACAAGAAGAGGTAGAAGATAATGGAAAAACAGAATCTGAGATAGCTCGGGAGCTGGCTCCAAAGTATCTACCGAAAGCTCAAAACCTTGAAGAAGAAACCGACGAGTCTTTTAATTCTATTTACGAATCTCTTGTAAATCAGCTGCAAAAGAACGGTTATAGTTCAGCTAAAGCTAAACCATTTAAGGAAGATTATCAAGAAGAGAAAGAAGCGATGAGGGAAGACTTGATAAAGACTTTTTTGGAGTAGAGTAGTAGGTGCCTGTCACCATCCGATCTTTGTCGAATTCTGAAGAGGAAATCAGATTTGATCTCCTTAAATAAAACCACATATATTTTATAAACTAGCAGGTCTGCGCTATGGCGTTATCTGCTAGTTTTTTATATTAGAGAGTGTTTTGGGACGGAGGGACAGGTCCGTTGTCCCGAGGTCATACAAACAGGGACAATGTACCTGTCCCTGCGTCCCGAAAATTGTTTTTTGCAGGAGTCTTGCATGTCTAATTATAAAATTTCTAGGTCGTGAAAGAAGGTTTATATTAAGCTGCAACTCATTAAAATCAAAATTTAGGCATTCGCTTAAGATGACTTTCCAGATTATACTATAAGAGAACTCACATATGGAAGGGAGCGAATATAACGGATGGTGACAATTATAAATAGTATCGGTTTGAAAGGCTTAGAAGGTTATGTTGTGAGAGTTGAAGTTAAATGGCTTAATGGAATGGAACAGATTTCAGTGATAGGATTACCTGATGCATCTATCAAAGAATCAAAAGACCGTATGAAAGGGGCTCTTCATTCAGTCGGGTTAGATTTGTCTGGACGTAACTTAATTATTTTACTCTCACCTACCGAACAAAAGAAAAATGGACCTATGGCAGATCTGGCGATGGCCATAGCAATTATAAAAGAATCGAGGCAGCTTAATGTCAATATCTCTGAGGAAACAACTTTCATTGGCACTTTGTCATTGGATGGTACAGTTCATGAAACAGAAGGAATGCTTGCGGCTGTGACGGAAGCCAAAAGATTAGGATTTAAACGAATCTATGTCCCTAGAGAAATGAAAGGGATCAGCGCTATAAAAGGAAAGTCCACGTTGGTTCCTGTGGAGCATTTGCAAGATGTCCTGGATGACTTAACTGGTAAGCGAAATTTATCTTGGGGTGATGAAGAGGAAGAAGTGATTCATCATATGTATGATGCTGAACAAACTGATTTTGCAGAGATTATAGGTCATGATCTACCCAAAAGAGCTTTAATGGTAGCTGCGGCAGGTGGTCATCACGTTTTACTAAGTGGACCTCCTGGCTGTGGTAAGAGTCTTCTAGCTTCTGCTTTCTCAACGATTTTACCTGATATGCCTGAAAAGAACATGATCGATAGTTTTTGTCTATATCAATTAGCACATGGATCACGCCCTCTGACTCCAATTCCACCTTCCCGTTCGCCACATCATTCATCCTCTGCTGTATCTCTTATTGGGGGAGGCACAACCCCTCGCCCAGGAGAAGTTTCAATGGCTCATGGAGGATCCCTCTTTTTAGATGAGATGGCTGAATTTCCAAAAAAGAATTTGGATATGCTTAGACAACCCTTAGAGTCAGGCAAAGTCACCATTAGTCGTGTGAAAGGAACGGTAACATATCCAGCTCGTTTCATCTTAATTGGCACTACGAATCCATGCCCCTGTGGCTATCTAGATTCCGCGAATAAATACTGCACATGCACTCCTAAACAAATTAGTAATTATCGTCAACGCCTTTCGGGGCCCATATTAGACAGGATGGACATCATCCTTCATTTAAAACCTATCTCTCTTAATGCTGGAAAGAAAAACAAAAACCCCAATTCCTTAGAAATGAAGGAAAAAGTAACAGAAGCACGAAGACGACAGTATGAAAGATATGGCCAAGAAGTTTTGAATGCGCAAGTTCCGTACGACACATTGCAAAAACTCTCCTCACTATCAGATCATTTACAACAATTATTACAAGAATGGAGTTTCAATTACCATTTTAGCAACCGCGTTCAAATTAATATCGTTAGAACAGCCAGAACAATAGCAGACCTAGACGGTACGAAAGAAGTAACAGAAAGCGCCTTGGCTGAAGCAGTAGAGTATCGGGGAAAGGTCCGTCGTCCCGCTCATTCAAAGTTATAACTCTGTTTCAAAGAGGTGATCTATATTTGCCTAGATATGCACGGAAGAGAGCAGCTAGTGGCATTTATCATGTAGTTATGAGAGGTGTAAATAAACAAACGATTTTTGAAGAGGCAAATGACAAAAAGCGTTACTTATATACACTTCAGAATTATCAACAAGTTTGTGGGTTCTCGCTATATGCTTACTGTTTGATGGACAATCATATCCACCTTCTTCTAAAGGAAAACAATGAATCAATTTCACAAGCTATGAAGCGAATTAGTTCAAGTTATGTGTATTGGTATAATATGAAGTACGACCGCTGCGGTCACTTGTTTCAGGAGCGGTTTCACAGTGAAAAGGTTGAGGATCCAAAATATTTTTTAACTGTTCTACGTTACATACATCAAAATCCTTTAAAGGCAGGCCTCATTAGCAATGTATGGGAAGAATATTGGAGCAGTATTTTTGAATATGTATCTGATTCTTCTATTGTTCATGTTACTCCTGTCATGAAGTTGTTTAATGTAGATCCAGAGAAGGCAAAGAGCCAATATATTTCGTATATGGAAGAGGTAAATGAAGATCATTGTCTGGAATTTGAGGATAGTGTGAGGATTAATGATGAACAGTTAAGAACAGAGCTTAAAAAAATGGGAATTATAAGACAAAGTCAATTTCAACAAATGAGTAGAGATGAGAGAAATAGCAAACTAGCAAAAATCAGAAAAATAGAAGGTACATCTATTAGACAAATTTCTAGAGTTACAGGCATATCCAAAAGCGTAATTGGGAGGATAGGTGGAGGGACGTAGGGACAGTGGACCTGTCCCTACGTCCCATTTTACACACTTTTTACACATTTAGGGGTTGTTCTTTTGTGTGAGCCTCTGTGGAGCGGTATGTGATGCTTTTTTGTGTTTACTGCTGAGATGTACAACA
>SDGW01000815.1_pt1 | contig 12954 bp, 12 predicted proteins | sample 2873831 | NCBI WGS metagenome assembly SDGW01 (sample SAMN08132700, study PRJNA421101) | hypersaline lake metagenome | isolation source: celular fraction 0.22 microns magnesium sulfate-rich crust from ephemeral... | place: Spain: Penahueca Lagoon, Toledo | collected 2011-07
GTCCTGTATAAATCCGAAAAGACCGTTAGCGGCAAGTATCAGAAATATCAGTGCGGCGTCAGTGTATTCAGGGGAATGGCCGGGCAGGAAGCCAACGCCCAATGAAAGCAGAGCGGCAAGTATTAGGAGGTAGATAAGGAAATCGTTGAACTGTCCGATGAGAATTTTTACAGGTGAGATGGATTCTTCGTCTTCTATCTCATTGGAGCCGTACTCTTCAAGCCTTTTACTGGCTTCATTCTGTGCTATTCCCTCTTCGCTGGTATCAAGCCTGGAACAAACTTCTTCTAGGCTTCCAGAATGCCATCTCATTGGATCAGTTTTACAGAAGGAGGTTAAAAACAGTTATCCGGTGTGAACAGACTTTCCAAGAGCGTCTTCACATGCTTCAGCGAAAGCTTCAGGGAAGGTAGGGTGTCCGTGTATAGTGTTTGCTACATCTTCAAGGTAAGCCTGCATTTCGAGGGCTAGAGTCGCTTCCGCAATTATATCAGATGCTCGAGGACCAACTATCTGGACTCCAAGAATCTTGTTTTCCTTCGAGGCAACTACTCTTACGAAACCGTCGCTCTGGTAAGTGGATAAAGCTCTACCGGAGGCTGAGAACGGGAACTTCCCGGTTTTTACATCACTGTATTTTTCTCTGGCTTCCTCAGGGTTCAGGCCGGCAACAGCTATTTCGGGATCGGTGTAGATTACCTTTGGTATATACTGGTTGTCGAAGGCCGCAGGTTCTCCCGCTACAGCTTCCGCAGCTACTTTACCTTCCCTGTATGCTTTATGTGCGAGAAGAGGGTTCCCGGTAATATCGCCGACCGCATATACATTTTTATCGGTGGTTTTCAGCTGTTCATCTGTTTTGACAAAGCCGTTTTCAAGTTCTACATCAGTATTTTCGAGATTTAATCCTTCCAGGTTCGGTTTTGTTGTTCTACCTACGGCCACGAGGACTTTGTCTCCAGATATTTCTATCTCTTCATCATCCTGTTCCGCAACTACGACCGCTTTGTCATTTCGATACTTCAGTTTCTTTGCTTCTGCACCGGTATAGATTTCATCCTCATAACATGCAGAAGTTTCCTTGATCTCGTTTACAAGTTCCTCGTCAAAGGCAGGGAGAACTCTATCCTCCGCTTCCAGAACTTTTACTGTGGAACCGAACTTGCAAAACTTGGTAACGGCCTCCATGCCGATGTAGCCGCCGCCGATGACTACGATTTCGTCAGGTACTTCTTCCAGTTCTAGCAGCTCTCTGGATGAAATTACCTTATCCTTGTCGAACTCGAAACCAGGGACTTCGATAGGTTGAGTACCAGTAGCTATTATGGCATTATCGAACTTCACTGTCTCGGCGTTGTGCTCCATGTCGATCCTGACAGTGTTCGAGTCCTGGAAGAATGCGGTACCTTTCTTGAACTCAATGCCGTGTTGATCGAGGAGCTGTTTGATCCCGTTGTCCAGCTTTTCTACGACAGAGTCTTTCCATTTCTGAATCTCCTGAAAATCGACTTCAGGATCGGTATGAATGCCTATATCATCCCAATCATCAATTTTCTGCTTGAACTCTGCGGCATGGATCAAAGATTTTGCGGGTATACATCCGTGGTTGAGGCAGATGCCGCCGACTTTTTCTTTATCTACAAGTACTACGTCGAGTCCTTTCTGTGCGGCTCTGATTGCTGCTGTGTATCCTCCGGGTCCTGCACCGATAACGACGAGATCCGTTCCTTCAGCTATATCTCCTACAACCACTGGTTACCACCTCAAGTTCTCCGTGGTTCTGCATTCCACTTTTGTTCCAGCAAGACTCATTGTTCTAAAAGCATTTTTTCGGGGCTTTCAAGGTTTTCAATTATAGTATTCATGAAACGTGCTGCGTCAGCGCCGTCAACTACTCTGTGATCGTAGCTTAGTGAGAGCTTGACTGTATGTCTCGGCTCTACTTCTCCATCGACAACTTCTGCAGTTTCCTGTATCTTTCCAAGCCCCAGGATAGCTACCTGAGGATAGTTGATTATAGGTGTAAATGATTCGCCGCCTATAACGCCTACGTTCGTGATGGCGAATGTGCCGTTTCTCATCTCGTCCGGAGATAGATCCCCATCTCTGGCTTTTCCTGCCTTTTCGTTCACTTTTTCTGCGAGTTCAACTATGCTTTTATCGTCTACATCTTCAATCAGCGGAATCATTAATCCTTTTTCTGTATCAGCCGCTATGTTAAAGTCGTAATGCTTCTTCATTATAATTTCGTCTTCTTCCTCATCCAGCTCTGCGTTCAGTCTTGGATGTTCCTGGAGAGCGGAAAGAGTTGCTTTCATGATGAAAGGCAGATAGGTCAGGTGGACGTCTACTTCGTCCTTTTCTCTTTCCCTCAACTCAACGAGCTTTGAAACATCGGCCTTGTCGGTATGAGTGACGTGAGGAGCTGTAAATCTGGACTCCTTCATTCTCTGACCGACCGCTTTCCTGATGCCTGTAAGATCTACTCGTTCTTCGTCTTCAGCTTCTGTTCGAGTTTCTGTTTCGATCTCAGTTTCTGCTGTTCCTTTTTCATTCTCCGAAACTTGTTCATCTACAGTTTCTTCTTCGGCCGCTTTCAGAACATCGTTTCTGGTAACTTTTCCTCCTCTTCCAGATCCTTCGATGGAGGAGATATCAATTTCTTTCTCCCGGGCCAGCTTTCTGACCGCAGGAGTTGCTTTCACATCTGAGCTGCTGGAGGATTCTGTCGTTTCTTCGGTACTTTCTGTTTTTTCCGACTCTTCTTTATCTTGATGTTCTTTCTGCGTTTCTTCTGTTTCGTGGCTTGTACTTCCGGCTGCTTCAAGCACTTCTTTCTCCATTATTCTTTCTTCGGTCTTGATTGAGGCCAGGTCTACGTTTTTCTCTTCCGCTAGCTTGCGAACTTTAGGCAGTGCGAGAACTTTTCCTGAGCTGGAACCATTCTGCTTTCTCTGTGAGGGATTTCCGCTGTCGTGGTCTTCCAGGAATTCCGGTCCCAGTTCTTCCTCAACTTTCTTTTCATGGTCGCTAGGTTCTTCTTTGTCTTCCCTGTCTTCAGTATCTGGGCTTTCAGAGTCTTCAGCTTCTTCGGACTCAGTTTCCGTCTCCTGTTCGCTTTCGCTGCTTTCCTCTGTCTCTATTTCACCGGTCTCCATCTCCATTATGACTTCGCCGACCTCGACGTTATCGCCAGGTTCAACTTTTAGATCTTTGACTTCTCCATCGGCGGGAGCCGGTATATCCACTACTGCTTTGTCTGTCTCGACTTCAGCAACTACTTCGTCTTCTTCAATCGAGTCTCCTTCCTCTATCAGCCATTTCAGGAATTTTCCCTCGGTGACTCCTTCACCGGTGTCTGGAAACTCGAACTCTAAACTCATGGCAGAGTTTAATCATGCGAGACGCTTTCGAGCTAACGCTCTCAGCGACTTTAGATTTAGGTTTTCAGATATCATTTTTCAAAACTCCAGTACTCTTTCCAGTCCTTTTACTGCGCGTTTTTTGTTAGGCATGTAGAAGTCTTCGAGAGTGTATAGCGGATAAGGGACGTCGGGAGCTGTGACTCTTTCAACGGGAGCTTCCATGCTGAGAATAGCTTCTTCCTGGATACGAGTGGTGATTTCCGCTCCGAACCCTACAGATTTGGGTGCTTCATGTAGCACCATTGCCCTACCGGTTTTCTCTACTGATTCGATTATAGCATCGAAGTCAGTTGGATGGATCGTTCTTGGATCAATGATCTCTACTGATGCGTCAATTTCATCTGCTGCGTCTTCGGCTACGGGGACCATCGCACCCCATGCGATAAGAGTTACATCTTCGCCTTCCTGCACAGTTCTTGCCTTCTCCAGCTCGACCTCCTTATCTCTGTCAACTTCTTGCTTGAATGCTCTATAGGTCTTCTTAGGTTCGAGGAATACGACAGGGTCGTCAAGCTGGATTGATTTCCGTAGAAGCGAGTAAGTGTCCTGAGGTGTGCTCGGAATAACTACGTGAAGTCCTTCAGAGTGTGCGAAGAACGTCTCAGGGCTCTCCTGGTGATGTTCTAGAGCATTAATTCCGCCCCCGTAAGGAGCTCTAACTGTTAGAGGTACGTTGTAATCTCCCCGGCTTCTTATCCGGAATCGGGCGGCGTGCTCCTTGATCTGATGGAATGCCAGATACGAGAAGCCTGAGAACTGCATCTCAACTACCGGTCTGAAACCGTGCAGACTCATTCCAATCGCTGTGCCGGCGATCCCTGACTCTGCCAGAGGGCTGGAGAAACATCTTTCTTCTCCGAACTCCTCCTGAAGTTCTTTTGTAGCTCTAAATACGCCTCCGTCTTCACCTACGTCTTCTCCGTAGGCAACGACATCTTCGTCTTCTTCCATCTCGTCGTGTATTGCGGCGTTGACGGCTTCAACAATATTCATTTTCTCTCCCATTCAAAAATCACCTCCGTGATTTTTTGCATGTCCAGAAAATCTCTGATTTTCGAACATCAGTTATCTACCTCCTTTTTGAGCTGTTCTTTTTCTTCACGTAACAGCTCGGGCATCTCCTCATACACGTAATCGAACAGTTCGTCGAATTCTGGATCATCTGTTTCGATCGCTTTTTTCGCTGCGTCATTTACTTTTTCCTCAGCTTCTTCCTTAAAATCTTCCAGCTCGTCGCTCCAGAGATCGTTTTCTTCCAGGTAATCTCTGAAACGTTTCAGTGGATCTTTCTCCTTCCATTCCTCTACTTCTTCTTCGTCTCTGTAACGTGTGGAGTCGTCTGAAGTGGTGTGATCCTCTAGTCTGTATGTAACTGCTTCAATTAACACGGGATCTCCATTTCTGGCTTTTTCCAGTGCTTCCTGCACTGCTTTAATTACTGCAAATATATCGTTTCCGTCGACCTGTATTCCGTTTATTCCGTATCCAATAGCTTTCTGCGCGATTGTCTCCGACTTCGTCTGTTTCTCTCTTGGCATGGAGATTGCGTACTGGTTGTTCTGTACGAAGAAAATTGAGTGTGCGTTGAAAACACCTGAGAAGTTGAGGGCTTCATGGAAGTCTCCTTCGCTTGTAGATCCGTCGCCTGTAAACCCTATAACGGCATTTTCCTCTTCTTTCTTCTCCATCGCCATTCCGATTCCGGCGGTGTGAAGGTTCTGTGTGCCTACAGGGATAGCTACAGGTAAAGTATTCATTTCGCTCAGATCTTTCTGGCCGTTGGCATCTCCCATCCATCTCTGGAAGACTTTGTCTAAAGGTGCTCCTCGTGCGATAAATGCAGCGGTCTCCCTGAAGCTTGGGACCATCCAGTCATCGTCTTCAAGTGCGAACATCGCTCCGACCTGTGCAGCTTCCTGTCCTTTATGTGGGGCATAAGTAGATATTTCGCCTCTTCTCTGGAGGGAGAAAGCTTTCTCGTCGAACTTTCTTGCAACCATCATTTTCTTGTAGAGCCATTTTAGCTCGTCTTCATCCAGTTCCGGGGCGTCTTCTTCCGGGTTATCAGAGTCTAAAACTTCGATTCTCTCGATTGAGCCGGAAAAAACCTGTTCTCTAGCCATTGATAAGTGATTCCTTAAACTTGAATAAAAAAGAATGTTTTGCGACTGAGGAGTAATGCTAATTATTACTGTAGTTTTTTCTTTAGATTGTTAAATAAGCTTTCTCTGTATGCATAAACCAAACAAAAGATGGCTGCTGTCACAAAGACGGTTTCTAGAGCAGGAACTGAATCTAAGTTAGGTATTATTCCTCCTTCTAGGTCTCCATTAACAAAAAGCATGAATGCTCGTTGGCTGAGATTTGAATAGAACTGAGGGAAGAACCCTACTGAACTAAATAACAGAACTTGAAATACTATAGAAGATCCATAGACGAGCTCAAGCTCCCTAAGATACCCTTTACTATAGAGCAGTCTTGATAGGAGGAGAGGTAGTACGCCTATAAGTACTAAGACTGGCCAGATTTTGCTCAATAATAGACCTGGGATGAGGCTGAGAAAACCTGTAAACAGACCTATGAAGATAACTGATGCTGATTTCAAAGGCTTCATATACAGCTTCTTTCTTTTTCTTACTTTTAACCTTGCTCTGTTTGCGACTCTTGAGTAAACTCAAAACTTCTCGAGGAATTATTAATCGGCGTTCCAAAACTTCAGTCATGTCTCTGGAAAAACTTTTCGAACCAGAAAAAGTAGCTGTGGTGGGAGCCTCCCGTGAGGAGGGGAAAACCGGTCACGAAGTGTTTGACAACCTTCTCCACGATTTTGAAGGCGAGGTTGTTCCTGTTAATCCTAACGCGGAGGAGATCCACGGGGTCGAGTGTGAGGACGAAACGCCGGAAGACACGGATCTTGCTGTAGTGGTTGTCCCATCTAAAATAGTAACTAACGTACTCGAAGATCTCGGAGAAAAAGATGTGGAAGCCGCTATAGTTATCTCCGCAGGATTCTCAGAATCAGGAAACCAAAACCTGGAGGAAAGAGTAATCGAGATAGCAGAAGAAAATGATATCTCGCTTCTCGGACCGAACGTCCTTGGATTAATTAATACAGAGAACTCGATGAACGCATCATTCGCCTCTAAAATGCCGGAAAACGGAAATATTTCATTCATGAGCCAGTCCGGAGCATTCTGTACAGCAATACTTGACTACGCGAAAGCAGAACATATTGGATTCCAGCACTTTGTCTCGCTTGGAAACAAGGCGCAGTTAAACGAAGTCGACTTCCTGAAACACTGGAGAGAAAGCGACACGGAAACGATACTGTCCTATACTGAAGGTATCGAAAACGGTCGAGAGTATATTGAGGAAGCGAAGAAGACCTCGGAAGAAAAACCGATAATCACAATCAAATCCGGCAGAACCGACCAGGGAGGTTCCGCAGCGTCTTCTCATACAGGAAGTATTGCAGGATCCTATGAAGCATACAAAGCCGCTTTCCGGAAAGCAGGGGTAGTTGAGGCTGAATCTAACCGTGAACTACTTGACTTCGGAAGAGCGTTCGCATATCAGCCTCTTCCATCTGGAAAAAATGTTGCAATAGTCACAAATGCTGGAGGTCCAGGAGTTGTTACAACGGATGAAATCTCTGAACACGGACTGGAACTGGCCGATCTCACGATTGAAACCAGGAGAAAGCTGAGAGAGTTCCTGCCTGATGAAGCGGAAGCGCATAACCCTCTTGACTTGATCGGTGACGCCGGACATGAGAGATACAAAGACGGCCTCGAAACTGTTCTTGGAGACGAAAATGTCGACTCCGTGATCGTTATACTGACGCCTCAGGCCAACACCGAAATAGAGAAAACTGCGAAGACAGTAGTTAGAGCCTCGGAAAGCTCGGATACTCCTGTAATGGCGTCTTTCATGGGGGAACAGGACGTTGAGAGCGGGATCGAGATACTGGAGGAAAACCATATACCTGAGTTCCAGGACCCGAAGGACGCGGTCAAGACAGTTAAAGCGATGAACGAGTACAGAGAATTCCTTGAACGGACCGAAACACACCCGGAATTTGAATACGATAGAGGGGAAGCAAACGAACTAGTTGAAGAGATGGAGAACTTTGAAGACAAGGCCGAACTGTTCAGGTGTTACGGTTTCAAGACTGCTCTGACCAAAGTTGCAGAAGCACCTCATCCTGCCGTAGAATCAGCACAGAAAGTCGGCTACCCGGTAGTTCTCAAGGTGGACTCTCCTGACATCAAGCACAAGACGGATATAGGTGCTGTAAAGACAGGGATTGAGACAAAGGAAGAGGTCAAGGAAAGTTTCCATGAAATTGTGGACAGTGTTCACAGGGAAAAACCGGGTTCCAGGATTAATGGGATTCAAGTCCAGGAACAGCTGGATGGGCTCGAAATTGCTTTAGGCATGAAGAGAGATCCACAGTTTGGACCGATGATAATGATCGGACTCGGAGGAATCTATATAGAGGTCCTGAACGACGTTTCTTTCGGAATCGCTCCGATAACTGAGGAAGAAGCGGGACAGATGATCAACGAACTCGAATCACACGAAATGTTTGAGGGTGTCCGCGGAGAGGATCACAATCTTGAAAAAGTGAAAGAGGCGATTATACGACTTGGGGACCTAGCTCTGGAACACGAGGAAATTTCCGAGATCGATCTTAACCCGGCTATACTGAAGAACGGAGAGTTGTATATCAGTGATATTGCTCTAGAAGTAAATGAATAAAGAAGGGATTTAACCCTCTACTTCGTTCCCTGTTTCTTTCCATCCTTTGAGGCCGACTTCGTAGTCTTTGATGTTTTCAAATCCTAGTTTTTCCAGTTTCTTTGCGGCTTTAGGTGAAGCAGCACAGTCTTTGTCTTTGCAGTAGACGATGATCTGCTGATCTACGTCAAATCTTTCGATTGCTTCTGAGCCTACCTGGTCTAGAGGGATGTTGATTGAGCCAGGGATGTGTCCGTCCTGGTAGTGGTCTTCTCCGAGAACATCTACGAGCACAAATTCTTCTCCAGAGTCCTTGAGTTCAACGAGTTCTTCAGTTGAGACTGTTTCCATAATTTTCCTTTATTGTTTACTGGGTTAAGAAGGGAAGGTTCCTCTGTAGCTCTTCCTCAGATAATCCTGTTAAATGTTGCACTTTAGTGTATAGGTAATGAGTAATGAACATCTGACCGGTCTTTTCGGAGAAAGTTCAGAGAGTTATGTTGATAGTTCTGGAAGTTCTGAAGATACTATTCCGGAGTCTTTCAAGAAGCTAGGTAGAAGTAGTAGTGTTGACTTGAAGGAAGATGTTGTCCATACTTCTGTCGGGGTTAACATGTTTTACTCGGAAAATTCGGCAGATCTTAAAACAGGTAAAGGGCGTGATGATCTGGTGGAGTATGTATTCAAACACGCTAGCGGCGACTATGATATCTCGGCCTGGAACCAGTATGAACCAACTGATGTAGTTGATCTCACTGTATATCTTCTCGACGAACTTGATAGCGAGGAGGAGTTAAGAGGGAAAGATGTTGTTGGCTACCTTGAAGAGTTTGTTCAAGAAGATGGGGGACCTGGATATCTGGAAAACTATGGCTGTCTAGAGTTTTGATTCAGAGAGGGGGCCGAGTCTCTTAACTACGTAGGTAAAGGGAAGTCCGAGTTCATCTGCCGTTGTTTTAAAGTCTTTTTCAAGATTGTTTTCCTGGGCATAAGCATATAGGTCGCGTTCTTTAGAGCTGGTAAACATTTCCGGGTATTCCTCTTCATCGAATGAGATATCTGTAGTCCATTCGTTTCGTTGATAGGTATAGCCGTTCTCTACCACAGCGTCTCTTACTGAAGGGTAATGTCTCTCAAGAGTTGGTTTAGTGGGTAGTTCTTTGCTTTCCGGAATATCTTTTACACTGATAACGTCTGTTTCTTCAGCTCCATCCCATTCAGAGAGCATTTTGTCGACAGTTTTTGTGGTGTACTTGGGCATATTTTCTATATAGATCATCAATTACTTTAGTTTCTCGCCCGAGTTTGTTTTTATGGTCAACGAAGAGGAAGCACTGGAGTATCACCGAAAGAATCCCGGAAAAATTTCTATAGAGTCTAGCGTTAGACTTGATTCGAAAGAAGACTTGAACCTGGCATACACGCCGGGCGTCGCTGAACCGTGTAAAGAGATAGATGAGGATAAGGAAGACGCATATGAATATACTTCAAAAGGAAATCTTGTCGCAGTAGTTTCCGATGGCTCTGCGGTTCTAGGTCTGGGGGATATAGGACCGGAAGCTTCGATGCCTGTAATGGAAGGAAAAGCAAACTTGATGAAAAAGTTTGGAGAAGTAGACGGTTTCCCGCTGGTTGTAGATACAGAGTCATCTGAGGAGATAGTTGAGACTGTAGAGAGAGTCGCTCCAACATTGGGGGCGGTAAATCTCGAAGATATTGCGGCACCAGAATGTTTCGAAATTGAGCGAGAGCTGAAGGAAAAACTCGATATTCCGGTCTTCCACGACGATCAGCACGGAACGGCAATAGTTGTTCTTGCTGCTCTCAGAAACGCTCTAGACCTTGTAGGAAAAGATCTCGAAGATTCAAGGATTGTCGTTATCGGAGCAGGAGCTTCAGGGATCGCAGTTTCCAAGTTCCTTCTTGATGCAGGGGCTGAGAAGATTGTACCTGTTGACTCCTCAGGCATTCTAAGAACTGATGAAGGAAATGGATACAAGACGGAACTTGCGAAGAAGACTCTAGCTTCAGAGGAGCAAGGAGACCTAGAAGATGCAATGGAGGGCGCAGACGTAATGATTGGTCTCTCCGCTGCAGGAATTGTGTCAAAGGATATGGTTGAGTCAATGGCAGATGATCCGATTGTTTTTGCGCTAGCTAACCCAGAACCGGAGATCCTACCGGAGGATGCACGTGAAGCAGGTGCAGCAATCACTGCAACAGGCAGATCCGACTTCAGTAACCAGGTTAATAATTCTCTTGCTTTTCCAGGAGTATTCAGAGGTGCTTTAGATGTACGTGCCTCAGAAATTAATGAAAGAATGAAGATTGCAGCTTCAGAAGCAGTTTCAAACTTTATCGAGCCGGAGAAGGATAAAATTGTCCCTGAAACTTTAGATAAACAGCTGGCAATGGAAATTGCAGATAAAGTAAAGGACGCTGCCAGAGAAACAGGCGTTGCTCGAGAGATATAGTTATTTTAACCTTTGATTTCCAGTCGATATTATGGATCAGGAAGCCAAACAGAACTATATCAAAGCCGGCGAAGTTGTACAGGAGGCCAGAGAAGTCGCTAGGGAAGCTGCCGAACCCGGAACAAACTTGAAGAAGATCGCAGATATAATTGAGAAAGAGATCAGAGATCAAGGTTTAAATCCTGCTTTTCCAGTCAATCTTTCTATAAATGAAGAAGCAGCACACTACACTGCCGCTATCGATGAAGACAGGGTTCTGAAAGAAAATGATATAGTAAAGATCGATATTGGCGCTCATTCCGATGGATATATTGCAGACACTGCATTAACAGTTAATCCGTCCGGTAAACACCAGGAAATTATTGATGCTTCCGAGAAAGTTCTCGAGGCAGCTCTCGAATTTGTTGGGCCTGGTAAAAAAATCTCTGAATTCGGACATTACGTGGAGAACCAGGTGCCGGAAGAGTACGAGGTTGTAAGAAATCTTACGGGGCACTACCTTGGACGTTACACACAGCACGCAGGTGTTTCCATACCGAATATCGATAATGCTTCAGGCCACCGTTTCGAGAAAGGAGACGCCGTTGCTATCGAACCTTTCCTTACTACGGGAGCTGGGAGGATAAAGAACGGTAAGCCAGGTAATATCTACAAGCTTGAGAAAGACAGAAACGTACGTGGGAGAGCTGAAAGGCAGCTTCTTGGAGAAATCAAGAACTTCAAAGGCCTTCCGTTTACAACTCGATGGATCTCAGATTATTCGGGTAGAAAGAAGATGGCGATGAAGAAGCTTGTTGATGCTGGAGTTGTCAAATCTTATGATGTGCTTAAGGAGGAAGACAACGGCATGGTTGCTCAAGCTGAACACACTGTCCTCGTAGGAGTAGACGATGGAGAGAATATTGTAACTACTCGTAGATAGAGTAGCTGGAGTTTTCTACAAGATCTTTTGTTTCTTCTAATGCATCAGCAAAGTCTTCTGGAAGAGTCTCTTCAAACTGGTTTTCTATAAACCGGTAAGCGTTATAATCGGCGTAACAGTTCGCGATAACGCTGTCCGGAGTCGATCTTTCAACGTCCATCACTTCTCGAGAATCTCCAGAGATATCATCAGAAATATATTTCACTATAGGACCTCTTAGACTGCTTTCAACACCGACTATATCAGCGCTACTTTCGAAATCTTCTGCAGATCTCTCTAAGATGTATTCGCTTCCATAGGCAGGGTTAGACTCTTCTAGGGAATCATTTGAGCTTTCTTCAAAACCTTCTTCTTCGAGGATAGATAATATTTCTTCTGATGCAGTTTCAAAGCCTTCTGAATCTTTGAAATTTTGTGAAGTTGCCATTTTCCCACATGTCAGTTTATTGGTGCCTCCTAATTCCGTTTAATGAGGATTAAAGTTATAAGAGAAGGTTTTGATCTAGTTATAACGGCGTTATATAACATATTTTAGAAGAGTGAAGCGTTGTAAGGTATAGAAAGAGGAAAGTAGAAGAAAGAGAGGATTTTTGGCAGGTTTAGGCGTAGTAGTCCGGACTGCCGCCTTCATCTGTTCCCTGCTCAATCTTCTGAAGCCTCTCCATCATTCTCTGATATTCTTCTCGGTTATCTTCGTTCGCTGTCGGCCTTACCTCGTCTATTGCCTCCTCAAAGTCTTTCCATGTTACTTCTTCAGTCTCTGGGTCGTTTCTCAATGCATTCATTCCTGCTTCTCTGCAGATAGATTCGATATCGCTTCCAACGTAGCCTTCAGTGTTTCTGGCAAGATCTTCAACGCTTACATCGTCAGCTAGAGGCATATCTCCTGTGTGGACTTCGAAAATCTTCTTTCTGGCCTCCTGATCGGGGATTTCGACTTCCATACTTCTGTCGATTCTTCCAGGTCTCATAATCGCTGGATCGATCATGTCTGGTCTGTTGGTTGCAGCAATAATTGTTACGCCTTCAAGGCTTTCAACTCCGTCCAGTTCTGTAAGGAGCTGGTTTACCACTCTGTCTCCGACACCTGAGTCGCTTCTCGTTCCTCTTCTCGGTGCGATGGAGTCGATCTCGTCGATGAAGACGATACATGGTGCGACCTGTCTTGCCTTCTTGAAGATTTCACGCACTGCTTCCTCGGATTCTCCAACGTACTTCGAGAATACTTCCGGTCCTTTGATTGAGATGAAGTTAGCGTTGGCCTCGTTTGCGACCGCCTTTGCCAAGAGTGTCTTACCTGTTCCTGGAAGTCCGTAAAGCATGATACCCTTCGGAACTTCGATCCCCATTCTCTCGAATCTTTCAGGGAACAACTGCGGCCATTCTATCATCT
>SDGW01000816.1_pt1 | contig 12946 bp, 13 predicted proteins | sample 2873831 | NCBI WGS metagenome assembly SDGW01 (sample SAMN08132700, study PRJNA421101) | hypersaline lake metagenome | isolation source: celular fraction 0.22 microns magnesium sulfate-rich crust from ephemeral... | place: Spain: Penahueca Lagoon, Toledo | collected 2011-07
CAAATTCTTTCATTGTACCAGGAGAGCTTCTCACCGAGCATCAGTCCTTCCGTAGGTATATCGATTTCAACTGCCTCCTCGGAAAGCAGAGGGACGAGTTCACCATGGTGCCGACTTGTTATAGAAGCCGTCACTGAGGCCCGTTTTCGCTGCTCGTAGCTCCTCGATCACGCCGGCTAGACCGCCATTTTGTATCGGGACATAGATACAAGACGTAGAAAATCAAACAAAGTCACATGCGATTAGAGGCGACAGGGGCGAAGGACCAGTACAAAGTCTGGATGACAGACGACGAGCTTGAGGATCTTCGGCGCGCCGCGGCCAGCCGTCGCGACGACATCATTATCCAACTGGGAGCGTACGTCGGCCTGCGAGCATTCGAGATTCCACAGATCCAGCCGCAACACATCAAGCAGGAGGGCAACCAGTACCGGCTCCGGGTACCCGAAGGCAAGGACACCGCCAACGGCGAGGGCAAGCCTCGGGATGCGTTCCTTCCGAGTAGCGTCGAGCGTGACCTCCGGCAGTTCCAGACCGCCGAAAACATCGCGCCGCGAGACCAGTTCGTCGAGCTGACCGAACGCGGCGTACGTGCAGCGGTGAAACGAACCGCCGATGCCGCTGCTGACCAGACCGGCGACGATGACTATCGCCAGGTCAGTTCCCACGATCTCCGTCGACGGTACGCCCAGCGCTTGCTCGTCGATAAGGAACTGAATCCGCGTGTGGTGATGCAGGTCGGCGGCTGGGACTCGTTCCAGGCCATCGAGCCATACCTCAACGCACCGACGCCGGACGTTGTCAACGAGGCGTTCGAGGAGGATGGTTTAGTGTGAACAGCGACGGTTATGACTGGATACTGGAGTTGGTCACAGAGAACCCGGCACAGGAAGTCAAGGAACTGGTCGGGATAGCCACCGACGAGGCGCGGGAGTGATTGGATGACGCCCTCGAGGCAGACGAGGTCATCGAGTTCGACAACAAACACTGGCTGGGTCGGAAGGGAAAATTCGCATACGTTCACTACGAGCACCCTGTTTGAGCAGAGGACTTTGTTGGAACTTCCCACCGCCTGATACAACATATCAGATGAATAAAGAGAATGAGTTCAACACAAACATCACTTCTTTCACATTGGGGACAGCGAATCAGATGGTCAGGAGGTCTGTTTAGTTACAAAGCGATTCTACAGATAGGTTTCCTGAGGCTCCAAGAGTTCAACTGCATCTGCAAAGGCCACGTTCTCCTGAGCGTTCTCGATTTTCACCCGGACACGGTCACCAACTTCGACATCTTCCACGATTACGACATACCCATTATCGATCTTGGCGATTCCATCACCCTGATCACCTAGGGACTCGATTTCGACCACCCGTTCTACGCCTTCCTCAACTGGGGGTGAATCACTGGATTCAGTCTGGTGGGTATCACCTGAACCGGACTGACTTTCGAGTCCGATCCGGTAGGTTCTACGCTCGTGGAGTGCCCCGACTTCGACTTCACGTTTCGGTACTTCGACTACGTAGCCTCTGTTCTGTTCTTCTATTACTGCTGTATAGAAAGTAAGTAGCTGTTCCGGAATTTCCATAGCTTTTCTATTAAGTTTCTCCGGTCGGCCTCTTCGTAAACCTTGACGGCTTACGATAAAACTACTTCGACGGCCTTGCTACCCCTTGTACCTACAGGTGTAGGATTCTTCTCAATTTACCGATCCACTGCGTCGGTCGATTGTACTGGTAATTCGAGCAGCGTGATGTGGTCGGGCCGGGTCACAGTGAAGATGACTGCCTCAGCGATCTCGTTTGGGTCGAGGGCCCGTCCATCCCAATTCTTCCAATCCCGCATTTCCGTTACGACGGGCCCCGGCATCAGCGACGTGACTCGTATATCAGTGTCGGATAGCTCCTTTCGAAGCCCACGGCAGAAACCATTCACACCGAATTTCGTGGCCGAATAGATACCCCCGGCAGGGTCGCGGGCGTTCATCGAAGACACTGCCACGATGTCCCCGCCTTCGGAATCGAGCATACTCGGCAATGCAGCGTGGACTACGTTCATGACGCCGAGCAGATTGACCTCTACTTGGTTTCGGATGTCAGCTCTCGTCTGCTCAGTCGTCGGGTCCATTACAAGGACGCCTGCACTGGCAACCAATACATCGATTCCACCAAAGGTGTCCACTGTTTCCTCGACGAGTGCTTCTATTTCGGATTCATCGGTCACGTCAGTCGGAACTGCGTGAGCGTTTTCTGAGCCAATTTCACTTGCAATTCCTTCGATCCGAGATTCCCGTCGAGCAGCTAGTACGACCTTACACCCTTCGCTTGCAAGTGCGCGAGCGGTAGCCTCCCCAATGCCTGACGATGCACCGGTAACCACAGCTACAGTATCGGATAAATCCATACGCCATCCATGCCATGGAATGGCATATGTTTACTGGTGTCAAAGAACTGTACAAGGACTCATTCGGTTAGCGAAGAGAGATATTCAGCAGATCATCCTTGAGGTGTAGTCACCGTTGAGCATTCATGTGAATAATCGGTTTCTACGGAACTACAGACTAGACACCCCAGGGTGGGTAACCACCACGCAGTCAACGATATCACTAGCAAAGTAGGAAGGTATGGCACTACTCCCAGGTGAGCAATGCACGCGTCATGATTTCGGTTGCGTCGCGGATGGCTTCAGTGTTTGTTGCCTCATCGGGATTGTGGCTAATCCCGTCAATGCTCGGCACGAATAGCATACCCGTCGTCACACCAGCAAGTTGGAAGTTCATAGCATCATGTCCTCCGCCACTCGGTAGTAGCCGATACGAGATTCCGGACTCTTCGGCTGCAGACCCGAGGCTATCGATCGCTGCTTCGTCGAGTTCGACTGGTTCTGACCGATCAATGAGTTCCATCTCCAACTCGACCGACCGTTGATCGGCAATGACTTCCAGTTCGTCGACGAGCTGACTCTCGACCTCGGACCGGTATGTAGAGTTGTTGCTGCGGAGGTCAATAGGGAATGTGACTTTGCCGCATACTTTGTTGATAGCTCCATCGTGGGCCGTGATGTTGCCGACGGTAACTACAATGTCACCCTCTGAAGATGCTTCGGTTCCCAAAGACTCAATCGCCGTAATCATCTCAGCAGCTCCTGCGATAGCATCGCGTCTGAGACCCATCGGCGTTGCTCCAGAATGGTCATCGTTGCCCTCTACAGTTACCTCGTATCGTACCGGTGCTCGAATACCTGTTACAATCCCAATATGTTCACTTTCAGATTGATCGAGAACGCGGCCTTGTTCGATGTGTAGTTCAAGGAAGCCTGCAATTTTATCCAAGTCAATCGTGGGATTAGCGAGATTCTCCGGTCTAAAACCTGCCTGCTGCATGGCTAGCCATAACGGTATCCCGTCTTCGTCGGTCGCCGAAAATCCTTCGACTGTAAGCATGCCGAGCGCACCCCGACTTCCGATTGTGTGTTGTCCGAATCGGGCCGATTCCTCGCCGCGGAGGATCGTTAGAGTCGGGTGGATTGGTGGGGGGCCGATCTCGTAGGCCGATTCAATTGCCTCTAGTGCAACGATAACACCAAGTGCCCCATCGAGACGACCACCATTGTGGACCGAATCAAGATGGCTCCCAACGTAGACTGATTGGTCGGCGTCGGGGTCGCGCGTAGCAAAGAGATTCCCAATCGCATCTTCTCGAATGGCGTAGTCCTCAGGCAATTCATCGCGTATGTAGTCGAACGCTTCGTTCTCCTTGTCGGTGTAGGCAAGCCTGGTGACTCCCTCAGAATCTGATTTTCCGATCTCCTCAAGATAATTGAGCCGACGTTGAATCCGATCGATATCAATCACCTCCTTGTACATTTGGTAAGAGCGTATAACTAGGGGCCGAGATGTAAAAACGTTGTCCAAGAAACGAGCGAAACGGGTTTGTTAGACTCCTTTATTGTAGATCTGATTCAGTCGAGACACGAACTTCTATCCCACCAGGGGTATTACTATATATGATGAGTGACATCGCGAATATCATTGAAGAATGTGGCGCGATTCGAAGAGGCCAGTTCGAGTTATCGAACGGGTCGTTGATTGACTACTACGTTGACAAGTATGCGTTTGAGACCAATCCAGAGGTGCTCGAACGCATCGCGGGTGCCATCTCATCGCGACTCAAGGGAAGCGACACCGAGCTCCTCGCAGGGCCTGCACTTGGGGCTGTCCCGCTTGTCACTACCGTCTCTCTCCAACTTGGACTCCCTGCATCGTATATCCGCCTCGGGGAGACACGTGACGGCACGCAGGCCCGGATCGAAGGATCTGTTACGAAGGGCCAACGGGTTGCCATCATTGAGGATGTGACTATGACCGGGTCAACCATCACGGAGACTGCATCAATTATCGAAGACGCTGGCGGGATCGTAACTCGGCTAATCACCGTTGTCGACCGCGATGAAGGAGCGGAGGCTACTGTCGAGGGCGCAGGATACGAACTTGAGTATCTTGTTCAAGTCGGTGATGAGTTGGACGTTCCGACCACGAGCGAATGATGTGATTGCAAAACCCAGGTATGGAACTCTCTACTTCAAAATTTCGACGTTCAATAGTAGCTTTCTCGAATTGCTCTAATCTACTTCCCATGTCGTTGTTACAAGCCGATGTAACTATGTGATTAAAAAAGGCATCAGTTTCATTTGCTACATTATACTAGATGAAAATAGCCACACCTATCTTACACGTGCTCCTCAAGGAATGAAGTGATTTCCCGATAGGTGGTGATTTGGTTTTCAAGTTTTGTGAACATGTGTCCCTCATCGGGGAAGTAGCATGTTTCGACCGGAACGTGTTCACTCGCGGCTTCTGCCAGTTGGCGAGACTCCTCAACGGGTACCCGTGGGTCGTTCTCTCCATGGAGAACAATTATTGGCGCTTCTATGGCGTCAATGTTGTTCAGCGGGCTGATTTCCGCGAGGAATTCGCGGTCGTCAGTAAGCGTACCGTACTCTGCCTCACGGTGGCCTTGTCGCCAGTCGCTCGTGTTCTCCAGGAATGTCACGAAGTTTGCAATCCCGACGCGGTCGACTCCGGCCGCCCACAGTTCGGGGTACTCTGTCAAACTCGAAAGTACCATGAAACCGCCGTACGAAGCACCGTAAGCAATGATTTTGTTGGGGTCAACAGCGTCATGTTCGTGAAGCCATTCAACGCCGGCCCGTACATCTTTCACGGAATCCATCCGTTTTTCGACGTCGTCGAGAGCAGCGTAGGTCTTCCCGTAGCCGAACGATCCGCGGACGTTAGGCTCGAACACCGCATAGCCGGCATCAAGGAAGTACTGTCTACCGGGATCAAAACCTGGTCGCCGCTGTCCTTCAGGTCCGCCATGGATGTCGACGATAACGGGCGTCTCTCCCTCGACAGGGTTGTCTGGCAAGCTGAAAAGTGCCGGTATATTGCGCCCGTCAAACGTCTCATAGCGCACGGTCTCCGGGACTGTGAACGTGCTAGCGGGAATTCCGGCTGTCGAAGGCTTAGTCCATGTTGACACTGTCCCGTCTTGGATGTCGACGACGTAAATTGTCGGCGGTGCATCAGGACGTTCGTAAGCGACAGCGACTTTCCGTCCGTCTGGCCCAATGGTAAGTTGGCCTGCCGGTCGGAAGCCAGCGAGCTTCCCGGTAGGGAGAGAGGGAGTGAGTTCCTCGGTCCAGCAAGTGTCGCCGGAGAGTGTTCCAATGTGAAGCTCCGAACGACCGTCCACATTTCGGCTATAGGCCAACCGTCCGGAATCAGGCTCGAAAGCTGCCGTTTCGATGTCCCACTCACCCCCATCAATAATCGTCTCCATATCTCCGTTCTTGAGGTTGAGGCGTGCAAGTGACATCGTGTCGCCAGTGGCGTTCGTCGCAAGGTAGAGCGCATCGCCGTCAGGGCTCCAGTTTGGACTAGCGTACCGATGATCGCCTGCTTCTGGTGTCACCTGATGACCTTCTCCAGAGGTCACGTCGACGACGATCAAGTCTTGGTCGAAACTCGCATGTTCTAATCGGGCGACGAGTCGTTCGTCATCTGGTGACCACCCGAAAATACTCATCCGCTCTTGACCTTCGTATACACAGGTTGACGAACCCGGTTCTCCATCCCGCCGTTGGACGTATAGGTCGTAAGCAGCGTTATCGCGACGGTTTGAAGCGAACGCGAAGCGCTCGCCGTCGCTCGTCCATCCGCCCCATTCGTGTTTGTGCTCTGGCGACGCCGTTAGTCGGGCGATCGTCCCCGATGTGATGTCATAGCGGAACAGCTGTTCACGTTCGTTGCTGCCTTTGTCCATTCCAAAGGCGAGCTCATCGTTTGTCGGCGATGGATCTACAAAACTCACCCGCTCGTTGAAATACGTGTGCTGTGTCGGCCATTCTCCTTCGCCTTGGACAGTCCAGGCCTGTGGCGTCCCTGTAGTGTCGAGCAAAAACGCCAATCGTTCACCATCCGACCCGAAAGCTGGGTTGGTGGTAGCTTGTGCGTGAAGGTACTGTTCAATGTCGTGTTTCGTATTCATGTGTTGTGGTTATGTTGTTGTGTCTCACCGCCGTTACGTGCATCTGTGACAGCTGGGAACAGTAGCCTACTGAGGAGTATCCATGTCAGTATTGCAAGTATAATGACGACAGCAAGTCGGGGAAGCCCGTCTAGATACGGTGCAGAAGCCTGGTGGTATCCCCATGCCAGCGGATAGGTAAGTACGAGTTTAATCACCGCCTGCAAGTTGAACGGTGTGAGCCCTTCAGTCATGAAGTACCTTGTTTAAAGGATTCAGTCCCGTATCGGCTCTGTCTACCTTCCTCTATTGGGATACCGAGGCCATCTTCGAATTCGCTCACGTAATGACAAGCCGATAAGTGCATTTCGCCATTGTCGTCGATGGCGACCAATTCAGGATCGGTCTCCGCACATTCTTCTGTCGCCTCGGAACAGCGGGTATGGAACGAGCATCCAGAGGGCGGGTTGATAGGTGAAGGGACCTGTCCCTCCAGGCTCTTACGTTCCACGTCCAGAGATGGATCGACTTCGGGTATCGACCGAAGCAAGCTCATCGTGTACGGATGTTTTGGATTCGAGAAGATCTGTTCAGTCGGCCCGATCTCCATAATTTCACCGAGATACATCACTCCAACGCGGTCACAGACGTGTCTGATGACACTCAGGTCGTGAGCGATGAATAGAATCGTCAAATTGAACTCTGTTTGGAGGTCATCGAGTAGATTCAAGATCTGTGCTTGAATACTCACGTCGAGTGCACTCACCGGTTCGTCACAAACGAGGAGATCAGGTTCAACTGAGAGCGCACGAGCGATGCCTATTCGCTGTTTTTGGCCCCCTGAGAACTCGTGTGGATACCGATTAGAGTACTCTGGTGACAACCCAACCGTCTCCAACAGTTCGTCGACACGCTCCTCACGTTCACCTTTGTGAAGATCGTGTGTCTTCATTGGCTGTTTGATCAACTGTGAGACAGTCTTTCGTCGGTTGAGACTGGATGCTGGGTCCTGGAATACCATCTGGACCCTCCGTCGGAGGGCCTTCATCTCGGAGTCACTCAGTGAGCCCATTTCATCACCATCGAACCGAACCTCTCCTTCCGTTGGCTCGTCTAAGCGAACAAGGGCTCGAGCAGTTGTCGACTTTCCAGACCCAGACTCTCCGACAAGCCCGAACGTTTCTCCACGGTTTATGTCGAACGAGACCCCGTCAACGGCCCGTACGGTTTGGGTGTTTCCGAGGATTCGGTTGATTAGACCGCCATTCTGGATGAAGTGCTTTTTCAACCCATTGACCTGGACTAAGGAATCGCTCATCGGTCACCACCATCTGTCCGGACAGCCGCTTCTGGATCTTCCGTTGCGGGAGTGTCACCATACCCCTCAGCGAGAATACAGGCGGCTTCCTGGCTCTGCGTAACGTTACGCAGCTCGGGGTCATACTCGCTACACTCCGGCTTTGCGTGGGGACAGCGTGGGTTGAATGAGCAACCGCTCGGGAGCGAGGCTGGGTTTGGTACGTCCCCTTCAATCGGCATGAGCCGTGTGGCGGCCGAACGCAGTTGCGGGATGGAACGCAGTAGGCCTCTGGTATAGGGGTGACGCGGGTCTGTCAATATTTCCTCGCGACTCCCTTTCTCTACAATCCGGCCGGCATACATCACGTTCACTCGGTCGCAGGTGTCGGCAACCACGCCGAGGTCGTGTGTGATGAGCATCATGCTCATATCGTACTCATCCTGCAGGTCGTCGAGCAAGTCGAATATCTGAGCTTCGATGGTCACGTCGAGAGCAGTTGTCGGCTCGTCGGCGATGAGTACATCCGGTTCACAGGAGATGGCCATTGCGATTAGCGCACGCTGGCGCATCCCACCAGAGAACTGGTGAGGATAGTTGTCGACCCGACTCTCTGCCTCGGGAATTCCGACTTGTTCCATCAGATCTACCGTCTTTGCCCTCGCCTCAGCTTTCGAGTGATCCTGATGGACCCGGATGACTCGAGTAATCTGTTTTCCTATGGTCTGTGTTGGATTGAGGCTGGTCATCGGGTCCTGGAAGACCATAGCAATACGGTCTCCACGGATCTTCTGGAGTTCCGATTCAGACTTCTCTAGCAAGTCTTCCCCACCGAAACGCACGGTACCTCGTTTGACGTTGCCTGCGCTCCCGATGAGTCCCATCATCGTCATTGCCGTGACGCTTTTACCCGAACCACTCTCTCCGACGATACCCAGAGTCTCCCCTGCGTTAAGGTCAAAGCTCACGCCATCAACTGCTTTCACTGTCCCTTGTTCCGTCTCGAAGTGAGTCGTTAGATTTTCGACTTGTAGTATCGTATCAGTCATCATTCACCTCGTGTATCGTACTTCGGGTCTAGTGCGTCACGAAGGCCGTCTCCAAGCAGATTAAATCCGAGAATAATGAACACAATCATTACTCCGGGGAAGGTGGCGAACCACCACTGCCCACTGTAGATGTAGCCGCGAGCGTTCGACAGCATCACCCCGAGACCGGGTTTCGGTGGCTGGACCCCAAGTCCGAGGAACGAGAGACCTGCACTGATGAGCACAGCGGTCCCCATGTAGAGGGTCCCTTGGATCACAACTGGCTGAACGCTATTAATCATCACATCCCGCAACAGGATGTTAATGTCACTGACACCGATGGAACGGAGGGCGTCGACGTAGTCCTCCTCGACCTCGCGAACGGTCGCACCTCTCATTACCCGCGCGAACCTTGGGATGTAGACAACAGTGACGACCAGAACAATCTTTGCGATACCCGGCACCGTGACTGTTCCAAACAGGGCAGAAGTGAATTCTGTTTTCCCAATACCCATTGCCCCCAATAATGCGATAGCCAGAATGAGGGAAGGGAACGGGAAGATGATGTCCATCACTCGCATTATGAGTTCGTCCAGCCAGCTGTCACGGAAGTAGCCTGCTAACCCGCCGAGTAGCGTCCCTATCACAAACGCCGTTACTACCACACTGACCGCGATAGTAAGCGTTGTCCGCAACCCGAATACGATTCGAGAGAGCAGGTCTCGGCCGAGGTGATCGGTGCCAAGATATGCCGTACCTCGTTCGACCTCCTCACCATCGTCTGTCAAAACGATCTCCGTTCCCGGTTCAACAGGGTGATACTTCCCTTCGGGCGTGTCGAACTGGGTCGTCGGACCGTATGGCGCGATTATCGGCGCGAAAATCGCGAGTAGAATCACTACCGCGATAATAACTCCACCGGCCATCGAGAGGTGATTCCGCTTGAACTGGCGCCAAAACTGTTGTATCTGTGATCGTTTTGCAGGCGCCGAATTATCTGACTCAGTGCTCATGGTCACTCACCCCCCAGTCTAATACGTGGGTCGAAGTATGCATAGAGCACGTCCACGAGGATGTTCACGAATATATATATGAATGCGATGAAGAGGACAACCCCTTGGACGATACGGTAATCCCGCCGGTTGATGGCCAGGATAAGAAGTTTCCCGACCCCGGGGAGATTGAAAACTGTCTCCGTTAGTACAGCACCATTCATTAGGCCTGCAAGCGCGAAGCCAATCACTGTCAACACTGGTATAAAGGCGTTCTTCACCCCATCATTGAGGATAACACGCCAGCGCGGAACACCCATCGCTCGCGCGGTGGTAATGTAGTCCGCTCCCAACGTATCGAGCATCTCGGAACGCATCATCCTGGCAATGGTCGCCGACACCGCGGTACCGAGTGCAATTGTGGGTAACACGAGGTTCTGCAGATTCGAAACCGGATCCTCAAATGGCGAAACCCACCCACCGGCAGCCCACTCAAACTGGAACTCTACCGCGAAGACGACAATGAACATGATTCCCAGCCAGAAGTTCGGGATGGAAATACCGGTTAGTGCCACGATTCGCGTGAGATGGTCAGCGAGTTGATCCTGATAGACGGCACCGATGATCCCTGCAGGGATACCGATACCGATTGCCAGTGACAGGCTGAGGAACGCAAGCTCCGTGGTTAGGGGAAGTCGATTAGTGATAAGTTCATTCACTGGGGTCCCCTGGGTAATCGTCCACGAGTTCCCGAGATCTCCTTGGATGACGTCCCCCATCCACCGGGCGTATTGCATATACAGCGGTTCGTCGAGGTGTAGTTCAGCCCGGACGTTGTCGACCATCTCCTGAGTGGCCGCGGTCGGCCCCAGCATCACATCAACGGGCCCACCCGGAGAGAGATACATCATTCCAAAAATGATGATACTCACGCCCACGAGCGTTGGAACTGCAAGTAGTAACCGCTTGATAATATATTTCCACATAAATTGACCGTTATGGGTTATTTATCGAAGTCGATCGTGCGGTACTCAGAATTGAACGTCCCCATTTTGTAGCCTTTGACATATTCTCGCCAGGCCTCCATGTTGTTCGTGTACATCAGGTCAGTTTGGATGACATTGTCGACGATATACTCTTGGAGTTCGAAGGCTATCTCTTTCTGTAGTTCTTTATCCGTTGTCTCGAACGCTTGTTGGAGGCGCTCTTGGAACCAAACATGTCCTGCACCGGGATCGGTCCCATATTCGTCCTGGTATTCTTCAGGGGGGTTCGGCCCGCTCGGTTCCCACGGGTCTTCAGCTGGCGCATGATGCCAGTTGTTGTGGTTCCGTTGCGGCGCAAAGCCCGCAAAGAGCCACCAGAAGACGTGCGGGATGCTCTGTCCCCAACCAGCGAGAGAGAGGTTCCACTCTACGGTGCCATACAGACGGGAGAATAGCGATCCCGTGTCTAGTAGATTGACATTTGCGTCAATGCCGATCTCGCTCAGTTGACTCTGGATGATTGTCGCTGATTTGCTTTGTACGGAGTTGTTTGAGGCCATCAGGCTAACCTCGAAACCATCCGGGTTCGGACCCTTCTCCAGCTCGGACTTTGCCCGCTCTGGGTCGTACATGTCCATGTTCTTCAGGCTGTCTGGCACCCAATCACTGTCCGGGAACCATGGTCCCTTCTGAACGACGCCCTGACCTCGATATACGCGCTCTAGTAGCTCCTGCGCGTCAACAGCGTAGTGAACCGCCCGTCGGTTATAGACGTTAGACATGGGGTTCTCATCTGTGTCCACGAGGTTGTGGTAGATGACCTGACTCCCGGATCCTGGGATAGATTTGGCATTGACGTCTTGTGCCTCCTTCGTTGATTGGAAATTCTTTGGCGGTACGTCAACCACGAACCCAGCATTGTCAGAACGGAGTCGAGAGATTCGGGTCGTCGGTTCAGGAATAAACTGGAACTCTATTTCGTCAATCTTCGGAATGCCATCACGGAAATGGTCCTCGAATGCGACACACCGCATGTAGTTTCCACCTTCCCATTCCTCCATTTTGAATGGACCCGTACCGATGGGTTCCGTGGTTAGATTCGTCCCTATACCCTTCGGTCCTTTCGCCTCACTGGCTTCTCCGCGTGAATCCTTTGGGACCAGCCCGTTAACAACGCGAGTCATCCAGTAGTTCCAAAGGCCGTGTGGCTCGGAGAGAGTCAGCCGGACGGAGTGTGAGCCTTGAACCTCAATTTCTGCATTCTCTATTTGTGGCGCGTAGCCGAGTGTCGCAGCGTTGTTGTCTGGATTAGCCATCCAGCCAAGCGTATATTTCAGGTCCTCTGCCTTAGCCTCCTTACCATTATGAAATTTAACCCCTTCCTTCAGGGTGATGTCATACACTTTCCCGCTATCGTCGACGGGTTGTGCTAACTCGGCCGCAAGTTCTGGAATCGGCTCGTTCTTTTTGTAGTGCAGCCCGATGACCTCATCATAGACAATACTCTGAGCGTAGTTTGAACCGGCGTCAGTATGTAGCGCCGGATCCATGTTCCACGGCTCAGCAGGCAGCGCGATGATGAGCTTCTCCTTCTTCTGAGATTCCGTGTCGTTGTTTTGGGACGACTCACTATCGGTACCGTCAGCACCACCATTCCCGCCCTCCGAGCCTGCACACCCCGCGAGTGTGCCAATACCTGCTACGGAACTCAATACTTTCATGAAGTCCCGTCTTCCGTCAGGTTCAGCCCTGTATACTATTTCTTCGTCTGACTCAGTTACGTCATACGCCTCATTACCACCTTTTGCCATGACGTTTGTCAACAGGTGACAAGAGATAGGTATTGGTCATTAGGTGAATGTTGCCGCAATTATAAATTCACAAACAAATTTGGGTTTACGAATCGAATGTGAAATTGTGGGAATGTCGTTTGTTAAGTGACAAGCCACGTTTCAAGTGCATCAAGTGGAGATTTCTGAGAGCGGTGGGGTGCGGTGCGGTGTATTTTGTTGCCCCTGTCCCGTTAGGGACACGGCCTAAGGGGTGCTGCCCGCTGTGCGGAAACGGGCGGTCGCAGGGCTGGCGCTCGAGGTAGCGAAACAGTCGGAGAAGT
>SDGW01000817.1_pt1 | contig 12941 bp, 12 predicted proteins | sample 2873831 | NCBI WGS metagenome assembly SDGW01 (sample SAMN08132700, study PRJNA421101) | hypersaline lake metagenome | isolation source: celular fraction 0.22 microns magnesium sulfate-rich crust from ephemeral... | place: Spain: Penahueca Lagoon, Toledo | collected 2011-07
GGCATCCTCACGCCCGAGGACGCATACGAAGCCATCGACTGGGAAGTGATCTTCATGGTGGCGGGTGTCATCCCGCTCGGCATAGCGGTCGAGGCCTCGGGGACTGCGGACCTCATCGCCGACCTCGTAGTCTCCGTCAGTAACCTCTTTCCCGTGATCGTGGTTCTGGGACTGTTCTATCTCGGGACCGCGGTTATCACGGAGATGGTCAGTAACTCTGCCAGCGTCGTACTGCTGTTGCCAATCGGAGTCGAGGTTGCTGGTCAACTCGGCGCTAACCCATTCGCGTTCGTAATGGCCGTGACCTTTGCCGCGAGCACGCCGCTCCTGACCCCGGTCGGCTACCAGACGAACCTGATGGTCTACGGGCCTGGCGGATACAAATTCACTGATTTCGCTCGCGTCGGTGCGCCGTTACAACTAATCCTCACCTTTGTCACCACAGTTGGCATCGTGTTCTTTTGGGGAGTCTGATCCGAGGAGAGTAGAAAACTACCAGCGATACCGCGACGCTCAAAGCCGCACCGTAGGCGGTTTCCGACTGACGAAGCTCTCTGGTCGGATTGCTACCGATGACATAACGTTGTGGTGAATGAGCTAGTCGGGGTGAATCTACGGTTGGTCGGTGAGTAACTCACAGGCGAACGATTAATATCACGCACCCAATTTGATGCTGACGAGGGCTCCAAACGAGTAATGGATCCACGAACCATCTTCTACAAGCATCCCTATGCTACTATGGTCACCGCGGTGTTTCTCTTCTCACTCCTGATAACAACATTATACTTTTTCGGCCTGTATCCAGGCGTACCGGAAACGCGGCCGAAGTTGACCGGATTACTCATGGGCACGGCAACTCTTTTCGTCGCAACAGTTGCGAGCTGGATCACAGCAATACTTCTGAGATTGGATGACAAATGATTCCTTTCGGAGTGAGACTGCTACTTTGACTATCGAGAACCAGCCGAACACTGCCACCCAGCGGTCGGACATGAATGGATATGGAAGGCGCTTCTGCAATCATTACAAGATATACCAGTTGGATATCTGAACCCGTGGGCGCATCGATACCGTGGCAAAGAGAGCAACCACGAATATCCCATTCGTCGGGTCTACGAGTAGATTCTCGCCCGCTAGTGTCGCGGACGTACATTTAATCGACTTCTCGATGGTTATTAAAATATCAAACAAGTTCAGATCTGCTTACCGTAGAAACGTATTCTTCAGTGGTGTACCTCTTTCTCACGGAGTTGAAGCACTACTCGACGAGCACAAGTCGGAGTGATGCCCTCTCTTCACGCAGATAGGGAAACTGCGACTCGACTAGCAGCCTGCGAGTTCTATCGGGTTCTCGAACACGAGAGCGCGTTCTATATCAGAGCATAGAGTGCAATAGCCACTCACAGGTGAGCGTGACTACTCGATTTCTAACTGGCCACTCTCACCACTCTCCTCACCGTCGTTCTCGTCCCATTCGATCCCGAACTCAATACTTCGTTCAGTCATGTTACCGGCTGGACCTTCGCGTTCCGCTTTGACCTCGAAGGTCGGTCGTGCAGGGGGATTCAGCGTGACAGATTCGGAGCCTGATTCCAGGTTTATGGTATCACCGCTGTCAAGATTGTCCGCGACAGTTCGAAGGTACGACGCTATCTCTTCCCGCTTCTGGTCACTCTCAGATGTGAACAGGACTTCTTCAGGCATACGAACATGCTACGTCACCTACACCAATAAGTACCCCACACTGTACGTCGCGTTAGACTCACCGCGTGACACTGGCAGATACCGTGGTCTCTGACACCATACGTAGCTAATGGTTCGGGCGTGTATTGATGCTGAGTACGCCATTCCACTTCCACTGAGCCTACTAGTAGCTTGTCGCCCGGTAGTGTCGCGGGCGCACACCTCGAAAGTAAGCAGGGGAACTGGGGGTGGTACTTCGTCTGGTCGCCGAGCTCGTGGTGGCCGTTGGGGGTCGGCGACAGCCCGCCGGAGACGATGACGCTCCGCCAGTCGTCGATGCCGTTCCACTCGTAGGCGACCAGATTCACGCGACCGGGCACCGTTAATGCTGCTTCCCGCTCCCTGTTCGCGTCCGACACCATCTGGAAGATACAGCGATTGGCTAGCACGTCGTAGCCGAACGAGGGGAGCGGCGAGGCATCTCGCCGATTGGTCGGTCTCGACGACGTTCGAAGCGGTCGACCCCACGCTGTTCTCGGCTGGTCTGCTGCGCTATCGATCCCAGCTAGGTTTGCGTGAATCGGCCGTCTGTGAACCTGCGACTGTTTCGTGGTGGCGCTTGTGGCGTCTTGTCAGCGGATGCACGGACGGTAATTTTATGTCGTTCGTCCGTCAGTAACCCGGTGGCCGTTCCATGAGCGAACAAGATCTGGAGGACTTTCTCATCCTCCGTGAGCTCGATGAACCGATTACGGAAGAAGAGTTGGACGCAGCCGGCGAACAGTCCGGCGAAGCACTGCAAGAGCTCCGAGACGAAGGCGTCGGGATCAAGTGGGTTGATTCGGAAGTGATGAAAACTGACGACGGCAAAGTGGTGGGAACATTCTGCCACTATCGAGCGGAAGATGAACGAGCAGTCCGCGAGCACGCCGACCGGGCGGGCCTTCCAGCGACCCGAATTGACCGGCGTGGCGACCCTCTTGACGGTGAATAACAGTCACCCTTCACGCCGGCTTCCGCGGGGGCCCTCTCACCCGACGACATCACTCTCTCACGTCCAGTAGGTCTTCCGTAGTTAGCTCAGCCCTCCAATCTGGTGTCGGGGAACACCACGTTCGACAGTGCGAGGGGTTAGAACCCCCATCGGAGGCCGGACATGGTGGCGACGATGACGACCATGAGGGCGAGTTCGACCAGACTCAGCATGCCGTACTTCTTGTTGAGGGCGGCGAGTCGCTCGTGGTCGGTGTCGTCGGCGGCGATCTCGTCGAACATCCCGGCGGTGAACTTGTGCAGCGGGCCGAACCCGAGGGCGAGCAGCGCGACGGCGATGGCGAGCGCCGCCCACAGGGACGGCGTCGGCGAGGACCACAGCCCCATCATGCTGGCGAGGCCGACGCCGGAACCGACCACGCCGACCGAAACCGGCTCCATCAGCAGATTCATCTTCGGGACGAACCCCTCGGCGAATTCGGCGTTCGCTTCCGCGGAGAGACTGCCCATGACCGGGCCGAGCACGACCGCCCCGAGTACTGCCGTCCCGAACCAGAACGCGCCGAGGAAGAGGTGGACGGTGAACATGATTCGAACGTCGCCCGAGAGATAGCCCAGGGCGGGGAGGACGAGGGGGACGGCGATGGCGCCGGCCGCAAACGGCCGGGACGCCGCAGCAGCCATCAGGCGGTACCGCTCGCGGGTGTTCGTCGGTCTGTGTGCGTTGCTCAGTGACATCCAATCACGCTCGTCATGACGCCAAATCAAAGTTATCACACAAAAAAGTGGTTGACACACAACTGGTCGTGAGTCTGGACGAACGAGGGACGAAACAACAGCGTCGCGTGTAAACGCAGTACTGTCTATCGGGCGCGGTCGCCACAGCCGCTCCCGTGGCCGCGGACACCTCGGGCGGCTCGTCGATGGGGCCTCGAGAACGCGTTCGACCGGATGGCGGGCCCGGAGCGCCTCGGGCCACCCACAGATTTATCGGCGAATTCCGCTTGTTCTCGGACATGAGCTTCGACGCCGAGGAGGTACGGGCGGACTTCCCGATTCTCGACCGCGAGGTCGGGGACGGGCAGCCGCTGGTCTACCTCGACAACGCGGCGACGACGCAGACGCCCGACCGCGTGTCGTCGGTCGAGAAGTCGTACTACGACGAGTACAACGCGAACGTCCACCGCGGCATCCACACGCTCAGCCACGAGGCCTCGGTCGCCTACGAGGACGCCCACGACCGCCTCGCGGAGTTCGTGGGGGCGGACGGCCGCGAGGAGATGATCTTCACGAAGAACGCCACGGAGGCCGTGAACCTCGTGGCGTACGGACTCGCGGACCGTCTCGGCCCCGAGGACGCGATCGTCACGACCGAGATGGAACACCACGCGTCGCTCGTGACGTGGCAGCAACTCGCCGAGCGCACGGACGCGGACCTCCGGTACGTCGAGGTCGACGACGACGGCACGCTCGACGTGGAGCAGGCCAAAGACGTCGTCGACGGCGACGTCGAAATCGTCTCGGTCGCGCACGTCTCGAACGTCCTCGGCACCGTCAACCCCGTCCGCGAGCTCGCGGACCTCGCGCACGACGCGGGCGGCGTGGTCGTCGTGGACGGCGCGCAGTCCGTGCCCACGCGGCCCGTCGACGTCGAGGAACTGGGGGCGGACTTCCTCGCGTTCTCCGGGCACAAGATGGCGGGCCCCACCGGTATCGGCAGTCTCTACGGCCGCGAGGAACTGCTGGAGGAGATGGAACCGTTCCTGTTCGGCGGGGAGATGATCCGCCACGTCACGTTCGACGAGTCGACGTGGAACGAGCTCCCGTGGAAGTTCGAAGCGGGCACGCCGCCCATCGCGGAGGGCATCGCGCTCGCGGAGGCCGCCGACTACCTCGACGACCTCGGGATGGACGCGGTCCGCGAGCACGAGAACGAGCTCGCACAGTACCTCCTCGAGACCCTCTCCGAGCGCGAGAACGTCGAGACCTACGGCCCGCCGCCGGGCGTCGAGCGCACCGGCCTCGTGGCGTTCAACGTCGACGGCGTCCACGGCCACGACCTCTCCGAACTCCTCGACGACCGCGGTATCGCAGTGCGCGCGGGCGACCACTGCACCCAGCCGCTGCACGACATCCTCGACGTCCCCGGCTCCGTGCGCGCGTCGTTCTACGTCTACAGCACCCGTGAAGACGTCGACGCGCTGCTGGACGCCATCGAGGACGCGCCCGCGCGCCGCGACGACCTGCTGGCCTCGGAGCGCTACCACGACAGCGTCCTCGACCACTTCAAGCGCCAGCCGAACGCGGGCGGGCTCGCGGACCCGACGTTCAGCAAGCACTCCGCGGAGACCAGCTGCGGCGACGACGGCGAGTTCCACGTCGACGTGGCCGACGACGGCACCATCGCGGAAATCGGGTTCGTGAGCCAGTCGTGTGCGGTCTCCAGCGCGGTCGCGAGCGTCCTCGCCGACGACCTCGAAGGCCGGCCCGTGGAAGCGCTAACGAACCTGGAGGGGCGCATCGAGGAGCTCCTGGAGGGCCAGTACCCGGACATGCGCAAGGAGTGCGTGGTCGGCCCAGAGGACGTCATCCGCGAGGGCGCGACCGAGCACCTCGACGCCGCTCGCGGCGCGTCGGGGGCGACGACGGACTGAACTACTCCTCGCCGAGCTCGCGCTCGGCCTCCCGGATCGCCTCCTCGATGTCCGCGAGCATCGCGGACTGCTGCTCGTGAGCGGCCGCGAGGCTCGCCGTCTCCTCGGCGACGTGGTCGGCGCGCTCCGCGACGTCGTCGACGACGGTCGCGATCTCCTCGGCGCTGGCTGCCTGGTCGTCGGTCGCGTTCGCGATCTCGTCCATCCCCTCCGTGGTCTCCCGGACGGCCGTCTCGATGGCGCGCTGGTTCTCCACGAGCGCTTCGGCGGCCTCGCGGGCGTCTTCGACGAGGTCGGTCGCCTCCGCGACGCTCTCGGTGGTCTCCCGGCTGTCCTCCTGGATGGCCGCGACCAGCGTCTCGATCTCCTCGACCTCGGACTGGGACTGCTCGGCGAGGTCCTTCACCTCGTCCGCGACGACGGCGAACCCGCTCCCGGCTTCGCCGGCGCGCGCGGCCTCGATGTTGGCGTTCAGCGCGAGCATGTTCGTCTGCTCGGCGATGTCCGTGATGACGTCCACCACGCGGTCGATCTCGTCGAGGTTCTCGCGGAGCTCGTCCGTGTTCCCCTCGACGACCTCCGCGGTCTCGGCGAACTCGTCGACGGCGTCGAGGACGTGCTCGGCGGCCTCCCGGGACTCGCGGGCGCGCTCGACGGCGTCCTCGCTCTGCTCGCGCACCTCGTCGACGCTCGCCGCGACCTCCTCGACGGTCGCGCTGAACGTCGACACCTCCCCGGCGACCTCGTCGAGGTCGTCGGCCTGCCCCGCCGCGAGCTCCTCGATGTCCGCACTGGACTGGGCGACGTTGTCGCTGGCGGCCCGTAGCTCCTCGACGGCGCCCTCGACCTCCTCGGAGAGCGTCCGCTGGACGCGCTCGACGCGCTGGCGCTGCTCGACCACGTCGGTGACGAGCGTGAGCACTTCCACCGCGCCGACGACGCCGTCTTCGGGGTCGTGTAGCGGCGTCGCGGACGCCTGCGCGTGCAGCTCCCGGCCGCCCATCTCCGCGGACCGAACGTCGTCCTCGCGAATCGGCTCGCCGACGCGCATCACGACGTCCGCGAGCGTCTCGTCTTCGCCCTCCGTCCCGAACACCTCGATGGCGGGGACGCCGACCGCCTGCTCGCGGGGCAGCCCCGTCATCTCGGCGACGGCGTCGTTCCAGAGCACGATGGTGCCGTCGTCGTCGACGACGAACAGCGGCTCCGGGTAGTCGGCGAAGAACTGTTCGGTCAGCGGCTGCCAGCCGGCGGCGTCGCCGGCGAGCGCGTCGAGTGTTCCACCCATGGCCCGGTCTCGGAGGACCCGGGACAAAACTCCATCGGAGCGGCAGTGCGGGCCTGACGGGATGGAAACGCCTTTTCGCCGGCCGGCCCAACGGCGCGTATGGACTACGAAGCCGCCGCGGACCTCGGGCCGGACCGCCGCCGCGCGCTGTTCGAGCGCACGGCGGGCGTGGAGTCGGTCCGGTCGACGGTCCGGGACATCGTCGACCGGGTTCGCGAGGAGGGCGACGTGGCGCTGCGACAGTACGCCAGCGAGTTCGACGACGTGGAGCTCGGGAACGTCGACGTGACCGACGACGCCGAGCGCGCGTACGAGGGACTCGACGACGAGACCCGCGAGGCCATCGAGGCCGCCGCCGAGAACGTCCGGGAGTTCCACGAGGCCCAGCTGCCCGAGGACTGGCGCCGCGAGTTCTCGGACGGCCGCGAGCTCGGGCGGCGGTTCCGCCCCATCGACCGCGTCGGCGTGTACGCGCCGGGCGGCACCGCGGCGTACCCGTCGTCGGTGCTGATGGGCGTGATTCCGGCGAAGGTCGCGGGGGTCGAGCAGGTCGCGGTCGCGACGCCGCCCGCCGAGGAGATGAATCCGGTGACGCTGGCGGCGATGCACGTCGCGGGCGCCGACCGCGTGTACGCCTCCGGCGGCGCGCAGGCCGTCGCGGCGCTCGCGTACGGAACCGAGACCGTCGACCGCGTGCAGAAGGTCGTCGGCCCGGGCAACAAGTTCGTCACCGCGGCGAAGGCCGAAGTCCGCGGGGACGTGGAAATCGACTTCCTCGCCGGGCCCTCCGAACTGCTCGTCGTCGCCGACGAGACGGCCGAACCCGGGTACGTCGCGGCGGACCTGCTCGCGCAGGCCGAACACGACCCCGAATCGAGCGTCGTCGCGATCACGGACGACGAGGCGACCGCCGACGCAATCTGCGAGGAAGTCGAGGCGCGCATCGACGACCGGGAGCGCGAAGACACGATTCGGGAGGCCCTCGGGGGCGACGCCAGCGGCGTGTTCGTCGCGCGCTCGATGAGCGAGGCGGTGCTGTTCGCCGAGGAGTACGCCGCCGAGCACCTCTCGATTCAGGCCGACGACGACGAGGCGTTGCTCGACCGCATCGACTCGGCGGGGTCGGTGTTCCTCGGACCGTACGCGCCCGTCGCCGCGGGCGACTACGCGACCGGGACGAACCACGTGCTCCCGACGAACGGGAAGGCGAAGGTCGCGGGCGGGCTCTCAGTGGACACGTTCCTCCGCTCGTCGACCGTCCAGCGCCTCGACGAGGGCGCGCTCGCGGACCTCCGGGAGACCGTGACGACGCTCGCGGACGCCGAAGGCCTGGACGCGCACGCCGCGAGTGTCGACACCCGCTTCGAGGACTGAAACGCGCAACCCTGTGGTGTGGCACCACGCTTATGACTGCGCGACCCGAACGTCTTCGACATGAGCGCGACCGTCGAGAACGGGGAGGGAGACGCGGTGGTCACCGCCACCGAGGACGCGGCCGAGCAGGCACGCGACCTCATGGACGGTGAGGACATGGACGCCTCGGAAGCCGGCCTGCGACTGTACGTCCAGCAGGGCGGCTGCGCGGGGCTGTCCTACGGGATGCGCTTCGAGAACGAGCCCGAGCCCGAGGACCAGATCTTCGAGAGCAACGGCCTGCGGCTGTTCGTCGACCAGTCCAGCCTGAACTACATCGGCGGCAGCCAGCTCGACTTCGAGGGCGGGCTACAGGGCGCGGGCTTCCACGTCCAGAACCCGAACGTCGAGAGCGAGTGCGGCTGCGGCGAGTCCTTCCGGACTTAATCTTCTAGCTCGAACGCGACCTCGACCTCGACCTGGTACTGTCGGTTGTCGACGCTCGCTATCTCGACGCCCTGTTCGACGACCTCCGCCCACTTCACGTTGTCCAGGGTGTCGTCCGCGCGGTCGATCGCGTCGTCCGCGGCGGCGTCGAAGCTCTCCTCGCTCGTGCCGATGAGCCGTATCTTCTTGTATACCATCGTCGAACAGTTTTCCGGCTATCCGGATAAAGTTACCCGCTAGATACAGGTCCGGCCGGCTCACTCTCGTGCGGCGTCCTCGAAGTTGGTCCGGATGGCGTCGATGAGGTCGCCGAGGTACGCTGTCCCCCAGAGGCCGACGGTGATGGCGCCGACGGTGTTGAACACGAGGTCGAGCATGACGTCGTCGACCCCGTAGATAGTGAGCACGCGCGCGCCGACGACGTCGCCGAGCGTCCACGCCGCGTACTCCAGGATCTCCCAGAGCACGCCCAGCGCCATCACGAACAGGACGACGAACACGAAGGTGAACTTCGGCGGGAACGCGACGTCGTCGCGGTGCTCGTCGAGCGCGCGCACGGTGGCGTAGCCGGCGGCCGCGACGACCGTCGAGGAGAGGAAGTGTGTGAGGTGGTCCCACCAGACCGGGCGGCTCGGGCCGTAGAGCCGCTCGGTGACGCCGGGGACGCCGAGCGTGCCGAGGACGTGCAGGAACACCGCGGCCGTGATCCACACTGTCAGCCCGGCGTCCATCGGGATGCTGTAGTCGCGCTCGAGCACCGCGGGCAGGTGGGTGACCACGAGCGCGACGAGCGAGTTCACGGCGACGGCGGCGTTCAACTGGAGCACGCCGACGACGGCGAACGCCGCCAGCGCGGCCTGCATGCCGCGGGTCGCCTGCCGCTGGCGGCGGCCGGAGACGCCGAGGCGGTCGCGGAGCTTCACTTCACGACCACCTCGAGCTCCGCGGGTACCCGGAGGTGGGCGTCCGCGTGCCGGCGGAAGTACCAGACGAACACCGCCGCCGCGAACGCGCCCGCGAGGGTCGCGGCGACGAAGTCCCCGACGAGCATCGTGACGGTCGCGTGCTCCTGTGCGGCCGTCAACGGCGGGTCGGCGGGCAGCACGAACGCCGTCCCGAACGCGAGGTCCGAGACCCAGCCGAGCACCGCGAGGAAGCCTGCCGCCGCCATCGTCGCGACGACGACGAGGACGACGGCGAACCAGTTCGCGAGCCGGACGCGCGTGAAGACGTCGAGCTCGGCGGCGACGAGGAGCGCGAGCGCGGCCACCGCGACGTACGTCGCGACGTCCGTTGTCAGCCCGGGCGTCGCGACGGCGCGCCCGACGATGGGCGTGGCGGCGAACGCGAGGACCTCCCACGGCAGCATCGCGCGGGCGTGCCCGAACGCCAGCGGCGGCAGGACGGCCACCGCGACCGCGAGGAGCGCGAACACCACCCAGACGGGGTCCGCGGGCGCGCTCGCGGCGGCCGCCGCGGCGAGCAGTCCGACGAGCAGCCACGACAGCGCGGCGTTCGCGCGCTCCGCTCGGAGGAGCGCGCTGAGGCGGGCGTCTCGGGTCACGTCCGTACGTGGTGGCGCCCGCCTAACAAGTGCTGGGCCGCGGCAGAACGGTTACGCGACGCCGGTGGCGTACGCGATCGCGTACGCGACGCCCGCGAGCGTGACGGCCGTCAGGCCGGTGAGGAGCGCGGTGGGCGCCGGGGGCAGCGTCAGCGAGCGCTGGCGGAGCTTCGGCGCGGGGACGGCGCCGACGAACCCCACGGCGACGACGCTGAACACGAACTGGTAGGAGGCGTCGACGGTCGGCGGCGGCAGCACGAGCACGGCGAGCGCGTACGCCGCGCCGACGGTCGCCCGCGAGTTTAGGTGGTCGGTGAGCCGCCGACCGGTCAGCCAGAACGCGGCGACGACGCCGAGCCAGATCGCGAACAGCTCGACGCCGAACGCGCCGAGCAGGTGGAGCGTCGGGTCAGCGGACAGCGCGATGCGGCCGTCGAAGGCGTTGGCGCCGAGCGGGTAGAACAGCTCCGGAGGCTGGCCCGTGAGCAGGTCGCCGAACGGGTGACTGACGAGGCCGAACAGCGCGACGGCGAACAGGCTCGTGCCGCGGACGTCGTACGCGTGGGCGGCGCGCGCGACGAGCCAGCCGCCCGCGGCGAACAGGCCGACGATGACTGCGGGAAGTGGGCCGGACGCCGCGACGACGACGCCGACGAGCGCCGCGAGCGCGGCGGCCGCGGTCCGGCGGTGGGTGGGTGCGAGCGCGAACGCCGCGGCCGCCGGCACGGCCACCACGAGCGAGTGCGTGACCGCGCGGTGGACGACCGTGGAGGCGCCCCAGAACGACTGCGCGACGGCCATCGGGCTGGTGGGGTCGACGGCGACCAGCCCGACGAGCGCGTACGCCATGTCGACGTCGGGGACGGCGGCGAACAGGCCGGCGGCGACGCCGAGCGCGAGCGCGCGCTCGCGGGACGCCCCGAGCCGGGCCGCTGCGAGCGCGACGGCGCCGAACGCGAACGTCGCGTGCCCTACGAACATACCTTGTTTACCGGGCGCGTCGGCATAAACTCGCGGGTGAGGTGGTAGCACGCCCCTACTGGTCGGGTTTCTTCGTCCACTTCTTCTCGACGTCGGCGTTTGCGCGCACGATAGTGTCGCCGTCGGCGCGGAAGCGCGTCTTCCGGAGCTCGATGGCGGTGACGGTGCCGGTGACGTCGCCCGTGACGACCGTGTCGCCGGGGTTGAAGTCGGGGTCGCGGAGGAGGTAGATGCCGGCGACGGCGTCCGCGAGCATCCCGGAGAGCGCGTAGGAGACGCCGAGCGCGAGGAACCCGGAGGCGGTACCGAGGGCGGCCGCGATTTCGGGGAGGCCGACCGCCGAGAGGAACCCGAGCAGCGCGCCGAACCACAGGACGATAGAGACGAGCGTGCCGCCGAGCTGGACGTAGATCGGCTGGTCGGCGTAGACACGCCGCAGCACGACGCGGACGGCGGCCACGAGCGCGCGGATCAGAACCGCGGCGAGCGCAAGGAAGACGAGGCCGGTGAGCACGCGCGGAACCGCAGCGGCGACGTTCCCGACGAACTCGTCGACGGTGCTGTTCAGGAGGCCGGACAGCGACGACGGCGGCTCGGACATACCGGCCCAAGAGACGCCGGGTACGTAACTCCTGTCGCCGGTGCCGATTCCCGAACCTTCTTGCGCGCGCCCGTCTGCGAGTCGCACATGGACGCGCCAGACGTCGGAGAGTTGAATCCGCCGCAGCGAACGCTGATGGGTCCGGGGCCGAGCCCGGTCCACCCGCGCGTGCTGAAAGCGATGAGCACGCCGCTCGTGGGCCACCTCGACCCGTCGTTCGTCGAGATCATGGACGAGACTCAGGAGCTGCTGCGGTACACGTTCCGCACGGACAACGAGTGGACGATTCCCGTCTCCGGGACGGGGTCGGCCGCGATGGAGGCCGCCATCGGCAACCTCACGGAGCCCGGTGACACGTTCCTCGCGCCGACGAACGGCTACTTCGGCGACCGCATGGCGGAGATGGCGCGCCGCGCGGGCGGCGACGTCGTGCGCGTGGACGCGCCGTGGGGCGAGCCCCTCGACCCCGCGGACGTCGAGGCGGCGTTCGACGAGCACCAGCCCGACGTCTTCGGGTTCGTGCACGCGGAGACGTCGACGGGCGCCAAGCAGACGAACGTCCCGGAGCTCACGGACATCGCCCACGAGCACGACGCGCTCGTCGTCGCAGACACCGTGACGAGCCTCGGCGGCGTCGAGCTGCGCGTCGACGAGTGGGGCATCGACGCGGCGTACTCCGGCCCGCAGAAGTGCCTGTCCTGTCCGCCGGGTGCGAGCCCGCTGACGCTGAACGACGACGCGATGGACAAAGTGCTCTCCCGGGAGGAGGACCCGCGGTCGTGGTACCTCGACCTCTCCCTGCTGGAGGGGTACTGGGGCGACGAGCGCGCGTACCACCACACGGCGCCCGTCTCGAACGTGTACGCGCTCCGCGAGGCGCTGCGGCTGGTCGCCGAGGAAGGCATCGAGTCTCGCTGGGAGCGCCACGAGCGCGTCGCGGGCGCGCTGAAGGCTGGCGTCGAGGCGATGGGGCTCGGCCTCAACCCCGAGGACGACTACTGGCTGCCGAGCCTGAACGCCGTCCGGGTGCCCGACGGCGTCGACGACGGCGACGTCATCGACTACGTGCTCGCGAACTACGACCTCGAGATCGCGTCCGGGCTCGGCGACCTGGAGGGCGACGTGTTCCGCATCGGCTGTATGGGCCACGGCGCCCGCCCGGGGAACGTCACGCTCGTGGTCGCGGCGCTCGCGGACGCGTTCGAGGCGCTCGGCGCGGACGTGGACGCGGCCGCCGGGCTGGCGGCGACGCGCGGCGCGCTCCGAGAATAAAAACTGCCGGCGCGCTTCCCTAAGCGGGCGGGGCGCGCGCTACTTCGTAGTCACCGTCCTCCTCGACGCCCATCACCGCCCACTCGTAGGGCGGGTCGAGCCGAC
>SDGW01000818.1_pt1 | contig 12938 bp, 15 predicted proteins | sample 2873831 | NCBI WGS metagenome assembly SDGW01 (sample SAMN08132700, study PRJNA421101) | hypersaline lake metagenome | isolation source: celular fraction 0.22 microns magnesium sulfate-rich crust from ephemeral... | place: Spain: Penahueca Lagoon, Toledo | collected 2011-07
GCAGCGGCGGGATCAGGGCGACGATCGACGGTGGACCCATCGTCGACGAGGAAACCTACACGCTCGCGACCTCGGATTACCTGTTCCACACCGACCACGAGTTCCCGGTGCTCGACGAGCACCACCGGACTGTGTCGCTGGACACGCAGTACGAGATTCTGGCAGCTTATGCCCGCGAACAGGGCATCGATCCGGAGATCGAAGGTCGGATCACCCGCGTCGCAGGTGAGGGCCCCGATCAGCGGCTCGAAGAGTCCATCGACTGAGCGAGACCTGTCGTGTCGAACTGTAGGTTTGCTGACCGGCTGGCCGGTGAAGGGAAAAACTTGACACACCCCGGCAGCGTCACCACGACCGATGACACAGGTCGTCGTGCCAGTTCGGTACCCGCTCTCTCCCCACTCGAAGGCCACGCTCTCACGCGCGATCGACGTCGCCGAAGAGCAGGCCGCCGATCTGACGGTACTGCACGTTAATCTCTATCACAACAGTCAGCACGTCTCTCGAACGGAACTGAAACGCGCCGTCGAATCGGAGTTCGGGCACATCTCCCACGCTCGCTACGTCGTCAGGTCCGGCCTCCTCGTCGAGGAGACGATCCTCGAAGAGGTCGCCCAACAACAGGCCGATATCGTCGTCATCGGCGAGAAGCAGGCGAGTCGCTGGCGTCGGATGGTCCGTCGCCTGGTCGACGACCCCGACATCGAACAGTTCCTGCAAAACGAGATCGACGCCCAGATCATCACGGCGTCGGTGTCCTGACCGAGAGGCCGCGCTCGATCACTGCCCGTCTTCTTTCTGTTCGCCGTTCGTTTCAAATCGCTCCGTGGGGATCGCGGCGCTGCCGTCTGTCTGTCCGTCCATCCTGACGCCCATGTGGCCGCTGGTCTCGTCGAAGACGTGGTGCTGGTGTGGGTACGGAATTTCGACGTCCGCGTCGTCCAGTCGCTCCCAGACGTTCGTCTGGACCTTCGACTGGACCGCCGGCAACTTGTACGGTTCCGACACCCAGTACATCAAACGGAGGTGAACGCCGTGGTCGCCGAACGTATCGATGTAACACGTCGGGGCGGCCGGATACCGGGCACTTCCGATTCGGATGTCCGGTCCGCCTTCGATGACGCCGTCTACCTCACGCGCGGCTTTCTCCATGAGCGTCCGGGCCTCGGCGAGATCTCCTTCGTACGTGACGTCCATTTCGAGTTCGAGTCGCATCCGCGCGTCCTCCGCCGAGTAGTTGATGACGTCTCGGGTCCTGATCTCGCCGTTCGGAATGACCAGAAACGTGTTTTGGAGGGTGATTATCTTCGTGTATCGCAGCGTGATGTCTTCCACGAAGCCGCGCTGACCGGTGTCGGCGAATTCGATCATGTCCCCGATCTCGTAGGGCTGGTCTGCCAGTAGGAACACCCCGCTGATGATGCTGCCGACGATGGGTGCGAGCACGACCCCGAGCACCGCCGTGAACACGGTGACGGAGAGGGCGATATTGCCCAGATTGAGCCCGTAAATGCGCATGATGGTCAACAGCGCGAAGAGAAACACCGAGCCGCGAATCCCGCGCAGTACGGTTCGAGTGATACTCGGCCGTCGGAACCGGCGAGCGACGCGCCGGCCGACCAGCTTGACGATGAACCGCGAGACCGCCCACGCGATCACCAGAACGAGCACGGTCGCGATCAGATCCGCGGCCCACCCCGGCAACTGGAACGGGAGCCACTGGAGGGTCGAAACCGTCTCGCTCGCATCACTGAACGGGACGTTCCCCGCCTGCACCGGTAACCGGTCGCCCCCGCCGACGTGCGGCCTCGTCATCACTTAGCAAGTCGACTCAAGGCACGTGCAAATAGGTTGTGCAACCATTGCTTCACCCTCACCCCCTCCTCCCAACTGGGGTAAGTCTCACTTACTACCGAAGCTTCATTCGTAAATACGCCCTGTAATATCAGGCAGAATAAGTAGTTTACAATCATCACACTCTGCGTGAGAATGGTTGGGTATGTGGTCGCGTATTGCGATTATACTGTGTCTATGGAGTACCTTTCCACCGATATGTATGCAGTTTAAACAAAACGGCGACAAGTCTTTTGGGCTCGGGTTCGTACCTCAATACGATGACTTCCCCCGATTGCCGCCAGGTCCGGTCCCCGCGAACGAGGGACGAGAACGCTCCGTCCCCGAGAACGCGTAAGGCGGTCCTGTTCTGTCCGGACTGCGGGTACGAAGACCTCGTCGACGGTAACTGGGAGGAGCGCGACGACCACGCCGATCGCGTCAGAGAACTCGTCTGTCCGCAGTGTGAAGCCGTGGTAACTGGTCGACCACTACCCGAAGACAGCGACGCAACGCTCGACTACGACGGTCCCGGACGGCGTGAGCAATTCGATCCCTGGAAACAGGTCTGGGCGTCGACGCTCCGCTTCTGGTTCAAGCTGCCGCCGAACGCGGGCAGTCTCCGTCGCGCGAACTGACGGCAGTCGTTCGGTCCCGCTAGTACTGCTGGACGCCCTCGTCGGTGACCACCGAGTCGAGCAGTCGCGTCGGCGTCGCGTCGTAGGCCGGGTTCTCGACGGCGAATCCCTCCGCGGGTTCGCGCATCACCTCGCTCGGCGAGCGGATCTCGTTCTCGAAGGCGAACCCGCCCTCGATGATTTTCGCGCCGGATCCGATGACTGTCATCGGGACGCCGACGTCGTCGGCTGTCGCCGCGATGGGGTACGTGCCGATTCGGTTGTACAGCGTGTCCTCGACGATGCAACTCATGCCGGTCACGACGCGGTCACACTCCGGGAGGAAGTGGCCGGCGGCGCTGTCGACCACGAGGTGCGCGTCGATCCGATCGATCCCAGACAGCACCCGGGCCGTCTTCCGGCCGAGATACCGCGGCCGCGCCTCGGTGACGTAGACTTCCAGATGCGTTCCCGACTGGGCCGCGCGTTCCAGCGCTTCCAGCACTGTCGAGGAGTAATCGTGGGTCAGGATCGTCATCCCGTCCTCGAACAGCTCCGCGCCGTGTTCGGCTGCGCGGCTCTTGCCGTTCTCGATGGTATCGATTACCTCCGTGATGGTGTCGGCGAGCACGTCCTGTGCTGCCGCGACGGACTCGACCTCAGCTTCGTCGACCGAGTCGACGATCTCCCGCATCGCGTTCTGGAGGGAGGCGTGTGAGGGGTTCGCCCGTCGGAGAGCGCTGGCGTTGCGCTCTAAGGTCCGCTGGAACTCCTCGACTGTCGGGTAGTCGCCGTCGGTGAACTGCCGGAGTGCGTCGGCGGCTTTCACGGCCACGACCGACGAGGAGTGAGTCTGCATCTGCTCGATCTCCTCGACCGTCTCGTCTATCATACCCCCACGGTCGGTGCCTCGCGGGAAGTACCTTCTGGACGCACAGACGGCTTCCGGCGGGCGTTGCCGGGTTCTAGGCTGACACAGCGTCCCACGCTGCACTGAAGCCGTTCGCTCCCGTAGCGATCCCATGGTCGAAGTGACGTATCACTGCCCGTACTGCGGGGCAGTCACCGGCGTCGAGCGCGAGGGGTATCTCGACGACAAGTGCGTAACCCGCGAACCCCTCGCGAGCTGGGAGTACGCGTCCACGACCGGCGACGTCGAGGCGGCCGACGGCATCGAGTTCGTCTGTCTCGGGAACGCCGGGGCTGGACAGGCAGTGGGCGACGGGGGCGCGAACGATCCGGACCCCGAACGCGACGGCTGTGGCCGAACGTTCTACCTGAGCTTCCTGAAATACGAAAACGGGACTCCGGTGGACCACCGGACGCCTGACATCGACCGCCCGCGGTTCGACTTCAGTCCCTGAACGTCACTGACGTCACGGCGGCTACTGATTCCGAGGGTTTTGCCGCTGTGTCTCCTGCTCTCCCTGGCTCCGCTGACTCGTTTCCTGTTGGACGTGCCCCGGCTGGCTCGGTTGCTGTTGGACCTGGCTCCGCTGTTGCTGTGCCGGGACGGTCTGACGAGTCCCGACAGGTTGCTGCTGGCCGCCCTGGCCGGCCCGTTGCGAAGCGGCGCGCTGTCGAGACGTTTCGATCTGGCTCATCACCTCCTCTGTCAGGATGTACTGGAACTGATTGTGAGGGAGGAAGCCGATGGTCTTCTCTCGCTCTCGGTCCTCGAAGAGGACGGCGCCGCTTTCTACCACTTTCAAGCCGCCCACATCGAACTGTGTCCCGTCGTTGAGTACGACTCTCATTGCGTTCGTGCCTCCACACAGAGGTCTAAAGGAGTTATTTCGAGCCGACTACGTGTCAGAACGGGACCGTGACGAGCGCCGGTTTTCCTGCCTACTTGGGTCAGTTAGGGAGCGACTCGTCCCGGGCCCGGATCGCTCGGTCTGCGTACCAGAGTATCGAGAAGTCCTGGGGACTCGGAATGGCACAGGCGAGCCACCCGACCACGGCAGCGGTCCCGACGAGGTTCCCGCTCGCAACGGGATCGGGTAACACTCCAGCGAGCATCAGGCCGACGGGGACCGTCATCCAGAGCGGCATCATCGCCGCGGTACGTAGCGACCACGACGAACTGTTCTGACGCACTCCCAGCGGTTTGACTGACGCCAGCGCACCGAACAGTCCGTGATAGGTCTGCTCGTCCGCCGGTGCCGGAAGCCACGAAAACTCGTACGGGATGCCGAACGCTCGGAGCGCGAGCGCGTGTGATCCCTCGTGGACGACGGTTCCGAGAGCGACCGTCACGAGCAAGACGACGCCTGCAGCGACCAGTTCGACGGGACTCATACACCACTCGACATGCTTGCAGGGTCGCCACACCGTGCGGGTATCAACCCTCTGATCGCGGTCCGCTGAAATTCCCTGAACCCTGGATATGCAGGCCACAGACTCACCTCCGTTCGGGGCGGACGGGGACGTGGTCATGTTCGACGAGAGCGCACTCGAACGATCCGTCTGCGGGGGTCGTCCCGAGCCGAGATCGACCGCTCACGACGGAGGTGGTAAGAATGGCACTGCTTGAACTCGCCATCGGATTCTTCATCCTGGCGCTCGTCGCCGGTGTCCTCGGTGCCGGCGGCGTCGCGGGGATGTCGATGGACATCGCGAAGTGGCTCGTCATCGCCTTCGTCGTCCTGGCAGTCCTCTCACTGGTGTGGCCGGGGTAGCAGACCCCCGGCGGGGCACCTACTTCGTGGACCCGCTCCGCTTGCGAATCGACTCGATCTGCTCCCGCGGGTACCATCGCGTCTCCGCCGACTGCTCGACCTCGATCCACCCGGTGTAGATCGTAACGGCGACCTGCTGGAGTTGCTCACCGCTCGTGAGCGTCACTGAGACGTTTGACTGTTTCTTGAGAGAGTTGGACATCAGAGCACCCGACTCACCCTTCGCTCCGTTCAGACGTAAAGCAGGAGGCCGACGGCGGAACCCGGTTCGAGGTGACCGGCAGCGACGCGACTCACGTCTCAGTTCCTCAGCGACGGGACGGTCCGTCTCTCAACCAGTGCTAAAGTCCGTGAGACGCCCGTGAAGTGTCACTTCACCAACTGTAGCTGCACGGCGAACGCCGCACCGTCGAGATCGCCGTCGGTCGGTGACTGCGCTGCCGAGTCGACTGTGCGGTCTTCCACCCACACGTCTCCACCGTAGGTATCGACGAGCGTGTGGACGAGATACAGCCCGATACCGGTTCCGTCGCTCTCCAGTCCTTTCTGTCCCTTCCCGAAGATCGCTGTTTTCCGGTCGTCCGGCACGCCCGGCCCGTTGTCGGCGATGCGGACGACGACGTGGTCGTCCTGGACCGTCGTCCGAACGGAAATCTCGGTCGTTCCCTCGTCGTTGTGCTGGACGGCGTTTTTCAGGATGTTACGGAACACTGAGTCGAGCATCTCGGTCGCGACGACGTTCACCCGCGGAATCTGGTCCTCGACGGTGATCGCGACGTCGTCGTACGTCGAGCGGACCGTCTCCAGCTGTGACTCGATCGACGGACGAAGCGGTACCGGCTCGGGGTCGGTTTCGGCCTGCAGCATCACTTCTGCGAGGTCGCGCGCCGTCTTCGTCAACTCGACTGCGTCGCGCGCGCTTTCTATCGCCGTCTCGACGTACGATCGCCCCTCGTCGTCGACGTGCTCGCCGAGCAGTTCCACGTACGAGAGCACTAACTGCAGGTCGTTGCGGATGTCGTGGCGCACGGTCTGGTTGAGGACTTCCAGATTGTCCCGCTGTGTCTTGAGTCGCCGCTCCAGTTCCTTCTGTTCGGTAATGTCGCTGTTGATCGCGACGAACCGCTCGATCTCGCCGCCTTCGTCGAAGATCGGCGCGATCGTCTGGTTGACGACGAACCGATCGCCGTCTTTCCGCTCGTTGACGATCTCGGCGTGCCAGCTGTCCCTGTTCTTGATCGTCGTCCACATTTCGTCGTAGAACGATTCGTCGTGCTCACCGGATTTGAGAATCCGCGGGTTCGTCCCCATGGCCTCCGCTTCGGTGTAGCCCGTGATCTCCTCGAACGCCGGATTGACGTATTCGATTCGACCGTCCGTGTCGGTGATGACGACCGAGTGACCTGCGTGTTCGACCGCCTCCTTGAACCCGCGAAGGTCGCGCTCGCGCTCGACCCGGTCGAGCGCCGCCGTCGCGTTCGTACACAGGACTTCGATCAAGTTTCGGTCATCGTCCGTGAAGTCGTCGGGCTCGGTCGAGGAGACGAGAACGACTCCGTGGTCGGCCAACGGGACGATGAGTTCGCTTCTGAAGGGAGTGTCAGGGTTGAGTCGTTCGTCAGTGTCCCAGAGGTCAGCGTACTGGTGTGTGTTCCCCTCGGTGAACGCGTTCCAGGCGAGGCTATCGGTCCCCAGAATCGGTGGATCGCCGATGTCGGTTTCGATGTCGTCGGTCCACGCGATCGGAGAGAGCCCGTCCGCATCCGGATCGTTCAGATGCACACCGGCACGTGACATGCCCAGCGTCTCTTTGCAGGTCCTCACGACCTGCTCTGCGATTTCCCTCTCGGTCCTGCTCGCCACCAGCCCGTGGATTGCGAACTGGAGCGCTTCCATCCGCCGCTCGTGGTCTTTGCGCTCGGAGATGTCCTTTATTACCGCCATCGCAGCGACGTTCTCGCCGTCCGGCCCGCTGACTGGTGCAGTAGAGATGCTAACGTCGATCAGGGTACCGTCTTTCCGCCGTCGACTCGTCTCGTGTCCCGTCACTTCTTCCCCTGCGAGTACGTCACGAACCGTCGATTCGTACGCGTCCTGCTTCGAGTCCGGGACAATCGGATTCCGATCTCCGTGCACCTCCTCGGCCGTCCAGCCGAAGATGTCCTCGGCAGCAGGGTTCCAGTGTGTCACCGTTAGCGACCGATCGATGACGACTATCGCATCGGGCGACGCCTCGACGACCGTCTCCCAGTTCTTGGACGAGTCTGTCTGGCGCGATTTCATGTCGAGTGATCACGTCCCCTGATGCAGTATTGGGTACCACTGAACGTGATCATGCTATTTCTCGATAGATAGATCCCGTTGATATATCTATCTGTTACCTACCGGTGAGGTTTATGACGGATCGTGAGCCCCTGTTCCGGCCGAAACTCCGTCACCACTGTTGATCTCGCCGACCGATATGTAATATAGGGTACTATTCTGCTGACTTCGTTCACCCCTTGATGTTGCAGACGGGGTAGGTGCGTGCGACCTTGTCCCCGATGCCCAGTGCGTCCGAGACGCGAACGACTTCGTCGACGTCCTTGTAGACGCCGGGCGCTTCCTCGGCGACGGTCGCGCCGGAGTTCGCCTTGACGTAGATCTGGTTCTGCTCGCGCAACTCGTCACGGACGTCCTCGCCCCAGAACTCGTTTTTCGCCTGCGTTCGGGACATGAGCCGTCCCGCGCCGTGAGCGGTCGAGCCGAACGTCTCCGAGAGGGAGTTCTCGCCGCCCCGAAGGATGTAGCTGCCAGCGCCCATGCTGCCAGGGATGATGATCGGCTGGCCAACGTCGTTGTACGCTGCCGGAACCTCTTCGCGACCGGCCGGGAACGCTCGCGTCGCCCCTTTCCGGTGGACGAACAGTTCGCGTTCCTCCCCGCCCTCGACCTCGTGGACTTCCTTCTTCGCGATGTTGTGAGCCACGTCGTACAGCAGGTGCATCTCCATCTCCTGCCAGGAGCGGTCGACGACTCGGTCGAACACCTGCCGGGTCCGGGGCATGATTCGCTGGCGGTGGACCCACGCGAAGTTGATCGCGGCACACAATGCTTCGTAGTAGTCCTCGGCGAGTTGCGAGCGAGCGGGGGCGGCAGCCAGTTCTTTGTCCGGAAGCTGATCGAGGAGGCCCTGGTGTGCCTTCTCGATGTCCCGGAGGTAGTCGGTACAGACCTGGTGGCCCAGACCGCGCGAACCACAGTGGATGAGGACGACGATCTGGTCGTCTTCGAGGCCGAACGCGTCGGCCACGTCGTCTCGATAGATGTCCGTGACGCGCTGGACTTCCAGGAAGTGGTTGCCGCTGCCGAGACTGCCGACCTGGTTTTTCCCGCGGTCCTTGGCCTTCTTCGAGATCTTGTCGGCGTTCGCCTCCGGCCGGTAGCCCTCGTCCTCGCAGTGAGCCAGGTCCTCCTCGACGGCCCAGCCTTCTTCGAGCGCCCAGTCCATCCCGCGTTCCAGAATGGCCTCGACGGTGTCCATCCCCGTCTCGACGACGCCGCCGCCGCCGAGCCCTGATGGAATGTTTTCGAAGAGGTTGTTCACGAGTTCCTCTTCGCGGCCCTGGAGGTCGCTGTATGTCAGGTTCGTCCGCATCATCCTGACGCCGCAGTTGATGTCGTAGCCGACAGCTCCGGGCGAGATACAGCCGTCCTCGGCGTCGATGCCCGCGACCCCACCGACGGGGAAGCCGTAGCCCTGGTGGCCGTCGGGCATGCAGATGGCATGTTTTCGGACACCGGGGAGGTGTGCGGAGTTCTTCAACTGCTGGAGCGTCTTGTCCTCCTTGATCTCTTCGAGGAGCGCTTCGCTGGCGAGCACGCGCGCTGGGGCGCGCATCCCGCCTTCCTGGGGGATCTCCCAGACGTAGTCTCGTACCTTCTCGAGGGTGATTCCGTCTGCATCGTAGGTAGTCATGGTTAGACCTGCGACAGGGACGGCGGAATATATTTCGACTGCCTGCAGTCGGATGCGTTCGGGTTAGTCAGCAGCTGTGGGTGCGTCTGCCTGTCGGTCCACACGGGCCACGACGTTGTCGAGCGCGAGCGGTCCACTTCCCAGGGTGAACACCGCCGACGCGAGCCCGAACATAGTGATGTGTGCGAGCACCGGGTCGTCGGGGAGCCCGAACATCGTCAGCGTGAAGACGACGAACGCGGCCGCGGCCGCGCCCCGCGTGAGGAGCCCGACGATGAGCAGTCCACCGAGCGCGATCTCTGCGAGCCCTGCTCCGAGCACCCACGCGCCGGGGTCGACCGGAAGGACCGCCGTCAGGTCGTACTTCTCCACCACGAGCAGCGCTTGGCCCGGTTGCAGGAGTTTCTCGACGAGTCCGAGGTAGATGAAGGTGACACCCAGCCCGACACGCACGACCGTGGGCACGTAGCGGGCGGACGGTCCGAGCAGCTCGGAGCACTGTTCGGCGAGACGATGCACCGGATCGATTCGGCCGTAGTACGTGCGATCCGCGCTCGCGATCGCCCCGAGCATGTGGTCCGCGCTCGGTCGCCCACTGCCGAGGAGGACGATTGCCAGCAGCCCCGGGACGTACTCGATCGCCAGGAGCAGTCTGGCGTCGCTTGCCAGCCCGGCGAGGTAGGCGACGAGCGCGACGGCAGCCACCGCGCGCGTCGCCAAGCCGAACAACAGCAGGAAGCCGATGACGATCATGAGCAGCCGCGGTGCGGTCTCGACGGCCGGGCTGAAGTAGTAGCCCGCGAACCCGGCGCCGACCAGCGGGAGGCCCATGCTCAGGCGCAGCATCCACGGGACCAATTCCCGATACTCGGTGAGCGTCGCTCGCAACACGTCGAGATCCGGAATCGTCGGTCGGAGCCACAGATACGCGACGAGACCGAGGCCACCGACGAGGGCCGTCCCGCCGAACAGCAGTGCGTTCACCGGATCGGCGAGTACCTGTCGGGCGAACACCGTGGGAGTTTCCGCCCCACCCGATCCGTCGGTGACGTAGTTGATATGCGCACTCGCTGGCGTGCTCGCGGCGATCGCGAGCGTCCCGACCCAGAGAGTCGGCCGCAGCATCGAAGAGAGGGAGAAATCTCCCATCGTGTCGTTCATACTTTTTGTAAATAGATGTCGGATATAATCACACTGCAATCGATCGGCTCGTACCACCCGTTCGACGGTCGAGTTCAGACGTCAAAGACGACGTACGCGCGCCAGCCCGAGTCGGTCTCGGAGAGGTCCATCTCGGAGTAGGTGACCGCTTTGATCTCCCTGGCGACGATCTCTGAGAGCGGGACGCCACGCGCAGTCGCCTCACAGACCCACTCGTCGCCGTCCCGACGTACGGTCGCGTCGTTGGCCACGGGCAGGACGCTCCGGACGTCGCGCTCGTAGATGAGATCGTCGAGGTAATCGAACAGCAGTGCCTCCCGGCTCTCGGCGGTGACGGTCAGCGAGAACCGCTCGCCGAGGTCGGGAACGTCCTCACACATCGCCGCGGCCAGGCCGTCGGCGACGGCGGCGAAGACGGCATCGAGGTCTGGACCCGTTGCCTCGACGGCAACGTCGGCGGTGTGCTCGCGTAGGTCGAAACTCATTCTGCTGGGGGTTCGTCGCCGGCCCCCTTCTCTGCTTTCCTCCAGTTCCTGGCACTCGCGAGTTCGAGAACACCTGCCGTGCCGAGCGCCGATTCGATCACCACGACCAGCGAAGGTCGAAACGGGGTCGTGGACGAGGAGTACGGCCGGGTTTCCCGTGGGTTGCTTACCGCCGCCGGTGGAATTATAGTCTCGTATCTGCTTAGTTCGGCGTAGTGAGTGCCAGTATCGAGAGCCGCGTCGTCGAGTCGGGGGCTGACGACTACGTCGACGAGGCTTGGGGCCTCAAAGAGCAAATCAGACGGGACGAGGGCGTCCTCCGTCAGCGTCGCGGCTTCTTCAAGGACGCCTACCGCCGCTCGACGGTCTACTGCTACGTCCAGAGCAGTCCGAAAGCGCCGGAACGCCTCGTCGGCTTCGCTGCGGTCCGTCGGGACGGCTACATTCTGTTTCTCGCCGTCAGTCCGGACCACCGCGGCGAAGGCTTCGGGAAGCAACTCATCGCGCAGGTCGCGGATAACCACTCGTCGGTGACCTGCCACGCCCGGACGACCAACGAGGCGGCGGTCGGTTTCTACAGGCATCTCGGGTTCGAGGTCAAACGCACGATCGAGAACTACTACGAGGACGGCGGCAACGCCTACTATCTCAAACTCGGCACCGGCGGCGGCATCACTGACCGTCTGTCGCGGCTCCTAAGCTGACGCTCGCGACTCCCACTGTCCGGGAAGAGACACAGCGCCTTTTGGGTGGTGGCTCGTTTCTGCGAGTATGTACGACACAATTGTGGTCCCCACGGACGGAAGCGACGTCGCCGAGCGCGCCGTCGAGCACGCGATCGCTGCAGCCAAACAGGCCGGCGCGACCGTCCACCTGCTGTACGTCGTCGACATGCGCGTGGCACAATCCGCGCCGGGGCTGGCGATCGACGAGATCCGACAGACGCTCACCGAAGAGGGTGAGAAGGTGACCGACGCCCTGGAACGCACGGTAGCCGACGCTGACCTGGACGTCGTCACGGCCGTGCGGGAGGGCGTGCCCGACGACGAGATCCTGGCATACGCGGACGAAGCGGACGCTGACCTCCTCGTCATGGGGACGCACGGAAAGAGCCAGCGCGAGCGGATTCTGGTCGGCAGCGTCACCGACAGGGTCAATCACGCGGCAGACGTACCCGTGTTGACAGTCCCGGGCAGGGACGAATCGTGACGACGCCGCTGGCTCGACTTACCGAGCGCCGGTCGTGAATTCGCTCTCGAACCGACTGACGTGTTCGTCGGTTCCGGCGACGATGACGGCGTCCCCCTCCGCGAACGTGAACACCGTCGGATCGAACTCCGTGATGACGTCGTCGTTTCGCTCGACCGCGACGACGGTACAGCCGGTTTTTCCTCTGACGTCGGCTTCCTGGAGCGTCTGGCCGACGAGAGCGCCGGCGGCGAACTTCACCACCTCGATCTGCTTGTCGTAGGCGAGCACCTCTTCGTCCTCGAAGACGGTCGAGGCCATCATGCGTCCGCTGATCGTCGCCAGTGACTGGACGTAATCCGCCCCGGCGCGGTAGAGTTTCTTGACGTCTTCCTGTTCATTCGCGCGGACGACGATCTCGATGTCGGGGTTCAGATCGCGCGCGATCAGCGTCGCGAAGATGGCTTCGGTGTCGTCGCCGAGCGCAACGAGCAGGGCTGACGCGTCCTCGATCCCGGCCTCCCGGAGTACGTCGGGTTCGCGCGCGTCACCGACCACGTCCACGTTCGGTTTCGACTTCCAGTCGAGGACGGTCAACTGCGAATTCGTCTCGGAGAGGGCGTCGTACGCTTCCATCCCGGATTCCCCGTAGCCGGCGATGACGACTTCCTGCGGGGAGAACTGCCGAACCGTCGAGGCGGTTGCTTCCCGCAGGCCCTCGATGCGTTCGGGTTTGCCGGCGACCAGCAGCGTCGTCTCGGCGTCGAGTTCGGCCGCCCGGTCGACCGGGCTCTCGAACGTCCCGTCGAACCAGGCGCCGATGACGTTCACGCCGTAGCGCTCGTGAATTCCCGCGTCCACGAACGTCTGATTGCAGAGATCGCTCCCGCGCTGGACGCTCAACTCGGCCAGCTCGAAGTCGTCACCGATGGCGATCCCCTCTTCGACGGCCGTCGTCACGGCCGTGGGGATCTGTCTCGCGAGACTCTCCCCGAGGAGCTGACGCGGCGAGAGA
>SDGW01000819.1_pt1 | contig 12925 bp, 10 predicted proteins | sample 2873831 | NCBI WGS metagenome assembly SDGW01 (sample SAMN08132700, study PRJNA421101) | hypersaline lake metagenome | isolation source: celular fraction 0.22 microns magnesium sulfate-rich crust from ephemeral... | place: Spain: Penahueca Lagoon, Toledo | collected 2011-07
GTGGTGCACAGTCCTTTATCCGCTCGCTCCGCGCGGAGGTCAACCTCTACGAGGTCCGTCGCGGCGAGGACATCTCGATTCCCGCACTGGCCACGCTCGCCGGCAACTTCGCCCGCGGCGGCCCCTTCTTCGCCATCAACCCCATCCTGGGCGGCGTCGACGAGGAGGGCAGCCACGTGTTCAGCATCGACCCGGCCGGCGGCGTCATGAAGGACGACTACACCGTCACCGGCTCCGGGCTCACCGTCGCGTACGGGACCCTCGAAAGCCGCTACGAGGACGATCTCTCGATGGACGAAGCGCGCGTCGTCGCCGCCGACGCCGTCAACGCGGCAGCCGAGCGCGACACCGGCTCCGGCAACGGGCTCGTCGTCGCCGAGGTCACCGCGGAAGGCGTCGAGATCGACACCTACGAGTACGACGACGTCCTGTAGACGCTCGTTCCCACAGTCGCGTTTTGCCGGGCCAGCCATCGTCGTTCTCTCGGTGACCCGGCGCTCTGTTCCGCTCGGTAGCTGCGGGGCGAGCCCTGCCGTGCGAGTGTGACTCCCGCTGTCTCGGCGTCGCCAGACCCCTCCTCGGAAAACAGTGCTGTGATGCGCTCAGTTCTCGTCGACGACGAACTGATCGACGGTCTGTGTGACGGTCTCGCTCATGTGACTCAACTCCTGGGCAGTCTTTGCGACCTGGTCCATCGCTGCCGACTGTTCCTCGATCCCGGTGGAGATCTCTTCGACGGACCCGCTCATCTGCTGGGAGAGGTCGGCGGCGTCCTCGACGAGAGCGGCGATCTCTTCGGCGTTTTCCGCCTGCGTTCGCACCGCATCGCTGACGTCGCTGATCCCGTTGCTCGTCTGTTCGATGGCGTCCTGGATCGTGTCGAGTTCGTCGACGACGCGCTCGACCGCGTCCGACCCTTCCTGGACCTCGTCGGTTTCCCGCTCGATGCTCACCGTCGCGTCTTCCGTCTGTTGCTGTGCCTCGCGGATGATACGGGTGATCTCCTCCGCCTGCTGTCTGGACTCCTCGGCGAGCTGTTTGACTTCGTTTGCGACCACTGCGAAGCCTTCGCCGGCTTCGCCGTCGCCAGTCGAGCCCGCTCGCGCGGCTTCGATGTTCGCGTTGAGCGCCAACATGTTCGTCTGCTCGGCGATGCCGGCGATGACGTCGATGATCTCACCGACGTCGTCCATTCGGGTTTCGAGGTCGTGGATGTCGGTCCGGATGGCGCTGGCGTCGTCGGTCGCCTGCCGAATCTTCTCGATGGCATCGTAGGCGTCTTCGACGCCCTGCTCGGCCAGCCTTGCGGCCCGTCCTGCCTGTGCTTCCATCTCGTCGGCTGAGGCGGACACTTCTTCGATGGACGCTGTCAGGTCACCGACGTTCGATTCGGCGGTCTCAGATCGGGTCGACAGCGTGTTGGCGTCCGTGGCGATGTTCTCGCTGGCGGCACCGATCTCTTCGACGGAACTGGCGACCTCCTCGCTGGTCGCGCTGAGTTCGCTGCTCGTCGCGTCGAGGTCGACTGCGAGTTCGTCCACGCTCTCGACGACGCGTCGGATCTCCTCGATCATCGTATTGAACGAGCCGGCGATCCGTTCCATCGCGTCGTTCCCGCTGTCGGCGGCCAACTCGACGGTCAGGTCGCCGTCGGCTGCGCGGTTCATCTGAGTCTTGAACTCCGAGGCGTCTCGCTGGAGTGCCTCCAGTAGCTCCTCGGTTCGCGCTTTTGCCTCTTGGGCCTCCGCTTTCGCTTCCTGGGCCTCGGCCTGGGCCTCCTGTGCCTCGGCGCGACGCTCGTTGGCCTCCGTGATGCGTTGGTTCAGCGAGTCGCGCATGGTCGCGAACCCGTCGAACAGCTCTCCAATCTCGTCGATGCGGTCGCTCTCGATGTCTGTCTCCAGGTCGCCCGCTTCGAGCTGGTGGACCTTCTCGGTCAACGTTCCGAGGGAGGTGACCGTGTTGCGGCCGATGGTGAGCCCCAGGCCGACGAATCCGAGGAGGAAGATGCCTGCCATGAGCCCCAGGTCGGTGGCGACCGTCGACCGGATGTGGTAGGCGTTCTCGGTGGGCGCGTGCGTGACGAACGCCCAGTCGGTCCCCTCGACTGGCGCGTACCCGACGACGTGACCGTCACGTTCGACCTCCATCGCACCGGTGGTGCCGTTTCGGGCCTGCTGGAGTGGTTCCTGTCCGTACCGGTACGATTCGAGCGTGTGGCTCTGGTTCTGCGCGATCTCGACGGTTCCCTCGCCGTCGACGACCTGCGTGAACATCCCGTCGATCGGCGATTTGAAATGGGTCGCCCGCTCGCTGGCGTTGACGACGATCACGACGGCTCGGTCGGTCCCTTCGACGGGGGCTGCGAACGCGATGCGAAGGTTCTCACCCTCTCTGTACACCTGGGAGGCAGCCACTGAATCGCTCTCGAACGCGAGCGACCCGTGCGTCCACGCCACGTCAGGGAAGGTCCTCTCTTCGTGGTCACGCTTCGTACTCTGGAGAATCTCACCGGTACTGGCGTTGATGTGGTGTATCGCGTGGGTTTCCTCGGGCAACCGTTCGTATTCGTGGTCTAATTGCGCGCGGACCGCCGCCGGATCGCCGCGTCGCAACTCGCTGAACTCCCCCATCATCCGCGCGAACTGCTCGTACTCGTTGACCCACTCGCCGAGTTCCTCTGCCTCCAGTTCGGCGACCGTTTGCATCTCGCCGTGGACGTTGTGGGTCAGTTCCGCGCTGACCTGTCCCTGGAAGTACAGGGCAGCACCACCGCTGACGACGACGACGATCGCGACGACGGTGACGAACTTCGCCAGATACCGCTCGCGTATTGGCCGTGGGATGACGTCTCTTAGTCCCATGAAATCTTCTCTCTCATTTTATAATTAGCTGCAATTTCTGGCATCATGTTCGATATAATATGGTATTTTACCATGGGCAGCATAAATGTCACCTGCCGGTTCTACATCGTGATAATCCGTTATATGCCCATTATTGGCCACTATGGTCGTGTTACTAATGCCGGAATTAGCACTATAGAAACATTATTGGCATAATTCATTCTCCATGACATGATCGCGTCGCTGCGTCGCTCGGACGGGTCGTATCGGTACCCAATCGGTGTCGGGCGACGTCTCTCAGGGCTGGTCGTTCGTCGGCCAGTCATCGGAGACGAGGACAAACCGGTGGGAAAACGGGATTACACCGCCGACGTTGCCTGCACGCTCTCGCTCCCCAGTCGAAATGTATTGTCTGCTTCGCACCAGAACACCGTTAGACGGGGCGCATACGGCTCTCGCTGCGTTCGGACGCCTCGTCGGTGCGACGGTAGCTGCTCACACGCCCGGCGGCTGGTCTTTCCCGACGCGGATCTCGTGGGCTTCGATGTCTTCCAAGGCGGCGACCTGGCCACCGACTTCGATGGGGCCGTCGTCGGACTCGACGATGAGCGTGGCGGTCTCGCGGCCGGCGCCGAAGGTCGCGTCGTCGATGGGTCCTTCGACGACTTCTCGTTCCCCGGACAGCACGTCCCGGCCCTCGATGGAGGCGTAGAAGTCGCCCTCGGCGTGGCGGAGGTCCGAGATGCACCGGCGGATGGTCGCGTAGCGACGCGGGAACGGCCGGTCGTCGGGGCCTTCCGCGATCGTGTCGGCGGTCGTCCAGAGGACCGTGTTGAGAAAGCCCGAGACGAGAAAGCCCAGTTCCGAGCGGTTGAAGATGACGCCGTAGCGGTCGCGATCGCCGCGGATGGCCTCCTGCGTGGCGTAGACGGAGTAGTTCCCGTCGGCGACGGCGACGATGGGGGTGGTGATCCCGCGGCGTGCGCGGACGGTCGTGGCGATTTCGAGATAGTCGAACGACTCGGGATCGGGCACCTCCGCGGCCGGCGAGAGCAGGAGTTCGATGGCGACGCCGTCGTCGTGCTGGGCGACGAGGTCGTCCTCGAATCGTTCGAGGAGTTCGGGCGACAGCGAGAGGATGAGTTCGTACTCCGCGCCGGTGATGACCTCCTCTAAGTAGCGGAGGATGGTCGAGCGGGACTTGATGAGCGAGACGGCCTCCGTATCGCGGGCGGGGGCGGTGTAGCGTTGTTCGAGCCCGTCGACGAGGTCGTCCAGCGAGGACTGGATGTCGTCGAACGCTTCCTCGGGGTCGATCGCGAGGACGCGCATCGGCCGGGTCTCCTGGAGTTCGACGAGACCGGCGTCGGCGAGGCCGCGGACGGTGTCGTAGACGCGCGGCTGGGGGATGTCGGTGTGGTCTGCGATCTCGGAGGCTGTTAGTTGTCCGTGTTCGAGAATCGAGAGATACGCCTGCGCCTCGTACTCGCCGAAGTCGAACCGCTCGGCGACGCGTTCGAGCGCGGCGTACAGGTCGTCGGCCATGTCGGAGGTGAGTCCGACGAGTCAAATCAACCCTTCCTTTCAGTCGTCGTTGCCGACGCGGATGACCTGGACGAGCGAGTAGACGGGGACGCCTTCGATCTCCTCGGTTCCCTTCTTGTCGACCAGCACGACGCAGGCGACGGGCTCGCCGCCCTGCTCCCGGATCGCCTGGACGGTCTCGGTCATGGTCGTCCCGCTGGTGATGGTGTCGTCGACGACGTAGCACTCCCGATCGCGGATCTTGGCGAAGTTGCGCGAGAACGTCCCGCCCAACTCGTCCATGTCGTCGTCGTCCCACTGGTGTTTCCGCGGCGCGTATGTTCCCAGGTCAGTGTCCAGTTCGCGAGCGACGGCCGTCGCCAGCGGTGCACCCGCCTTCTCGATGCCGATGGTCAGGTCCACCTCTTCGCCCTGTTTCGAGAGCAGATCGGCCAGCGCGGCGCTGATGTGCCACATCCGGTTCGAGTCGCGGCCGATGGTGTTCCAGTCGACGTGAATGTCGTCCGGGCCGCCGGTGGACTGCTGTGTCTGGGTCGTGGTCGTGCTCTTGCCGCTGCGCTCGACCAGCCAGCTCGCCGTCTCACGGGAGACGTTCAGCTCGTCCGCGATCTCGCCTTTCGAGAGCCCCCGATCCGCGAGCTCCGCCGCGCTAGTCATCAGGTCGTCGATATTCTTCATAGGTAGCCCGTTCGACGGCGTGCGTTATTGACCTTTCCCCGGGCGTTCTGAACGACGACCCACGACGGCGACTGGCCAGCTAACCGCACTGTGCCACTCAAAAACGAATAATTTATTTATCTATGAGTAAATTTTTAGCTCGCAGGGTCGATACCGGCTGACTTGGACAGAAAGCACGGACAGATTCTCCCTGCATTTCCGGACCGTTTCACGAGATGCGACGAGCGGTTTCACTGGTGTCACCGCTTCATCCCGCCAGGTGACGCCCCCGCAGTCTTTTGGTCTGACGACCCAACACGGAGATATGGAACGCTACGACCAGCTGTACCGCCTCTACGACGAGTTCGACACCGGGGGGCTCCGGGCGTATCAGGACTTCGTCGATCTCTTTCCGCCGGTCGACTCGCGGGTCGCGCTGGAGCACTGGCAGAACGCCAGCGAGGAACTCGCCGAGGGAAAAGACGAGATCCGTGACGCTTTCCCCGCGACCGGCGAGACCTTCGCCGCCATCGCGTCGAAGGCCACCCGCGAGCAGGCCTTTACGGCGCTCGACCTGCTCTCGAAACACGGCCAGGCCGTCAACGCGCTGGTGCTGGACGTCGACGAGACGCTCCGGTCGGCCGGCCAGACCGACAACGAAATTCCGCGTGATACGCTGCACCTCCTGACCGAGTTCTACGAGGACGGCGTCCCGATCGTCGTCTGTACCGGCCAGACCCTGGAGAACGTCAAGGGATTCCTCATCCAGGGGCTGGGCAACGAACTCGTCCACTCGGGGGACGTGAGCATCGTCTACGAGGCCGGCACCGGCGTGTTCACGCCGGGCCACGGCGGCGACACCAAACAACTGCTGTACGAAGACCTCGGCGAGGAGATCAGGAACGTCTTCGACGCCGTCCGCTCCCGGGTCCTCTCGGAAGCCCCAGACGATCTCCGGCGTGGGTGTCACCTCCAGGGCAACGAGTTCAACGTCACGATGAAGCCCAACTTCGAGACTGGGAGTAGCGACGCCCGCGCCGTCATCGACGAGGCACTGATCTACGAACTCGACTTACTCGGCGACACCGTCCGCGCGGAACTCGACGCCGACGCCGACGCCGAGACGGCCGGCCAGTGGGCGCGCGCCTTCTACGCCGCCCAGGACCCCGAGATTCGAACCGTCCTCGAAGAGCACGGCGAGTATCCGGACGCGTCCGCCGACGACGTGCCCGCCGACGTCCGGGACGTCTTCGATCGGATCGACGTCGCCTACTACGAGGCCGACGCCGCGGAGATCGGCAGCCTCGAACTCAACAAAGTCGTCGGCGTCGAGGCCGCCTTCGACGTGCTGGACATCGATGATCCGTTCTGTGTGGTGATGGGCGACAGCAAGAGCGACCTCCGAGTGATGCGGTGGGTCCAGGAGCACGACTACGGACTGGCGGCCGCGCCCGAACACGCCTCGCGTGACGTGCTCGACCACGTCATGAACACGGACGAACTCGTCTTCGATCCCGGGAAGGCGACTGACGTGCTCCAGACGATATACGCGGTCAACAGGCTCGCGCGGTTAGAGAGCTGAAAGGATCGGAGAACGGAAATCGAGGAAAGACAGGGTGACAGCGGTGGAGAGCCGCAGAGTCAGCGGCGTTTAGGCGTGGGTGACCTTGTCGTGTTCCGAGGTGAGGTGGAATTCGAGCGTGTCACCGGGAGTTAGCGGCGAGACCGCCGTGACCGGTTCGTGGTCGGCGTCGGGATTCCGGACTGCGATGACGTCCGAGCGGAGGCGCTCGCCGTCGAGCATCCCCGTCTGGACCTGCGAGCCGTACTCGGCTGCGAGCCGTTCGATAACGTCCTGTACCGTGTCGCCGTCACGGACGGCGACGTGCGCTTCGTGGGTCCCCACCCGTGCGGCCAGCGACCTGCTGATTTCGATCTGGCACATAGGTATCCATACCAATGCACCCTGGGTTCAAAAAGTTAACTCACTCTCGAAAAACCATTGGCGGTTGGGAGAAACTATTACCGATAGCCCGTGGCAAGCCAGGATATGGTGAACGCTGCCCCCGCCCCAGGGCGGGACGATCCGCTCTCCCTGCACGGCGTCGTTCCCCCGACCGTGACCGCCTTCGACGACGACGAATCGGTCGACTACGCGGCGACGGCCGCTCACGCCGAGTTCGTCGTCGAGCACGGCTGTCACGGCGTGTTCACGCTCGGGACGAACGGGGAAGTCCCGCTGCTGACGCCCGAGGAACGCCACGGCGTCGTCGAGGCCGTCGTCGACAGGATCGACGAGGTCCCGGTCGTCGCTGGCGTGGGCGCGCCGAGCACCTACGAGACGATCCAGCACGCCGAACACGCGGCATCCGCTGGTGCCGACGGCGTCATCGTCGTCACGCCGTACTACTACCCCCTGGACCACGACGGAGCCGTCGAGCACTATCGCCGGGTCGCCGACGCCGTCGACGTCCCGGTGTACGTCTATCACATCCCGAGCAAGACGGGCAACTCCCTCTCGCTGGACACGCTGGCCGACCTCGCCGCCATCGACGGCCTGGCCGGCGTGAAAGACTCCAGCAAGAACGTCCCGTGGCTCGGGCAGGCCATCGACGACCACCCCGAGTTGACCTTTCTCTCGGGGTCGGATTCACTCCTCTTTGCGGGCCTCGAAATCGGCTGTCACGGGATGGTCAGCGCCGTCGCGAACGTGTTCCCGGACCTCGTCGTCGACCTCTACGACGCCTACGACGAGGGCGACGAGGAGCGCGCTCGCGATCTCCAGAGCACCGTCTACGACGTACGCGACGCGCTCAAGCGCGGCCCCTACATGGCCGGCGTCAAGACCGCCCTCTCGCTTCGGGACGTGGGCTTCGACGTCGGGTCGCTCCGGAGTCCGCTGCGGACGATGGCCGAGGACGACCGCGCGGCACTGGAGACCGATCTTCGAGCCCTGGACCTGCTGTAGTCCAGTCAGCAGTCAGTGCGCTGTCACCACGTGAAGCCGTCCCAACGTTCATAGCAGTGCCACGGTGAGTTGGTCGTATGTTGGGGTCGTTCACGGAGTACGTCGGCTTTCCATCGGTCGTCGCGCTGGTTCTCGGTGGCGTCGCTATCCTCGTCTGGGCGGCCACGCTCGGTGGTCAGGGGGGCCAGCTCGTCGCCGGGTTCGTCGGCGTCCTCGTCGTGCTCGGTGGGCTCGTGTTGATGTTTATCGTCTGGCTCAAGCGGATGAACGCCGACATCGGCGCGAACCGTCACGACATCAAACGCGACCTGGACGAGATCCTCGACGAGCGAGAGTCCGAGAAGTGAGCGACTGGCGGGGCTGACACCAGGCCCGCACCGCGCTCAACCTTTACTGTCTACTGGGTGCTAGGGCCGAGCATGCGTATCGACTATGGCGGCCTCCACGACCCGAACGCGGAGTACACGATGCGGGACCTCTCCGGGGAGACGATGGGCGTCGAGGCCACTCGCGGCGGCGGGCGCGACGTGGAAATCACGGACGTGCAGACGACGATGGTCGACGGGAACTTCCCCTGGACGCTCGTGCGCGTCTACACCGACGCGGGCGTCGTCGGCACCGGCGAGGCCTACTGGGGCGCTGGCGTCCCCGAACTCATCGAACGAATGAAACCCTTCGTCGTGGGCGAGAACCCGCTGGACATCGACCGGCTGTTCGAGCACCTCGTCCAGAAGATGTCCGGCGAGGGCTCCATCGAGGGCGTGACGGTCACCGCCATCTCGGGCATCGAGATCGCGCTGCACGACGTGGCCGGGAAACTCCTGGACGTGCCTGCCTACCAGTTGCTCGGCGGGAAATACCGCGACGCCGTGCGGGTCTACTGTGACTGTCACACGGAGGAGGAGGCCGATCCCGAGGCCTGTGCCGACGAGGCCGAACGCGTCGTCGAGGAACTGGGCTACGACGCGCTCAAGTTCGACCTGGACGTGCCCTCCGGCCACGAGAAAGACCGTGCGAACCGCCACCTCCGTCCGGGCGAGATCCGCCACAAGGTCGAGATCGTCGAGGCCGTGACCGAGCGCGTGCGCGACCGCGCGGACGTGGCCTTCGACTGCCACTGGACGTACACGCCCAACAGCGCCGAACGGCTCTCGACGGCCATCGAGGAGTACGACGTCTGGTGGCTGGAAGACCCAGTCCCGCCGGAGAACCACGACGTCCAGCGGAAGGTCACCCACGGAACCACGACGCCGATCACGGCCGGCGAGAACGTCTACCGCAAACACGGCCACCGTCGGCTGCTCGAAGAACAGGCCGTCGACATTATCGCACCCGACCTCCCGAAAGTCGGCGGGATGCGCGAAACGCGGAAGATCGCCGACATGGCAGACACCTACTACATCCCCGTGGCGATGCACAACGTCTCCTCGCCCGTCGCGACGATGGCCAGCGCCCACGTCGGCGCCGCCATCCCGAACGCGCTGGCCGTCGAGTACCACTCCTACGAGTTGGGCTGGTGGGACGACCTGGTGGAGGAGACGGTCATCGAGGACGGCTACATCGAGATCCCCGAGGACCCAGGATTGGGACTGACCCTCGACATGGACGCCGTCGCCGAACACATGGTCGAGGGCGAAACTCTCTTCGACGACGCGTGATTTCGCTGGGCCAGTCGGTTCCGTTCCACCAGTCACGGGTTGCGAACCGGCCACGTCGAAGCGAGGAGAGATGCAACGAGACGACCTGTGACGACGCACGCCTTGGCCTTCACGGCCCCGATTCTCACGATTGATCTCGTTAGGTATTCCGCTTTTATACCGAAGTTGCGTGGAGATCTATATCGAACGCGTTCGTTTGTTGTGGCTCGCTGAGGTCCCGTTTCCGGCACTGCCGAGCCACGAACGCCTCGGTGCTCAACTTCATTCATGAGACAGAATCCGCTCCAAGACGTCGTTCCCGACGTGATTCGTCGCCGGTATCTCCGGAAATTCGCCATCCTGGTGATGCTGGTGATGGTCGTCACGGTCGGGCTCGGCTACGTCTATCAACAGGAGGTCTCGGCCGAACTCACACACGACGTGCACGCGGAGATGACGACGGTCGCGTCGCTCGAAGCGAGCGAACTCTCCCAGTGGGTCGAAGAACACGAACAGAACGTGCGCATGCTCTCGGAGTTCGGTGATCTCCAGGCTGGCGATAGCGCGGCGATCGATGCACGCCTGGACCACGAACTCACTCAGTTACCGAACACGACCCACGGCGTCCACTACGTCGACCTCGAATCGGGCGCAATCGAACAGAGCACCGCCGCGAGCATGGAGGGCACGACGCTGGACGAGTTCGAGTTGCGATGGGCACAGGGCTCTCTCGCGTTCGACGACGCGTCCGAGACCGCCGTCTCTGAGGGGTTCCTCTACGAAGACCGGGAGTTGGTCGCGTTCGTCAGCCCCATCCAGGGGACGTCCAAGGCCGTCGTGATGACGGTCGACGTGAGGGAGCGCGCCGATCACTTCAGTGATCCCATCGAGGGCGGCTACACGCAGGTCGTCAACTCGCACGGCCGCGTCGAGATCGCCGCCAACGAGTCGGCCGTGCTGAGCCAGTACGCCGGCGGCACTGACGACCCGGCGCTGACGGCCGGGTTAAACGGTCAGTCCGGCGCGATAGAGCGCGACGGTTCCAGTGAGGTCGTCGCCTACGCACCGGTCGAGGGGACGGACTGGGTCGTCCTCGCCCACGCACCCCAGGGGACCGCCTACGCGCTCCGGGAGACGATCAGTCGGGACTTCCTGACGCTCATCGGCGTCGCGCTCGCGGGCTTTCTCCTGATCGGGCTGACCATCGGCCGGAATACCGTCGGTGCGCTCCGGACGCTCCGGGACAACGCCCAACGGATCGCCGACGGCGACACCGACGTTTCGATCCCGGACACCGGTCGGATCGACGAGGTCGGACAAGCGCTCGACGCCTTCGACGACACGGTCGGCTACCTGGACCGGGTCTCGGAACAGGCCGACGCCATCGCCAGCCAGGAGTTCGACGCGCCGGCCCTGCAGCGGGAGGTCCCCGGCGAGATCGGCCGGGCACTCCGGACCATGCAGGACGACCTGGAGGCGTTCATCACGGAACTCGAACAGGCCAAAACCGAGGCCAACCGCTCGCGCGACCAGGCAGAACAGCTCGCGTCCACGCTCGAACGGAAAGCCGAGGAGTTCAGCTCGGTCATGGAGCGGGCCGCCGATGGGGACCTGACCCAGCGGATGGACGCCGCAGCCGACAACGAGGCGATGGCCGAGATCGCCGACGCGTTCAACGAGATGCTCGCGGACTTGGAACGCACGGTGCTGACGATCCAGGACTTCTCCGGGGAGGTCGCGGCGTCGAGCGAGCAGATTACCGCGAGCACCGAGGAGATCGAAGAGGCGAGCGCGAACGTCAGCACGTCCGTTCAGGAGATCGCCGACGGGGCCGCTCGCCAGGACGAGAACATCCACCAGGCTGCCAGCGAGATGACGGAGATGTCCGCGACCATCGAGGAGATCGCCGCCTCCTCCGACGAGGTCGCGAGCGTCACCAGCGAGGCCGCGGATCTCGGCGAACAGGGCCGCGAATACGCCGCCGAGACCGTCGCGGAGATGGACGCCATCGAACGGAAAGCCGTCGAGACGGTCGAAGAGGTCGAACGACTCGACGCGGAGATGGCCCGCATCGAGGACATCGTGGACCTGATCGACGACATCGCCGAGCAGACGAACATCCTCGCGCTGAACGCCTCGATCGAGGCCGCTCGCGCGGGCGAGGCCGGCGAAGGCTTCGCCGTCGTCGCCGAGGAGGTCAAGCAACTCGCCGAGGAGACCCGGGACGCGACCCAGGACATCGAGGATCTGATTACCGACGTGCAGGACTCGACCGGGGGTGCGCTCTCGGACATCCAGGAGGTGGGCGATCGCGTGAGCGACGGGCGCGAGACCGTCGACCGGGCGGTCGAGACGCTCGAAGCCATCGTCGGGAAAGTCGAAGACGCCAACACCGGCGTCCAGTCGATCAACGCTGCGACCGACGAACAGGCCGCCAGCACCGAGGAAGTCGTCGCCATGGTCGACGAAGTCGGCACGATCAGCGAGGAAGCCGCCGACGAGTCACAGGCCGTCGCTGCCGCAGCGGAGGAACAGACGTCGTCGCTCTCGGAGGTCTCCGACGGCGTCCAGCGACTCTCCGTCCAGTCCGGGGAACTCGACGATCTGCTCGCGGACTTTACCGTCGATAGCGGGACGGAAACGGTCGCACTGGACGATTCGAAGGGCGGACGGCTCGGCGGCAAACGTCCGGCTCCAACTGACGATTGATTCGCATGCGCTTTTCACGACCCGACACCAGGAGATCGATTTTTGATCGCAGCGCACCACAGCTACCAGCATTCGCTGGCAGTTCTCGAACGCCACGACAGGGTAATCCATGATACGAGTTCTGGTCGTCGACGATTCGCATTTCACACAGTCACAGGTCGCGAGCTACCTCGAAGAAGCGGGACACGAGGTCGTCGGGAAAGCACGGAACGGCAAGCAGGCCGTCAGCATGGTCGAAGCGCACGAACCGGACGTGGTGACGATGGACGTGAAGATGCCGGGAATGGACGGCATCGAGGCCGTCGAACGCATCATGGCGACCGAGCCCACGTCGGTCGTCATGCTCAGTCGCTACACGGAGGACGGGACCGAGACGACCCTCTCGGCGCTGGAAGCCGGTGCCGTCGACTACTTCCACAAACCCGGTGAGGAGCCGTCGCTGGACCTCTACGAGTACAAAGCGGAACTGATCGACACGATAGAGGGCGCCGCGAAGGTCCAGCCGGACCCGCTCGCCCCCGACGAGGACGAGCAGACAGATCGGGACGCGCCGGCGACGTCGGCAC
>SDGW01000820.1_pt1 | contig 12921 bp, 12 predicted proteins | sample 2873831 | NCBI WGS metagenome assembly SDGW01 (sample SAMN08132700, study PRJNA421101) | hypersaline lake metagenome | isolation source: celular fraction 0.22 microns magnesium sulfate-rich crust from ephemeral... | place: Spain: Penahueca Lagoon, Toledo | collected 2011-07
CGTCCTCGGCCTCGACGTGGATGATGCGCCGGCCCAACACGTACTGGGCGATGATGGCCCGTTCGACGGCGTCGGCTGCTAACTTGTCGACGTGGATGACCGCCTCCGCCCGCTCGGCGCCGGCTTCCTCGGTGCTCGCTGTGAGGGTGCCCCGCCCTTCGTGGACGAGGAGTTCGTCGCCCTTCTCGACGCCGTACGCCGATGTCCACGCCGCCGGGAGGGTCATGGCGAGCGTCGAGGGGCCCAACTGCTGTACCTTGCGTGTGTCCATATGCCACGGGGAGAGATGGATGGCCTTAGCTTCTCGGGTGGCTCTGCGAGGATGTTAATACGTGTATAAGGTGTTTAGACAGGGTTCAGTCGGGAGAGTTGGCTCTCGCCGAATTGGCCGCGTCAGAAAGTGAGTGGGACCGCCGAGATTCGAACTCAGGTCCTACGGACCCCATCCGCAGAGGATACCACTACCCTACGGTCCCGCGTTTCAACCCAGAGCCCTGCACCAATTAAGCGCTTCGCTTCGGTCACCGACCGGCCCAGCCGTACGAAACGGCGGCGCACGGGGTCATTATGTGGCTCGCCTGAGTTACGTGGCTATGCTGGATTCCGTCGTCGCCTCGATCCTCGACCGGCTCCCCGTGAGCGCGGGAGACCTCGGGGTCTTCTTCGACTCGGTCTGGGAGTTCCTGTTCGGGTTCGCGATGGTGTACCTGTTCGGGCGCTACCTCTTCCGGCCCGTCCTCGAGTTCCTGCTTAAGGACCGCAAGCTCGTCGTCGAGCCCGCGGTTCGACAGCTGATCCTCCAACTCACCACCGTCGGGAGCGCCGTCATCGGCCTCTGGATCGGGCTTCACTTCGCGGGGGCGGGCAGCGTCATCGCCGGCACCGCGACCATCATCTCCGCCGGGACGCTCGCGGTGGGGGTCGCCTCGCGAGACATCATCGCCAACCTCACGAACGGGCTCTTTCTCATCACCGACCCGCAGTTCGAGGTCGGCGACTGGGTCGAGTGGAACGACAAGGAGGGCGTCGTCGAGGAGGTGGGCATCCGCGTCTCACGCATCCGGACGTTCAAGAACCGCACCGTCGTCGTCCCCAACGCCGAGCTTGGCAACAGCGCCATCACCAACCACAACGACAAGGACCGCATCAAGCTGACCGTCCCCGTCGGCGTCGGCTACGACGAGGACCTCGCGGTCGCGAAGAAGCTCGCCGTCGACGAGGCGCTGAAGATCCCGACCGTGATGAAAGACCCCATGCCGGGGGTCAGCGTCGTCGGGCTCGAGGCCTCCTGGGTGAAGATGAAGGTCGCCGTCTGGATCGACACCTCCGACCGCGCCACCATGTACGAGACCCGCGACGACCTGGTCTCGCGGATCAAGGCCCGCTACAAGCAGGAGAACATCACCATGCCGGTGAAACAGACCGGGCTCTCGGGCCAGGTCCAGATGGCGAACATCGACTCGGACAAGCTCTCGCCCGCCGCCGAGACGAAGATCGACGACCCCTCCGAGATCGACCTCGGTGTCGACCTCGCGAAGCTCAAGCAGAAACAGCGCGAGAGCGACGAGGATATCTCCAACAAGGTCGGCAACGCCATCGAGGAGGCGGTCGACTTCGGTGAGAACTCCATCCAGGGGGAGCCCGAGCAGGAGCCAGACCGGAAGCAGGCCGAGAAGGAGCAGCAGGACGACCAGCCGGAGGACCTCGTCGTCGGCACCGAGCGCCGCGGCGACAGCGACCCGCCGGACCCCGCAGACGAGGACGAAGACGAAGACGAGAACAAGAACAACTGAGCCGCGACGTTACTCGTCGGGGTTCCGCGGCGCCACCAGATCGCCGTCGTCGCGCACGGCCATCCTGAGCACCGAATCGCCCTCGTAAGCCGCCAGCCCCTCACGCCGCCCGATGACGTAGCCGTCGTGCGCTGCCTCGACGGTATCCAGTGGTTCTCCGTTCGCGGTCACGATATCCGCGACTACCGCACCTTCCTCCACGACGTCGCCAGCCTCCACACGGTGGCGGACCAGCCCCGCCGTCTCCGTTCGCGGGCCGTTGAACCGCCGCGTGGGAAACTCCACGGGCGCCTCGAACCTACCGGGCTCCGGCACGTCCTCGGGCCACTCCTCGAGCATCCCGAGTTCCTCCATCACGCCGTAGTTGCCCGCCACCCCTGCCTCGCGAATATCCTCGGTGACCACGCTGTGCGTCCCGAGTTCGGTCGTGAACGCCGGAATCCCGGCTGCGTTGCAGACCGCCCCCGCGGTGGAGCGCTGGAGGCCCTGCTCGACGTACTCCTCGGCGGGGTACTCCGTGAGCATGGGGAGCCCACAGGCCGCCACGAGCGCCTCCAGTTCCTCGGCCAATGCCTCGGCTTCTTCCTCAGTCCGGCGCTCGCCGTAGAGCACCCGGTCCCGGATGACGAACGGGTAGGAGTTCACGCCCGCGGTGTGGCAGTCCACCAGCGCGTCCGCCGAATCCACGATCGCCTCGTAGAGCCGTTCGTCGATGCGCTCCTGAACCTCCGGCGGCCGCGAGGAGTCGCTCTCGGGGTCGGGGAACTTCCGGTTCGGGTCGTCGTCGCCGTAGTAGGAGCGCCGGGCGTTCCGGCGCAGCCCCGCGGGGTTCACCACGGGCACGCAGACCACTGCCCCCGAGATTTCGGAGGGCAGCGACTCGCGCATCGTGTCCTGGGCGACGGCGACCCCGGTCGCCTCGTCGCCGTGGACCCCGCCCGTGATCCAGAGCGTCGGGCCGTCCGCTTCGCCGTTGGCGATGACGACGGGGAGCTGTTCGGGCGTGCCGGTCGGGAGGTCCGTGACCTCGAGGTGGCCGCGTGCCAGTTCGCCGGGGGCGGCGCTGGCGGTTCCGAGTTCCATGCAGACTGGCTGTCGCGGCGGCGGCAAGAAGCTACGGTCCGCGGAATCGCTACACCAGAACTCGTTCCAGACTCACCACTTCACCCTCGTCGGCCTCTGGGTCGCCGACCAGCTTCCCGAGACAGACCGCGCTCCCGTCCGGCGTGTAGCAGGCCAGCAGGTCGTCGTCGCCGGGGCCCAGTTCCGCCGCAGCATCATCCAGATCGATGACCCCTGGCGCGTAGACGGGCGCGCCCTCGGCCACCTGCTCGGCGGCGCTGGGGGCGATGGTGACAGCCGGGAGGTGCGCCATCGAGCGCTCGGCAGGCGCGACGATGTCGCGGAGGAACGCCTCGTCACGCTCGCCCTCGTGGTCGTCGCGGTAGCGCCCGGCGCCGGCCCACGCCAGCCCGTCCGCGAGGTCCTGCAGCGTCACGAGGTCGGTGTCGTCGAACGGGTCCGTGGCGGTGCGCCGCAGGTCGCCCATGTGCCCGCCGGTCCCGAGCGCCAGCCCGAGGTCGTGACAGACCTTCCGGATGTAGGTCCCGCTCTCACAGCGGATCCGGAGGAGCGCCTGGCGGTCCTCGAGTTCGAGCAGGTCGAGGTCGTAGATCTCCCGGGTGCGCAGGCGGCGCGAGACGGCGCTCTTTCTCGGCGGTTTCTGGTAGAGTTCGGCCTCGAACTCCGCGAGCGTGGCCTCGATATCCGTCGGCGGCAGGCCGTGGAGTTCCAGCACGGCGACGTACTCCTTGATGGCGTCGTCGAACACCTGGGCCATCCGGGTGGCGTCCCCGAGCAGGAGCGGCAAACACCCAGTGACTTTCGGGTCGAGCGTGCCGGCGTGGGCGATGCGGTCGGCACCGACCATGTCTCGGACCCAGGCGGCGACCTGATGGGCGGAGGGGCCCGGTGGCTTGTCGAGATTGACGACCCCGAATCCGAGCAGGTCGGCGGGTGAGCGCTCGGTTGGCGGACCCCGTTGCATGTCTGTGCCGTTGGCCTGCCCTGGCTTACGTTGTTCGATTGGTGATCGAACCGCTCGACGGGTCACCCGCCGTCGCGTCACGCTCTTTATAGGTCTGGTCGTCGAACCAGTCGCCAATGCTTCCCGCTGCGCTTGTGGACGCCATGGCGCTCGGCGGTGTCGGTGGGATGGGGGTGCTCGTCGTTGGGGTCCTGTCGGCGCTCGTCCAGCGCCCATCGGTCGAGGTCGTCGACGTCGGGACGTGGCATCCGCGTGGGGACGAACGGCTCGACGTCGTCACGACCGTCCGGGTGACGGACGTCCACCCGCTGCTCGCTGCGGTGGGTGACCGACTCCGCGCCAGCTACTACATCGACATGAACGGGGTTCGGCTCGCCTCCGGGGAGAAAGTGGGAATCGAACTCGACCGCGGCGGCGAGCCCATCGAACTGCAGACGACGATCGAACACGAGAACGTCCCCGAGCTGTGGGCCACGTTCGTCAGCAACGACGAGTCGATCGCGGTCAGGACCGGCGGTGAGATCGCCTTCGGCCCGTGGGGACTGCTGACGGTCGCGATCCCGTCCGTCGAACGGCGCGTCCTCGACGACGAGACGCCGGTCATCGATGCGCTGTCGAGCGCCGCTGACGGGATCGCTGACAACTACGCCCTGGACACGGGTTCGCTGGTCAGTCAGCTCACCGATGGGTTGCTCAGGTTCGGCAGCACCAGTCCGGCCGTCGGGTACGAGATCGAGCGCGGCTGGGCGACCTGGGGGTCGGTGACGCCCGCGGAGACGACCGTCCGCTTTCACTTCGAGGTCCGCAACCGCGGTGACGTGCCGATCCCGAGCATGCCCGAGGTGCTCGACGTGACCCTGGAAATGAACGGGGTCGCGCTGTTTACGGCCGTGAACGGCGGGGCCTCACTCGTGGACGCCACGTCGGAGCCGCCGCTGGCTCCGGGCGAACGCCGACGCATCGAGTATCCAGTCACGATGGACAACGAGAAAGTCGACGCCTGGTTCCGCAGCCACGTCCGGAACGGCGAACGGACCGACCTGACCGCGAGCGTCCGGCTCGCCTTCAAATCGTCCGTCTTCGGGACGGCGCTGACGCTCCCGCCCGGTCGCATACCGACTGTCACCTGCGACGTGCAGACGGGACTGCTCGTCGAGCAGGAGACGAAAACCACCTGTGACGGACCCGTCGGCACCCCGCGCTGAGACGCCTATATCGACGAATGACCGGTCAGAACTCGTAACGGACGTTCTCGACGGGATACGTCCCTTCGTCGCCGGCCGGATCGTACGACTCGGCGGCCGCCAGCACCAGGTCGAGCGTCGCCTCGGCGTTCCAGCGGGCGGTGTTGACGACGAGGTCGTAGATAGAGCGGTCCTCGATGTCGATGTCGTAGTACTCCTCGTAACGCAGTGCCTCGCTCTCGGCTCGTTTGCGTTCGGTCTCGCGGACCTGGTCGACGGGGTCGCCCTCGCGGTCGGCGATGCGGTCGACGCGAACCTCGAAGGGGGCGTCGAGCCAGATGCGCAGATCCGCGTAGTCGCCCGCCATCCACCCCGCGAGCCGCGATTCGAGGACGAGATCGTCGTGCTCTTGGGCGGTCGTCCGGAGACGCTCGTCCAGGTCGCGGTCGATCTGGTCGTCTTCTTCGGCGAGTTTGTTGAACTCGACGAGCGAGTAGCCGCGTTCGTCGGCCAGTGAGCGGAAGATGTCCCCCCCACTGACGTGCTCTACGGAGAGCGCGTCAGCCAGGCCGGCAGCGAGCGTGCTCTTCCCGCTGCCCGCCGGGCCGGAAACGGTAATCAACATACCTGACCTGCGTCACTGGCGCTAAAAGAGATTGTGTCTTCGCTCTCTGGCACGGTTCCGTCGGTCCCGATGACACGCGACCCGACATGCCGCTTTTCCGCGTCCCTTCCCTTTGTTTCCTATGGGCGTGACCTGGGATCTGACCCGCGGGCAGGTCGCCTGGAGCATCGCCGGTGCAGTGCTGACGAGCCTCGTCGCGTTCGTCCTGTACTCGTTTATCGGTGCCATCGTCGTCGGAATCTTCCTCTACTACGCCGTCCGACCGGTCGATCGGTGGTTCGACGCACGCCTCGACCACCGCGCCCTGAACTCGACGCTGACGCTCCTCATCGTCGGACTTCCGATACTGCTACTCCTGGGATACGGTGCGCTCGTCGCCGTCAGGGAACTGGATCAGCTCCTCCTGCAGACCGGCTTAGAGCAGTACCGTGCGTTCCTGCAGCCGTACATCGGACTCGCGCGACTCACGGAACCCGGCCGGTTGACGGCACTGGTCGGGTCGAACCTCGGACGGATCCTCGGGTACGCTAGCGTGGTGTTCACCTGGCTCCTCCGCCTGTTCGTCATCGTCACTGTCGCCTACTATCTGCTCCGAGATGACGACCGGATCGCCGCCTGGTTCCGATCCACCTTCGACAGTACGCCCGCCGTCGTCGCGTTCATGAACGACGTGGATAGCGATCTGACGACCATCTACACCGGCAACCTCATTACGATCGGCGTGACGGCGCTGATTGCCGTCCTCGTGTACAACGGCCTCAATCTCGTCGCTCCCCAAGGGACCGGCGTCGTGTTTCCCCTGTTGCTGGGCCTGCTCACCGGCGTGTTCACCATCATACCGGTCTTCGGTATCAAGCTGATTTACTTTCCGTACACGGCGTACCTGGGCTTCCGGGCCGTTCAAAGCGAGGCCGTCCCGCCGTGGTATCCCGTCCTCTTTTTCGTCGTCGTGCTGGTCGTCGTCGACTCGATTCCCGACTTCTTCATCCGGTCCTACGTCTCGAAGGGTGAACTCCACATGGGGCTGGTTCTGTTCGCGTACGTGCTCGGGAGCATCGCGTTCGGCTGGTACGGTATCTTCCTGGGACCGATCATTCTCGTGCTGTTCGTCCACTTCCTGCGGACCATTCTCCCGAAGCTCGTGAAAGGGCGAGAAGTGCGACTCGAACGTGACTGAGAAATTCGAACGCAGCGACCGGTCGAGAAAAAGACGAACGGGTCGGTTACGTCGGCGTCGTCTGGATGTTCAGCGATTTGCGGATGATCTGGGTGAAGCCCATCGAGCAGAGGAAGTACCAGAGGATCCACGCCTGGAGCGGCCCGAGGACGCCCGCCGTCCAGGTCTTCGTGCCGACGAGCGGCATCGTGATCGTCTGGGGGTGGAGCGCCTGGCTCGGCGAGAGGATCATCCAGTACATCCAGAGGAACACGGGGATCGTGAGGAGCATGATCCAGACCATCGGGCGGAACTGCTCTTTGAACATGCCCATCTGGTCGCCCATGGCGTCCATCTGCTCTTGCTGGATACGGTCGAGGGCCTCCTCGTCGCCCCGTTCCTTCGCTTTCTTGCGTTTCTCCTGGATGGCCTTCATCTGCTCCTGGTACTCGCCCATCTTGTCCATGTCCATCAGGTTCGCTTGCAGGAGCGTCGAGTACAGCCCCGTCAGCATTGCGAGCACCATCACGACCACGTAGAACGGGAGGATCGCTTCGAGGGGGCCGAAGATCAGATCGAGTGCCCCGCCGATCGTGTTGCGAACTGATGTCAGCGAGTAGCCTGCCATCATCGCGAGTGCGCCGACGCCGGCGAGTTTGTCCCACTGGGACCACGAGGAGTCGCCGTCTGTGTCGAACGACGCCGCCTCCTCGACCCCGTCGTCGGAGAGCGCTTCGCGGATGCCGTCGGGATCGTCGACGGCGAACCCGTTGCCGTCGGCGTCGACGAGCAGCCCCTTCTCGATGAGTCGCCCCCACTGACCACTTGTCATCTCGCCGCTGACGTCGCTCCACTCGACGGTGCCTTGCTCTTCGGCAACGTCCAGAACGTCGTCGAGCGCGTCGAGCAACTCGCCGTCCTCTCTGGCGAGCGACTCCACTTTCTCCGCTGTCCGTGCCATTATGCTCTCCGTAGGGAAGCACCGCTAATCAACCTTTTACTCTCGTCCGCAAAACGGCGACCGGTGAATCCGGCCGGTTTTACTGCCAGACAGACGCACGAGACGCGCTGTCGGTAGTAGTCATCGAGACGACACAGGTGGCCGTTCTCGAAATGTTTGGCTGTGAAAATGTCTGTCCGGCAGTATCAGACGCGCTCGTCGATGGCTGCCTCGATATCGGCCCAGACGTCGTCGGGAGTCTGCTCGCCGTCGATGGCGACGAAGCCGTCGTGGTCCTGATAGTGTTCGATGACCGGCTTCGTGTTGTCCTCGAAGACGTCGAGGCGGTTGTTCACCGACTCCTCGTTGTCGTCCTCGCGCTGGATGAGTTCGCCGCCGCACTCGTCGCAGACGCCCTCCTCCTCGGGCTGGTTGAACTCGACGTGGTAGTTCTCGCCACACTCGTCACAGACGCGGCGGCCGGTCAGGCGGTCGACCAGCTCGTCGCGGCTGACGTCGAGCGAGAGGATCACGTCGAGGTCGGTCATGTCTTCGAGTTCTTCGGCCTGGTCGAGGTTGCGGGGGTAGCCGTCGAGAACGAACCCGTCGGCGCTGTTGAGCGCCTCGTCGACGATGGCGTTGACGACCGCGTCGGGGACCAGGTCACCGGCTTCCATGTACTCCCGCGGCGTGTCGTACTCGGTGTCCATGTCGCTGATGTCCATGTCCTTGTTCGCCCGGAGCGCGTCGCCCGTCGTTACGTGCTCGACGCCGTACTCCTCGGCAATGTTGCTGCTCTGTGTGCCTTTGCCTGCGCCCGGCGGCCCAAGGATCAGCAAGTGGGGGTTCGCCATACCAGGCGGTTCACCACCCCGGGACTTTTACTTATTGTTCTCGGCTGATTGCTGCCAGGTTGCGACGCTGGCGCGAACCCCGGCGACGACCCGTCCGCGGGCGACGACGAGTTCGCCCACTCCCCAGCAAAGGCCGAGGAGCACGGCGAGGACGCCGAGGAAGAAGCCGTCCGGGCCGAGCCACACGGGCCGCACCCACGGGGCGACACCCTGGTAGGTGTCCAGCCCGCTCGCGAGGAGACCGCCACCGGGCAGACTCGCGACCGCCAACTCGACGCGCTGGGGCAGAGATCGATCCACGACCCTGTCCGACAGCGCGTCCTGACCGATCGAATATGATCCCGTCACGTTCTGGTCTGCCATCGTCGGCCCGCCGGCTTCCTGCCCGTGGACGGGGCGTTCGGCGTCGAACGGGAGCCACGGCGCGTGATACGACCAGACCACCTCCCCGCGCGGGGTGATCTCGACGACGCGGTGATTGATGGTGTCCGTGACCAGCGTGTTGCCGTTCGGGAGCCGGTCGGCGTCCCGGGGCCACGACAGCGTGTCCACGCCGACCTCCCAGGTCATCGACCAGTCGCAGTTGGGCTCCATATCACCGTCGAGCGGGTGATGGGGATCGCCGCGGTCGCAGGCGTACTCGACGACGCGGTCGTTCTCGCTGTCGGCCACGAGAAACGTTGGCCGTCCCTCGTCGTCCTGCAGGTACGCCGGGTTGTGCTGTTCGTCGAGCGTCGAGTGGTTCCCGTCGGCGCCGAGGCGCATGACGACGTCCTTCGTCGAGCGGTTGACCACGATCACCTGGTCGAAGTTCCGCGGCGACAGCATGTACAGCCCCGGCGCGACGACGTCGACGTCGTTGACGTGCGTCCAGTCTCCCGACGAGATGCCGTTGTCCGTGTCGTTGTCGTAGTGGTTTTTGAACTGCCACTCCCACTCGACCGACTCCGTCGTCCGGTTGTAGACGTACACCCGGTCGTTGCTCGTCCCGTTCTGCGTGTTTCGCATGTGCGCGATCAGCAGATTCCCGCGCTCCGTCAGCGTCACGTCGTGTGTATCCCACAGCGGGAGCGTCTCGCTCCACTCCACGGCCTGCGTCGAGCGGTTCAGCCGGAGTATGCGCGTCCGTTGCCCGACGGTCCCGACTACGAGCAGGTCACCGTCAGGGAGCGGATCGACGTCGTAGAACCACGACACGTCGAACTCCGAGCCGGAGACGTCCCACTGCGTCTCGCCTTTCGGGCCGACCGACAGCAGTCGCGCCGGCTTGTTCGGGTTCTCGTTGCCACCGATGTTGTATCCCTGGACGGCGATGACGGTGCTGCCGTTGGCGGGTTCACGGACCGTTCCCGGGCCGACTGACGGCGGCGTGTGGACGACTGCCTCGCCGGCCGCGGCGAGGACTAGCACCAGTATCACTACGGCCAGGACCGACCTGACGAGACGACGGGCGTCACACTGCAACCGAGGGACTGGGGACGTCATGAGCGGGTTCGCCTGTTCTTCGAGAATGTTGACACATCTGTCTTTGGATTCCGGACGTGCGAGTCCGTGGTGGCGGTCACGGCCCGCGTCGTGTCGCGGTCCCGGAGAGAGGACTGCCCGAGGGCAAAGAGTTAGGTCACTGCGCGGGTCCGATACCCCTATGACGGAACGGACGCCGCCACTGCACGCGGAACACGAGGAACGCGGGGCGAAGTTCACCGAGTTCGGCGGGTGGGACATGCCCGTGGAGTTCGACTCCATCCGAGCGGAACACGAGGCCGTCCGCGAGGCCGCCGGCATCTTCGACGTCTCGCACATGGGCGAAATCGAGGTCGGGGGGCCGGACGCCGAACGACTGATGCAGCGGCTCACGACCAACGACGTCAGTGCGCTTTCCCCGGGCCAGGCCCAGTACGCGATGATCACCGACGAGGACGGGACCATCCTGGACGATACGGTGGTCTACCAACTGCCCGAGGGAACCAATCACGACGCCGAGTACCTCTTCATCCCGAACGCGGGCCACGACGAGCAGATGTACGAGCGCTGGGTCGACCATCGCGACGAGTGGGGCCTGGACGCGACCGTCGAGAACGTCACCGGGGAGTACGCCATGTTCGCCGTCCAGGGGCCCGATGCCGAGGAACTCCTGCTGGGCGCGGTCGCGGACGACCAGCGGACGACGGTGTGTGACTGCTCGCGGTTCCAGGCCGAACCTGTCACCGTGGGGGGCGTCGAGACGCTCATCGCCCGGACCGGCTACACGGGCGAGGACGGGTTCGAACTCGTGGTCCCGTGGGACGACGCGGAGAAGGTCTGGGACGCCTTCGACTGCCAGCCCTGTGGACTCGGGGCCCGGGACACCCTCCGCATCGAGATGGGATTCCTCCTCTCGGGCCAGGACTTCGATCCCGAGGACAACCCCCGCAACCCCTACGAGGCCGGCGTCGGGTTCACTGTCAAACTCGACACGGAGTTCGTCGGTCGGGACGCCCTCGAGCAGGCTGACGCCGAAGGCGTCGACCAGAAACTGTGTGGCTTTCGCCTCGTCGACCGCGGGGTACCGCGTCACGGCTACGAGGTGACCGACATCGACGGGGACGTCATCGGCGAGGTGACCAGCGGGACCATGAGTCCGACGCTGGACAAGCCGATCGGCTTGGCGTATCTCCCCGTGGAGTACCGGAGTCCGGGCGTGAACGTCTTCGTTAGCGTCCGCGGCGAGTCGAAAAAGGCACAAACCCAGGCGTTGCCATTCCTCGATAGATGACCTTCGAAGTTCCCGACGACTGCCGGTATCTGGACTCCCACGAGTGGGCCCGTCGCGAGGACGGAACGGTGCGCATCGGTATCAGCGACTTCGCGCAGGACGAACTCGGCGACGTGGTGTTCGTCGAACTCCCCGACGCGGGCGACGAGATCACCAAGGGCGACGACTTCGGCGTGATCGAGAGCATCAAAGCGGTGTCGGATCTGTACGCCCCTGTCTCGGGGACCGTCACCGCCACCAACGACGACCTCGTCGACGCGCCCGAACTCGTCAACGACGACCCCTACGGCGAGGGCTGGATGCTCGAAGTCGAACTCGACGACGAGAGCGAACTCGACGCCCTCCTCTCGCCCGACGAGTACGAAGACCAGATCGCCTGACTCCTGGGCTCCCTGCGGACCCGTCTTTTATTTGCGCTGCTCCCGTACTGCGTGCAATGTTCGAGTCGGTCCTGATTCCGACCGACGGGAGCGAGCGGAGCGAACGCGCGGCGCTCCACGGACTCGCGCTGGCGAGCGCGTACGACGCGAGCGTCCACGTGCTCTCGGTCGTCGAGACGAGCGCACTCGAGGTGGAATCGGACGTCGATACGACGGCCGTCAAGACCACGCTCGACGAACGCGCCGAAGCAGCCATCGGAGCCGTCGAAGGACTCATCGACGACCCGACGCTCGACGTGGTGTCCTCCGTTCGGGAGGGCAACCCGACCACCGAGGTCCTGGGGTACGCGGCCGAGTTCGACGTCGATCTGCTCGTCATGGGTACCCACGGCCGGACCGGAGTCCGGCGGTTTCTCCTCGGAAGCGTCACGGAAGAGATCGTCAGGGAGGCGACCGAGCCGGTGCTGGTCGCCCGCGCGGAAGATCCTGTCAAAACGGACTACGAGACGATCCTGGTTCCCATCGACGACACGCCTGAGTCCCGGGCAGCGGCGCGCTACGCCGTCGACGTCGCCTCGCGGTTCGACGCGACGGTTCACGCTATCTCGGTCGCGGATACGAGAATCGTTCGCTCCGGGCCGCTCGTCGAATCGCTGCGAAGCAGTTGTGGCAAGGCAATCAGGAGAGTCTCCGTCGAGGCCACACAGCACGACGTGCCCGTCGAGACGCAGGTCCTGCAGGGGACGCCGGCCGCGGAGATCCTCGATTACATCGGCCACCACGCCATCGATTTCGTCGTCATCGGTCGGCACACCCGAAGCGGACTCGACCGGTTCGTGACCCGCAGCACCGGTGAGCGCGTGATACGGAACACGGACGCGCCGGTACTAAGCGTCCGGGACGGGCAGGAGTCGTAGCCGCTGTGGCTGTCGGCTCGGGGGCTGGCCGTGTGCTGGCCGCGTGCTTTTTTTGCCCCTGCTGTGCAACCGAGAGTATCATATGCTCCGGGCCGTAACTCCCGCCCATCAATGTCCGTGCGCCGGACGAAGCCACGTTCTACACCTGTTCAGTCATGACTGAAAACGATACACGCGGGAGCCCGTACGCACCTCATACCGACGCGGAGACGCAGGCGATGCTCGACGCCATCGGCGTCGACAGCCAAGAGGATCTGTTCGATATCCCCG
>SDGW01001355.1_pt1 | contig 12911 bp, 26 predicted proteins | sample 2873831 | NCBI WGS metagenome assembly SDGW01 (sample SAMN08132700, study PRJNA421101) | hypersaline lake metagenome | isolation source: celular fraction 0.22 microns magnesium sulfate-rich crust from ephemeral... | place: Spain: Penahueca Lagoon, Toledo | collected 2011-07
CTGGCGAGGAGCACGTTGGAACGGTGCAGGTGGCCGACGAGCTGAGTCAGGGCGATCTGGCGTGGTTGAGAGAGACGTTCACGTCGTACCGCATTCGAACGTCTCACTCGGACCGCATCGAGGTGGAGGTTGACGAATGAGCAGTCCACAGGAGGAAACCAAGAACAGGTCGCCTCCACAGCTCCCGCTGTCTGACCGTGCAATTATCTCTCTGGTTATCTGTGTTGTCACCGCAGCCAAAATGACGAGGAGGGTTCGACGTGCCATCTGAGTGGCTCAGTGCAATTATGCGCGACGAGCGTGCGAAGTTCTCACCTGCGGTCCCCGCTTTGGTGGTCGTGGTGCTCGCAGTGGCAGTCGCCATCAACTTTGTTCTGGACGTGGATACTCAGTCGGTTTCACCGAAGCCGACCTCGACAACTGCACTGGGCGCGTTGATGGACTATCTCGGATTTGCCGTCCAAGACCTCTTGGTAATGATGCCAGTAGCTTATGGCGTCGGGTGGGTATTCCATATTCCTCGGTCTGGGGTCACCGGCAGCCTGTTCTGGCCATTCTTCTACGTTCGAGCGCCGTGAACTCGGTAGAGCACCCGAACCGAGCGTCAGAACCAGAACATAAACCGGCGAGATACAATCGCCGGTGCCGGACGGAATAACCACGACAGCAGCAAGAGCAGGCCGATAGAGCCAGCGAGAATAATCTTGTTCTGCTGTGACCGCTGGGGATTCGCGCAGAGAACCGCGACTGCCGGTGCAACGAACCCGAAGTACTTCAACCGGAAGACAGGGTGCAGGAGGTAGCTTGCTGCTGGAATCCCGACGACTGGGAGAAGTATCCATGCGGCTATCCGGCGGTCCGGCAGCGGCCAGAGCAAGACGAGGGTCGCGGCGAGCGCCGCCGCGATCTGGAACTGGTAGTGGGGCGTGCCGACGAGCGACGAAACGGGCGTCAGCACGATTTTGAGCAGGGATGGCGCGATTCCGTGGCCGACGCCGGTGGACTGCTGGGTAAGCCCCGTACTACTCGTGTTGATTGCGACGAGCAGGACGGTGGGGAGGCCGCCGACCGTCAGCGTGGCGAGTCCGGCGACGGTGTCCCGGTCACGGAGTGCGACGCCTGCGAACCAGACTGCACCGAACACCGCGAACGGATGCAGGAAGCACGCGGTGACGACCGGGATTGCGGCCGCCCGGTACCGGTCGTCGAGGGTAAGCCAGAGGCCAAGCGAGAGGAATGCTGTGACCGGTGCGTACATCCGCAGCCAGCCGGCCTGCGTGGCGAGAAACGGACTGACGGCAGTGAGGCTCCCCGCGAGGAATCCAGCGTTGGCGTCTCCGTAGACGGTCTGTGCCGCGCGAATTGCTGCGTAGACTGTCACGGGCAATGCCGCGAGCGAGACGAGTAGCGTCACGCCTACCCCGGCATATTCCGGGAGGAGATACCACGTGGGGAGATGTGGTTGATACTGGGGCAGAACAGTGAGAAGTTCCCATGCGGTCCAGCGGTGGACGAGTTCGCGGGTTATTCTCTCGTCAATCCAGTACTGCTGGCGGTCGGCGAGGCGGGCGGCGGCGACGCTCACCAAACACAGCCAGACTTGCTCCCAGTTTTCTCGTGAGAAAGAACTCAGCCGAGACACCGCTTGTCCGGTCCATCGAATCATCTGGTCACGTCTCGGGGTTCGACGGTCGGTTTGTGGCGGTCGAGCCATGAGAGTACCGGCAGGAGGATAGCGGTCAGTGCGAGCAGGCCGACCGCTGCAACTGTCGAGATACCTGCGGCCACGGTCATACTGTGCGTTGAACCGGTTTTTTCACGAACGTCATTGTTTGTATCCATCTTTGCTCTTTTACTTCTCGTGTTTCTGGTAGGTCACTCGATTCCAGGCGATGGGTCGATGCCAGTGAACTCCGGCGGGTTCCGGTACCGAGCGTCATCCTCGCCGTCCGAGTCCTCGTCGAAGACTTCAGCGTCGTGGACGATCTCCCACGGTCCAGGCAGTTCTGGTTCGCCAAGTTCCGCCGGGATGGCCTCCAGACTGAAGCACTCGCAGGCGACGATCACGCCGTCTGTGTACTGGCCCATGTGGATGCCGACCAGTTGGACACGATCCCGGCAATCCGTACATCGAATCGGGTGCAGGGCCTTGAACGGCATCGAGGCGTTGTCCGCGTCGGTGATCGGCTCAACGTGCGTCTCGCAGTTGTCGCACGGTGCTTCTCCCGGGGCGTCGGTGTAGCCACGGTCAACGTGCTCGCCACAGTTCGGGCAATATTCGAAATTCACAGACCTTCGACCTCGGTTAGGCTAATTTCTCTGGTCTCCTCAACGCGCAGAACCTCGGTATACTCCATCAACCGGTCGAAGTCCGCCGTCGATGTCTTCGTGAACGGGAGCTGGATGTTGAATCGTGTGTATCCACGGTGTTTCTCGCAGTGTGCGTGTATCGACCCGAGGCTCATTGACGTATGGCCGCACTCCTTGCACCGGAAAAGAACGAGGCCACCATCCGATTCGTATTCCTCGTGGAATCTATCGAACAGACTCATGCTGTCTCCCTCCTTGCCTTCCCCGTAGGTGGGACCGGGCAGTCGCTCCGCCAGTGCTCACGGAAGTCCTCGCGCTTGGTAGAGTCTGTGACCATGATTTTGTCGCCACAGCCACACTGAAGCGGATACCGGTCAGGCATCTCGATCCCCTTCCGACCAACGGTCGAAGTCCGCCACCGGCCGATTGCTGATTCCACGGTAGTTCTTCGGCTTTTCCTTCTCCCCGCTCTCGAATGCCTTCCACCACTTCTTCGAAACTTCCCCGATCTCCTCGAAGCCTTGCGCGACTCCGAGGATGTGACCGGGCTTTAGGTCCTCATCGAGCGTGAAGATGACATGGCGAGGGCGTTCTCGGTCGTCCGAACCGGAGTCCTGGCTATCCCCGTGATTCTGAATGGTCATTCTTCCAGCCATTGCTTCGCTGCGTCGTCGTGCTCTTGAAGACGCAACTCGCGGATGTACTCTTCAAACCCTTCTTCGGTCAGAGTTATCGAAACCTCACGGTCGTCGTAGGACTCAATTCGGCTTCTTGTGACCTCACAGGCCGTTTGTCCAAGATCCAGTTCCACGTTAATCGTGCGCCCGTCTGTTCCGTTCGTCTGAGCGCTCTGCTTGCTATTACTCACTGTCACCACCACGCGCATACTGGTCAACGAGCACGTGCAACTCGTCGTGGTCGTCCTTTCGAACCACGTCGGTTACGACGCCGCCGCCTACGATCTCAGCATCCGCGACCATCACCGCAGCCTCTCCCTCTTGGCTGGAGAGTGTGGATACTGTCGGATGAGCGTCCATCGGGACAACTATCCCCCAAATTGTCCCTGTTTTCACTACCTCGAAGGGGCCAGGGACGCGTTGGAAGCCGAAGTCGCCAACGATGGCAAATTCGTTTATACTGTCCGGTTCGGCATTCTCAGCGGGTTTGTCCATGATTTCACTCATTTTCTTCATCCCATTCTTTGACGTGACTCGCTGCGAGTAGCGCCAGCTCGTCAAGGCCCATCCCGTTCGTTTGCTGATGAACAGTCGAAAGATGCTGTGCCAACATCTCAACCGCTGGTAAGGTCGGGCCGACCCCCGAGACCAACTCTGGAGACATACCGGTGGTGAACCCGATCCCGTCTCCACGATGGATCGCCAGATAGATTCCCTGCGGCCGGTCCTCGTCGTCTTCGAGGATTTTGATGGTCTGGCGTATCGTCTGCTCGTAGTTGTCTTCCAACTGCTCAGGCGGGCTAAACTCCTCGTCTCGTTCTATCACAGCTTGCTCAGAGTCTGTCATTCCGACACCTCAATTAGGAGAAGTTTGTCGCCAGATACCGGATTGTTGTTGGTGCGGATGCTATCAACGTCAAACCCGTCTCGGTCAAGGTCGGCGATTAACCGCTCTACATCCCTCCACGACTTCTCTTCCGGCATCTCAAACCCTCACGAACGAACTCGGGTGAACGCCCGGTTCGGTCTTGGCGTGTTCGTCGCGCTCCCGTTCGCCGACGCACTTCGTCTGGCAGACGGGACAGCGATACTCGTTTGTCTCCTCGGCGATCTCCACATCGCAGTCATGGCCGCGAGAGCCTTCGTGAAATCCGGCCCGCCGGTTGGCGGTGGCCTTGTCGTAAAGGCCGTCGTCGGTGTCGGCCTCGATTTCACCACACTCGCGGCACGTTACGCTGTATCGAAATCGTGCCATACTCCACACTAACGGTTCCAGTAACATAATTCTATGGACTGCTTATGGGACTCCAATTGCACCCAAAGAGTTAGTGCGTATCGGAACGGATATGCTGGTATAGATGGCAGTGGAAGCCACGATGGTCAACGAAAACTATGAGCCCAACGAGCAGGAGGAACAAGTTCTCGACTTCATCAATGACGAGCCCTGCGGGCGAGTGACGAACCGCTACGTCCGAGAGGAGACGGGTATGCCAGCCGAGCGGGTCGATCCCGCGCTCAACAACCTCGAAAAAGCCGGTTGGGTGAAGCGGCTCACGCGCGGATTCTACGAGTTAGTTGAAGACCCACGCGACTGACTTTCTCGCGGGGGCAAGTATATAAAGTATAAATGATTAGTACCCGGCAGTGTCAGCCGAGGTCCCCGTCATTGAGTCAGCCCACGTCGAGCGGCCCACCAAGCCGCGAAAAGGCGACGGGACCTTTGCAGAACGTGTTCTCGCCGACATCATCGCCGACTATCCCGGCCCGATCATCGAAGAGGAAGACCTCTTCGAGGGCGAAGGAGACGAACACGCGCAGGCGGTCGCACAGGCGCACGTCTACCGCCGTCTTACCGGGCGCTCATACCTCAAGCTCGAACTCCACCTGAAAAACGCGCACTACATCCGCGAAACCCTCGGACTGGAAGGTGTCCTCGACGATTCCGCGTTCTCCTACTCGTGGCGCAACCAGTTCCGTGACGGCACCAAGGAGTACCTGAAGGAATACTGCACGTGGATTCAGGACGAGCTGGAGGAGCTCGGCATCCGGGAGATCGAACCGTACCTCCCGGACGAGAAACGCGAGTACGCCAGCCGAGAGACGATCACCGACGGCCAGAAGCGCCGCTGTGTCCGGAACGTGTGGGGCCTCATCGAGGATGATTTTGACTTCGACCGTGGGCCCGGTATCGAGTGGTCCACGCAGTACCTCTATGACGTGTTCGCCGAAGGCGCGTCGAAGGGCGTCACGCCCTACGAGGTGTTGGACAAGGAACGTAAGGACTCCGAGGACGCCAGTCTGAAGGCGGTGATGAACGCCGCCGACCAGCGCACAGCGGACGAGTGGATTGAGGTCTTCGACGGGCTGTTCCAGCGCCTCTTCGACCGTCTCCACGCGCTCGGCTGGTTCACTCGACCGGTGGACGCCTACGTAGACGGCACCACGCGTCCGATGTGGCCGAGCGGAGAACTCCCGGAAGGCGTCAAGGGCGCAGACGTGAAGGAATCGACGAACTACGCGTGGCAGTACGCTACGCTCGTGGTTCAGGACCACGGCATCCAGGTGCCCGTGGCGGTCGTGCCGATCACCGACGAGATCCGGCCCGAGGACCAGATTGAGAAACTCCTCGAACAGGCCGAAGGACGCGTCACCATCGACGTCCTCCAGGCCGACGGGGCGTACGCCGGAGCGCGACCGCAGAAGGTGCTGAAGGACTCGCCGATTGTCAGCGACTACATCCTGCGGGGAACGCGCCGGAGCGACGAGGTGAAGCGCCGCCTTGTGACGATGACCGGGAAATTCGATGACGGCGGCGAGTACGTCACCACGTCGCAGGACAACCAGGTCCGGTCGGCATCGCGGCTCGTCGCTGACCCGGACTGGAACCATGCGACGATGGAGTACCTCAACACCGTTCCGGACTCGGCTCAGCACGGGCTCGGCGCGTTCGGTGGTGGCGGTGCCAACGAAGCCGTCGATCTCGATGACGTAGACGACAAGCTGTGGAAGTCCCGGCGGCCGTACTACACGAGTCTCACCGAGGAGCAGGCCAGCGCCGAAGAGGTCGCCGAGATGTACGACGACCGCTGGATCGTCGAGGACAACTACGCCAACACGAAGCGCAACCAGCTCGGCAAGACTGACTCGCCGAACCACGCCATTCAGACGTTCGTGTTCTGTCTCGGGATGCTGTTCTCGGTCGCGTGGGCCGCCTGTCGCGTGTTCCTCCGAGAGGATCACCCCGAGGCCGTGCCGGACGACCGCCCGATCATCTCGGCGCGGGAGATCGTGGTCTTCGTCCGGTTGGAGTACGGGTAGCGGCTGACTTCTCCTCGGTTCGCAAAACGGTGAGTGGCGACACTCAACAACGCCGCTATTTCTTCTCCGCGTTCTGGTAGGTTTGGGTCAGTCGTAGATATGCGACCGTCGATTCGGCCTGACAGCCGGGGTGATCGGACGCAGAAAACGATTATTTCGCCGGTTGCCGTTCGCCAACTTCAACGAACATCATAGGACCACCGCCGCGACCGCGAGTGCGGCGAGTGCGCCGACGAGTGTTCCGGCGGCCATGCCCAGCATGACGTGCAGGTACTGGAGACTCATTAGAGCAGCACCCAGATTGTGACGGCGAAGACACCGAGTGGCACGCCGACGACGAACCCGAGGAACTGGCAGGCGAGGTATGCGGTCATTTTACCGTACATGCCGGGGTTCATCCCACCGCTTCGGACGTCCGATTGGGTCATGACTCCTCCTCGCGGTTGTCGAGATAGCTGCTGGACCGGACGCCGAGCGAGACTTCGATTTCGCTGACGCCGTGGCTGATATGGTCTGCGAGTGCGAGTGCGGCGCGGTCCGGGAGGAGACGCCCCCAGCGGACGCAGGTAGCTCGCTCGTCTCGAATCCAGAACTTGTCACGGACGAGCTCATGTTTGAACATCGCGCGCGTGAATGGACGAGTGTGGGTCGGGTCAATCCACGCCCCCGGACTGTTCCAGTGCGGCCCCGAGATAGTGACGGTGCCGCCGGGCTGGCAGATGCGGTGGAGTTCTTCGAGGACGGCGAGGTGGTCGTCGAGATGCTCGAGGACGTTATGCAGCGCGATCTCCTCGAAGGCGTTGTCGGGCCACGGCCATGGTCGGTCGTCGAGATTCCAGACGAAATCGACGCCCGGCTGGTCGCGGATGTCGACGTTCAGCCAGCCGTCGCGGATGTCGCTCCCGCAACCGAGATTCACGCGGTCGTACTCCTCGGCGACTCGCGCGGCGTAGTCCTCAACGGACGTGACGGTATCGCCCTCTCCGCCGTCGAGGTCTGCCCACGGATGGGTCTCGGCCGGCGTCGTCGTGGAACTCGCCATCAGGCATCGCCTCCTGCGGCGATGTGGCGGCCGAGGCCGCTGGCCTTGCAGTCCACGGTTGGGTTCGGAGCTATGAACGACATCCAGTACGGAATCAGGAGTAGCAGCCCGAGGAGCGGTGCGGGCTCCATGATGGCGACTGCGAGCGCGGCCCAGCCGGCCCATGGTGCCATGATGAACAGTGCTTGTTGTTTCCCGGCGGCTTCGGCGGGATGCGTGTCTGGGGCGGGGTCTGTATTGACGGCGGTGATGAGATGCCGGCCCCAGTCGTAGTCGTACTGTTTGCTGGTGTCGCTCTTCCAGTTGACGTAGGCAACCAAGAGCCGCATCCAGATGCCGGAGATGGTCGTCGTGACTGCATCCAGTCCGGTCTTCTGGGTGGCCGTGTAGTCGTCTTGGCCGACATCTGGTCCGTGTTCGAGTGCCTGTTCAAGCTGGTCGGCGAACTGGCGGTGGTTGAGGTCGCCGTCGATGTACGCTTCTCGGAGCGTGTTCAATTGCGCGTGAGATTGGTCTTGATTCGTCATTCCGATGCCTCCTTGGCGGGTGGATGTTGACGGCCCAGTCGGGTGGCGGGCCGCGTTCGGATGTTAGCTGGTGAGTCTCGATTCGGTATGGGCGAGACTATGTACTTATGGGCTTGCGTCTGCATTACTAACGCGGCGGCATCTCGGCGCTGTATTGCGATTCTGGGCATGGTAGCGTTAGCTGTGGTCATTCGCTATCTGGCGGATTCGAGACCCTTTAATTTCGACAGGAGACAACGCAGCAACGTCCGCCGCTGTTAACCCTGTTTCCTGGTACATCGCCGTCAACAACTCGTCACGCGTCTCTTTCCGCGCTTCTTTCTCAGCACGGTCAACCTGCTTCTGGGCTTCGGACTCACGAATCAAGCCGTCTTTCCCAGTCTCGCCTTCCAGCAGGTCGTCTTTCAACGTATCCATCGCCCGGAACGTTGACGACTTGTCCATGTTCGGCCACTCCAGGACTTGCAGTGTCTTGTAGTAGACCTTCTTCTTCGTGCTGTGGATCTTCTTCTCGTAGATGCGTGCTTTGCCACGACGCTCGACGTTAATCCAGAAGTCGGCGAGTTTCTCGAACCGCCGGTCAATCATCGACGGGTCCGGTAGGTTCAGGTACGCGATTACTTGACGGACACGCCCCTGCTGCCATTTGTGTGTTGCTTCGACGTTCTCGTTACGTTGACTTCGGCGGGAGTCGAACTGTTCAGCTTCCTCCATCACAAGCGCCGCCCCTTCCGGAAGTTCGCCGTAGAGTTCGATGAACCGCTCAGTCTCGATTGTTACTTTCTCCTCGCTGAACCCTTTCGAGGTAGTGTCTGAGACGTACGCGAGGAAGTCACAGAGGTTGGACTTTCCAACGCCAGTCTGGCCGTCTTGGGCAGTGACAAGGACTTTCGCGTCACGGCCCTGTGTCTTCCGCTTTCCAAGCTTCCGGAAGTACGGGCCGCGAATGCCGGACGGCGGCGCGCCGTCCCAATTCCCGGGCATCGTTCGCTCGGTGACTGGTCCCGGCGTTGCTGCTCCTTTGGTCCAGTCACCACGTGGGAGGCTGCTGGCTGTGTCGTCCCCCGGAGAGGTTGCACTCATGTCGGTTCGCCTCCGTCAGTAACTGCTTGTTCAGACCCGGATTCTGAACTGGTGTCGGTGTCGGGAAGGTTGTCGAGTGCTTCCGATTGTCCGCGTGCTTCCAAGAGGCCGCGCAGGTCGCTCATGGATGCCTCTTCGTGTGGCGTGGGCTGTTTAGCCTCTGCCGCAAACCCGAGTTCTTTCGCGATTTTATCGAGTTCTTTGGCGAGCGTGAGGAGTTCACGCGCGGAGAGGTTGGCGACTGCGGGGACGGTTGCGGGTTCTGCGGCGTCCCGGTTCCGCGAGGAGATCGGCCGGTCGAGCGTGGTGGTTTCGTCCAGTAGAGCGTCACAGTCAACGGGGATGCGTTCGTTCCATGCTGTTTGGAGTGCGCGTTCGTCGGCGTAGTCTTCGAGGACGTCGTGGTAGTCTGCGAGTGCTTCGGCGACGCTGCGTTTGGTGTTGAAGCTGGGGTTTGGTTGTTCTCGCCGGAGTTTGCGGCGTGCGTGGAAGGCTTCTTCTTTGGCTTCGCGGATGAGGCGGCCGAATGGCGTTTCGCTGTTAGTGTCGCTGTTGTCAGTCATCGGCGTTGAACCTCCCGCCGAGGTCGATAACGAGCAGTTGTTCGTCTCGCAGGTAGTATTCTTTCGCGTTGCCGGGGTTGTTTTCGTCGCGGCCGCTGTGCCGGATGGCGTCCATCATGAGGCTGGCTTTGATGCAGCCGCCGTTGTTTTGCAGGCTGACTTCTTGTTCTTGGACTCGGCGTTCGGGGTGCAGTCGGTTTGCGATGTCGTTCCGGGTTCCTTTGGAACTCATTTCTCTAGTCTATTCGAACACGTCTACCATAATGAAACTACCCCAGATACATTATCCCAACTATACAGTAGCCCTATAGCTACTATACAAATAACCTATAGCAAACATACAGCTAAGGTTTGGGTATTATACCGGACAAGATAGACACGGTAAGTATGTCCGTGAGCACCGAAACGGCAGGACAGACCCAGAACCAATCGACGTACGAGCACGGCCAAGCCGCGCCCGGTCTCCACGAGCAGAAACGCAAGGTCGAGGAACGCGCAAAAGAAGCCGCGAAGGAAACCCATCGCATGGGACAGATGGGCGCGAAACGGATCGGCCAGCTCGCGATCGGTATCGGCGTGGTCGGTATCGTGCTCAACAAGATGAGCAACCTCGACGTGGTCGGCAACAGCACGGGCGTTATCGACGTGAACTCCATCTTCCAGACCGCCCACGTCGCGGTTGTCATCCTCCTCCTCGGACTGTCAGTGCCCGCGCTCGCGACCGCCTACGACTACGCCGGCACCCCCTTCGAGGTCAACGAATCCATTACTGTCGAGTACTCGTCGCCATCGCAGGTGGACGCGAACGCCACGCAGGAGGGCTACGGCGACTCGCCGCGCGTGGTCGTGAACGGCACGACGCTCGTCGAGGGGAGTGATTACGCGTGGGACGCGGACGACGGCACGGTGACGTGGTATAACACGTCGAACACGACCGACGGCGCGACCGCACAGATCGAGTACCGCGCGTATCAGCGGACGGCCGAGACTGAGGCGGCGTGGTCTATCGTGATGCCGCTCACCGGCCTGTTCGGACTGTTCGGGCTTGTCGCGTCGGTGCGCGCGCTCTGGAGCTATAGTGCGGAGGTGTGGGACCTCTCATGACGCCACTCTCGCTGTGGGCGGCGGTCGCACTCGTCGCGCTCCTTGCAACCGCGTGCTGGGCGATACTCGCCCGCGAAACCGGCGTCTACGTCACGTCCGGACTCTCGTATACCGCGTGGGCGTGGGTCGCAATCACCGGCGGCGACCTCGCGATGCTCAACGTCCCCGGTGGGCCGCACTGGGTGCGTGGGGCGGCCGCATCCCTCCAATTCGTCGCACTCGCACTCTCCGTCATCTCACTCGTGGTATTCTCACTGCGGCTCCTCGGCGCGTACCCGAGTCCGCAGGAGAACGCCGCTGAAACATCATCCAGCAAGACCAGTCAAGACCGAGATTAACCGATGTCAGACCAACAGCAAGCATACGAGCAGCGCGCGAAAACGCAGACCGAGACGCAGGCCGCAACCGCAGCCCACGAGATCGGCTTGCGCCAGCAAAGCGAAGCCGTCCACTCAAAGAAACACAACCCCCAGTTCTACGAGAAATACACCAAGTCTGACTTGGGCGACTCTCGGAAGTGGGGGCATCTCGCCGACCGGTTCCGGCCGTGGCTCGCAGACGACCACGTCCTCTCGAACCGGCGGCCAGTCTATCGGCAGGAACGCGAACTCCTCAATAAGGTCCGTGCGGAGCAGGCTGTCGCGGGCGCAACCCCTGGGGATAGACTACGAGAAAAGCCCTTGCTGAACGCTATCGCGCAAGGCATCCATCCAGAACTGACAGATGTCGTGTCGCTCGACGCATCTGGGCAGAGCGCGGCAACCATCAAAGACCCGGACTTCGACCCGGCGATGCGCGCCGACGAACGGTCCATCATGGACGACATCGCGTCCGTCGCGACCGCGCGGCAGGCGATGGGGGTCGAGCAAGCCGGTAGTGAGGCGTTGACGACGGCGACGACCGAGCAGAAGACAGTGCGGGAAGACGAGAGTGAGGAATCCTCGCGGCTCTCCAGCATTAGCGGGGTGTTCGAATAATGACAGACGAGACTGAATCAAGCGAGACCACAAGCGACTGGGCGGACAGCCCCGACCAACCGGACGACTCGGGCGACGACGGCGATGGGTGGGCGAGTGGATTGAGCGACGAGATGCGTGACGAAATCGACGCTCGACTCAGCGAACTGCGGCAGTACGACTACGTGAACGGTGTGAAAGCGCTGTCGTATGGTGTGATTGTCGCGCCATTGATGGTGGTGACGCCACTGCTGTCCGTGCTGCCGCCGACGTGGAAAATCTACCAAAAGCTGTCGAAGTGGAGTGCGTACCAGATGCAGAAAGCGGCGAACGCCGACAGCGTTGCGAACGTCCGCCTCTCCAACGGCAAAGAAGACCTGCGGCCCGCGAAACACGTCGAGTCGCCGGAAGACGATAAAGACCGCTCAGGCTGGAAAATCAAAGGCATCAGCGATAAACGGTACGACCCGGCGGTGCACGGGAAGACGACGACCCGGCTTGGGAAAGCTGACATCATCCACATCAATGAGGATGATACCGAGCAGGGGACGTGGACGGAGTGCGCGATAGATAACGCCATCCAACTTGACCGAGAACGCTACCTGTTCCGTGACGCCACCGTCCGGATCAAGAATCTCGTCTACGACTACGGCGGTACCGACGACCCAGGAGGGCAGGCGGTCGCGGACGGCGGGCAGGCGCAACGCGACCAAGTTGTGGACGTGTCCATCCAGAAGCCGGGCGTGCTCGAAGACGCCGTCGTTCCGGTTGGCAGCCGTGAGGGCTACGACGGGCAGGTCGTCTCAATGAACCAATACTCAAAGTTGAAGGAGAGCCAGTCGGACCAAGAGACGATTCGGGAGGCGAAAAATCAGGCGTGGGCGGCCGCGAAACTCGACGAGATTCAGGGGAAGGACATGATCAAGTGGGTGCTGATTCTCGGCGCTATCGGCCTCATCCTGCTGTTCCACGCAGAGATCGGACAGTTCATCTCGTCGCTCGGCGGCGGGAACGCTGTCGGTGATGCCGCAGGAGGCACGCTCGGATAATGTGGACGGCGCTCGCTCGCGGTGGGCTCGCCCTGCCCGTGTTGGCGTTCATGATGTGGGTGCTGCGGCATATCTTAACGCCAATTACGGACATGGCGACGACGGGGCCGCACGCGGATGCATCGTCGGTGCAGCGCGTTGGCGGCTACTTCTCGGCGTTGTCGACGGAGAATCTCGTCCTGCTGGCTGGGCTTGGTATCGGCATTCATCTGCTCGCGCGTGCGGCCGTTGAACGAAACCTTGCGAGGTGACACACGATGAAAGCTAAAGCGTTCATGTACG
>SDGW01000821.1_pt1 | contig 12905 bp, 11 predicted proteins | sample 2873831 | NCBI WGS metagenome assembly SDGW01 (sample SAMN08132700, study PRJNA421101) | hypersaline lake metagenome | isolation source: celular fraction 0.22 microns magnesium sulfate-rich crust from ephemeral... | place: Spain: Penahueca Lagoon, Toledo | collected 2011-07
CGACTGACCGATCGGGCGTCACCGAACTACCAAGGCTAACATCAGATCCCATCTGTACGGCGGACCGCAGGGGTGGAATCCTCATTTCCTTCGGACGTATTCGTACTCCGCCAGGGGTATAAAACCCCTTCGGGTCCGAACCGCCCGAGATGACGGGCCGAGTTGAACGGCCCGCCAATCACGTCGTCTTTTGCATTCACATCCCACTGCCCTCGAGCATATAAGGGCGTCGGATCGCACCCGCGCCGGAAACCACGACCGGCGGGGCGTGTGCGATCACGACTGAACGCCCGGACACGTATAAAGGCTCCGGACCGGCGCGGCCGGAAACCGGCCGCGACCACGTCTTCGATGGAGCCCTCGAGTGTCCAGAAGACCGTCGGAACGAACCGACGGGTCGAGAGCGGATGTGTAGTCCCTCCGTGCCGGGTGACGGCCGAAGGACGCGGCGGCGAGCGCCGCGTTGTTCGCATTACAATCGAGTGCCCGGGTAGTATATAAGGCCGTCGAACGAATCGTGCATCGAATCCCGATACCATGGCACGGTTTTTCACGAGTCAGAGACCGTCGTGTGACTATTAAAACACTCGTGGCACGGGTGGTGCGACGGTCGGCCGCGAGAATGTCACGCGGGCGGAGGTCGGCCGGTCATCCCACCCTCGTAGGGAGTCGGGCCGGATGATACCCGCGTGCGTCGTTCTCGAGCGCGGACGCGCAAGAAGGCTTCGTGTCACCACCGCGGCCGATAGTGGTCGCGTAGCGGGATGGACGGCTCGAGCGGGTGCGGGACGCATCGATGCCGATAAACCACGTGCGTCGTAACGTGAGGACGAATGGTCCGGGACCCGTTCGCTTCGGAGTCGACACCGTCCGCGGAGGAGATTTGCTCTGCGCTGGACGATCCCGACTGCCGCGAGATCATCCGCAACCTCGAGGAACCCATGACCGCGTCGGAACTCACGAAGCGGTGTGAGATTCCCCAGTCGACGCTGTACCGGAAACTCGAGCTGTTGACCGAGGCGACGCTGCTCGAGGAGTCGACCGAGATCCGACAGGACGGCCACCACGCGAGCAAGTACTCGATCGCGTTCGACGAGATCACGCTGGGGCTAGACGAGGAGCGACAGTTGACGGTCGAGATCGAGCGGCCGGCCCGGACCGCCGACGAGCGACTCGCGGAGCTGTGGTCGGAGGTGCGAAAGGAAACATGAACCCGTTCCCTGCGGGTCCGACGGAGACGATGCTCGCGCTGGCGGTCGTGAAGACGCTCGTCCTCGTGGTCGGAAGCGTCATCACGTACTTCGCCTTCAAGGCCTATCGACGGACGCGTCAGCCGGCGCTCGGCTATCTCACGGCCGGGTTCGGGATCGTGACGCTCGGCTTCGTCCTGGCCGGGATGCTGTACGAGGTACTCGGCGTCGCGCTCGTGACGGGAATCCTGCTCGAGAGCCTGCTGGTGTTGGTGGGCTTTCTCGTGATCGCGTACTCGCTGTACGTGCAGTGATCGACGGGAGAGACGATACGGGACGGCTACCCGTATCGATCGGGCCGTGAGACCGGGGCCGCGTTCTGCTATCGTGGCAACAGGGGGTTACCACGCCCTGCCCAACCGACCTGCACGAGGTCGCCCTGCGGTTCGCCGTCGGCGAACCACAGTCCAGCGCGCGCCATAGCAGAATTTTGGGGGGCTGTCGTGGGCTGGTTGTCCCGTCGTCACGTAGTGGCGTCGAACATCACCGATTCAGCGTGTGGATCGCGTGTCCGAGCGCGTTCTCGGCGGCCTCCATCACCGACTCCGAGAGCGTGGGGTGGGCGTGGACCGTGGCGGCGACGTCCTCGAGCGTCGCGCCGAGTTCGATCGCGAGGCCGAGTTCGGCGATCAGTTCGGAGGCTTCGGGGCCGACGATCGAGGCACCGAGGAGGTAGCCGTCCTCCTCGTCGGCGACGACCTTGACGAACCCGTCGCTCTCGGCGGTCGTCAGCGCGCGGCCGCTGGCCCGGAAGGGGAACTGACCGGTCACGGGTTCGAAGCCGTCCTCGGCGGCCTCGGATTCGGTCATTCCGACGGTTCCGATTTCAGGATCGGTGAAGACGGCGGCCGGCATGGCTTGGTGGTCGAGGGCGGCGGGTTCCCCGGCGATTACTTCGGCGGCGACCTTCCCCTCTGCGCTGCCCTTGTGGGCGAGCATCGGCTCGCCGGCGACGTCGCCCGCGGCGAAGATGTGGTCGACGGCCGTGCGTGCGCGCGAATCAGTGTCGATGAACCCGCGGTCGTTCGTCTCGAGACCGGCTTCCGCGAGGTCGAGGGTGTCAGAGACCGGCTGGCGGCCGACGGCCACGAGTACCGTTTCGGTATCGAGTTCGAGGCGTTCGTCTTCGACGGTTTCGGCACTGCTCCCGTCGGCGGCGGCCTGTTCGGCCGGTTCGGCGACGACGCGGATACCGTCCGCGCCGTCGCGCTCTTCCCACTCCGATGCGGTGTAGCCGAACTCGAAGTCGATCCCGAGGTCGTTCGCGCGTTGCTTGACCGGACGTTTGAGATCGTCGTCGTACCCCGGGAGGATCGAGTCGAGCATCTCGAGGACGGTCACGTCCGTCCCGAGTTTGGCGAAGACGCTCGCGAGTTCCATCCCGATGTAGCCGGCGCCGACGACGACGAGCGAGTCCGGTACCGACTCGAGCGCCAGGGCCTGTCTCGAGTCCAGCACGGGCTCGTCGCCGAAGTCGAAGTTCGGGATCTCGATGGGCCGGGAGCCGGTCGCGATGATCGCGTGTTCGAACTCGAGGCTCTCCGAGCCCTGTCCGTCGCCGCTGTGGGAGACGCGGGCGGTGTTCTCGCCGGCGAACCGGGCGGTGCCCTCGAGCAGCGTCACCCCGTTGGCCTTACAGAGCTTCTCGACGCCGCCCGTGAGCTGGTCGACAACGCCGTCTTTCCACGCCATCATCTCGCCGAGATCGATCTCGGGATCGGCGTGGACGCCCATCTCCTCGGCGGTCGCGGCGTCGTGGGCGACGTCGGTGGCGGTGATCAGCGCCTTCGAGGGGATACAGCCGTGGTTCAGGCACGTCCCCCCGTAGGCGTCTTTCTCGACGAGCGTGACGTCGAGATCGAGCTGTCCCGCCCGGATCGCGGCCACGTAGCCCGCGGGGCCCGCGCCGATTACCAGTACGTCCGTGCCGGTGGTGACGTCTCCGACGACCATCAGCTATCGTCCTCCGTCGTGCGTGGACTGGATCTCATGTTCGGTAGGTTCGGCTTCGGTCACTCGAGCAATAGTAGGTGCGGGTTCTCGAGGTACTCCGCGACGGTGTTGGTGAACTGCGCGCCGACCGCGCCGTCGATCAGTCGGTGATCGAACGACAGCGAGAGGGTCATCACGGATCGCGGTTCGATCGACTCCGTTCCGTCATCGTCGGCGACGACCCGGGGTTTGCGCTTGATCTCCCCGATCGCGAGGATGCCCGCCTCGGGGTAGTTGATGATCGGCGTGGCGTACTCGCCGCCGATGCCGCCGACGTTGGTGATCGTAAACGTCGAGCCGCGCAGTTCGCCGGGGCTGATCGTGCGGTCGCGAGCCTTCTGGACGACCTCGTTCATCTCGGAGGAGAGCTGTAGCAGCCCCTTCCGATCGGCGTCCTCGAGGACGGGGACCATCAGCCCGACGTCGGTCGCGGTCGCGATCCCGACGTTGTAGTAGTCGCGGTAGACGATCTCCTCGCTCTCCTCGTCGAGGACGGCGTTCATCTCGGGGTGTTCTTTCAGCGCCGCCACGACGGCCTTCACGATGAACGGCATGTAGGTCAGCCGGATGCCGCGCTCCTCGGCGCGGGGTTTGAGGTCTTCGCGGGCCGCGACGAGTTCGGTCACGTCGACCTCGTCGTGGTGGGTGACGTGTGGCGCGCTGTACTTCGATTCGACCATCGCCTCGGCGATGCGTTTGCGGACGCCCCGGAACGGTTCGCGGCGCTCGCGCTCGCCGTCGGCGAACTCCGTTCCCTTCGTCCCGACCTGCTCGCCGGCTTCGACCGTCTCCCGATCCGCTTCTTGCGCCCGGCGCTGAGCCTCGGCGTACTCCCGGACCGCCTCCGGCGTGACGAACGCCTCGCCGTCGCGCTCCTCGGTCGCCGGGACGGCGTCGATGTCGACGTCTTCTTCCTGGGCGATTCGCCGGGTCGCAGGCGCGGCGAGGGTCTTCTCGCGGTCCGCGGACTCGACCTGCGCCGGCGGCTCGGTCGCGGTCTCGCCGGCGCTCGAGTCCGCGGTCGCCGCCCTCGTCGCGCTCTCGGTGGGCATCTCCTCGGCGGCGCTGCTACCGACCGAATCGGACGATCCGGACGCCGCCTCACCCGACGCCGTGTCGGTGCTCCGTGACTGCGATCCCGCCGTTTCGCCGCCGGGGCTGTCGCTCGCCGCGGCCTGCACGTCGGCCGCGGTGATTCGGCCGCCGGGACCGCTCCCTCGAACGCTCGAGAGGTCGATCCCCTGCTCGCGGGCCGTGCGGCGCACGCGCGGGGGCGCGAAGACGCGGTCGTCGGGCGGAGCGACGTCCTCGGTGTCGGCCCCGGTCGCACCGGGATCGCCGGCCGGCTCGCCCTGCCGCTCGCTCGGCTCGTCGACGCCGGCGAGATCGCTCGTCATCCCCTGCTCCGATTCGGTCGACTCTTCGGCCGCTTCGTCCGCCTCGCCTGCCACGTCGAACGAGATGATCACCGTGCCGACGGGAACGACCTCGCCGGCCTCGACGTGTAGCTCGCGGACCGTACCGTCGACTGGCGCAGGGACCTCCACGAGGGCCTTGTCCGTCTCGACCTCCGCGACCGGCTGGTCCTCGGTGACCGCGTCGCCCGGTTCGACCAGCCACGAGACCAGTTCGCCCTCCGCTACCCCTTCGCCGACGTCCGGCAGTTCGAATTCCCTGACCATGGTCAGAACTCCGCGGCGTTCCGGATCCCGTCCTCGATGCGCGCCGCCTCGGGGAGGTAGTAGTCCTCGAGCGCGTACAGCGGGAACGGCGTGTCGAAACCCGTGACGCGCTCCACCGGCGCCTCCTGATACAGTAGCGCTTCCTCCTGCAGGGTCGCGGTGATTTCGGCACCCAGTCCGCCGGTCTTGGGGGCCTCGTGGACGACCGCCGCGCGGCCCGTCTTCTCGAAGGACTCGACGATCGTCTCTTCGTCCAGCGGCGAGAGGGTCCGCAGGTCGATCACCTCGGCGTCGATCCCCTCCGTGGCGAGGTTCTCCGCGGCCTCGAGCGTCGGCCGGGTCATCGCGCCCCACGTGTAGACCGAGACGTCGCTGCCCTCACGGCGGACCGCCGCCTCGCCGAGTGGCACCTCGTAGGACTCGTCGGGCACGTCCTCGCGGAAGGCGCGGTAGATGAGCTTCGGCTCGAGGAAGATCACCGGATCGGGACTTCGGATCGCGCTCGTCAGCAGCCCCTTGGTGTCGTAGGGGGTCGAGGGAACGACGACCTTCAGCCCGGGCTGGTGGACGAACATCGCCTCGGTCGACTCGGAGTGGTGTTCCGGCGCGCGGATGCCGCCGCCGTAGGGGGCTCGGATCACCAGCGGACACGTGAACCGCCCGCGCGAGCGCGTTCGCAGGCGCGCCGCGTGAGAGACGATCTGGTCGAACGCGGGGTAGATAAAGCCCATGAACTGGATTTCGGGGACCGGCCGCATCCCGTAGGCGGCCATCCCGATCGCCGTGCCGACGATGCCCGACTCGGCCAGCGGGGTGTCGACGACCCGGTCCTCGCCGAACTCGTCGTAGAGACCCTCTGTCGCGCGAAAGACGCCGCCGTTCTGCCCGACGTCCTCGCCCATGACGACGACGTCGTCGTCGCGTTCCATCTCCGTGTGCAGACCGTCGCGGACTGCCTGTACCAGCGTCAGACTCTCCGATCCTGTTTCCGTTGCCATGTTTAGCCCTCCAGAAGTGCGTCGTCGCCGTGGTCCTCGCGGATCGATTCGAAGTACTCGAGTTGCCGTCGCAGCCGCCGGGGCATCCCCTCGTAGACGTGGGCGAAGATCTCCTCGGGATCGGGCCGTTCGACCGACTCGGCTCCCTCGATGGCGTCGGCCACGTCGTCTTCGATCCGCTGCTCGATGGCGTCGACCCGCTCGTCGTCGAGGATTCCGTTCGACCGGAGATAGGTCTCGAGCCGGGGGATAGGATCCTTCTGCCGCCAGCGTTCGACCTCGTCCTCGTCGCGGTAGACGCTGGGGTCGTCGGCGGTGGTGTGGGCCCCGAACCGGTACTGGACCGCCTCGATCAGCGTCGGTCGCAGTTCGTCCCCGGCGGGGTCTTTGGCCTTCTCGACGGCCTCCTTCGTTACCTTGTACACCGCCAGCGGATCCATCCCGTCGACCTGGATCCCCTCGAAGCCGTAGGCGGTGGCCTTCTGGGAGAGGGTGTCGCTCGCGGTCTGGCGCTCGCGGGGCACCGAGATGGCCCACTGGTTGTTGTTACAGAAGAAGACCGTCGGCGTGTCGAAGACGCCGGCGAAGTTCAGCCCCTCGTGGAAGTCCCCCTCGGAGGTCGCGCCGTCGCCGAAGTAACAGACGAAGGCACGCCCCTCGTCGCGCAACTTCGAAGCCCAGGCCGCACCGGTCGCGTGGGGGATCTGAGTCGCGATCGGGACCGCGACCGAGAACATGTTGACGTCCTCGGGGATGTAATTGCCCCGCTCGTGGCCCATCCAGTACAGCAGGGTGCGCTCGAGCGAGAGCCCCCGGACCAGCCCGACGCCGTGTTCGCGGTAGCTGGGAAAGACCCAGTCCTCGGCGTCGAGCGCGTGGGCGCTGCCGACCTGGGCGGCCTCCTGCCCGGACAGGGGCGGGTAGGTTCCCATCCGGCCCTGCCGCTGGAGGCTGACGGCCCGCTCGTCGAACCGGCGCACGAGCCGCATCTGCTCGTACATCTCGACGAGTTCGTCCTCGGTGAGGTCGGGCACGTCGACACCCTCGCGGACCCGGCCCGCTTCGTCGAGGACCTGTACTCGCTCGCCGGGATCGCGTTGTAACGTACTCACGGGGAAACCCACCTGTGCATACCCTAGTAAACTATCGCTCGGGGTAAAGGAGTTTCCCAGGAGTTTACTATCAGCGAAATATCGCCCGTCGAGTCTCGAGAGTGGGTAGTCAACCGCCGTCAGAAGCGAACGATCGTTCGGGTTCGTTCACTCCGCCGCAGATGTGTCGAACAGTGTTCGATACCGGCGGCGGATAGAGACGTCGCTCGCGGCGACGCCCGTGAGACGAGGGCACCCGGCGTGGATATTTATGTGTCTTCGAGAACATTCTTCGTCGATGGACCGTAGCCAATTTCGGGACGACCTCCTGACGGCCGTCGCGTTAGCCGAGTTCTCCTATCGACACCAGACGGAGGACCCCGAACTGTCGAGACGGAGCTGGCAACTCGCCGTCGACCGGCTCAGCGGCTATCCGATCGATCCCTACGAGAGCCTCGAGGCGCTCAGGGAAGTAACCGAACGTGAGGCGATCGAAACGGTCGAAATCATCGAAATCACCGATCCGGAGGAACGGTAGCGAGGACGGAACCGGGACGGGACGCGTCTCGGCGGGTTAGCCGGTCGGTCGACGGGCCGTCGCTCGCGCCTCCTCGAGGTCCTTGCCCTCGCGTAACACGGCGTCGACGAACAGCTCGCCGGCCTTGTACGACGAGCGGACCATGGGTCCGCTGGCGCAGTAGAGAAATCCCAGTTCCTCCTCGGCGACGCGGCGCCACGTCTCGTACTTGTCGGGGTGGTCGTAGCGCCGGACCGGAAGGTGGTCCCGCGAGGGGCGCAGGTACTGGCCCAGCGTGACGATGTCGACGCCGCGCTCGCGACAGTCCGCCAGCGTCCGATAGACCTCGTGGTCGTACTCGCCGTGGCCGAGCATGATCGACGTCTTCGTGTAGACGTCGGACTCGCGATCGACCTGCTCTAAGACCGAGAGGCTCTGCTCGTAGCCGGCCCGGCGGTCCCGGACGGGGTACTGCAGGCGCTCGACGGTCTCGACGTTGTGGGCGATCACGTCCGGGTCGGCGTCGACGATCTTCCGGACGAGCCGTTCCTCGCCCCGGAAGTCCGGGATCAACACCTCGACGAGGATGCCCGGATGCCGCGCTTTGATCTCGCGGATCGTCTCGGCGAAGTGGCCCGCGCCCTGATCCGGGAGGTCGTCGCGGTCGACGCTGGTCAACACGACGTAGTCCAGTCCGATCTCGGCGATGGCGTCGGCGACGTTTTCGGGTTCGTCGGGGTCGAGCGGCTCCATTCCGCCCGTCTGCACGTCACAGAAGTTGCAGGCTCGAGAGCAGCGATCGCCCAACAGCATGAAGGTCGCCGTCCCGCCGTCGCCGGCCCCCTCACCGGGCCCCGATCGGCCCGACCAGCACTCGCCGAGATTGGGGCAGTCGGCCTCCTCGCAGACGGTATGGAGGTCGTACTCGCGCAGCGTCTCCCGGATGCCGGCGAACTCCCGGCCCGACGGCGGGCGACTCTTCAGCCAGTCGGGCTTTCGCGCGCGGCTCATACCGGTACGTCGGGCCGCGCGGCCAAAAACCGTGGCGGTCCGGCGGCCGAGCCCGATCGGCGGCCCGGTACGAGACGGTGCCGTCGTCCGGCGAACGACGGACCCGGTGACGTTATCCTCCGCACGTCTTTTGTGCGAATCCAACTCGCATGTCGTCCGTCACCCGTATAATCAATTTCTGATGATAACAGCCGTCAGGGGTCCACCTCGTACTGAACGGACCCGCGCGCTCCGTCCGATCCTTCGTCGCGACCGATACGTTTACGTCGTAGGTTCCAGTTTCGACGATATTCGTATCGCCGCCGCGGGAATGTCGAGTCGGAAAGATCCGATACCGACGTTCGTACACGACCTCGGGATCAGCGAGGAGACCGTCGACGGAACTGATACTCGTTTTCACCCACACTTCCTCGTCGCGATCGTTGCTCCAACTGACCGAGCCGTACCCGGTGTCGAGTGCGGACGTTCCGGCGTAGACGCTCGTAGCGCCGACGACTGTCCCGCCACCCGTAAACAAAAGCTCCCGTCGAGTAGGCATTACGACAAATCCGAGGCTAAAAACACTAAGGCGTTCCGACTCATTGAACGCAGCGGTCGGGATCATTGAACGGAGTTTCGTAATCCGATCTCGAGACGGAGCGCGGCCCGTCGACGAGCGTTAATCGGTCCGTTACCCCGATAGCTTTACGGACGGGTACGGAATAGGCGGGGCCGATGGCTCTCGGCTCGACGCCCGACTGGTTTCACATCAGCGACGACGAGGACGTCGTCTGGGAGAGTCGTCCCCATCCGGTCACGATGGGGACGAGGCTTCCGGTCGGGATCGCGATCGCGATCGCGGGCTTTCTCCTCGCCGGTTGGAGCGGGACCGACGGCGTCGGGACCCTGACGATCCTCGGCGTCCTCGTGACCGTCGTCGGCGCGGCCCTCGCCGGGGCGCGCTACCTCGTCTGGACGAACACCCGCTACGTCATCACCTCCGCAGAGCTCTACAAGAAACGCGGGGTCGTCTCCAGGAACGTCACCCAGTTCCGCCTCGAGCGCGTCCAGAACACCAGCCTCAGCCAGTCGTGGATCGGCCGCATGCTGGGCTACGGCGACCTGACGGTCTACACCGCGGGCTCGGGCGAGCCGGAGCTGACCTTCGAGCGGGTGCCAAGTCCCGAGCGGGCGAGCAGCCGGCTCAGCGACCAACTCGAGGCCGTCGCGGCCGACGAGTCGGCGGTCTGATACGGTCTACTGTAAGTCATCGCCGGCGGGACCGCAGGGCGGTTGCGGCCCCACCGGTACATCGTTACAGCAAACCGTATGAGGACCACAAAACCCATCATTGCGGGCTCTGGAGCGACGATACGATGTCGACGACGCGAACGACGGCCGGCGAGACCACCGTATCGGATCGCTCGAGCATCGCGGCGAGCGCGGGCGTCGGCGTCCTGACGGCCGCGATCGGCTACCTCGTCACCTACCTGCTGATCGGGAGCGAGGTCCGCGAGCGGTTCGGCGACGGCGTCGCCGAGTGGAAAGGCGTCGCCTGGTACTTCTACGAGGCCCACATGGTCGACGTCGAGGCCAGCGGGCAGGTCGGCTCGATCGGCGGGACCGGGACCCTCGATCTCATCGCGGAGACGGGAGGCGTCGCGGACCTGCTGTACCTGGTGCCGCCGCTCGCGTTGTTCGCGGCCGGCGGATTCCTGGTGGTTCGACTGGGGGCGACCAAACTCGGTGACGCCATGGCCGTCGGCGTGTCGGTGATGCTCGGCTACTCGACGGTCGTGAGCCTCGGGGCGGTCGCCGCCGAATCGGCTGCCGAGGCGTCGGCGTTCGGGATCGAGGCGACGCGGACGATCGCGCCGGCGCTCGTGCCCGCAGTCGTCCTCGGGGGCGTGATCTACCCGCTCGTCTTCGCCACGCTCGGGGCCGCGATCGCGACGGTCCTCGAGTCGCGGTAGCCGCGGGACGGCTCGAAGGAAACGCCTTTGACCCGCCGCTTCCCCTGTCCGTGTGATGGAGGTCGCCGAGGTTCTCCCCGAGTTCGCCGACGCCTTCGCCTTCGAGGAGTTCAACCGCATGCAACGCGAGGCCCTGCCGGCCTTGCTCGAGTCGTCGGAGAACGTGGTCGCGAGCGCGCCGACGGCATCGGGGAAGACGGCCCTCGCTGAGCTGGCGATCTGTAAGTCGCTCGCGGACGGGGGGACCGCGCTCTTTATCGCCCCGATGCGAGCGCTGACCAACGAGAAAGAAGACGACTGGGATCGCTTCGAGGAACTGGACTACTCGGTCTACGTCGTCACCGGGGAGCGCGATCTCAACCCCCGCCGCGCGCGCCGGGCGGACATCCTCGTGATGACCCCCGAGAAGCTGGACTCGGCGACGCGCAAACACGACTCGCGGCGCTACGACTTCGTCACCGACATCGACGTCTGCGTCATCGACGAGGTCCACCTGCTAGATGCGGATCGACGGGGATCGGTACTCGAGGTGACGATCTCCCGGCTGCGGCGGCTCTGTGATCCCCGCATCGTCGCGCTGTCGGCGACGATGCCCAACGTCGACGACGTGGCGGCGTGGCTCGACGCCCCCGAGGAGGCGACCTTCGAGTTCGGCGGCGAGTACCGGCCCGTCGACCTCAAATCCGGCGTCAAGACGTACACCCACGGCGACAACGCCTTCGCGGACAAGTACCGCCGGCTCTACCGGACGCTGGACCTCGCCGAGCCGCACCTCCGGGAGGACGGGCAGGCGCTGGTCTTCGTCTCCTCGAGACAGGACACCGTGCAGGCGGCCAAGAAGGCCAGAGACGAGATCGCCGAGCGCGACGTCTCGATGGGCGTCCGGGGCGACTACGACTTCCACACCGATCTGAAGGAGACGATCGACAACGACACCCTCCGGCAGTCGATCCTCGACGGCGTCGCCTTCCACCACGCGGGCCTCTCGAAGGAGGAGCGGGACCTCGTCGAGGAGTGGTTCAAGGAGGGCCACGTCGAACTCCTCTTCTCGACCTCGACGCTGGCGTGGGGCGTCAACCTTCCCGCCCGCTGTGTCGTGATCCGGGATACGAAGTACCACGACCCCCTCGAGGGTGAGGTCGACATGAGTCCGCTGGACGTCCTCCAGATGCTCGGGCGCGCCGGCCGCCCGGGGTACGACGACGTCGGCTACGGCTGGGTCGTCTGCGACTCGGCGGACGCGGACAAGTACCGCCGCCTGCTCCGGGACGGCAAGGAGATCGAGTCCCGACTCGCCGAGAGCCTCGAGACCCATCTCAACGCCGAGATCGCGATGGGGACGATCACCGATCTCGAGGACGTGATGGACTGGCTCGAGACGACCTTCTACTACGTCCGCGGCCAGTCCAAACCCGACGCGTACGACTTTCCGAACCTGCGCGAACGGGTTCGGGACTGCCTCGAGGGGCTGGTCGAGCGCGGCTTCGTCGAGACCGGCGATGACCTCTCGATCGAGGCGACGCCGCTGGGCGTGCTGACCTCGAAGTACTACCTCCGACTGGACACGGCCGCTCGCTTCGCCGCCCTCTGTGATCGGGCCGAGTCGGGCGAGATCACGGACGCCGATATCCTCGAGGCGGTCGCGACCGCCGAGGAGTTCGACTCGGTGTCGGCCCGCCAGGACGAACGCGACGCGATATCGGCGGTGCTGGTCGGCCGGGAAACCGACGACCTCGACGCGGGCGAGCGGAAGGTCCTCGCGATCCTGCGCGGGGCGGCCAGCGGCTCGACGCCGGCGGAACTGCGCAGCGACGCGTGGGCCATCCGGCGCAACGCGACCCGGCTCGTCTCCGCGCTGGGGGCCTTCCTCGATCGGTTCGTCGGCCCCCACGCCGCGAACCTCGCGCGCCGCGTCGAGGCCCGCATCGAGAACGGCGTCGCCGAGGACGCGGTCGGGCTGACCGCCATCGACGGCGTCGGGCCGGGCCGGGCGAGCAAACTCGCGAAAGAGGGGCTGTCGACCCCCGGCGACGTCGCCGACGCCGGCGTCGAGGGTCTGATCGACGCCGACCTCTCCGAAGGCGTGGCCGAGCGCGTCGCCGAGGGCGCGGCGTCGCTGCCCGCCCTCGAGATCGACTGGGGGCAGTTCCCCGAGACCGTCGCGGCGGGGGAAAACGAGGTCTGCGAAGTGACGGTCCGCAACGTCGGTGAGCCGGCCCGCGCGGGGATTCGGGTGACGGTTAACGACGTCGAAATGACGAGTACGAACGCCTACCTCCGCGACGCGGAGACCGTCCCGGTCGGCGTCTTCGGCGCTGATGCCGAGGAACTCGAGTTCACCGTCAGCGTCGCCTTCCCGGAGGAGCCGCTGGTACCGATCGAGGCGAGCCGGACGGTCGACGTTCGGTAGCG
>SDGW01001443.1_pt1 | contig 12903 bp, 9 predicted proteins | sample 2873831 | NCBI WGS metagenome assembly SDGW01 (sample SAMN08132700, study PRJNA421101) | hypersaline lake metagenome | isolation source: celular fraction 0.22 microns magnesium sulfate-rich crust from ephemeral... | place: Spain: Penahueca Lagoon, Toledo | collected 2011-07
GATATAGAGAAGTAGTTCATAAGGGTTAGATTAGGGAGAGAGATTATGAAACGAAACGACTTATTAACCCCAATCGGCATATTTGTGGGTGTCACCATGATTATGGTGGGCATTTATTCGAATGGTGGATTTGCTGGTGTTTTATCTTTTGTCCAAGTGACATCGATTATTATTGTGCTTGGAGGCTTATCCGCAGCGCTTTTGGTTAACTTTAATTTAAAAGAAATCAAAATTACATGGAAGGTTTTGAAAGAGGCTTTTAATCGCGATGAACACAACCTTCGTGAGCTCATCCAGTTGTTCGTACGTTTATCAGAGCGTGCAAGGCGAGAAGGATTATTGGCTCTTGAAACCGATCTAGAAGAAGTTGAGGACCCTTTTATTAAAAAGGGAATTCTCTTAGCAGTTGATGGCATTGAACCAGAAGTCATTAATGACATTATGAATGCTGAAATCTCTGCTATTGAAGAGCGTCATACAAAAGGTCGAGCAATCTTTGTTAAGGCAGCCGAATACGCACCTGCCTGGGGGATGATTGGTACGTTAATTGGACTAGTATTAATGCTGGACAATTTAACTGATCCTTCAACATTAGGGCCAAACATGGCTGTGGCCTTATTAACAACATTATATGGAACCATTCTTGCTAATCTTGTTTTCCAGCCTATTGCAGGGAAGTTAGAGAACAAGACAGATCAAGAGATGTTTATGAAGCAAGTGATTATTGAAGGTGTCATTGGAGTTCAGTCCGGACAAAACCCTAAAATCTTAGAAGAAAAGCTAAGTGCTTTCCTTTCTGAAGATGATAAGCTTCAACAAGAAGATGAAGAAGAGGATTTCATGGGGGAAACGGCGAATGAAGCCTAGACGTAAAAAGAAACAGCAAGATAAAGGGGCACCGAAATGGATGGTGACCTTTTCGGATATGATGACATTAATTCTTGTATTCTTTATTTTATTGTTCTCCATGTCACAAATTGATTTGCAAAAGTTTAATGCTGTTGCTGAATCGTTTCGGAGTAGAGCGATTTTCGATTTTTATCCATCTATGATGGAGTTCGAAAACCCATCTCAACGCCGGAGTAACGAACAAGAGCAAAAAGATGTAAGTGAATTTGATTCACCCTCTAAAAATAGTGTGAATCAGAATGAAAAAGGAAGCGACCAAAAGGAAGATTCCTTAGATGAGTTAGTTAAAGATGTAAAAAGCTTTTTAGATACCAATGATATGACTAAAGATATTACTGCCGACCGAACAGATCGAGGAGTTGTCCTCACTCTACAAGAGCAAGTCCTATTTGAGACAGGAAATGCTGAAATTATTCAAGCAGGACGACCATTCTTGGACAAGGTGGGGCAATTGTTAGATAAGATACCGAATTATGTGAAGGTAGAAGGTCATACAGATAATCGCCCTATCTCGACTTTTCGTTATCCGTCTAACTGGGAGCTCTCGGCTGCTCGTGCAAGTAGTGTGATTAGGTATCTAACTGATACTGAAGAACTTAAAGGTTCGCGATTTACAGCAGTAGGGTATGGTGCTACACGTCCTATTGCGCCTAATGACAGTCCAGAGAACTGGAATAAAAACCGTAGAGTTGAAATCGTAATACTAGATCCAACTTATCAAGACAATTCAAATCAACCCGATCAAAACAAAGCGAGCTCAGATTCATGAGCTCGCTTTGTTATATACTTTGCCCTGAATTATATTTAAGTCGGATAAACTGTAGGGCCTTTTCTAAAGCTTTTTCATTCTTCTCGGTTATTTCAGGTTTTCGAGGAATAGCTTTGTAAATGCCAGATGGGTCATTCCAATGAGTAGGAAGCTGGACAGGTGACTTTTTCTCCCATTTGGATAGCCATTGTTCTGGCAATTCGCCTTGGAATGGAGCAGAGGTACTCATAACCTTCCATATTTGAGCCCAAGCTCTTGGTACAACTCGCCAAATATCGTAACCTCCACCACCTAATGCAATCCACTTTCCGTCACAATATTGATGAGCAAGTTCATGAGCAAGTTGAGGGATCAACTCAAATGTGTTCATAGTGGTGCATAAATGGGTTAATGGATCATATACGTGCGCATCAGCTCCATTTTGAGAGACAATCACATCGGGTTGAAAATATTCAACAACTTCTTGAAAAGCGCTCTCATAAACTTGTTGAAAAGATTCATCCTCTGTAAAGGCATCGACAGGTATATTAAAGCTGTATCCATATCCTTTTTTTATACCTCGTTCATTAACGTTTCCGGTACCAGGAAAAAGGTATCTACCTGTTTCATGAATGGATAAGGTACATACATTAGGATCATCGTAAAATGCCCATTGCACACCGTCACCATGGTGAGCATCTGTATCAATATAGAGAACCTTTACATCGTAATGCTTTCGTAAATATTGAATTGCTACAGCACCATCGTTATAAATACAAAAACCTGAAGCTTTACGCTGAAAGCCGTGATGAAGGCCGCCTCCAAGGTTTAACGCATGCTTAACGTGTCCTTGCATGACAGAGTCCACTGCAGTCAAGGTTCCTCCAACAAGCAAAGAGGCTGCTTCATGCATGTTTTCAAACATAGGCGTGTCTTCTGTACCAATGCCATATTCTAACCCATCATCTTCAGATAGCTCTCCAACACTAGCTTTTTTTACTGCATTTATGTACGCTTTATCGTGAGCAAGGTTAAGTTCTTCATCAGATGCTAATCGAGGTGGAATAATGTTTTTCTCATCAAGAGCATTACTATGTTTTAAAAGTTCGTAGGTTAAAATGACCCTCATCTGATTAAATGGGTGATCATCTCTAAAACGATATTTCGTTATTTCATCTGAATAAACAAAAGCTGAATGGCAATTTACGTCTCGATCCCTGGCAAGTTTGGCCATAGTACTTCATACCCTTCTGCTTTTAAATCTTCTATGATTGGATTCGGATTCATTGTCTGCACACGGAATACAATGATTTTATACTTCTCATCCTTCTGATGTGGATAGACCAAGACCGAAGTGATATTAATTTTTCGCTTTCCTAATACAGCCGTTACCTCAGGTAAAATACCAGGTTTATCATATACTTTGATTTCAATTTGGGAACTTTGAACATGAACGCCTGTCAGTTGAATCATTGTATAAAGCATATCTTTCTCTGTTACGATACCGACTAATTGATTTGCTTTTGTTACAGGGACACAAGCAATTTCTTGTTCATAAAAGATCGATGCTGTTTCCTCTACAAAGTCAAGTGGGTGTACGGTTATAACAGGAGTGGTCATGATCGTTTCTAGCGTATTTTGTAGCTCACTACGGTCTTCGTCTTGATAAAAGATAGAGGGGCTAGCGTCACGTACATCACGATCTGACACAATCCCAATCACCTGATTTTGGTCATCAACAATCGGTATATGGCGAATATGATATTGATTAAGTAGTTTTAAAGCGGTTTCAATCGTTTCGTGAGGTTTAAGCTTTATAACCTCCGTTTTCATGATATCTTCAACTAGCATGCTACACTCCGCCTCTCTCTGTACGATTTTTTCTTCTAGCTAAAAAGCGTAGATCTTCAAATCGGTCAATCGATTCTTGCGGAACACGTTCTCCAACCTTCACCATTAAGCAATTGGCTGGATGGGAAACGATCTCCGGATCATCAGTGGGTTGGGGGGACAGGCCACCGGCTCCCATCATTTTCTCCATAACTTTACGATAGTTCCATATGTTCAATCCCGTACCTGATAGATCCCAATGCCAATAGTATTCTGTAGAAATGATAATAAAGTTCTCCATTTCATCATCCATCATAGATACTTTTAATAGCCATGAGCCGATTTTGTATCCACGGAATTCTGAGATGACTTCAATGGCACCTAATTCGATAAGGTCTTCCATTTGAAACTTTGACCAACGCTCAAGTGGATCAGGGTAAAGGAAGGTAACGTAGCCGATAATGGTGTCTTCCGTTCGAGCTATTATAATACGTCCCTCATCAAAATCTGCAATGTTTTGAACTGCTTCAAACTGCTTGGGAGCTGGTCGGAATGCACGCAGGCCCTCATGAAAATGGTAGTTTGCTAAATCAGTAGATGAAAGAGGCCCCTCAATTGTAATGATTCCTTTTTCTGTTTCGATTTCTTTGGAGTAATACGTTTTATGATGAATCATTTATACACCACCTTACAAGCAACCATGATTTTCTTCCTATTATACATGAAATCTATTATCTGAGCCAGAGGAATCGGATCCACTCTCAGTTGACCCTCCTGAGTCTTGGCTTCCACTATCAGAGCCAGAACCGCTTTCAGATCCATTATCAGATCCTCCGTCGTTTGTTCCTCCGCTATCATTGTTTTGATCGTTTGAACTATCTGATCCGTCATTTGATCCATCATTTGAGTCATTGTTGGAATTATCATCTGATCCAGAGTCGTTATCATTATTTGAATCAGAACCCGAATTAGAATCGTCTTGACCACCATTATCGTTATCTTCAGGTTCATCTGGGGTAAAGTCACCGTACACCACAGATGGAGAAGATCCTGATTCCATTCCAAAGTAGTCTACCGCACGTACGATATATACGCCTCTACCGGAAATACCAATACTTGTACTTCCTGAACTTCCTGCTAGTTCATAAACCCCTCCAGGGGAACTAGCGCGATATACGCGGTAACCAACGACATCTCCGCTTTCAGAAGGTGACCAATTTAGGGTTCCACCACTTGCTGAAATCTGTGCAGGTGCTGCAGGTGCCTGGTCATCATTTGGTACTTCTTCAGTAGATGGAACGCGAATGTCTGCCCAACGCTCATTGTTTGGTACAAGTTTACTGAAATCATCTAATGTGTCATACCCTTTCTCTTTAATCCACTCAGGGTTGAAGAAGATTCCTTCATTCGTAAATTCAGATGGTGTAGATGATCCAGCAACATAGGTTGTTTCACCAATTGTAACGTATTCAGATTGGATTAAACTATCGTCTTTTTTGGTTGGGGCATGCTTGGCGTAATAGATATCACTCTTCACTAAACCAAGCTGTCGACAAAGTTCTGATGGTAATTTACCAGAAGAGGCACAGTAAGAGCTGCTCACAATACCACCAGGGCGTTTGAATTCTTTTTCTGGTGCCATTAGTTCTGGTCGGATTTCTGTTGCTGCATTCACAACTTTGGACCATAGTTTTACGTTTCGGTTACTGTATCCAAGATCACATTCGTAACATTTGTTAAGTGGTTTAGGTGTGTCATACCCCATCCACATTCCCATTGTTACATTAGGGTTTGTAGCGACGAACCAAGTATCATGCCAATCCTGTGATGTACCTGTTTTTCCAGCCCAGTCCACATTTTTATTGTTCAATTGATACTGAGCATAGGATGCTGTACCGTACTCTAAAACGTCGCGCATCATATCAACTGTTAAATATGATGTCTGAGGGCTAAATACATCTTGAGTTTTGCTTTCATGCTCAAAAAGAACTTCACCGTCTGGAGATTCAATTCGTTCGATCATATAAGCATCAACGAATTTACCCATGTTACCAAATGTAGCATAAGCATTAATGTTTTCTTCGATACTTATACCGTTTCTAGTAGCTCCGAGAGAAGCTGACAGAATGTGCTTATCTTCCTCAACTAATGATGTGATTCCCATTTTTTCTAAGAAAGAACCTGGGTTTTGATCAATAATATCAGCATAAGTTCTAGCGGCAGGAACGTTAAATGATTTCGCCAAGGCATATCGTACAGAAGTTAAGCCGTGAAAGCGCCCTGTGTAGTTTCCAGGTGTCCAAGTATCAGTACCTGCATCAAATTCTTGTTCAATATCTGCTACAACAGAGCCTGGCTGGGCTTCACCTAGTTCAATTGCTGGTGCATAAACGAGAAGTGGCTTCATTGTACTTCCGTTCGGGCGTAATGCATCTGTTGCGTGGTTTAAGTTTTCAGTTTCATAATCTCGACCACCAATAAAACCGACAATTTTACCTGTACTATTTTCAAGTAGCATTCCACCGACTTGAACGGGTTCCATAATCGTTTTTTGTTCTCCGGTTTCAGGGTCCGTCACCTGTTGAGGTTTATCAGGCCCATATTGCTTATACTCTTTTGCGATCTGTTGCATTTTGTCATAGATTTCTTTATCTATTGTTGTATGAATTTTATAGCCTTCTTGACGCAAGCTACGATCTGCTAGGATTTTATATTGTTCACGTAATGAATCATTTGCTTTTAAATCCTCTTCCGTATAGCCATCTTGTTCAGCTAATTTATCGGCTAAAATCTTTGTAGCTCTCTTTTCAATTTCAATTGTTAACCATGGATACTTTTGAATTGGTGAAGGCTGAGGCTCAGCAAGATCAGCAGCGATGTTATAATTGATCGCTTTATCGTACTCTTCTGAGGTAATCATTTCAGCTTCTTTCATACGAGATAGAACGGTTCTCATGCGTTTCATTCCTGGTGTAATACCATCAACACTTTTGACTTCACCATTATTTTTAAATGGAGTATATAGGAATGGACTTTGTGGCATTCCTGCAATGTAAGCAGCTTGTGCAAGGTTTAGTTCGTCTGAACTCTTGCCAAAAATACCTTGTGCTGCTGTTTCAGCTCCTGCTATGTTTCTTCCTGAAGCATCTCGCCCAAATGGTACCACATTAAGGTAAGCTTCAAGTATTTCATCCTTTTCAAAGAATTTCTCTAAACGCATAGCTAGCAACATTTCCTTTGCTTTACGTTCAAAGGATACCTCATTTGTTAAAATTTGGTTCTTTATTAACTGTTGCGTTAAAGTACTACCACCGGTTTTGACACTAGCATTTGTAAGTTCTTGAAAGATTGCACGCATGATTGCTTTAGGAACAATACCATTGTGTTCTTCAAAGTATGCGTCCTCTGTAGCTATGACAGCATTCTTTAAATGCTTTGAAACTTGATCTAAAGTTACTTCTTCACGATATAAATCAGAGCGTATTTTACCAAAGTACTTTTCTTGAGCAAAATAGAGTTCTGTGTTTTCTTCATAGTTATAAACATCTTTCTTCATATCTTCTTCGGCACGGACAGGTTCGTCTTTTACGAGTGATGCGAAATACCCTGCACCTAATCCTCCTGCAAAGAAAATCCCGACCACGCCAACAATGATGAAGAACAAGACGATGTTCCAAATAACATCATAGGTGATTCGGGATGTTTTTTGGATTTTTCCTGTTTGCCACCATTCTTTAAAACGTGATCTATTCGAACCATTTGACTGGTTATTACTCATACTATTACCCCCTAATAATAACACTTGCCATTATACCATAATCCCCCATAAGGAGACATGATTCTACTTTCCTTTTTCATGAAGAATAATAGATTAATTCTATCATTCTTTCATACTTTTATATCTTGCTTTTACACAAATGCTTCTCAAATCTTTAGGAGAATCTCCGCATTTCAATTATTGCTTTTCATTTGAATATGTGATATAAATATCTCACAGTATTTAAATATCGAGCGTTGAAGGGTTGCAGTAATGATTTGTTTTCTGATTTTAGAGAGCTGACGGTTGGTGAAAGTCAGTACAGAACAAATTGTGAATTACGTCCTGGAGTATCTTCTGCGAAATCAGAAGACGGCTAAAACCGTTATTTTTTCCGAGTGGTAACAAGTAAACTTGTTACAACAAGGGTGGTACCGCGATCAAACCTCGTCCCTTTTTTATGTAGGGCGGGGTTTTTTATATGCTCTAAACCTCCTAGGAGACGTTATTTATACCATAATCTTCCTTGTTCACGTTATAAGGGAAGATGTAAATACTGTAAACACGTTTTAAATATTTTTAAGGAAAATCAAAACATAGACCTATGTAAACAAGGAGTGTAATCATGGATATTTTACAAGATTTAGAAGCTCGTGGTTTGTTAAACCAAACGACAGATGAAGCTGGTTTGAGAGAACATTTGGCTCATAATCAGGTGACGTTATATGCTGGCTTTGATCCAACAGGTGATAGTCTTCATATTGGTCATTTGGTCCCTGTTTTAATGCTAAAACGATTCCAGGAAGCTGGGCATCAACCAATTGCTCTTGTTGGCGGTGGAACAGGTTTGATCGGTGACCCAAGCGGTCGTTCAAGTGAGCGTCAACTAAATGACGAAGAGACTGTACGCTACTTTAGTCAGCAAATTGAAAACCAGCTTGCTAAAATCCTTAATTTCGAAGAAGGTAAGAATGTAGCAATTGCGCGAAACAACTTAGATTGGCTTTCAGGCATGACAATGATTGAGTTTTTACGTGATGTTGGAAAGCATTTTGGAGTTAACTACATGCTTTCCAAAGACTCGGTGGAATCCCGTATTCAACATGGAATTTCATTTACTGAATTTAGTTATATGATTTTACAATCTTACGACTTCCTAAACCTGTTTCGTAAAGAAAATTGTACATTACAGATTGGTGGAAGTGATCAGTGGGGAAATATCACTGCAGGTTTAGAGTTGATTCGCCGCTCTTCAGAAGAAGGCGAAGAAGCAAAAGCGTTTGGCCTAACGGTTCCTCTAATTACTAAAGCGGATGGTAGCAAATTCGGTAAAACAGCTGGTGGAGCCATTTGGTTAGATCCTGAGAAAACAACTCCTTATGAATTTTACCAATTCTGGATTAACACGGATGATCGTGATGTTATTAACTTCTTACATTACTTTACATTCTTAAGTCTTGAAGAGATTGAGGAGCTTAAGAAAGAAGTTGAAAATCAGCCAGAAAAACGTGTTGCTCAACGTCGTTTAGCTGAAGAAGTAACAAAAATGGTTCATGATGAGGCTGCACTAAAACAAGCTCAAAAAATTACAGAAGCATTGTTTAGTGGCGATCTTAAAGGACTAACTGGAGAAGAGATTGAGCAAGGCTTTAAAGATGTTCCAACTCATTCTCTTTCTGAAGATGAAAAAGGTTTGATTGACCTTCTAGTGGAAGCTAAAATTTCTTCTTCTAAACGCCAAGCTCGTGAGGATATTCAGAACGGTGCAATTTATATTAATGGTGAGCGTCAACAAGATCTTAAGTACACTGTAGATGCTGAAGATCGAATTGATGGCAAATTCACCATTATCCGTCGAGGTAAAAAGAAGTATTTCTTAATTCGTTATGAATAAGAAGAATTAAAGGAAGCTGTGTGTGAATAAATCGTTCACATACGGCTTTTTTAATGCATTAGGAAGGTGCTTTATTTCGTTAAATGGTAGTAATGTTGAATAAGTCGGTGTGGAGTGGTTCCGTTGCCTAATTGAGAGTGGTGGGCTGGGCTGGGAAATGGGTTGCTTTCCTGCTGCCCCACACGACGTGGGGGAGTTCGGTGTTGCTACAGGAAGTAGCGGTTTTAACCGAACTTCATTGTTAACTTTAAAGCCTCCTCATCCGCTATTCGCTCCTTGCGGGGTCTCGCTAGCCCGTTTGACCGCTGGAGTCAACCCATTTCCCAGCCCACCTTAGCCGAATGGAGATTAACGGAACCATAGCGATATTGAGAGGTGATGCTCAAACAACCTGGACCCCTAACTCTGACAAACGCAACGGACTGCTCTCAACTTATCTCGATTCCAAGTCTTCAACAAAAGGCGGTTTAAATTGAAGAAGGACTAAATACACTAAGAAGGTAAACAGATAATATATGTAGAATTATCCAGTTAACAATGAAGGTAGGGAGGGAGAAATTTGGACGTAAATACAGAAATCATTCCAACACTTCGAACTGAACATTACCTCTTAAGAGGGTTAGAGGAGAAGGATGCTGAATCTCTTTATCAAATAATGAAAAATGAAACTACTATGAAATACATAACACCTCATCCTATTCAATCCCTTGATGAAATGAGAGAGAAAATCATTGATTATCTTCAAAACTTTAAAGATGAAAAAGAAATACCTTGGGTGATTGTTCATAGAGAAAGCAACTGTGTTATAGGAGTTTTTCGACTTCACAAGCTACATATGTGGCATAAGAAGGCTGAATTAGGAGCTATTATACACCCTGATTTTCAAAATAGTGGTGTTATGTCACAAGTTTTAGAACGTACCTTAGCTTACGTCTTTAATGAAATAGGGTTAAATCGGATAGTAGGAGACATATTCTCAGAGAATGTAGCCTCTCGAGCGTTATTGAAAAAGTTTGGATTCATAAAAGAAGGTATATTTCGACAAACAGATTTCGATGGGGTACATTTTCATAATACTGAGGTATATTCCATGTTAAAACCTGAATATGAAAAGAGGTTCGTAAACACTGGAAAAGCTTAAGGAAACCAAAAACACATGTGACTTCACATGTGTTTTTGTATGAGAACCAAGTAGGTGCATCCCTAATTGCTCCCCATTTAATACTTTGGTAGGACTTTAAAGTTTCGCCATTCTGGAGGTAGAAGGGTTTGATACTTCGGTTGTAAAAATCGGTCATCGATCAGCACGATAAAACCTTTATCTGTTTCTGTACGAATTAATCGACCACCAGCTTGAAGTACTTTATTCATACCAGGATAGACATAAGCGTAGTTAAACCCTTGGCCCGAGTTCTCCTGGAAATAATCTTTAATGATATCTCGCTCATCGTTTAACTTTGGCATTCCTGTTCCTATGATGAGAACGCCGTTTAAACGGTCTCCTTTTAGATCCACACCTTCAGAAAAGACTCCACCTAGTACTGCAAAGCCAACCAACGGCTGTTCGCATCCTTTTTGAAAACGCGCTAAAAACGCTTCCCGTTCAGTATCGTTCATTTGGGTTTCCTGAAGGATCGTATCAACGTGCTCATATTTCATTGAAAATGCCTCATAAACCTCATTCATGTATTGATAAGAAGGGAAGAATACGAGATAGTTACCAGCTTTATGAGTAAATTCTGCGATGGTTTGAATAATAGGTTCTATAGATTGTTCACGATCACGGTAACGTGTTGAAGTGGGTTTCACATAGACCTCGGAGTTTTCCACTGGAAAGGGGGAAGGTATGCTTAACCGATAATCTTCATCTTTCCAGCCTAACATGGTTTGAAAATAGGGCATTGGCATAAGCGTTGCTGAAAAGTAGGTTAGTGCCCTATATCCTTTGCTCATCTTTTGAAGTAAACCTGAAGGATCAACACAAAATAATTTTACACGTACCTCACTTTTGTATCGTTGTAAGTACGTAATAAATGATGAATCATATAGCTTTGCAATTCGCATAAAACTTAACGTATTAAAATAAGCCTCTAAGAGTTTATCCTGCTCCACTGATTGTTCAGATTGAACTAATTCTTTTTCTGCACTTTCATTAAACTGCTCAACCAATTCAATTAATGAAGAGGGCTTATGATCACTCTTCTTTTCTGTTTCATTTTCCATCATTTCTTTTTTCATCTGAAGCATTCTGTCATTAATAGCTTTAGCGGACTCAAAAAGGTCTTGATTTTGACTTTTATAAATACGCTTTAGGTCGAGAAATTCAGATTTTAAAAGCTCAGCGGAAAACATAGAACGAGATCGGTCTACAAGATTATGTGCCTCATCGATTAATAAAGCTGTTTTAGCTTTCGATTCGTTCCACATTCTTTTTAAAGAAACACGAGGGTCAAAAATATAATTGTAATCACAAATAATAGCATCAGCTTGATAGGAGGCATCTAGGGAAAATTCAAAAGGACAAACTTGGTGCTTTCTAGCATAAGATTCAATCACTTCACGATTTATGTTGGTTTCATGTTGGAAAAGGTCAAGTATAGCACCGTTAATTCGGTCATAATAACCATTGGCAAATTCGCAATAATCTTTTTGACAAATGGTTTCTTCTTTAAAGCAAATTTTATCTTTTGCAGTTATAGAAACAGTGTGCATGGATAAACCTTCACGATCCATTAAAGAGAATGTTTCTTCAGCAGTTTGTCTTGTCGTTGTTTTGGCGGTTAAATAGTAGATCTGCTCTAAGTATCCTTCACCTATCGCTTTGACAGATGGAAATAGAGTAGAGATTGTTTTTCCTGTACCAGTTGGTGCATTGGCAAATAGATTTGTTTTGTCTTGAATGGTTTTGTAAACAGCTCCCGCAAGTTTTCGCTGTCCCTTACGAAATTCAGGAAATGGGAAAGGGAGTGCTTGTATGCTCTCGTTTCGTTTCTTTTTATGTTCTAACATTAACTTGGCGTAGGCTGAGTACTCGTGGATGATCCATTCAATATAAGGGCGCAATTCACTTAATGAAACGGTTTCTTTGAATCGCTTTTTTTCTTTCGATTGTTTCTGAATGTAGGTAAGCTGTATGGTGATATCCTCTTGAGCATGCTTAAGTAAATACATAAAAGCATAAAATTTTGCTTGTGCCCAATGAACTGGGGAGTGATTATGGTCAAGATCACTTATGTTGAGAGAAGTGGACTTGATTTCATCAATTATAGTAGCTTCACCTTCTTTTAATAGCCCATCACATCGACCATCCACAGTGTAGGTAATCCCATCAAAGTCGATGTTTGTTTTGAGATAGACTTCTTTTTGATCATCTTCTTTATACTCATTCTGGATTTCTTGATGAAGCCGAGTCCCTTCATGCATTGAAGTTGCTGTCTTTAAACCAGTATCAATTGAGCCGCTTCGATAAACATACTCGACAAGAGACCTTACAGAGATATGTATTTGTTGATCCATGTTATCACCAATCTTTTTCAAACGTATGTTCTGTTAGTATATCACGTTTAAGGGAAACCGTGTTACAGGAGGGAGGTGTGTAATAAAAACCAATAAAAAAACCTGATCTGTAAACAGACCAGGTTTTTCTGAAGCATATTAACGAGAGTAGTACTCAACGATAAGCGCTTCGTTGATTTCAGAAGGCATTTCAGAACGTTCAGGGAAACGTACATAAGAACCTTCAAGCTTTTCTTCGTCGAAAGAAAG
>SDGW01000822.1_pt1 | contig 12900 bp, 8 predicted proteins | sample 2873831 | NCBI WGS metagenome assembly SDGW01 (sample SAMN08132700, study PRJNA421101) | hypersaline lake metagenome | isolation source: celular fraction 0.22 microns magnesium sulfate-rich crust from ephemeral... | place: Spain: Penahueca Lagoon, Toledo | collected 2011-07
GTCCCAGTCCCAGTCCCGGTTCCAGTTCCAGTCCCAGTCCCAGTCCCAGTCCCAGTAGCCGTCGACCCGAGGGCTCCGTCCTCGGCAGACTGGCGCGCCGAACTCGGGGTCGGGTCGAATCGGACCCAGCCGATCTCGGGGAAGTACACCTCAACCCACGCGTGTGCGTGCATCCCTCGGACGGTGTACTCGTTGGGACCGGTCTGCTCACCCGTCGCGTAGCCTACGACGTAGCGGGCGGGGACATCCTGTGAGCGAAGCATCGTCGTCATCGCTGTGGCGAAGTACTCGCAGTAGCCCTGCTCCATCTCGAACACGAACTCCGAAGTGATCGTACCGTTCTCGCGATCGTGGCTCGCGTTCAGCGAATAGTCCTTGTTCGACTCCAGCCATGACTCGATCTGGGTTGCCGTCTCGTAGGGCGTCTCCGCGTCGGCTGTTAGTTCGGCAGTGAACGCCGCGACCTGCTGGGTGTCGTTGCCGGCGGGAAGGCCAGTATAGGCCGACTCAACCTCGTCGGGGTAGTCCTCACCGGCTGCGCGAAGCAGGGCGGGGTCGTCCGGCGGCGCTACGGACTCACCAACGTAGGTCGTACCGGCGGGCACTGGCTCCTGACTAGAGATCGACCGCCCCGGCCCCATCTGTAGTGCGTCGCTCTCGAGCGAGAGTGACTGCGGCTGCCAGACGGTCGGCAGCGCCGTCGCCGACTTAGCGAGCGTCACCTCGTAGCGGATCCGCTCGCCTGCGGCACCCTCCACCGGGATAGTGTTGTCGAACGACTGGGCGTCGCCGGTTCGCTCCCAGCCCTGCCCAGTGTAGTGGTCGAACGAGCCGGTACGCCAGTAGCTGGGTTGCTCGCTCCTGACAACGAAGTGGACTTCCTGGTTCAGGCTACTATAGGGGTTCGACGCTGTGGAGGCCTGGCTGCTTCCAACCTTCATCTGGCTGACTGCCGATAGCGCGCCAAGCGACCCCGACGCTGCGCTCGCGGTACCGCCATTTTTCCCGCTCAGCGGCTGGCCGGGGTCAAACTGCGAGGCCGGCGCCCCACCGCTACCGACGAACAGCGGTAGCGCCACACTGGCGAGCACAACTGCGGCGATACAGACTAACGTCAACAGGACGCGCCACCACCGGCGGTCGGCCCCGAGTTCGACGGCTCCCTTGTCGTCGGTCACGTGTTTCGTTCTCTACCTTTGCCCCGGGTGTCATGAATGAAACGATGGAGACAACAACGCCTGTTAGGACGTTCGTTATCCACTCACGGCCGTGTAGTCCTCGAACAGCTTGTCGAGGTAGGTAGCGTGATTTTTAATCGGAGGAACAGAAACCACCCTTTCCGCTGTTTCGCAGACGTGACGAACAACACCACCGTTTCCGCTGTTTTTCCTCAACCAGAGAGGAGATCACTATGAAGACCTCGGCTCTGCTGAAATCTTCAGAGAGTTACATATTCGCCGTGTGATTTGACGAATTGAAGGCCCTCCCCGAAGTCGAAGATTCTCCGTTTTACTGAGAAGGCGATCCATTTGGCACGGCGAGCCGTCTCTCGGTACTCCTCGAAATTCTCCAAACACCGCTATACACTCCCGCAGCACGTTGTGCTGCTCTGTCTCAAAGTTCGGAAGAACACGACCTACCGTGGCCTGCTTGACGAACTGATCGAGATGCCACGCATCCGTCGTGCTCTTGGGTTAGCTGAACTTCCTACGCCATCAACGCTTTGTAAGGCGTTCAATCGACTTGATATGCCGTATGGCCTGTCTTATTGACTCTCTCATCACGCTACTTCCGACGAGCGGAGTTGTTGGAGATGATGCGGCAGGGTTTCAACAAAGTCTGGTACACGAGTGTTGGAGCCGAGAAATCAGCTGTCGCTACTGAACGTGCCAATGAGAGTGAGAATATCCCTAAACGCTACTGGCTCTCCACCGATTTCCTGGCCTGTGGTATAGGCATCGATCGCGTTCAGTAGCTCTTCGAATTGGATTCCATCCAGATCGTTCGTATCAAATCGTTGTACTTGTGGGTTGATTCGGTTTTCAGCCTCTTCCCGTTCGGCATCCGCAACAGTAACCGTAGTTTTCGCCAGTGGACGGATCGCGTATGGATCGTCCCAATCGACGAGTGCGATCTCGATTTCATCACCCTGTCGAAACGGTACACCCGGTTCATCGGCGCTGATCTCAAGGGTTTCAGTCGCGCTATCGCCTGGGTGTACCTGATCTAGCAAGATTCCCCATGACGAACTCGATTCAGTGTAGAGTCGAAGCATCGAGAACCGTTCGACATCGTGATTCGCTGAAAGTTCATACTCAACTGCCAAGGATTGGTCAAACTGCGTTGGGGTATCCGGAATATCAAGCGATACATATTCGTCTGGCCGAGTCGTGAGGCCTGCTGTATCGATAGAGTCGCCATCTGGAACACGAAGCTGTGCGGATACATCAACTCCCCCAGCAATATCGTCAATATAGATCGTTCGCCGCTCGAATGTTCCGGGCTGGATGCCCTCGATTGTCGAGACGACCGAGTCGTTGATCATAAGATCGACATGGCCCTCTCCAGCGATCTGTTCTGGGTAGGCGTATCTGATCACGACCTCTGAATCTCCCGTCAAAGGGGGATTCACAAACTCGATGCCAGCCACGATGGCACAGTTTGTAGCGATCGCGTCGTCAAGGGTGCGCCAATCGCCCGGGAAGGCACGGACCTCAACTGGTTCACCAACAGTCAGCAGATTCGATGGGATATCGTAGGTTTTGACGCCGGAACGTCCTGCCTCAATGAAGTCAAGGCCTTCACCCCACTGTCCACCTCCCGTTTCTGGGAATAATCTCACATGCGCACGCTGGCCAAATGATGAATCGACTGTGTATTCAATATCGACAGTCGAATCCCCCACTGTTGGTCGTTGAGCAAACTCAACATTCACAGCATCATGGTTGAGGTCCTCGTCACATGTGCTAGCCTGCAGTTGTCCTGTTGCCGTCTCTGAACCCTCATTTTCAACGTTGACTGTATCTATCGCGATCGCACGCTCGGGTACCTGGTGGCCTTCCGGTATCAGCCAAAGTTCGACCTCGTCACCAGGTTCAATAGGAATTCCTTCATTGCTCGTCTCCAATTCAAACGTATCCGTTCCACTATCCCCGGGAGTGAGAGTCTTAAGTCGGATCCGGCGCTGCCAGAAACGGCCACTACCTGCCGGAACCAGACTCAGCACTGCAGATGAGCCAAAGGCTTCTGAGAGCGCACACGAGACTTCAACAGTCGTGTTTTCTGCTTTGGGTTCCGTGGCAAACCGTGCTTCAGCATTGACTCTTGACTCAAGGGTCAGCCTCGCTTCAGAGAGTTGGTTGTCGCCTGACTCGAAAACGGCGACCGTAACGGTATCGTCGACGGTTAGTGGCTCTGTGAGTTCGATCGTGAGATCATTCGGGACATTAGGACGAACGGGGACAGGTTCGACAGTCACGTCAGAATTGTTGACTAATACTCTCGCGACCAGTGTTTCAGCATTATCCGGTGTCACCAGCACATCGAGAGAAACGTGATCCATCCCTCCAGCAGGGGTCTCGGTGAAAGTGCCGGACTCGATTTCGTTATGATGCCGGTGGAATGAGATCACATCGTTGACGATTCGGTCCGAGTACGAGTGGCCAGTATTATCATACACTTCGAAGCGACCCGGCGCGTCCGCCTCGTGATAGATGGCTTCGCTGTATACCATCCGTTCGGACTGCATATTGTTCCCATAGACACTCCGAGCGACCCGTGCCTGCTCTTGGCTCCAGATGTCCCGATACGGAAGCGTATCGTCGTTTGGTGATCGTTCAGCTTCTCCCATGTAACATAGCTGAGGGACTTCTTGCCAGGCTTCTTTATTAAAGGAGGATCCCGTCAGCGTTTCTATATCATTAACACCGATTTGATAGTTAATCGTTTGCCCCCGTACTTGCTCTCGTGGGAGCGTCGCCATACCATTGATGGCACCAGCCGTAATAGATGCAACCCGCTCCGGATGGAGCACGGCAAAGTTGTTGACAAAGTTCCCAGTAGCAGAGAATCCATTCATCATGATCTCTTCGGGAAGATCCACCACGCCAGATGCGAGGCGCTGGCGGGCATCATCAACCATTGCGAGGAGCTGCAGATCGATTCGTTCGAATCGGCCAGAATCGATATTCATCGTACCAGTGTCGAGAGTCTGAATAAACGTATTCCAGAACCCCCCGCTACAGGGATTTGCAAACACAGGGACAATTAGCGGGATTCGTAATTCATCACTAATCTGTCTGGGGACGCCACTCAAGACGAGTTCCTCCGCAGCGTCAAGATCTGTCTGGAAGTCATCATTGCAAGGGCCGGAGTTGACTGGTTCAACGAGCAATGGTTTCTCCCGAACATTAGAGGGGGAATACAGATAATACGGGAAATTGAACCCAGAATCTTCGTCTTTCTCGATGAGAAGAGGACCTATCCGGTCGGTGCTGCTGGGAGTAGGGTTGGAATTGCTGGCTGTTGCTGTTGTGGCAGCAAGTGCGCTGAAAACACCTGCAGGAATCGATTTTAGTATCGTCCGTCGGTCCGGACTCTCCCAAGTCATCTCAGTCGAGACACTGTGCAGAGACAGCATTAGTAAAGAAGTTTGTAATGGAAGCGGTGCCGATGGTATTGGGGTGACTATATTTTAACCAGTAAGGGAAGGGACTGTTTGGGTTCGCTGGCTGCTGGGGAATAGGTGAATATTGGGAGGTTCTCAGTTTATCGACTCGCGCTGGAAACAGGTAGCAGGAGTGCATCCGACGGCCAGAAGTCAGTGTCGTTGGTCTAATGGCGATCATACGGAATGGAGTTAATGAACGCAATACGATGGGCCTCACGCGGCGGGCGATCACCACACTCCCAACTGCCGACCGTTGATCGTATAACGCCGATCACGTCCACGATCTCTCTCCGATTCTCTTAGCGTGTCTTGCGAATCAACCGGATTCCGGAAGGGGGTCCTCGGGGAGAGCGTCGGTCATGGTACGAAACAGCTACAGACAGTGGAAAACGTTTCTGCGGGACAATGGAGGAATGTCAGCAGCACAACCCTCCGAGTTCGACACTCATCTCCGAAATCACTCGGCAAGGGCCGAGTGATGTGTCATCTACTCTTAAAAGGCGCCAGGAGGACCCCTTAAGCGCCCACTTACCGTTGTAGAGGCTTCACTATTAGGCTTTTGGCTCGATCGTTCAAATGGGGAGTCCACATCTCTTCGGGACGTCTTGCATCGTTACCTCAACAGGTGAGTATGAATGGCCTCGAGTTCTGGCTCCAAGCCACTCCACTTGCTCATCTATCGATTAGTTCAAGCGACATATATTGATGACCGAACTGCAATGTCGCAGCTGGTGTATTTGTGACCACAATTGAATCTCACTGTGACCTCCGTCGCAAGACGATAGCAGCGGTCAGTAACAGCATAATGATTATGACGTCAACGCTGTCAACGATCGTTGTCAGTTGGGTCTGTGGTGTGGGATTGACCGTCGTTGCAGTTCGGCCACCCCCTGGCGTGCAGTCCGGGATTGTCTCTTCACTGTTGTATAACTCGATTACACGAAGCAAGTCGTCGAAGCCGACTTCGACGCCACCGATTTCCTCGTTGCTATTGTAGGCATCAATGACAGTAAGGACGTCTCGAAATCCGATCTGACAATCATCGCCCGGGACAGGAATCGACGCCGTCGCTTGTGGTTGAGTGGTAGTGGCCGCCACAGCCATCGGGGAGACGAGCACGGACACAAGTAACAACAGAAGAGCCGTGATCGCCGCACGTCCCACCATACGAGTCATACTGTGCTGACATCCTCCCACGACTTCAGTCGTGGGGGTCCAGGGTCACAGACCGTGCCCATGACGGAGGGGTTCCCCACTCGTCTCACCGAACGATGGGGTTACGTGCCAGCACGGCCCCCGACCGAAATAGCAGGATTGTCAGGGTCGTTACGTTTGCAGCTCTCGTGCCCGCTCAATGACTACGCGGAGATGCGGTCAGACTCCTCGACGACATCGGCGACGTCTTCGTGAATCCCGACTTCGTTCAGCAGATCGGACATCGCCGCGAGGATCATCTCCTCGTCGTGACCCAGTTCGTAGGCGTTGTATTTGCCTTCGGGGTAGCCCTGATTGCGCTGGATCGATTCAATCACACCGAGCCCCTCGATCTCCCCGAGGAAATCCCGGACGCGCCGAAGCGTGCGAGCGTCGTGATGGGAGATGTCACAGAGTTCCTGATATCGCTCGTAGATATCCTTCGAACGTGAGGGGTCGTCCTGATTGTGCTGGAGAGAGACAAGCGCGTACAGCGAGAGCTTATGCTGATCAGCGAGATCGGCGATCCCGTCCATCACCTCCTCGCGTTCAAGTTCGCGACGCGCTTCTGCGACGTTGTCTTCGTCGACGGTCTGGGCATCCTTTGCGCGGGCGTGGTCCGCGGCCGCGCGAAGGAGATCGAGTGCTTTCCGAGCGTCGCCGCCATCTTTCGCGCCGTAGGCTGCACAGAGTTGGATCACGCCGTCGGCGATCGCGTCCTCGTAGAACGAAACTGAGACGCGCTGGTGCAGTACCTCCTGGAGTTCCTCCGCATCGTACGGCGGGAACCGGATGTTCACCTCCGCAAGCGATGATTTGACTTCGGGGCGCAGGTTCTCACGGAACGCGAGATCGTTGCTGATCCCGATCACACCGAGCCGAGCATCCTCAATATTGCCGTTCGAGCGGGCACGTGGGAGCTGATAGAGTAGCGAGTCGTCGTCACCGATGTTGTCCACTTCGTCGAGGACGATCAGGATCGTACCGCCTGTGTTGTCGAACTCCGTGAACAACTGTTCGAGCACCTCATGCATCGGGTGGCCGGTGTTCGAGAGCCGATTGTCGGAGTCACGGAACTCATTGACGAGTTTGATCGCAACCTGGTAACTGCTCGTCAACCCTTCGCAGTTCAGTTCGACTGTCGTGAGGTCAATATCGTACGTCTCGGAGTCATGCTGGAGTTGGTTCAGTAGGTAGCGGGTGACAGCCGTTTTGCCGACCCCGGTCTTCCCGTAGAGAAAGATGTTGTTCGGGTCCTCGCCATTGATCACTGGCTGGAGCGCTGTGTGATACCGTTGAATCTCGTCGTCCCGGCCGACGATATCCTCCGGCGTGTAGTCTTCAGAGAGCTTGTCGCGGTCTCGGTAAAGGGAGTCGTCCGGACTGAAGCTGATCTCGGGCATTAGTATGAGTGGCGTAGTTTCGCCACGGGGTAGGTGAACCACCGTTTCCGGTGTCGTAGGCGACAGTGGCGTTTCCGGTGCCCATCAATCTATCGGACGGTACTACAGACACCACCATTTCCGCTGACTCGGTGTCGCCAACAGAGAGAGACCACTGTTTCCGCTGACTCGGCGACCCCACAGTGGGGGTTCTCGTTGGATCGTCCTTTATTCTGGGAAATCATTAAGTGTTAACCACGCCATGTAGTCCGCAAACTATCTGGTGAGCGGTCGATGTCGGTGGTTCGAGACCGCTCACGAGTGGCTGGGACCCGTATCTGCTGGGCCAGTCAGCGGAAACAGTGGTCTCTCTGTGTGGGGAGAAAGAAGCTCGTTCAGCGGCTCCCGGGTTATCAATTCGTCCACGTCTCTCTCGCGAATGTTAATTCTCTGAACTCGCATTACCAAATCGACAGGATATCAATAAACGAGTTCGCCCGTGTTGTACGACGAGATCACGCGAAGGACATCTCGGAGGCTCGGTACAGTACCGTCGGTTCCCGGCACTGGTTCACGGTTGTTGTAGTAGTCAATAACCTCAAGCAACTCTTTGAATTGAACACGTCCGTCCTCACCCGCAATGGCTGCAAGGACTGACTGAGAACTGCTGGATGACATAGTGACCGTAACCGTGGCACCCGTCCGATTGTCGGCAGCATCTACTCCCACACCACCGACAGTGTACTCGCCGGAAGATGCGTTTTCCGATGGTGCAAGTGTAACTGTCGCTGCGACGCTATCACCTAGTGGAACAGGGTGGCTCCACAGCCACATCGACCGCTTCGATGACCAAGTGCCACTGCTATTTTGTGATACGATCTCCCAGCCGTCGGGTACCTCGGTAAGTAACAGGCTAAGTGACTTCGATGTATTCGCTTCGTTTGTCAGAACGAAGTCAACAGTTGCTTCTCCATTCTCCAACTCGCCTACTGCGGAGAGGTTGAGAAACGGGCTCTCGGCCAATTCGGCGTTGGCGACGGTGAACTCGAGGCGTCGAATTACCTCGTGAGTCCCGTCATCGGCTCGAACCGATACCGTGTGATTCCCGTCGTCCAAAGTCAGGGTATCGATTGCCACTTGCCAGGTGCCATTGATTTCGTCCATCGATCGCCACTCACCCCCGTCGATACGATAGTCGGGCGTCAGGTTTCGAGGGTCAGTTCGGTCATCGAAAACGTCGACTTGGATCGTACTCCGGCCTGAAACGGTCGTCCCGTTTTTCGGCTCGATGAGTGAAACAGTGGGTGGGTTGTCGATGGTATCGACTACGACGCTCACAGATGTTGTATCTGTCAGCCCACCAGTATCGGTCACTCGAGCACGTATTGTGTGGGTCGTATCCTCGGCGATACCGCTTGCGTTCCACAGGACACGATACCTGCGGTCTTCGGCGTCGTAAGTTGCCGTCCGCCATGGGCCGTCATTGATAGAGACTTCGGCCTCAAGCGCGTCCGGGTTATCCTCGGCGTCTGAAGCGGTCAAAACGATCGATGTTTGGCCGCGGATTGTCTCGTTTTGCTCAGGAGAAACGATGTCGACCGTCGGTGCCGCATTCGTGTTGTTCACCACGACGGTTATGGTCGCCTCCGCCGTGGCACCGTCACCGTCGCGAACCCGGGCAGTAATCGAGTACTGTTCGTCATCTGGAACGTCACGAGTGTCCCAGTTGATTGTAAACGCGTCAAGCGATGAGTCGTACGTCGCGGTCACCGGATCACTACCGTTGATCCGGACCTGTACATCAAGTTCCGACGGTGGACTCTCCTTGTCGGTGGCCTTGACACGCAGAGTGAGAACGCCATCGACTGTGTCGCCGTCGTCGGGGTGGGCGATATCGATAGTTGGTGCGGTGTTGGACGCTGATTCGTCGGCTACGCCGACTGCCGAGTCAGCACGCACGAGACCGTACCCTGAGCGCCGGTCAATTCCTGCGGATTCGATATCCTTCGCGGTATCCCGAAGCGTCGCCCGAATTGTAGCATCCGTCTGGTCACGCTCCCCATCGGCGAGATCTTGGCCAATCAAGAGCGCTGCCGTCCCCGAAACGTGAGGAGCAGCGAATGACGTGCCACTACTGCGGCCGTATCCTCCTATCCTAGTCGACAGAACATCGTATCCGGGGGCGGCGAGTTCGACCTGTGATCCCTCGGCACTCCATTGTGTCGTCTCGTCTCTTTGGTTGGTGGCAGCGACAGCGATGACTTCGTCGTATTTCGCAGGATACCAGACTTCGTTTGTCGACGTGTCGCCGTCGCCGCCGTTCCCGGCACTAGCGATGAGGACAGCTGACTGGGATGCTTTCTCGATCGCTTTCTCGATCGCTTGGTTATTATCGGGGGTCCCGAAGCTCATTGAGATGACATCGGCATCGTCAGCTGTCCCTCGCTCGCCATCGGGCCCTTTCATGGCCCGATCAATCCCCTCAATAATATCCATAACTGTCCCTGTCCCGCTGTCGTTTAACGACTTAATCGAATATAGGCGTGCATTGGGGGCAACACCGACCACTCCGCGGTTGTTGTCTTCAGCGGCGATCACACCCGCGGCAAACGTGCCGTGGCCGTTATCATCGTCAGCGGCTTGCTTCCCACTGGTAGGTGAGTTCGGCCCGACAGTGTTGACACCCCAGGCGATATTGCCATCGAGATCGGGATGATCGTAGTCGATCCCCGTGTCGATAACCGCAACCTGGACACGCGACATAGCGGAGTCGTTCACTGCTTCTGCCGCCTCTCGGCCACCGATCCGTTCTACTCCCCAGGACGTTGACTGGGTGGACGTCGATAATTTGTGGTTCCGATCAACGGATACTACGCCAGGACTGCGTTTGAGGTTATCTAGTGCTTGCTGAGGGATGCGGGCTCTCACTACCGGGAGAAGTGAAATTGAACTCCCCCCTAAGACCGTTCCATCTACGTTCTGAATCGCCACCGTGTTGCGCGCGTCAAAGTCTTCGAAGACGACAACGACCTCAACGAGATGACGGTCGTCAGCATCCATGCTAGACGCGCTCCCCACTCCACCAGCAACGCCACTGGAAAGGCACAATACAGCAAGTGCTACCGCCACGACTTGTCCAGCACTGAACCGCGATTCAGACAACAAGTGTAGCCGGATAGTGGCTCTTTATGTGGTTAAACATGTCGCGAATAGAATCAATATAGTAACACGTGTATATACTAAGTTCGTTTCACCGGGTGTCCAGCCGCGACGCGTTGCCGCCCGGGATGATTTGGGCGGCAACCGGTGAACGGCCACCCATGAAAACATATTCGTGCCGTCGAAAATCAAGTAACTCGAAGAACTCTCATTGGTAATCTCACCTTTTCAGGGGTAGGAGGAGATCAAGGAGTACCGTGGCTACTGGTTACCGTTGTACCGGTCGATGACAATCAACATGTGTTGAAGCGTCACTTGTTTGCCACCGATATTTGGAACTGGCTCGCCAGAATTGTAGTTTCAATCGTGGTTAATAGTTCGGCGAAGCTAACCTCGACGTCAGTGCTAGTGAGGGCAGCAACCACGTCCTTGGTTTCCGCAGTAACATCCACATCGACGGTCGTAGTTTCTCCTTTCTGGTCGGCCGTCTCGATGACGTTCATCGTGAGTGTGTGGTGGTGGCATCGAGGTACCTAACATCGTTGTTAGCAACTTCGTCGCTCCGACGTTAGTCCCACCACGAGGTGAACGCACCTCTTCTCGACCATCCAAACGTCGAATTTAAGTCGAAGTGAGTTCACCTCACAGTAGTCGTAGACAACTTACAACCGCTCTGCAACCGCATTTTCTTGGTGTATTTACTTGCTTAGGTTTCTCGACTGGGATCGTCGTCGGTATCTAACGCCGGTCTGTCGTGGTGGCTAACAACGGTGTTAGCAACCTCGCCCTGGACGGAGCTTCTTCGTCGTTGGTAACTGGCTCGGCTCCACCGAGTTCATCATCGAACACGGAGTCACCGTTTTCGTCCTGATCCTGGGCCTCTGAGGGTTCTCCCTCGTCATCGGCTGGATCGCTAGATCCGTCGATCGCGCCGTTGATCGCTGCCTCGACCTCACTCATGATGGCGTTGAACCGTTCCTTCTTCACTGCAAGTTCGTGCCCGTCGTCGTTCTGCCAGACGAGCACGCCGTGGTCACACGACTCCAGATCCTCACAGCCACAGTCTGAGCGTTTCGAGAGGCGCTGGGTGGCCTTCATCGACCGCTTCACAGTCATCGACTTTCCGGACTGGGTCATGTCGCCGGCACCTGTGAGGATCTCTCGAGCACTAGCTGAGTCCATCGAGTAGGTGTTGTAGGACGCGTCGACACCCACGCTGTGCTCGCCGGCGGCCTTCTGGATGAACCGACCGAACAACCGCGCAGCACGGCGCTCGTTCGCGCTGGGGACCTTCTGCTCCCGCCCTTCGCGAACGTCGATCCACATCTCGTGGATCGGCAACAGCCGTTCCCTAACAGACTCTGTTAGCCCACCGTGGCTAACAGCCACATTACCCTCCTCAAGTTGCTCGGGCAGGGTTCCGTTCTCCTCCATGAACGCCTTGATGTCCTCGCGTACTGTCCCGACATCGTGACCGAGAACGTACTTCCCGAGCTGCTTGATCCGGCCACGGACGTTCTCGACCATCCTTCCGACCGGTGCACCGCCGAGGAGGAGATCCTCGTGCGTCGCGTCCGCGGGGTCGGTGTCGCCGATAGTGTCGATCAGCTGGGTCCGTGTCTCTCGCTCTTCATGGAGCTCTTCTCGAAGTTGCTTGTTCTCGCGCTCAAGATCGTCGATGCGATCTTCGAGCGACTGGAGGCGTTGGTCAACCGTCTCGTCGTCGCCGGACGAGTCGGACGATGTGCCAACTCCGTTCATCCTTTGAGCTCCTCCAGTCGTTCTTGCAGCAGTTCGACGACGTGCGGGCGGACGATGTCGCGCTGGAACTCCTCGTCGAGCTGTTCCTCGACGGCCTCGACGGTGTCGTACGTCTCGGAGAAGATGAAGCCACGCCAGTCGTTCTTCTGTCTCTCGAACTCGGCCCCGTCGGTGTACTCCATCCGCTCCTGGTGGGGGCCGATCTCCCAGCCACCGTCGGTGTCAGTGGCTGACTCTACTTCCGGCGCGGACTTGTCGTCCTCGACCACGGTGCCACCGTCGGCGACGGCCGCCTCGGCCTCGGCGTTGGTGTCGATCTCGCTGGCGGGCTGGAACTCCACGTCCGCGTCGGCTATGAGTTCGCGACGCCGGTGTCGGAGCGCTTCCCGATCGGATTTCTGGACACGACTGCCGAGGTCTTTCTTCACCTCCGTCCATTTGTTGAGGCGCTCGATATTGACGATGCCGTCGATGATCGGCTGAGCGTGCAGGTGATCCTCCTCACTCGCGTTGTGGCCTTTCTCGCTCGTGAAGTCGGAACAGAGGAATCGCGCGGCTTCTTGCTTCTCCTCGTCCTCGTAGAACGGATACCGCTGGGCGTCACCACCCTGCATCATTCATCACGCTCCGTCCCACAGAACTGGCTACAGCGCCCACCCTCTTCGTTCCTTTTTCGGTGGCCAGCCTCGCGGCCATCACTCAGCACCGTGACGCGATTCCCACACTCCTCACAGA
>SDGW01001534.1_pt1 | contig 12896 bp, 12 predicted proteins | sample 2873831 | NCBI WGS metagenome assembly SDGW01 (sample SAMN08132700, study PRJNA421101) | hypersaline lake metagenome | isolation source: celular fraction 0.22 microns magnesium sulfate-rich crust from ephemeral... | place: Spain: Penahueca Lagoon, Toledo | collected 2011-07
ACCGCCAGCAGGACGCCGACGACCGGCCACTTGCGGGGCGTCACGAGTGACCACCTCCGCCATCGGCAGCAGTCTCGACGCCGCTACCGCCCCCGAGGACGGTATCGACGTACTCCTGACGGTCGAGTGCGGCCTCCGCACCGGCTTCAGCGGCCTGCATCACCACGTCGAAGCCGACCCCGAGGAGCGCGATGGCGACGGCCATCGCGACCACGACGGCGACCAGCGTGAACCTCGTCTCGCCGTGCTGGACGAGCAGGGATGGCTCGCCCCAGAAGCCGCGGTTCCACGCCCGCGAGAAGTACGCGATGGTCAGTATCGCGCCGAACAGCGCGACCGCGAGTCCCGCCGTCGAACTGGCCTGCCCCGCCGCGTCGAAGACGAGGAGCTTCCCGAAGAAGCCCGACAGCGGCGGGATGCCGATGAGCGCCAGCGCGCCGACGAAGAACCCGCCCGAGAGCCACGGCGCGGTCTCGGAGAGACCGCCGAGGTCCGGGAACTGTTCGGTGCCGACCGCGTCGTACACCGCGCCGCTGGCCATGAACAGCAGGCCCTTGGCGAAGCCGTGGTTGAGCGCGTAGACCAGCGCGGCCGAGACGCCCAGCACGCGAATCGACTCGTCGGTCGCCGTCGCGGCGATGGCCAGCGGCAGGATGATGAACCCGACCTGTCCGATAGAGGAGTACGCCAGCAGGCCGTCGATGTCGTCGCGCCCGACCGCGCCGAGACCGCCGACGACGATGCTTGCCGCGGCCATCAGGAACAGAATCGGCCCGTAGAACGCGAGCAGGGCGCTCCCGCCGTCGGGGACCGAGAGGCCGGGGAACGAGAGGCCGCCGAACGCGGCCGCGCCGAAGACGGTGAAGTACACGCGGATGATGGCGTAGACGCCGACCTTCTTGACGACGCCCGCGAGCATCGCCGACACCGGTGCCGGGGCCGCGCGGTACGCCGCGGGCACCCAGAACTGGAACGGCGCGAGTCCGGCCTTCAGCGCGAAGACCGCGAACAGAAGGGCGGAGAGGCCGAGGACCGGAGCGACGGCGAAATCGCCGTACGCCGCGGGGTCGGCAACGCGCTGGGAGAGGTCGGCCATGTTGAGCGTCCCGGTGGTCGAGTACAGCCCACCGATTGCCAACAGCATGACCGCGCTCCCGACGAGATTCAACACGACGTACTGGAGCGCCGCGCGAGTGTGTTCCGGACCGCTGTAGAACACCACGAGGACGTAGCTCGACATGAGCATCACCTCGAACCAGACGAAGAGGTTGAAGATGTCGCCCGTGAGGAACGACCCGGTCACGCCGACCATCATGAAGTGATACAGGGGGTGGTACGAGACGCGCTGGCCGAACGTATCGACGTAGGCCGACGAGAACACCAGCGCGGCGAGCGCGATGACCGCCGAGAACGCCAGCATGAACGCCGACAGCGAGTCGGCAACCAGCGTGATTCCGAACGGTGCCTGCCAGCCCGACAGCTGGTAGCTGAAGACGTTCGTCGCGCCCAGCGGGTCCACCTTCGAGACCAGCCACGCGACCGCGCCGAGGTAGCCCACCCCGCCGAGGAGACTCAACGTCGTCTGCACTCGATTGAACCGACGAGTCAGCAGGGTCGCTATCGCGGTGACGAGCGCGACCAACAGCGGCGCGATGACGAACTGTCCGCTCATGCTTTATCACCCAGTTCCAGCAGGTCGATGGTTCCGTGTTCTTCGTAGACTCTGTAGGTCAACACGAGCGCGAACGCGGTCGTCCCGAAGCCGATGACGATGGCGGTCAGCACGAGCGCCTGCACCAGCGGGTCGGTGACGCCCGCCCCGCCGCCGTGCCCGCCGAGGATGGGAACGCTCCCCGAGAGGCCGCCCATCGTGACGAGGTAGACGTTCGCCGACTGGCTGATGATGGTGACGCCCCAGACGACCCGCACCACGTCGCGGCGCAGGACGAGGAACGTTCCCAGCGCGAACAGAACGCCCAGCACGCCCGCGAGGACGAACTGCGTCATTCGCTTCCCACCACCGCGAGAATCGTCAGGAGCGACCCGACCACGACGAAGTAGACGCCGAGGTCGAACGCGAGCGCGCTCGCGACGTGCAGCTCGCCGTAGATGGGTATGCCGTGCGGGACCCAGAACGTCTGGAAGAGGAAGTTCGACCCGAACAGGAGCGGCACCAGTCCCGAGACCGCAGCGACCGCGAGGCCGAGACCGAAGGCAAGCTGGTAGTTCTCCACGATGCCGTGCTGGAGCGACTCGATGATTGTCTCGCGGTTCTGATGGAGCAGTTCCTCCTCGAGGTAGTCCAGTCCGTAGATGATGTATATCAGCGCGAACGCCGTCACGGTCAGGACTCCGCCGATGAAGCCGCCACCGGGGAGGTTGTGGCCCTGCAAGAGGAGGGCGACGGCGGTCACGAGGATTATCGGTACGACTGTGCGCGTGACCGTTCGTGCGATGACTGTGCTCATTGGGTCTCACCTCGTTCGCGCATGGCGACCAGCGTCAGCACGGAGAGGGCGGCCATGGCGACCACCGCGATTTCCCCCATCGTGTCGAACGCCCGGAAGTCCACGAGGATGACGTTGACGATGTTGTGACCGCCCGCTTGGTCTACCGTCAACGCGGGGTCTCTGAAGTAGTCCGCGAGGGGGTCGTCGGGCGTCGCGGCCGTCGAGACCAGCACGGTGACGAACACCGTCGCCCCGACCACCGCGGACAGCACGCCGTCCCGAATCATCTTGCCGCGACCCGCGTTCCCGTAGAACGCCGGAAGCTTGTCCAGCACGAGCAGGAAGATGACCAGCAGGAGGGTCTCGACGACCAACTGAGTCAGCGCGAGGTCCGGGGCCGACGCGAGGACGTAGAACACCGCGACCATGAACCCGAGAATCGAGAGGGTCAGCACGCCCGAGATGTGCGAGGGCGCGATGGACACCGCGACCGCGCCGACGATGGCGACGCCCAACACGAGCGCGAGGGGTATCGTGACGGCGAACCCGGAGAAGTCGGGGAGCGTGACACCCGAGGCGGCGTATCCGGCGAGCGCGAGCGCCGCGACCGACGCCATCGCCCACGTCGCGTAGGTCCGCAAGAGACCGTTCTGGACGGTCTCGGCGGTCGTGTCGCTGAAGTCGTTCAGGCCGAAGACCGTCGAATCGTAGTACCAGTTCGAGCGAAGGAAGTTCACGTCGGTTATCGCGTTGACGCCGCGGTGGAGCCGGTCGTAGAACGGGTAGGCCGCCGCGCCGAGGGCGATGGTCACGGCGCTCATCGCCACCGCGGGGGTGACGTGGTCCGGGATGTAGTAGCTGAACCCGCCGTGGAGGTCGGTCCCCGGCAGGACGGTGGCGGCCCAGACCTCGGTCACGAAGTCGTCGAACGGCGCGAAGTGAACGTCGAACGTGCCGAGGAGCCCGCCGATACCCACCAGTCCCGCCAGAACCCCGAGCAGGAGCGGCGGCGCGAGCATCGTCTTCGGCGGGGAGTGGACCTTGTGGAGTCCGGTCGGCTTCTCGCCGAAGAACAGCATCAGGAACTTGATGGAGTAGAGGAACGTGAAGACGCTCCCGAAGACGGCCACCGCGGGGTAGAGCCACGCGAGACCGCCCGCGTGTGCGGCCGCCTCCCACGCGGCCTCGAACAGCAGTTCCTTCGAGTAGAAGCCGTTGAACGGCGGCACCCCGGCCATCCCGAGCGAGGCGACGACCGCGATTGCGGCCGTGATGGGGAGGTCGTCTTTCAGCCCGCCCAAGTTGTCTATCTTCCGCGTTCCGGCCTCGTGAGCCACGATACCGGCGACGAGGAACAGCGCGGCCTTGAACGTCGCGTGGTTGATGATGTGGAACGCGCCGGTCTCGCCGCCCAATGCCGAGACGAAGCCGAACCCGGCCACGATGAGACCGAGGTGGCTGGCCGTCGAGTACGCCAGCAGTTCCTTGATGTCGGTCGCGCCGACCGCCAGTATCGCGGCGACCGTCATCGTCGTCAGGCCCAGAACGGCAAACGCGAGTTGCCACTCGTCGCTGACCAGCACGGGCCGAAAGCGCCCGAGCAGGTAGACGCCCGCCTTGACCATCGTCGCCGAGTGGAGGAACGCCGAGACCGGCGTGGGTGCCTCCATCGCGTTCGGCAACCAGATGTGGAGCGGGACCTGCGCGGACTTGGCCGCCGCGCCGATTCCGAGCAGACCGAGAACTGGTAAGAACAGTCCCGCCTGTCGGAGGTCCTCTTGGACGAACTCGGGGTTCTCCAGCATGTAGACGATGCTGAACTCGCCCGTGACCGCGTGGAGCAACAGGAAGCCGATGAGCATGAACAGGCCACCGGAGACGGTGATGAGCATCGACTTGCGGGCGGCGTACTGCGAGCTCTTCTGGCGCTGGTAGTGACCGATGAGAACGAACGACGAGAGGCTGGTCAGTTCCCAGAACACGAACAATGCGATGAGATCGGCGGCGAACGCCACGCCGAGCATCGACCCCATGAACGCGAGCAGCGCCGCGTAGTACTTCGGCTGGCCCGGTTCGCCGTGCATGTACCCGCCCGAGTAGGTCAGGATGAGCACGCCGACGCCGCTGGCCAGAAAGCCGATCAGCAGCGACAGGCCATCGACGTAGAAGCTCACCGAGACCCCGAGCGAGGGAATCCACGGGAAGCTCACGGTGCCGTGGGTGCCGTACTGGCTGGCCACGAGTCCGAAGCAGGCCAGCGCGACCGCGGCCGCGTAGTACGCGGTGCGCTCGCCCAGCGCGCGGTAGACGAGCGGCACGAACGCCGCGGCTACGAACGGCAGGAACACGACGGCGAGGACCGCCGACGCTGCCGGGTCCGGTGTCGGTTGCACACCCGAGAGTGACTTCGGACCGGACTTAACAGTTCTCAAATCGGGGTCGGGTGGGAACGCCGTAGATTCGAGACATCGAGACTCACCCGCACAGCGCCACGAGATACCGTCACCTTTTATTGCCGTGTCGAGTACCCCCGACATGGATAAGCTGAAGCAGTCTCTGCTCGACGCGCCGATCATCGAGAAAGACGGCTATCACTACTTCGTCCACCCCATCAGCGACGGGATTCCGGTCCTCGAACCGGGACTCCTCCGTGAGATCGTCATCCAGATCATCCGCAAGGCGGAACTGGAAGACGTGGACAAAATCGTCACGCCCGCGGCGATGGGTATCCACATCTCGACCGCGGTCTCGCTGATGACCGACATCCCGCTAGTCGTCATCCGCAAGCGCGAGTACGGACTGGAGGGTGAAGTCGCGCTCTCCCAGCAGACGGGCTACTCCGAGAACGAGATGTACGTCAACAACGTCAACGAGGGCGACCGCGTGCTACTGTTGGACGACGTTCTCAGCACCGGCGGCACGATGAAGGCCATCACGGAGGCGCTCGAACACATCGGCGCGGACGTGGCCGACGTGGTCGCGGTCATCAAGAAGGAAGGACCGAACGAGTTGGACGACACCGACTACGACGTGAAGACGCTCATCAACGTGGACGTGCAGGACGGCGAAGTCGTCATCACCGACGAACACGGTGACGGATAGCGGCGACCGGCGAACCGAGCCGTTTTTTCATCGACGTTTTGCAAGCGAGCGCCCGCGGCGCTCGCGCAGGAAAAGGTCGTCGTGTAGACGCTCATCAACGTGGACGTGCAGGACGGCCACGTCGTCGCCACCGACGAACAGGGCGACAGGTAGTTCCGGTCCCATTCCGCGTCGAGATTCTGACCGGAGGTTTTGGTACGGACTGGCAATTCTGTCGAACGTTCAGGACCGACAGTCCGAGGCTCGACGGCCAGCCGATTCGAAGACCGGTAGACGGCACCGTGACGACGCCACGACAGTCGCGTTCTCGTACGCTCGATAGATGAGAACTCCTCTCGTATGTGTATGTGTGTGATTATCCGAGTAGATTAATATTCATCCGACTCGTTCGAGGAATTACAATGTACGCAGTATCTCAAACCCGAACGGGACGCACAGCCTCAGACGTGAAGCGCAGTCGAACCCATCGACGCGACACGCAGTTCGCGTTCTTGTAGTCGGTGACGATTCGACGCGTTTCGAACGACAGAGAGATAACAGTCGATTTTTCGAGTGACGAATTACGTGAGAGCGACGAGGAGACCCGTCCACCGATGAGTCACCCCGAGCGCGACGACTCGAACGCCGAGATGGGGTCGCGGAGGCCGGTAAGAAACGACCCGGACGCCGAGAACGCCATGCCCATGCTGTGAACCACTCGAGGTCAAGCCCCGAGGCACTCGGCCTGCTCCGCCTGTAGAACCGGCGCAAGACGTTCCGGGATGCTCACTGCGTTGCGCGTCCGGGGCTGCGACTTGCAGGGTTCGAATCCGTCGTGCCGGTTCGCTCCCGCAGGTCGCTGTACGGGCGTGACGGGACCGAGCAAACGCGGTTTGTTTGCGAGGGTCGTCACGCCCGCGAGGCTGAACGAAGTGAAGTCGAGCGGGCGTGACGGGATTCGAACCGGTCGAGCGGGCGAGCTTCGGAATCTTGTTCGCGCCGAACAGCAGGACGGCGATGAGGAGGATGACCATCATCTCCATCCCGCCGGGCACGGGTCCGAACAGTGGAATCATCTGTACCATCTCTACCTGAGGATAACCGATTCTGAACTATAGGCTTTTTGCTCGTTGTGCGACGGCGAGAACCGACCGAACACGTCCGTAGCGACCGGTAGATACGATTTCGAGGTCTGGTTCCGACGGACACCGGCGACCGTGGTCCGACCGGAGAGCCGACTCCACTAGACGGGGATATGATACGTAGCGCCGCGTTCGACAGCCGACGCGGGATTCGGAACTGTCTTTTCACCGACGAACCAAGGCTCGGACGCACATGGTCGAAGTCGGAGACGCCGCACCGGATTTCACCGCACCGCTCGCAAACGGCGACGTAGAGGAGTTCACCCTCTCGGAGAACCTCGACGACGCACCCGTCGTCCTCGCGTTCTTCCCCGGCGCGTTCACCGGGGTCTGCACCACCGAGATGGCCACCTTCGAGGAGAACCTCGACGACTTCGAGGGCGCGACCGTCTACGGCGTCAGCGTGGACGCGCCGTTCTCGCTCAACGAGTTCCGCGACCAGCAGGACCTGAGTTTCGGACTCGTCAGCGACTCCAACAAGGAGATAATCGACGACTACGGCGTCGAGATGGACTTCGCCGACATGGGCTACTACGGCGTCGCCAAGCGCGCCGTCTTCGTGGTAGACGGCGACGGCGATGTCGCCTACGAGTGGGTCAGCGACGACCCCGGCGTCGAACCCGACTACGACGAAGTCGCGGACGCCGCGGCCGACGCGGCCGAGTAAGCGCGAACCGCTCTCGTCGGTGTTTTTCTCGGGTCGAACGCCGCACTGGATAGTGACGACCGAGGCCCCGTGGCCGGGAGCTTTTTCCCCTCGGGCACGACTATCCGGTATGAGCGAACACGAGACCGAGCAGTCAGACGACGAGAGTCGTACCTACGACCCCGACGCGGACCACGCCTTCCCCGACGAACGGCTCAACGAGGTGCTGGAGTTCGTGCAGAACGACCCCGAGATTCAGACGTACCTCGACGCCCAGAACGTCAACCCCGTCGTCCGGAAGGGGTACAACGACCACGGCCGCAAGCACATCTCCATCGTCCGGAATCGCGCCCTCGGCCTGTACGACCTCCTCAAGAAGGGCGGCGTCGAGTTCAACGGCGCGTCCGAACAGGGGTTAGACGAGGCCGACGAGAGCGTCATCGTCGCGCTGGCGGCGACCATCCACGACATCGGCCACGTCGTCCACCGCGACGAACACGCCTACTGGTCTATCCCCCTCGCCGCGGACATCTTGGACCGCATCCTCCCTCAGTTCGACTTCTACGGCACCGAGGAGACCGTCCGGGTCAAGGGCGAGGTCCTCCACGCCATCCTCTGTCACCACACCGAGGAAGACCCCCTGACGACCGAGGCGGGCGTCGTCCGGGTCGCCGACGCCCTCGACATGGAGAAAGGGCGGTCGCGGATGCCCTACGAGAAGGGCGGCCGGGGCATCGACACCGTCTCCAGTCAGGCCATCCAGCGCGTCTCGCTGCGACAGGGCGACACCGTGCCGGTCCTCGTGGAGATAGAGATGCTGAACGCCGCGGGCGTCTATCAGATCGACAATCTGCTGAAGGCGAAACTGCGCGACTCGGGACTCGAAGACGACATCCGAATCGTCGCGGTCAACATTCGCGACGACGACAACAACCTCGTGGAACGCGTCGAACTTTAAAAGGAGACCTCGAAGCGCGCACCGGGGTTCGCCCCGGACGCTTCGTCCGGCGTCCCCGCGCCGTCGTCCCGTACCTCGGGGCCGCCGTCGGACTTCACCTCTCGGGAGGCGCCGACGCCGCCAGCGGCGCTCTCGGTGACGCCGACCGACCAGCCGTGGGCCTCTACGACCTGCTGGACGATGGCCAGACCGAGGCCCGTCCCGTCCGCGGCCGTCGAGTAGTTCGCATCGAACACTCGGCCGCGCGCCTCCGACGGGATACCCGACCCGTCGTCGGCGACGTAGAAGCCCGGCACACCGGTAGTCCCGTCTCCGCTCTCGTCCGTGCCGACTCCCTTGGCTCCACTATCACCCGTATCGACGTTCCGGTTCCCGTCGTCGCCCGTACCGACGCTCTTGGCTTCACTGTCGCCCGTGCCGACGCTCCCGGCTCCGCCGACCGTCACCGTGGTCGCGCCGTGTTCCACCGCGTTCCGAAAGAGGTTCTCGAAGACGTGCGCCAGCAGGTCCGGGTCGGCCCGGAACGCGACCGACTGTGCGACGACGAGCGTGGCGTCGCCGGTCTCGACCTGTCGCCACGCCTCGGCTGCCAGCTCGTCCAGTTCGACCCGCTGGACGTCGGCGACCTCCTCGTCGGCCGCCAACACCAGCGCGTTCTCCACGATGGCTTCCATGCGTTCGAGCGAGCGGGTCAGCGCCGCGAGGTGTTCGGAGTCGGTGGCGTGGTCAGTGTCGGTGGCACAGTCAGAGTCGACGGTACGTTCGGATTCGAGGAGTTCGGCGCGCCCGAGCGCCACGTTCAGCGGGTTGCGGAGGTCGTGGCTGAGGACGCCCGCGACCGTTTCGAGCCGGTCGTTCTGCGCGCGGAGGTCCAACTCCACCCGCTTTCGCTCGGTAATCTCGTGGTGGTGGACCAGCACGTACGTCTCGCTCTCGTGGGTGAACCGGAGCGCCCGCATCGTGAACCACCGCTCCCGGTCGGGAGTGTGACAGGGGTACTCGACGGAGATTTTGTCGCCGTCCTCCTCGACCAGCGACCGGATGGCCCCGCCGGTCCGGGCCGCCTGCTCGTCGTCGCTCTCATCACAGACTCCCAAGTAGTTCACGCCGAGGTGGTCGATGTCGCCGCCGCCCGCCGCCGCGAACTCCCGCCACGCTCGATTGGTGGCGAGGATGCGACCCGACCGGTCCAATACCGCGGCCTGACCCGGAAGCGCGTCGAATCCCGCGCTGACGGCGGCGTCTGAAATAGTCACAGTTCTAACTAGCGCTCGTGGAACTTATAAAAAGCGGTGTGTATCAACGCTGAGAACGCGGTTTCACCGGCTGCAATCGTACTATCATCGGGGACGGTCGCACTTGCACCGCATACGGGACAGTTGCACTGTACACGAGCGCACTTGCACCGCATACGGGACAGTTGCACTGCACACGAGCGCACTTTCACCGCATACGGTCGTACACGTCGCGCAACTTCTCGACGGCGTGTTCGACGCTCACCTCGTCGCGTCGGGCCAGACACCGCTCCCGGAGGTCCTCGCGGTCGGCCAGCGTCCGGCCGATGGCGTCGCGGAAGTCGTCGATGCTGCCGCTCTCGTAGTGATACCCGGTCTCGCCGTGGTCGATGGTGTCGGCCAGCGCGCCCGCGTTCGCGCCGACGACGGGAGTCCCGCAGGCGTTGGCCTCCAGCGCGACCAAGCCCTGGGTCTCGACCGGACTCGGGAACGCGAAGGCGTCGAGCGCACTGTAGAATGCGGGCATCTCCTCGCGGTCGAGAAAGCCGAGAAATCGGGCGTCGGCACCGAGACTCTCGGCTTGCTCCTCCAATTCCTCGCGGGCCGGGCCGTCGCCCCGAGATTCGGCCGACCAGCGACGCGATGGAGTCTGTCGGCGAGACGTATTCGGCGTACTCGCTCGTCGGGGTGTGATACGAGGCGACGAGTGGCACGTCTTTCTTCCGGGCGAGGCGTAGGCCGCCGACGCCGATGTTGAACGGCGTGTGAGCGTGGACGACCTCGGCGTCTCGGACCGCTTTGGGCACCTTCGGCGTCCCGACGTGAAAGCCGTCGTAGAAGGGAAGCGGGAGACTTCCGACGGGATGCTCACCGTCGCTCGGCCGGTGACCGTCGGCGTTGGGATAGACCACGTCCATCCGCCCGCCCGCCCGTTCCCACCGCTCGCGCCACGACGCGATGGTGTACGTCACGCCGTTGACCGTCGGCAGGTAGGTGTCGGTGAACGCGGCGACCCGTTCCATTGTTGGCCTCTTTGGCAACCGGTAGTTAAGTCCTTTTGAAGTTCGCTCGCGGACGAGCGCCGGGGGTGAACCGTCGAAATCGGGCCGTCACGCCAACCGTTGGTACAGCGACACGAGGTTTTCGCCGACGGCGTCGAGTTCGAACTCCTCGCTCTTTCCGGCGGCGTTGGCTCCCAACTCCTCGCGCCGGTCGGGGTCGCGCAGTCGGTCCAGCGCGTCGGCGAACTCGTCGGCGGCCGTCGCGGCGTCGGCCGACTCGTCGCTGGCTTTCAAACAGTGAGTGGCGTCTTCGAGCCAGTCGTACGTCGGGATGTCGCGGATGACCAGCGGCTTACCGCAGGACATCGCTTCCAGCAGGGCGATACCCTCGTTCTCGTTCTTGCTCGGCCAGAAGAACACGTCTCCGGCCGCGAACGCGCCTTCGATGTCCTCGACGTAACCCGTGAACTGGCAGTTGTCGGGCGCGCTCTCGACGAGTCGCTTGGTGTCTCTGCTCTTGAGGAAGCGGTCGAGTTTTCCGCCTGCGGGGTTGAGGTAGCCGAACCAGACGAAATCGAGGTCGGGCATCTCGCGGGCGGTCTCCACGAACGCTTCGAGTCCCTTGCGCTTGATGACGTGGCCGACGTTGAAGACGACGGGCGGGTCGAGGTCGTAGCGGTCGAGGTACGTCTGTCGGAGGTCCGCGTCGTCGTACCCCGCGACCTTCGCCGGGTCGAACCCGTTGCTGACGACGGTCTTGGGCGCGTCGGCGTACTCCTCGATGACGCGGCGGTTGTGCTCGGAGGGACAGACGAGATGGTCGGCCAGCGAGTAGGCGTAGCGCAGATACGGCTTCATCGGCTTGGCGAGGAGGTTCGAGAACGCGAAGCTCTCCTCGAAGTCTTCTGCGGTCTGGTGGGTGTGGACGAGGACCGGCACGTCGGCGCGCCGGGCCCGTTTGGCGTAGTACAGCGACTTCGGCCCCATGTTGTTGAGGTGGAGCAGGTCGGCGTCGAGGGTCGGTTCGGCGGTGTACTCGATGCCAGCGCGGTCCATGATCTTGCGCTGGTTGTCCACCGACTGGGCGTGCCCGCCCGTGATGTACTCCTCCCACTCGAAGTAGTGGCTCACCTTCATCGTCGTGGCCGGACTCCTCGGCGGTCGCTCGTCTCTCGTCGGTCGTTTCTCTCCCGTCGGTCACTCCTCGCTTCGAAAACCTCGTTTTCGGGGCCGTACAGCCGTGTCACTGTCCGAGCGATGCGTCGGCCGCGACAAAACCTTACCGGAACGCGGCGACTGCTCTACTGAAACTCGGCGGCCACTCTGTTGAACGAGATAGCTGTGTTGTCGAGTTGTGACAACTGCTTTGCGGAATATAACGGGTTTCCGAGACAGTACGGTCGCTCTCGGCGGCGAGTGGGTTCGACACGTCAATCCTCAGTCCGTTCCACCCAGACGAAACCAAAAACTATATTATCTGTTCCGAGAATCACCCCTTTGGGGCAACACAGGAACCTTCTATCCTTGTCCTGTCTCGCCCCGGAAACCCCCACCCCCCATTCCCATACTTCATGACGATAGCCGAAGAGCGCATCGAGCGTCTCGCCTCGCTCGCCCGCGACGCCGCCTCGGAGTGTCACGACGACCGGGCCAGAGAGTACGTCCGCCTCGCGCGCAGGCTGGCCGAGCGCAACAGAATTCCGCTCCCGAAGGAGTTCAAGCGTTTCACGTGCGACGCCTGCGACGCCTACCTCCGACCGGGCAAGAACGCCCGTGTCAGGTTGCAGGACGGTCACGTCGTCGTCACCTGCGACTGCGGCGAGCAAGCGCGCTACCCCTACGAGTGACTGTTTGCTCGCCGAGGAGGGCCTCCTCTATCGACGTGTAATCGAGGGGAGAGGTTCAGTCCGGGTGATGGAGGGATTCAGTCACACACCTCTATCGAAGTGTTCGGGCAGAGAGGGTCAAGTGGTGGACGCGTCGGTCCGTGGCACACGTCTATCGAAGTGTGAGGGAGAACCCGAGGAGGTCTCAGACGAGTCAGAACGAGGGAGAGACACCTCTATCGAAGTGTTTCAGTGGAGATAGAAGGGGTACTCTCGTGGGGACGACGGAGAGAAACGGGATACCCGATACGGACCATACACGAGGCCAACAGACCGGGACGATAGAGGAATCGAACACTTCGATAGAGGTGGGTGTGAGTTCTCGGTAAGGAGACGTACGCACCCCTATACAGACCTCGTGAGCGCGTCGAATCCGCTCTTTGACCCGAATTTCGGTGTCGAATCCCGAATCGGCCACGAACACCCCTCACCCACCCTCGACCTCTCCCGAAACACTTCGATAGAGGTGTGTCTCTCTCGAAGGAATACTTCTCTCG
>SDGW01000823.1_pt1 | contig 12889 bp, 15 predicted proteins | sample 2873831 | NCBI WGS metagenome assembly SDGW01 (sample SAMN08132700, study PRJNA421101) | hypersaline lake metagenome | isolation source: celular fraction 0.22 microns magnesium sulfate-rich crust from ephemeral... | place: Spain: Penahueca Lagoon, Toledo | collected 2011-07
GCGTTCCCCGAGATGGGCATCGAGGGCGCGGCGGTCGCGACGGTGTTCTCCCGGAGCGTGGCGATGGTCGTCGGCGTCGCCATCATGCTCTCGGGCGACCGCGGCATCCAGATAAACCTCCGGGACATGCGACCCGACTTCCAGTACCTCCGGAAGATTCTCCAGATCGGCGTCCCCGCGAGTATCGAGGGGACCGGCCGCGCGCTCTCTATCAACGCGCTGCTCATCATCGTCGGCCTGTTCCCGACGACGGTCGTCGCCGCCTACGGCATCGGCACGCGCGTCTTCTCGGTCATCTTCCTCCCGGCCATCGCGGTCGCACGCGGCGTCGAGACGATGACCGGCCAGAACATCGGCGCGGGCAAGTACGACCGCGCGGCGAAGGCCAACTACGTCGCGGCCAAGGGCCTGTTCGCCGTTCTCGCGGCCGCGGGCGTCCTCATCTTCCTCGTCCCGAGACCCATCGTCGCGGTGTTCACCGACGACCCCGAAGTGCTGGCGTCCGGGGCGACGTTCCTCCGGTACGTGTCGCTGTCGTTCGGGTTTATCGGCATCATGCGGGCGTTCACGGGCGGGTTCCGCGGGGCGGGCAAGACGATGGTCGCGGCGGCCATCGCCATCACGACGCTGGCGGGGATTCGACTCCCGGTCTCCTACGTCGCCTCGCAGTTCCGGCTCTCGATTCCGTTCGTCCCCACTGAGGCCATCTTCGGCGTCGAAGGCATCTGGGTCGGCTTCTTCGTCTCGAACGTCTTGGGTGCGACCATCGCGTACCTGTGGTTCTCGCGGGATACGTGGCGCGAGGGCGACGTGCGGGGCACGCCCACGCCGAGTCCCGGCGATGCCGACGACGGCGAACCGGCGGTCTCGGACGACTGACCGACCCCGAGAGAAAGGGCCTCCTCAGTCGTCGCCTGCGGCGGCCTCGGTCGCGCCTTCTTGGACGTCGAGTTCGGCGGTTTCGAGGTAGTCGTCGGCGTCGAGCGCCGCCTTCGCACCCATGCCCGCGGCGGTCACGGCCTGCTGGTAGTGGTAGTCCACCACGTCGCCAGCGCCGAAGATGCCGGGAACGCCGGTCTTCGTCTGGCCGCCGCCCTTACCGCCTTCCGTCTGGATGTAGCCCGCTTCGTCCATCTCGACGCCGGTGTCTTCGAGGTAGTCGGTGTTCGGCGTGTGGCCGATGGCGAGGAAGACAGCGCCCACGTCCATCTCGAACGCCTCGGTCTCGGGGTCGTCGAGTTTGTCGGTCGGGTAGCCCTCGGGATTGCGGACCAACTCGACGTAATCGACGCCCTCCTCGACCGAGCCGTGAATCTCCCGCACTTCGGCGTTCTTGACTATCTCTATCTCGCCCTCCTCGACCTTGTCGTGGGTCCGGTCTATCCAGTAGTCCTCGGCGCGGAACTCCTCGCGCCGGTGGACGAGGTAGACCTTCGAGGCGAACTTCGTGAGGAAGTTGGCCTCCTCCATCGCGGCGTCGCCGCCGCCGACGACTATCATCTCCTCGTCGCGGAAGAAGGCTCCGTCGCAGGTCGCGCAGGTCGAGACGCCGTAGCCCATGAGTTCGTCCTCGCCGGGGATGCCCAGCGTCCGAGCGCTCGCGCCGGAGGCCGCGATGAACGCGTCGGCGGTGTACACGTCGCCGTTCGCGAGTTCGACGCGGTAGGGCCGCGACGAATCGTCTACCTCCTCGATGACGCCGTTTTTGACCTCCGCGCCGAAGCGCGTGGCCTGCTCTTTCATGTTGTTGATGAGGTCCGGGCCGCTGATACCCTCGGGGAAGCCGGGATAGTTCTCCACGTCGGTCGTCAGGGTCAACTGGCCGCCGGGTTCGTCGCCCTCCAGCACGAGCGGGTCGTTGTTCGACCGCGCGGCGTAGATGGCCGCGGTCAGGCCCGCGATACCGCTCCCCGAGACGATCAGCTTGCGGTGTTCGACGCCCCCGTCGGTCGTTGCGATGCCCAACTTCTCGTCCAGTTCACCGGACTCGTCCAAGGCTTGGGTGTCGTCCCAGCCGCCGATGAGTTCGTCGTCGATGAACACCTCGGGAGCGGTCTGGCGGCCGTCGGCGCGCTCGACCATCTCGTCGAACAGCTCGTCGTCGCCGGTCACGTTGTAGGTCTCGTACTCGACGCCCTTCGAATCGAAGAGGTCCTTCGCTTTCTCGCAGTACGGACAGTCTTCCTTACAGTAAATCTCCACTCGCGGGTTTTCGCTCATGATACAATATTGCTACCGGGAGGGTATTTAGCTTGTGTTGTCTCCTCGATTTTCCGGTTTCCGTGCTGAAGCGCGGAGCGACCCGTTACAAGAAGCTGTCGCGGAGAGTGAGAAGCCACAGGGTCGAAACAAGCCCACCAGCCAGTCCGACAAACACCGCGAGCGGCTCGGAGACACCGCTCCACTCGCTCAACAGCGACCCCGCGTTGAACCCCAGTGGGAGTCCGCCGACCACGAGTACGCTCCCGGCCGAGGAGTCCGTGTACTCGGCGACGAGGGAAGCACCCCCGAGGAGAACGCCAGCCCCGACGGCCGTGGCGACACCGATAGCCGGAAGGCCGAACGAGCCGTTTATCCGCGATTCGAGATACCAGTAGGGAGCGAACGGCGCGGCGAGAGCGACCACCACGAGGAGAGAGCTCCCTACCGTACCGAGAGTACCAGCAGTCCGTTCGGTTCCGCTCACGAGTAGTCGTCGCTCGAAGCGGGCATAATTCTTTCGTGGCGGCCCTCCTCGAAACGCCGCTCCGATGCTCGGCGGACCGTCGGCCGCTCGTCCGCGAACGTCGGGGCGACGCGCACCGTCGACAGTCGAAGTCTTTACCTCTCGTTTCGACCTACGGCGAGTATGCCCGCCGACCTCGAGGAGAAGACCGATCGTTACGAGGACTTGCTCGCCGACGCCCTCGACGCCGCCGAAATCGCGCCGCCCGAGGAAACCCCGATGGGCGAAGCCGCCGCCGAGTGTCTGGAGATGGCGAGTTCGTACCTCGAAGACGGTCGGCACTTCCGAGAGAACGACGACCTCGTGAACGCGCTCGCCTCGTTTTCCTACGGTCACGCGTGGCTGGACGCGGGTGCGCGCGTGGGTCTGTTCGACGTGCCGCGCGAGGGACACCTCTTCACCGTCTGATTCGGCCCACGAACCCGCGGTCCGACGTGTAACTCTCCGGGCCCGAACCGGTGAATTTGACCGAAACGTAACGGGAACTTTCGATAACCGATTTGCGGGAGTTCGTGATAAGTGCTAGCATGACACTGGCGAGGAGAACGCTCCTGCGAGCGTCCGGACTCGGCCTCGCGAGGTCGAGTATCGGGCTCGCGGGTGCGAGCGAGAATCGACAGGAGACGGACGGACAGGGGACCGAGACCACCGGGCGGGCACCAGAGACGATGACCCAGCAAGACGAGACCCGGTTCACGCTACAAGTGGCAACGCATCCCGAGTACGGCGTCGTCTTGACCGACGGCGAGGGGATGACGCTCTACCGGTTCACGCAGGACGAGGGCGGCGAGAGTACCTGCTACGACCAGTGCGCCGAGGCGTGGCCGCCCCTGACCGTCGAGGAGTCCCCGACCGTTCCCGACGGACTGGTCGGCGAGGTGGAGACGACCGAGCGCGACGACGGGTCGCGACAGGTCACGTACAACGGAGTGCCGCTGTACACGTTCGCCGACGACCAGCGCCCCGGCGACGCGAACGGGCAGGGCGTCGGTGACGCGTGGTTCGTCGTGAACCCGGCCTGTCCGGGGGCGACCGAGACGACGACCGAACCGGGCCGAGAGGATACGGAGACGACGACCGAATCCGGACGGGGAGACACCGAAACGACCACCACCGAGGGCGGCGGGCCGTACCGACTCGTCGGGGTTCCGGAGTCGGTCGAAGAATAGATACTTCGTTCGGAGTCGTCGTCAGTGCGACGACTGGCGGCGCTCGGTCTCGCGCTGGCTCCCGTGACCGTGGCGACTGCCGTAGCGGCGGTCGCGCTCGCTGGTCCCGCGCTCGCCGCCGTGGCGGTGTTCGCGCTCGCCGCGAGTCTCGTCGCGGAACGCCGACTCTCTCGGGTCGCCGTGGCGGTCGGGACTGTCCCGCTGGCCCGTCATCCGACCCGAGACGCCCTCCTCGCGGTGACTCCCGCGCTGGCTTCCGGTCCGCGAGGAGTCCGCGTCGTGGCCGCCCCGTCGGCGGTCGGCTTTCCCGTAGTGGTCGCTGTCGGGTCGGTTCGACCGCTCGCTACTGTTCCGGTCGTCGCCGCGGGTCCGATTGCTTCCCCACCGGTTCGCGTGTCCGTGCCCGGTCTCGTCGTGGTTCGACCGGCGGTCGGACCGCGAGCGCCGGTCCTCCTCGTGCGACGCGTGACTGGTCTGGTGTCCGGTGCGACGCTCGCGGTCGCGGTCGGCGGCGTTCCCGTAGTCGTTCGTGTGTCGTTCGTCGGCGGGATGGTCGCCGCTCCGGGTCTGTTCGCCTCCTCGTCGCGTCCGGTCGTCCCGGTCCTCGCCCAACTCCGTCCAGCTTCGGTGGCGAGTCTCCCGACTCTCGTGCAGTCCACCCTCGTTCGACGCTTCGCGCCGTCGCTGTTCTTCGTGCGGATTAGCCATGTTCGAACCCCCGCGAGGGGGTTACGCGAGAACGTCCTTAGCCGTGCTGGCTGTTCGCTCGAGAGCGCCGAAACCGACCGAATGCGCGACGACGCCGGCGGTTCCCACGAGCCGGTACTCTGCGACAAGTTTTTTCTACCAGCCTCGCGCATGGTTCTTTGTATGAACGAAACGTACGTCCGGTTGCTCTGTCCGGAGTGTGGCAAGGACTGGGAAGCGTCGCCCGACGACCTGCCGGACCCCACCGACACGTTCCACTGCCCGAACTGTCACGCCTCGCGGCCGACGTCGGAGTTCACGCGGACCGAGCGGGACTTGGAGACGCTCAAGCAGTTCAAGTAGTCAGTCGCTGGTCGCGGAGCGGGCACCGCACGCCTCGCACCGCAACAACAGCGCACCCTGTTCTCGTTCGAGTCGGGTGTCCGGCAGTCCACACTCCGGACAGACGACGAACTCGTCGGTGTACTCGTCGATGGCCTCCTCGATGCGTCGCTGGCCGAACTCGCCGGTCAGGCGCGCCCGGCCGCTCTCGTCGATGTGCGCGCTGGTCCCCAACTCGTCTTGGAGGAACTTCAGCACGCGGTCCTCGTCGCGGCCGAGTACGTCGAGCGTGTCTTGGAAGTTCTCGTAGACGGTGACGTTGCCCTCTTGGCGCACGTCGGCGTCGGGCACGTCGAAGCGGTCGGCACTCCCCTCGATGTCGGGAGTCTCGTCCATCGCCCGTTCGAGGTGGTCGTCGTAACCTTCCATAGATGGTCCAACGGCCGCAATCCGATAAAAACTTTTCAGACTTGCACCGAATCCGAACGGAACGAGCGTTACGGCCGACTAAGCTTGCATTTCCTCGTGAAACGAATACAACTGTGTGCAACAATAGTCCAATACCGTGTTACTGCCTGTCACCTGTGATTACGGCGGTATCGGAAGGAGTAATGCGTACTCCGTGTTAACGGTGCTCAAGATAATACTATAACCCTGCAACTGTTAGCGTCGTTTGGTTATGAAGAAGCAGGAACTCATCCACCTTCACGGGCTGCTCGCGGAGGTCGGGAACTACTTCGAGGCGGAGAACAGCACGGAAATCGACTTCGACGAGTACGAGTCTCTCGGCGTACGACCGACTTCTATTCATAAATCGAAAACCGACCACAAAGCAGCAGTCTTCGCGATGGCGAACGCGATCACATCCGAAATGACCGAAGCCGAGGCGGACGAGAAAGTCGCCGCCAAGGCCGACTGAACTGCGGCGCGACGCTTCCTCAGAAACTCGACACACCGTAGCGGCGGCGCTCTCCTGCGAACGGTAGCTTCCTCCTCCGAACGACAGTTCTCTCCCGCGAACGGCGTTTTCCCGTCCCTAACTCGACGGATTCGATTCCCGAAAGCCGAGAGCGGTTCGGTTACCGCTCCCGAATCGTGAGAAGACAGAGCAGTCGTTACCGCGAGGAGACGCGAGTCGGACCCACCGGTCGCGCCGCGCGACCGGAGGCGAGCGGCGTCGAACGTTACTCGATGAGGTCCTCGAACTCGGGCAGGACCTCGTCGTCGTCGCGGTCGCTGGTCTCCACCGCCACGTCGTCGCCGTCGTCGGTCTCGGCCTCGGAGTCGGATTCCTCGTCGTCCTCGATGACTTCGACTTCGAGAACCGTCAGCGGGATGTTTTCGAGACGCTGACCGATCTCCTTCCGGGCGATTCGCGAGGCGTGCTCCTCGCGCTCGACGTTGAACACGGTCATCTCCAGTTCCAGCGCGACCAGACTCTCGTCGGCCGCGATGAACGCCGGTTCGAGTTCCTCCCCGCAGTGGGGGCAGGACCGCTCGCCCATGTTGATCTCGACGTAGTTGAGGTCGGGGTTGAGCAACTCGCCGGTCTTCGAGATGGCGATCCGAACTGCTTCGTCCGGCGTCTCCACGTCGTAGACCGGGACCGCGGCTTCCACGACAACTCTGCAGTTCATGACGCGTAGAAGTAGTAGCGCCAACAGTATCAACTTTGGCCCTAAAGCGAAAGGTTTCAAGGTGTTCGGCCCTTCCGGTCCCGCGATGGAGTCGGGTTCGATACCGGTCGAGGAGCTCTCGGGGGGCGTAGACGTACAGGCGACGGTAGAGAGCGGCCAGACCTTCTGCTGGCGACGCGAGGACGACCGGATGTACGAGACCGTCGGTCCCAGCGGCGGGTCGGCGTGGTACTCGACGGTCGTCGGCGGCCACACCGCCGACGACCCCGAGGTCGTCCGGGTCCGCCAGCGCGACGGGATGGTCGAGTGGGAGGCGACCACCGACGCCGACTCGCTGGTCGTCGAGCGACTCCGACTCGACGACGACCTCCCCGCCATCTTCGAGGAGATACCCGACGACGACCTCCTCGGGTCGGCCATCGACGCCTACCGGGGGCTTCGCATCGTGGACGACCCGTTCTTTCCCTGCCTGATTTCGTTCATCTGCTCGGCCCAGATGCGCGTCGAGCGCATCCACGAGATGCAGACCGCCCTCGCCCGCGAGTTCGGCGACCAAGTAGTCTTCGACGGCGAGACCTACCACGCCTATCCGACGCCCGACCGACTCGCGCGAGCGACCGAGGAGCAACTCCGAGCGTTAGGCTTGGGCTATCGTGCGCCGTACGTCCAGCGTTCGGCGGAGTTGGTCTCCTCGGGCGAGGCCACCGCCGACGACGTGCGCGGACTCGACTACCGCGAGGCCCGCGACGAGATACAGGCGTTCGTCGGCGTCGGCGACAAGGTGGCCGACTGCGTGCTGTTGTTCTCGCTGGGCTATCTCGAAGCGGTCCCGCTCGACACGTGGATTCAGACCGCCATCGGCGAGTACTACCCCCACTGCGAGCGGGGGTCGTACGCCGCCACCTCGGACGCGATTCGGTCGGAGTTCGGCGGCGAGTACGCGGGCTACGCCCAGACGTACGTGTTCCACTACCTGCGGAATCGGGAGTAGTCCCGTCGGCTTCCGGACGCCCGAACCCAACGCCCTTCACTCCCACCGACGAACCACCGAGCAGTCATGTCAGACGACTCCGAAACAGACGACCGAACCCGCGCACACGTCTACGTCTCCGGGAACGTACAGGGCGTCTACTATCGAGCGAACACCCGCGACACCGCCCGCGAGAAGGGCGTCGACGGGTGGGTGAAAAACCTCGCGGACGGGCGCGTCGAGGCCGTCTTCGAGGGTCCCGACGAGGCGGTCGGCGAGATGGTCGAGTGGTGTCACACCGGCAGTCCCGCCGCCGACGTGGACGACGTGGACGTCGAGTACGGCGACCCCGAGGGCGAGGAGGGCTTTCGCGTCCGCCGGTAGGTCGGCCCGCACTCCTCGATGAGTCTCGACTGAGAGTATCCTACCGCGAACCGCAACAGCACCGCATCCGCGACCGCTCTCATCGTCCCCACCGCGAATCGCGACAGCCGCAACCGCGACCGCTCCTATCGCCGACAAAACGGAGTTTGCCGCACCGCCCCGCACTGCTACCACTCCGCACTGCTACCACTCCGCACTGCTACCACTCCGCACTGCTACCACTCCGCACTGCTACCACTCCGCACTGCTACCACTCCGCACTGCTACCGCCCCGCACTGCTACCGCTCCACACCGCCACCGCGCTCCCGCTCCTCCCCGCCTGTGCGCTCGGCCGCGCAGAACCGCGAGCGCGGCCGAGCGCGCGGCGCATCCGGGGTGGGTGTCGGCTGGCGCTCTCGGTGGTCTGTGTCGTCTCGCTCGTTCCGAAGACTCGCGTCTTCGTCCGGGCGGTCCACGGCGACGACAGCGACAGGACTTAACGCCGTCGCCGACCAACGACCGGACATGATAACCTCCGAGCGGATGGCACAGGTGGACGCCAACGCGGCCGCCCTCGGCGTACCGCAGAAGCAGTTGATGGAGTCCAGCGGCAACGCGGTCGCCCGCGAGGTTCGGGCGGTCGCCGACCCTGGCGCGCGAGTCGCGGTCGTCGCCGGGCGCGGAAACAACGGCGGCGACGCCTTCGTCGCGGTCCGATTTCTGGACGACTACGAGACCTCCGTCCACCTACTCGGCCGCGAGGAGACCATCACGACCGACATCGCCCGCGAGAACTGGGCGGCCCTCCAGCAGGGCGACTACGCGACCGAAACCGTCACCGACTCGCGGGATTTCGAGTTGCCCGACTGCGACGTAATCGTGGACGCGATGCTCGGCACCGGCGTCACGGGCGCGCTCCGGGAACCCGAGGCCACCGTCGCCGAGCGCATCAACGACGCCGACGCGACCGTCGTCGCGGTAGACGTGCCCTCCGGCGTGAACGCCGACACGGGAGCGGCTGAAGGAACCGCCGTCTCGGCCGACCGCGTGGTCACGTTCCACGACCGGAAGCCCGGACTGGAGTCGCTCGACGCCGAGGTCACGGTCGCGGACATCGGCATCCCCGCGGCGGCCGAGGAGGTCGTCGGGCCGGGCGACATGCGCCCGGTCAGACGGGGGTCGGGAGCCGACGACGCCCGCGCCTACGTCGTCGGCGGCGGGCCGTACACCGGCGCGCCGGCGCTCGCCGCGCAGGCCGCGCTCCGGGCGGGCGCGAACCTCTCGTTCGTCGCCGCGCCCGGCCCGGTCGCGCCCCAGATTCAGGGCTACGCCGAGGACCTCATCGTCCAAGCCTACGAGGGCGACCACCTCACGCCCGAGCAGGTCCCCGACCTCGTGGACACCGCCGAGAGCTACGACGACGTGGTGGTCCTCGGGCCGGGACTGGGCGACGCCGACGAGACCTTGGAGGCCGCCGAGCGATTTCTCGAATCGTTCTCCGGCCGCGCCGTCGTGGACGCCGACGCGCTCCCGGTCGTCCCCGACGTCGAGACCGACGCGACGCTCGTCTGTACGCCCAACCGCAAGGAGTTGGCGAAGATGGGCGGTCCGGAAGTCGAGTCGGCCGACGCGCTCGCCGACCGCGCCGACGAAATCGAGGAGTTCGCCGCGGACCTCGGCCACGTCGTGCTGGCGAAGGCGAAAGACGACGTCGTCACCGACGGCGACGAGACCCGCGTCTCGCGGGCCGGGACCTCGGGCATGACCGTCGGCGGCACGGGCGACACGCTCGCGGGCACGACCGCGGGCCTGCTCGCGGCCCACGACCCCTTCCAGTCGGCCTGCATGGCGGCCTACGCCAACGGCCGCGCCGCCGAACTGCTGGACGACGACCGCCGCGACGGACTGCTGGCCTCGGACCTGCTGGACGCGCTCCCTCGCGCCATCTGGGGTGAGGACGATGAGTGAGGACGCCGATGCGCCGGAGGCGCATCGAAACGGAGGCGGTGAAACCCCCGGAGAGAACGACGCCGAACTGACCCACACCGACGACGAGGGCGAGGTCCAGATGGTGGACGTCGGCGACAAACCCGACACCGCCCGGCGAGCGGTCGCACGGGGCACGATTCGCCTGCAACCCGAGACCGTCGCGGCCATCCGCGACGACGAGGTGAGCAAGGGCGACGTGCTGGCGACCGCCCGCGTTGGCGCGGTCCAAGCGGTCAAGCACACGTGGGAGACCATCCCGATGTGCCACCAGATTCCCATCACGAACGTCGAGACCGACTTCGAACTCGGCGACGAGCGCGTCACCCTCGAAGTCGCCGTCGAGACCACGGGCAAGACGGGATGCGAGATGGAAGCCCTCGAAGGCGTCACGACCGGCCTCAACGTCGTCTGGGACATGGTGAAGGCCGCCGAGAAAAGTGCGGATTCGTCCGGGGAGAGCGCCGACGACCAGTACCCCCACACCGCCATCGAGAACGTGCGCGTGGTCGAAAAGCAGAAGCGAAAGCTGTGACCGTCGTCACGGTCGCTCGATAGACCCGAGCGCCATCGCGGCGAGGCCGAAGACCCCGTAGAGACAGTAGAAGACCACGAACGGAATCGCCACCGTGACGAACGACGAGTAGCCGAACAGCGACTCCCAGAGCGCGGAGAGTTCCCACGAGACTGCGTATCCGACGACGCCGGTGGCGCAGGTGACGGCGAGTTTCCGGCGCGTCGAGTCGAACTCCGTCGAGGCCGCCCACGTCTCGCGGAGGGTGTCGAACGACGGGAACACAGTGTAATAGATAGCTCCCCGACACGTAAATCACACGCTCTGGCGACGGCGCGATGTCATTGTTCCCAGTCAGCTTCCGCGGTCGTCGGCTGACTCCTCGTCGGTCGATTCGTCCGTCGCGTCACGGTCCGACTCGACCTCGGATCCGTCTCCGGACTCGTCGCCGTCGAGGTCGTCTAACGTCTCCCGATACCGGACTTCCTCGTCGAGCGTGACGGCGAAGTCCGGGGGCATCTCCTCGGTCGCGCGCCGCCAGCGGTAGACGTCGTACCAGTGGGCGAGACTCGTCACCGCGAACAGGGCGACGACCAGCGCGGCCGCGGCGATGGGTCCAACCGCGTCGAACGGCGGCACGTCGAGTCGAACCAGTCCGAGGAGTCCGGCCGAGAGAGCCGTGACGACCAGATACACCTTGTACCACGGGAGTCGCGTCCGGGAGTGGTTGGCCAGCAGGACGCCGACCGTGGGGTCGCTCACGGTCCCCACCACCCGGTCGGCGTCGGCGTCGTACGCGACGAGACCGCAGTCGGCCAGCGCCGGGACGTGACGCGCTCGGAGCGACGATGCGACTCGCTCGGCGAGTTCCGGAGCCACCTCGTCGGGCGTCGTGGTCCGCTCCCACGCCGCCACCTGTCGCGCGAGGGCGGCGACGGCGACGGGACCGGGCCGCTGGTGCAGGTAGTAGAGTGCATATCTGCGGCGGCGATTGCGGGCGGCCGCGGCGACCAGTCGCTCCCGACCGCACGAGCGAGAGCCGTCGGTCTCCGAATCCCTCCGAGTTCGGTCGCTGACCATCGTCCGGGACGGAGCGTCCGGCGCGCCGAGCGCGGCCACCCCTGCCGTGCGTGACTGACGGTCCGGACCACTTTGTTATTGACTCTGGTCGAGCGCGGTCGACGAGACAATCGGAGATACGACCGGCGACATGGCCGTTACCGGCGGCTACGGGCGGCGTAACGACCGTTTCCCGGACGGTGGGCAAGCCGAACTCACGCCGAGAGCGCGCTGGCCAACTCTCCGGCCTTCGCTCTGGACTGCTCGACGATGGCGGGCCGGGCCTCGAAGTCCACGACCACCTCGTCGTCGGCGTAGGTCACGTCGTTGACTCGCGCGTGGTCGTGGACCCACGAGACGACGCTCATCGTGTCGTCGGTCATCGGCAAGACCAGTTTCTCGCGCTTCCAGTCGGGGAGTTCGGCGTCGATGCGCTCGCGAAGGCCGGTCAGGTTTATCTGTTCCTTGCCCGAGACCGCGATGGGGTCGGGCGCGAGCGCCGACAGCGCCTCGGCCTTCTCGGCGAGTTCGTCGTCGTCCACCGCGTCTATCTTGTTCAGCACGGTCACGATGGGGGCCTCGTTGCGCTCGTAGAGGGTGTCGTGGCTGGTGACCAACTTCTCGCGTATCTCCTCGACCGGTTCGCTCACGTCCACGACGAGCAACACGAGGTCGGCGTGGTACACCGCGTCGAGGGTGGACTTGAACGACTCGACCAGCCAGTGGGGCAGGTCGCTGATGAACCCGACCGTATCCGTCAGTAACACGTCCCGGCGCTCCATGTCCATCTTCCGCGTGGTGGTGCCCAACGTCGTGAACAGGCGGTCCTGCGCTTCCGCGGTCGTGTCGAGGTCCGGGTGCAACTGTTCGTTCTCGCCCAACTCGATGTCGGCCGCGAGACTCTGCATCAGCGTGGACTTCCCGGCGTTCGTGTAGCCAGCCATCGCCACGAGGTCGAATCCGGACTCGCGTCTGCGGTCCCGGCGGTCGGCCTCGGTCCGGGCGATGGAGTCGAGTTCGTCCTTGATGTTCGAAATCTGGTCTTTGATGTCCTGCTCGCGGCTCTCGTCGTACTCCCCCAGTCCCATGAACCCCGGCCGCTCGTCGCGCTTGGCGAGACTCGTCTTGGCCTCCGCGCGGGGCAGTTCGTACCGCAACTCGGCCAACTCGACCTGCAACTGGGCCTTTCGGGTCTGGGCGCGCTGGCCGAAGATTTCGAGGATGAGACGGAACCGGTCGATGACCTTCGTCTCCGCGGGGAACTTCTGGCCGAGGTTGTACGTCTGGTAGGGACCCAACTCGTTGTCGAAGATGACCACTTCCGCGCCGGTCTCGGCGACCGCGGCCCCGATTTCGGCGGCCTTTCCCTCCCCGACCTGTAGCGCCGAGTCCTCCTTCCGTGACTGGGTGAACTCCCCGGCTATCTCGTAGCCCGC
>SDGW01001456.1_pt1 | contig 12888 bp, 19 predicted proteins | sample 2873831 | NCBI WGS metagenome assembly SDGW01 (sample SAMN08132700, study PRJNA421101) | hypersaline lake metagenome | isolation source: celular fraction 0.22 microns magnesium sulfate-rich crust from ephemeral... | place: Spain: Penahueca Lagoon, Toledo | collected 2011-07
TTCATCCCGCGGAGCGAGATGTCCGCGATTTGGGGTTGCGCGCAGGAGGCCGTACAGCCCGAGAGGTGGACGTGAAAGTCCTCGACGCCCTCGGGAACCGGCACGTTCTCCTTGAGCCAGCGGCCGTACCGGACCATCCGGTTCTTCGTCTCCACGATGGACAGCGAGCAGTACTCGGTTCCGGTGCAGGCGATGGAGCCGCGGAGGAACGGATGGGGGTCCGGGGAGTACTCGTCCAAGAGCGATTCGTCGAGGAACTCGTCCAAGTCGTCGTCGGCGACATCGCCGACGACGAGGTTCTGGCGTTGCGTGACGCCGATCATCTCCGAGCCGTAGGACTCCGCGAGGTCCGCGAGGTCGATAACGTCCTCGGCGGCCATCCGACCGACCAGCACCGAGAGGCCGACGAAGTTGTCGCCGTCGTGCTGGTCGTGGACGCCCACGTAGTCGCCGGGCGAGTCGGCGCGTCCGGCGTTGTAGTCGTACTGCTCGCGCAGGTTCTCGCCCGCGGTCGGGAGGTCATAGTCGACGTACTCCTCTTGCAGCGTCTCGCGTACCTTCTCGGTGCCCCACTCGTCCACGAGGAACTTCATGCGGGCGCTGAAGCGGTCGTCGCGGTCGCCGTAGTCGCGGAACAGCCCCGAGAGGCCCGCCGCGACCTCGCTGGCGTTCTCCGGGCGACAGAACACGTCGATGTCGCGGGCGAACCGCGGTTCCTTCCGGGCGAGACCGCCCCCGACGCGAACGTTGAACCCTGCGACTTCTTCGGCGATTCCCTCCTCGCCGTCTCCGTCCTCGCCATCCCCGGTCTCGCCGCCTCCAGTCTCGTTCTCGATTTCCTTGACCGCTGGCTCGAAGGCGAGGTCGTTGATGTCGCCCTGTCCCGCGCCGCGGGTGTCGCCCGTGACCGCGACCTTCCACTTGCGGGGCAGGTTCTCGTAGAGGTCGTTGCCCTTGAACTCGTCGTGGAGGTCCTGCACGATTGGCCACACGTCGAGTAGTTCGTCGGCGTCCCGGCCAGCGACCGGTGAGCCGACGATGTTGCGCCACGAGTCGCCACAGGCTTGAATCGTAGAGAGACCGACCGACTCCAACTTCTCGAAGATGTCGGGCACGTCCTCGACCGTTATCCAGTGGAGCTGAATCGACTGGCGCGTCGTGAAGTCGGCGTACGCGTCGCCGAACTCCGGGTTGTCCACCGGGCCGGTCGCGTACTCGCGGGCCACCTCGCCGACGACGCGCAACTGCTCGGGCGTCAGGCGACCCATCGGGACGCCGACCCGCATCATGAAGTACGACTCTTGGCCCTTCCGCTGGTGGTACAGGCCCCACCACTTGAACCGCTCGAACCACGCGTCGTGTTCGTCCTCCGGGATGGCGTCCCATCCCTCGTCGGCGAAGCGTTCGAGGTGGTCTCGAACGTCCACGCCGTAGAGTTCGTCCTTCCAACTCTCGACTTTGCTCGGCATGGGAGTGCCAACGCGAGGAGACCCTAAAGACGCGATTGCCCCGTCAAACTTCCCCGAGGCTCCCGCCAATCGGCGGGGCTTGCCGGAGTCGCCGACGCGCTCGGCGGCCGACTCCGATGACGGCCTACTCCGACGGCGTAGCCAGTCGACGCCGACGCTCGGGGACGTGGACGCCGGACGGGTCCACGCGGCGGAACTCCTCGGTCTCGCGTTCGACGCGACCCAGCGCCAGCCAGTCGGTGACGCCGCTCGCGCCACACCGCACGCACTGGCCGGCGATGCGAGCCTCCACGTCGGGCCACTCGACGCCGACCTCTACGAACCCCTCCGCCAGAAAGTCGGCGGGTTCGCAGTCACAGAAGTCGTGGCGCGCGAGGAGCCAGAGTTCGCTCACGGGGACCGACCGCGAGTCGTTGACGCTGAGCCACGCGCCGTCGTCCAACTGGTGGATGGAGACGACCATGCTTCCGAGGAGGCCCAGCCGGCGAGTAAGGCTGTCGTCGCCCGCGACTGTTGCCGAGTGTCCGCGGATTCGATGACGCGGGTCGTCCCCCGAAACGACACCCGAACCCCGACGAACGGCTGGCTCGACGGCTCACCGGCCTCCTCGGTCGCTTCGACCGCCGTCAGGACTACCGGAAAGAACCGCCTCCGAGCGAGAGCATCGGTAGCGATTACGCCCGAGCGCGGGTTTAACCGCGTCGTCTCCGTATCGAACAGCGATGACCGCCGAGGAGACACTCGACGAGCAGGCCGCGGCCGACGAGTCCGAGGACAGCGACGCCGACCGGGGACGAAGCCACCTCTCGGACGTGGCGGACGGGGCGGGGTGTACGGAGATTTGGGAACACCTGAGCGAACGCCGCGAGGACGACGAGGAGTGAGTGGTCGTTTTGTGACGGGTCACGGAACCCCCGTTCCCGTCCAGTATATTTAGCCGACACTTATCTCTCGGTCGCTACGACGTCGAAGCGTGCCAAACCTCTACCTGCATCGCCTGAACCGAGACGAAAAGCCCTCTACAGCGGCTTTGCAACCGCGGTCGAACGTCTCGACACCGCGCCGACGACGAACGTCGCCGAGAGATTCGGTTGCGGGTACGATTGTGCCTACGACTATCTGAACAAACTCGAAGAGGACGGCGTCGTTAGAAGCGAGAAAAATCGGGAACAGTCTCCTCTGGCATACCGACTGACTACTCGATGTAGCCGAGCGACTGCTCGATGCGGCCCAACTCCGGCCCGGTCGTCTCCTGTCCGACGACGTAGCCGTGTTCGTTGGCCAGCAGGCCCGACCCGACCAGCGGCGCGCCGTAGTTGATGGTGCCGATGTCGGCGGGCACGCCCAGCACCTCCTCCAGTCGGTCGAGTTGGGCGTCGGTCGCCTTCGGGTGACAGAGGACGCCGTGGTTCGTGGCGACCGCGGCGGTGCCGACGGTTCGCACGTCGGCGAGTTCGCCGCGTTCCACGTCCACTTCCAGCGCCTCCTCGACGGCCTGCATCGCCTCGCGGGGCAGGTCCGGGTGGACGTAGGCACCCTCGTCGTTGGCGAGGACGACGTTGCCCGCGGCGTTGATTTTGCCCGGCAGTTCGGTCACGTCCACGTCTGCGGCCTCGGCGATGCGGTCGCGCTCGCGGTCGGTGACGCGACTGCTGACCAGCAGGCCGTTCTCGTTGCCGACCGCCAGCGCGCCGACGGTCGAGGAGCCCCCGACCGTCGTCTCGATGGCGTCTACCTCCAGTTCGTCGCTCACGTCGGCGACGATATCGTCGTCCAAGTCGGGGCGAACCAGCAGATACTCGTCGGTAGCGCGTGCGAAAACGCCGACGTACGACGACCCGACGAAAGCGGCGCGGAGCAAAGCTCTACTCGGCGTGTTCCGCTTCGACGACCGTCTCGCCTTCCTCCTCGAATCGGGCGGCGCGGACGCGAAGCTTGCTCGGGGGCTTCTTGCGACCGCGCGACCAGACGGCCTCGTTTATCGAGGGGTCGAGGCGGACTTCGTCGTCGTCTACTTTGAAGTGCTGTGCGAGATGGTCGCGGACGAGCGTCATCGCCTTGTCGGCGCGCTCGTGTTTCGCCGCGGCCTTGGCGTCGCGGAGCGGCACCGTGATGACGCGCTCCTCGAAGTCGTTCGCGCTCATTATTCGTCGGTGTCGTTACGCCGCCAGTTTCGGCGCTTGGGGTTGCGCTGCGTCTCGCGGTCGGTCTTCATGATGACCCACGCGGGAACGCGGCTGTTCTGCCGGTCGAGCTTAGACAGGCGCTTTTTCTTCGCCTTCGATTTCTTACTCATGGTACCATGCTCTTTCCCGCCGTAGCTTAAAATCGTGTTGCTTTGCGGCCGGTCGCGCTCCGGCGCGTCCGCCAGTTCGTCGCGCTCCCGAGTCGTCACTCGCCGTCGCCGAGCGCGAACGACTCGACCGTCGAGTACTCCGGGCCGTCGTCGGTCAGGACGCTCTCGGTCAGTCGAATCTCGGTCACTTCGGTCGTGCCCACGGTCGGGTCCAGTTTCTCGACGTTCTCCTGTACGAGTTCCTTGCCTCCGGCGTGTTCCATCCGCGCGAGGGTGACGTGGGGCGTGAAGTCGTGGTCCTCCGGGTCGAAGCCCAGACGCGTCACCTCGCGCTCGACGGCCTCGTGGAGGCGGGTCATCTCCTCGCCGCCCGCGCCGACGCCGAGCCAGAGGACTTGGATGTAGCCGAGACCGGGGAACACGCCCAGTCCCTCGTAGGTGGCCTCGAAGGGTTCGACGCCGGACTCTTCGACCGCCCGCCGGAGGGCGTTTTTCACCCGCGGGAGTTCTCCTCGGGTCGCGTCGCCGAGGAACTTGACCGTGACGTGGGCCTGCTCGGGGTCGGTGAAACTCAGCCCCGAGGCGTCGGCGAACTCGTCTTGGACGGCCTCGACTTCCGCGGCGAACTCGTCGGGGAGGTCGACGCTGACGAAGAGTCGCATAGTCGCCAACTGGTTGCCCGAGGGCTTGAAGGTAGGTGGTCAGCGGAGACCGACCCGTCCCGCCGGTCGGTGCGGTGATTCTCCTCGCCGATTCCGTGCGCCGTGCCGCTGTCTCTCACGGCGAATTTCTCCCGTCTCCGCGCTAACTTCACTCGTATGACAGACGTCACCATCACCACGACGGACGGACTCGACGGTCGAGAAGTATCCGAGTATCTGGGCGTCGTCTCCGGCGAGGCGGTCATCGGCGTGAACGTCGTCAGCGACATCGCGGCGGGCATCCGCGACGTGGTCGGCGGTCGAAGCGGCTCCTACGAGAAGAAGATAGAGACGGGTCGCGAGGAGGCCATCGCGGACCTCCGCGCGGAGACCGAAGAGTTGGGTGCCGACGCCGTCGTCGGCGCGTCGTTCGACTACGAGGAGATGGCCGAGGGCATGCTGTGGGTCAACCTCTCTGGCACCGCAGTCCGGACGCAGAGCAAGTAGAGAGCTACTCCCTGCTGTAACCAGTTCCTAGAGGCGAAACAACTATTCTTCTGTATGCAACATGCATACACATGAGTACGAGTATCCGGGTTAGTGACGAGACGAAGGACAAACTCGCCCGGCTAAAGAGAGAGAACGAAACGTGGGACGAGTTCCTGAGCCGTCTAGCCGACGAGGAAGACCCGATTAACGTCGGCTCGTGGTCCGACGACGAGGCGGAGCGGGCGCGCGAGGCCGTAAAGCGTTCTCGAGAGAGTTTCGACCGATGACGTTTCTCGACTCGTCGGTCATTATCGACATGCTCCAAGGCGTCGATTCGACGGTCGAATTCGTTCAGCAAGAAGGTGAACCGTATCTTACGTCGTCTATCTGCGTCCTCGAAGTTCTCGACGGGAAACTCGGGAGCGGGTCTACCGATGTCGTGAGTGTTCGACAGGATTTCAGTGGCGTCCGCTCGTTAGACCTTACTGAAAATATCTCGCTCGAAGCCGCACGGATACAGGACGAATTGCTAAACGACGGCCAGCGGATGGCAACCCGTGACCTCCTCATCGCCGCGACTGCTCGTTCTACGGGTGACCATCTCGTTGTCGCGGATAGCGACTTCGAGACTGAAGTGCTCGAATCGTACGTTCCGGTGACGAATTTGTCGCGGCCGGACGCTGATTCCGGCTAGTGAGATTTAACCCGGAATCTCGATAGCGTAGTTCTTAACCCCGCCGAACGCCAACCACCGAGACATGACTGACCCCGAGGACCACGACTTCTCCGAGGACGAGCGGTTCGACGACCCCTACGAGGGGTTCGACCTCGACCCGCCCGAACTGGACGTGGACCCCGACAAGGTGGACCCGGTGGACTCGCGCGTCGTCGCCGACCTGCTGGACGACCAGAACGTCAACGACGACGAGATAGACGTCGAGAAGCTCATCGACGTCGGCCTGAACTACATGCAGATAAACCGGTTCGAGCAGGCCGCCGACACCTTCGAGCGCGCGGCCCAGTTCGCCCCCGACGACAGCAAACTCGAACAGGAGGCGTGGACGAACAAGGGCGCGGCCCACGCCGAACTCGACGAGTGGGACGCCGCCATCGGTGACTACCGGGAGGCCATCAACATCGACGCCGAGAGCGAACACGCCGCGACCGCCGAGACGAACCTCGCCTACGCGCTCTGGGAGTCGGGTCGGAGCGAACAGGCGCTCGAACACGCCGAGAAGGCCGTCGAGATAGACGAGCGATTCGCCGAAGCGTGGTTCAATCGAGGGTTCTTCCTACTCGAACGCGGACTGGCCGAGGACGCCCTGAACAGCATCGAGAACGCCATTCGACTTGGCCTGCGCAACTCGCAGGTGTTAGACGAGAAGGCCCGCGCGCTCGAAGAACTCGGCCAGTACGACGAGGCCGAGGAGATAGCCGAGGAGGCCGAAGACCTCCGCGAGCAGGCCGAGCAGGAACTCATCGACCAAGAAGAACAGCGACAGGAGCGATGATACTCAACGAACGCCAGACCGACGAGGGGCTCCTCGTGGCCGTCTGCGACGACGACGTGCTGGGCGAGACCTTCGAGGAGGACGGCGTCTCGCTGACCGTCACGGAAGAGTTCTACGGCGGCGAGTCGGTAGACGAAGCGACCGTGGTGGACAGTCTCGCTCGCGCTTCGGTGGCGAACCTCGTCGGTACAGACGCCGTCGAGTTGGCGATTCGGGAGGGGTTCGTGGACGAGGCGAACGTCTTGGATATCGAGACGACGCGCCACGCGCAACTCCTCCGGATGTAGGCTCGGTGGCGCGAGCGGAGCGAATTTTCACGGCGATTCAGTCGTCTTCGTCGTCGCGGTCCTCACTTTCTTCGTCTCTGTCCTCGTCGTCGCTGTCTCCGTCGTCACTGTCCTCGTCATCACCGTCTGCGTCGTCGCTGTCTTCGTCGTCACCGTCGCTACTCTCTCCGTCGTTCCAGCGGAAGAGGGGCACGCCGAGCGACGCCAGCACCGAGAGTCCGAGGAGGTCAGGCCAGCGTCGCCCGGTCCGTCGCCGAACAGCGGCGTCGTCAGCGAGAGCGTGCCGACCAGTGCGCCGCCGCCGAGCAGTGCGGCCGCGCCGAGTCGAGGAGCCGAGACCGTACCGCGATTTCGGCCACCCGGGACTTAGTGCCCCTAGGATACTCGTTTTCGTGGACAGTCCGTCTCGGTCGTCCGCGTCTCTTTCAGTCGTCCGCGGCGTCGGCGTCGCCCTCCTCGCGTCCGTCGTCGCTCCCTTCGCCCAGCATCGGGAGGTTGACGACCATCAGCGACAGCACCGAGATGCCCGCCAGTCCCGCGCCGACCGAGGCCAGTCCGGTGTCGAACGCGATGGCCGCGACGGCGTGGAACGCGCCGACGAACGCCAACCCCAGCAAGAGGAGACTCGCGCCGAGTCGTCGTTTCGAGACCATATCGGGAGATAGGGGCGCAGGCTATTAACCCCGTCCCCGGCGGGCGACGCCCCGGACGACATCGGTCGTCCTCGGCGGGAGACGCGGAAGCGAAACCGGTTCCGGTTACGGACCGTCGCCGGGACCGAAGGAATGTTCTTGCTCGAAACCCTACTTACCGACAATGGGACTGCAACAATCGGACGCGCTCGACGTGGCGCGGATTCGGGACGACTTCCCGATTCTCCAGCGGGAGTTCGACGGCGAGCAGGTCGTCTACCTCGACAACGGCGCGACGAGCCAGACGCCGAATCAGGTCATCGACGCCATCGCCGACTACTACCGCCACTACAACGCGAACGTCCATCGGGGCATCCACCAGTTGAGCCAAGAGGCCTCCATCGCCTACGAGGAGGCCCACGACACGGTGGCCGACTTCGTCGGTGCCGACGGTCGCGAGGAGATGATATTCACGAAGAACACGACCGAGGCCGAGAACCTCGTGGCGTACGCGTGGGGCCTGAACGAACTCGGGCCGGGCGACGAGATCGTCCTGACCGAGATGGAACACCACGCCTCGCTGGTGACGTGGCAACAGATCGGCAAGCGAACCGGCGCGGACGTGAAGTACATCCCCGTCACCGACGAGGGCTACCTCGACATGGACGCCGCCGCGGACCTCATCACCGACGACACCGAGATGGTCAGCGTCGTCCACGTCTCGAACACGCTCGGGACCGTCAACCCCGTCTCGGACCTCGCGGACCTCGCGCACGACCACGACTCGTACATCTTCGTGGACGGTGCCCAAGCGGTGCCAAATCGCCCGGTGGACGTGACGGACATCGACGCCGACTTCTACGCCTTCTCGGCGCACAAGATGGCCGGACCGACCGGTATCGGCGGCCTCTACGGCAAGCAGGAGATTCTGGACGAGATGGAGCCGTTCCAGTACGGCGGCGGCATGATTCGGAAGGTCGAGTTCGAGGACTCGACGTGGCACGACCTGCCGTGGAAGTTCGAACCGGGCACGCCGCTCATCGCCCAAGGCGTCGGCTTCGCCGAGGCGGTCGAGTATCTGGACGACATCGGCATGCCCGAGATTCAGCGCCACGAGGAGACGCTGGCCGAATACGCCCTCGACAGGATGGCCGAGTTCGACGACATCGAACTCTACGGCCCGACGGACCCGACCGACCGCGGCGGACTGGTCTCGTTCAACCTCGATTCGGTCCACGCACACGACCTCGCCTCCATCATGAACGACCACGCCGTCGCCATCCGGGCGGGCGACCACTGCACGCAACCGCTCCACGACAAACTCGGCGTGGCGGCCTCGGCGCGCGCGTCGTTCTACTTCTACAACACGATGGACGAGATAGACGCGCTGATGGACGCGATAGACAGCGCGCGCAGGAGTGGCTATTGGAATGGTAGGGATAGCCCTCTCTCTCTACTTCCCCCTTTTATCACCTATTGTGACAATTTATTTTTTATATCAGGGTGCTAGCTGGTATGTCTCTCCAAATTCAAGATCTGACAAAATCGGTTTAGGTCTTCTGATCCTTGGAATACTCTTATTAATATACTCGTATTTTGCCATTACAGGTTATATTACAACACGAGGATTTGAAACCTTTTGAGCAATATACAAAAACACTTAGGACGCTAATATATTTATAGCGATCAATAGATTCATTTGTACACTGTACTTCTACAAACTTCTGCTGTTTATTATTTCTGTTTGTAATTTGACTCCGTAGTGTGAGTTCCACTTGCGGTTCCCGTGTGTTCTATGTATGGGGTGGCAGACTTAATGCACCCCATCCCTAGTGGCTCACAATAAGAGAATTTTCCTTGTTTGTATGCTTGGAATTCTGCATCGTAGACTGAATTCGTCTCGTCAACAATTTTCTTCCAATGCCACATTGGGTGATTTGTGCTTACGGCATGCTTTGCATCTACATTTCTTACAGAAGTGCCATCATATTGCCATGTAGCTTCGACACCAAAAGACCAAACCTCAATACCGTCTGCACCCTCTGCGTAAGCCCTCGCCGTGGCTTTTGCACTTGACCAGTCTGAACTAGCTACTGCTTCTACTCCTGCTTCGCTAGCAGAAAGTGTTTCGTTGTAAGTAAGTGTAACCTTTTGTGGTTGAAGCACTTCACGGACTGCTTCTTTTTGTTTCTCATTTAGCTGCTTGTACACCTCTTGAAGATTCTCTACGTCTTGTAGTTCCTTAGCGAACTGAACGACTTCTCCCTTTTTTTCGGGGTTGAAGTCTGTATTGATGCTTGTTGACTCTTTTGCAGTTACTACTGAGGAAGCGACTACACTTGCTAAACCGGCACCTGACAGCTTCAAATACGATCTTCTACTGCTATTTTTATCCGACATAGCAATTAAGATATAGTAATGGCAGATAATAAACTTTTCCACCTCAACCAATTATGATTGTTATAGAAATTAAGGTTATGTTTAGCTAAGTATAGATTGTTAGACTATATAAATATTAGAATATCATAGATTGCATAACTAAAACCACGCGATTTTTGAAACTATGGTCTAAAGGTTCGATGGTAGACTGGACGATTACGGCCGTGATGGCAATTCACGTACTGATGGTGGTGCTCTGGACCGGCGGCTACCTCGTGACCGGGATGTTGGTCCTACCCGCGGCCCGGCGCAACGACGCGCCGGAGTTCGCACTCGACGTGCTGGACTCGCTGAAGTGGTTCGCGCTCGGCGGTCCCCTACAGGCGGAGTGCCTCGGGGCTTAAGCTGAGGTGGTTCCCCACGCCGACTTGCACTCTTCGTCACAGAACGTGTATATTTCGAGGACTCCCTGTTTTCCCTCTGCCGTCGTCGTCGGATAGCGCACGCCCGTCTCGAACGCGATACCACAGTGGTCACACCGGTCCGGGAACGGACTCGATTCGCTCATCCCTCTGGCTCGACGGTAATCTCGCCCCCGCTGTCGAGCGTGACCGTACAGCCTTCGTAGGAAAACGAGAGGCGAAGGTCGGTCCGAGTGGTCGAGAGGTGCCGGGTCGTAGGCGACGCGGTCGGTTTCGCTGTTCAGATTCGTTGTCATACCCGGAGAGAGGTGTGTTTGCGGGGTAAGAGGGAAGGCTGACTGGTCAGCGTGCCGCCTTGCCGGACTCCTCGAACAACTGCTCGAAGACGGCGCGCTCGGCCTTGCGGAGGTGCTGGTTGAACGTCTGGCGGGTTATCCCCAACCGGTCGGCCAACTCGTCGCCGGTGCTCGCTCGCGGCGTGTCGAAGTACCCGCCGTAGTACGCGACCTGCAAGGCCACGAACTGCCGGTCCGTGAGCGCGTCCTCCACGATGTCGTACAGGAGGTGAGGCGAGTACCGGAGTTCTTGGGACACCAACTCCACGTCGGGATGGACGCGCCGGGCGGCCTGCACCACCGTCCGCGGGTCCACGTCGCCCGGCAGTTCTCCGACGAGGACGGGTTCGCCGTCGCTCTCGGCCCGGACGAGCGAGAGGACCTGTCCGCCGAGGTCGGCGAACACCAGCGGGACGGTCGGAGAATCGACGTGGACTTCCAGGTGTGCGTGTCCGTCGGTCGAACGGAGTAACCGCGCGTCGAGAACCGAGTACTGCCGCTCGAACGCCTCGCTCGCGGCTTTCGCCGGGATGCCGGTCGCCGAGAGGTAGAGGAGCGTCGTCTCGTCGGGCAGCGTCACCACCTCGTCCACGTCGATTCGGACCGCTTCGTCCGACTCGCCGACCGCGTCGAGGAACGGCTCGAAGAGCTGTTCGGAGTAGAGTTCGAGCAGGCGCATCTTCTCGCTCGTCAACTTGTCCTCGCGCTCCTTCAGCGGCGTCGCGTCCTCGAAGCCGACGACGACGTACTCGACCTCCCCGTCGTCGTTCACCACGGGCGCGGAGTTGCTCGACAGCCATCGCTCGGTGCCGTTCGGGAGCCGTATCCAGTGTTCGAAGCCGAAGTCCGGCTCTCCCGTCTTCAAGACGCGGGTCACGGGGTGTTCGTCGTCCGTCACCGGCGTCCCGTCCCCGTGATAGATGTCCCACTCCGGTCGTCGGTACGTCCGGCTCGTGATCTCGTCGCGTCCGAGACCGAGCAACTCTTCGGCGCGCTCGTTGGTGAACGAGATGTCTCCCGAGGGTTCGACCACGACGATGCTGACGGGACTGGCTTCGAGAACGCGCTCGACGATAGTGTGGTCCTCGGGGTGGAGCGCGGACTTCGAGTCGGGGTCGGCGGCGTCGGCGTCGGCGTCGGCGTCGGTCTCTTCGCCAGCCTCCTCCGCCTCCGCAGTGGCGCTGTCGGCGGCCGACTGCGGTCGCCACCACGCCCGCGTTCCGCCGATTTCCTTCGATTCGAGGAGACCCTGCTCGGCCAGCGCTTCCAACTCGTCGGTCGCCTCCTCCGGCGAACGCTCGACGGCCGCGGCGACCTCGCCGGTAGCGAGTGGCTCGGCGGGGTCGTTCGACGACTCGAAGGCGCGGAGCACGTCGCGCTCGTCGGCTCCTCCCATAGACGAGAGACTAGGCTTCGACGAACAGGCGTCTTTCGGCCTGCGACCTCCGGCAATTATCGGGACGCGAACGTCGTCGGCCGGACCTGACTGCTCTCTCAGTCGGTCGAGACCCCGCCGTTTTTTCTCCCGGTCGTTCGTCAGACCACGCATGCGAGACGAGGTGTGCGAGCGCGCCCGGTCCTACTTCGAGGCGGCGTCCCCGGCCCACGACTGGCACCACGTCCGGCGAGTCGCCAGGCTCGCCGAGACGCTGGTCGAGGCGGACGGGAAACAGATGGACGAAGACGTGCTGTTCGCGGCGGTCTGGCTCCACGATATCGGTCGTGCGAAGGAGGACCGCGGCGAAATCGAGGACCACGCCGAGTGGGGTGCCGACGAGGCCGCCGACGTGCTTCGTGACCTCGACGCGGACGCCGAGACTATCGAGGAGGTCCGACACTGCATCCGGGCGCATCGTTACTCCAACGACGTGGACCCCGAGACGCGGGAGGCGGAAATCCTCTCGGACGCCGACAACCTCGACGCGCTCGGCGCAGTCGGCGTCGCTCGCGTCTTCGCCTACGGCGGCGAACTCGGCCAACCGATGTACGATCCCGACCTGCCGCCGGAAGCCGACGACTCGGCCGCCGGGGAGACGCAGTTCAACCACATCCACGAGAAGATTCTCGACCTCCCCGACCGGATGTACACCGACGCTGGGCGGAAGCTGGCCGACGAGCGCGCCGCGTACGTCGCGGAGTTCGCCGAGCGGTTCGAGCGCGAGGCGATGGGCGAGCAGTGACGACGGTGGCGGATATCGCTTCCGCCGCACACGTTCGCCCGGAACCGGCCGCTTTTTGGCGGTTCCGTCACACCTCTCGGATATGGTGGACTGGACGATTGCGGCCGTGATGGCGATTCACGTACTGATGGCGGTGCTCTGGACCGGCGGCTACCTCGTGACCGGAATGCTGGTCCTGCCCGCGGCGCGGCGCAACGACGCGCCGGAGTTCGCCCTCGACGTGCTGGACTCGCTGAAGTGGTTCGCG
>SDGW01000824.1_pt1 | contig 12882 bp, 13 predicted proteins | sample 2873831 | NCBI WGS metagenome assembly SDGW01 (sample SAMN08132700, study PRJNA421101) | hypersaline lake metagenome | isolation source: celular fraction 0.22 microns magnesium sulfate-rich crust from ephemeral... | place: Spain: Penahueca Lagoon, Toledo | collected 2011-07
TGGGGAAGAGTTTTATCAAGCGGTAGCTGAAATTTTAGCCTACGTCTACCGCATTCAGAAAAAAGCGTAGGAAAGTAGGGAGCGTATACCATGGCAGCTAGAGATCTATCGGTATTGGTGGGCGTCATATTAATTATTGTGATGCTTGTAATCCCAATGCCACCCGTCCTATTAAGTTTATTCATATTAGTTAATATATCATTGGCATTAATGGTCACGTTAGTCGCCATGAATACAACGGAAGCTTTAGAGTTTTCCATATTCCCTTCACTCTTACTTTTGTTGACGTTGTTTCGTTTAGGACTGAATGTTTCAACAACTCGTTCCATCTTGTCAGAAGCAGAAGCTGGTGGAGTTGTCTCGACATTTGGAACGTTTGTAACAGGAAACAGCCCTCTTGTAGGTTTTGTTATTTTTGCTATTTTAGTTATCATTCAATTTTTAGTTATTACCAAAGGTGCTGAGCGTGTTTCCGAAGTTGCTGCACGATTTACTTTAGATGCTATGCCAGGTAAGCAAATGAGTATTGATGCGGACCTAAACGCAGGGCTTATCTCTGAAGTACAAGCAAAAGAACGCAGAGAAAAAATTGAAAACGAAGCGGATTTTCACGGTGCTATGGATGGTGCTAGTAAATTCGTAAAAGGTGATGCTATAGCTGGTATTATCATTGTGCTGATTAATATTATTTTTGGTTTAATTATTGGTATGACCCAAAAAGGGATGGGGTTCGGGGAAGCCATTAATACATACACCACATTAACAGTAGGAGATGGCCTTACAAGTCAAATTCCCGCACTATTAATCTCGACGGCTACGGGTATTGTCGTTACTAGAGTAAATTCTGAAGGAAATCTAGGATCTGATGTTACGAAGCAATTATTCCGTTATCCTAAACTTTTATATATTGCAGGAGCTACTATGCTTCTCTTGGGGTTAACTCCAATACCAATTTTCATAACCACGTTTATTGGGTTAGCGATGATTGGTGCTGGTTACGCGATGTCGCGTTCAGAAGAGACTATTGAAGAAACGGTTGCAGATGAAGAGGAAGAAATGGAAAGCTCAGATATGCAATCCCCTGAAAATGTAGTCAATTTGATTAGTACAGACCCGATTGAATTTGAATTTGGATACGCACTAATTCCATTAGCCGATGCCAATCAAGGGGGGGACTTGCTAGATCGAATTGTTATGATTCGGAGACAACTAGCCATTGAGCTTGGCCTTGTCATCCCAGTCGTACGCATTCGGGACAATATTCAATTAAACCCTAATGAGTATCGTTTAAAAGTAAAGGGGAATCAAGTAGCTTCTGGCGAGTTACTCCTTGATCATTATTTAGCAATGAGTCCTGGTGGTGAAGAAGATGCCATTGAAGGTATTGATACACAAGAGCCAGCCTTTGGATTACCTGCTAAATGGATCACAGAGGAAACAAAAGAAGATGCTGAAATGTTTGGATACACAGTGGTTGATCCTCCATCTGTTGTTTCCACTCATATTACAGAAATCATTAAACAACATGCACACATGTTATTAGGCCGTCAAGAAACGAAACAGTTAATTGATCATTTGAAAGAATCCTATCCGATTTTAGTAGAAGAAGTTACACCTGATCCTTTAAATACTGGGGAGATTCAGAAAGTATTAGCCAAGCTTTTACGCGAAAATGTTTCCATTAAAAATTTACCTGTAATTTTTGAAACATTAGCAGACTTTGGCAAAATGACAAACGATACAGAATTATTAGCGGAATATGTAAGGCAATCCCTATCCACTCAAATTACAAACCAGTTTGTTCAAGATCGTGACTCTCTTAAGGTATTAACGGTATCAGGTAAAGTTGAAAAAACAGTAGCTGAACATATTCAACAAACGGAACACGGTAGCTATTTAGCACTCGATCCAGATTCACAGCAAGCTATCGTTCAATCCGTAGCTCAGCAAGTAGAGCAATTGTCCCTTCAAGAGGACACGCCAATTGTATTATGTTCACCAGCTGTTCGAATGTATATTAAACAACTATTAGAGCGATTCCTTCCACAAGTGGCTGTGCTCTCTTATAACGAGTTAGAGCCAAGTGTTGAAGTACAAAGTGTTGGGGTGGTGAATATCTAATGAAAGTAAAAAAATACGTAGCACCAACCATGCCAGAGGCTATGAATAAGATACGGAAAGAACTTGGTCATGATGCTGTAATTCTTAATTCAAAAGAAATTAACCAGGGTGGATTTTTAGGATTTTTTCGTAAAAAAAATATTGAAGTCATTGCCGCGATTGATCCTCAACCAAAAGTTGAACAAAAAGAATCGCCTAAAAAACCAGACAGACAGGAAAAACCAATACAACCTAGTGTACCTAAAGCGCCACCTATCTCTTATAGCCCACAAGATGAACCAAACCCAAAGCAAGATGAGAATGTTTTAAAAGAGATAAAAGAATTAAAAGAGCTTATGCAGCACCAGCCAATGTCCTCAACAGTGGCATATCCCGATGTTTTACAAGCGGTTTATCAAAACTTGATTAATCAAGAAGTTTCAGAGGAAATTAGTAATCAGTTGATGCAACCGCTTATTGAAAAATTTTATACAACAAAGAGTAACGTAGATGAAGCGATGGTTAAGGAATGGCTTAAGGATGAAATTCGACACCAGGTACAGGACGTCCCATTTGGAGGTTTATCGTTTGAGAAGCAATTTATTCACCTTGTCGGACCTACAGGTGTAGGGAAGACTACAACGATTGCAAAATTAGCCGCGGAAAGTGTTATTAAACATAAAAAGAAAGTAGCTTTTATTACAACAGATACGTTTCGGATTGCTGCGATCGATCAATTAAAGACATATGCTAAAATTTTAGATCTACCTATTGAAATAGCATATAACTTAGAGGATTATAAACAAGCCAAAGAAAAATTCAGTGATTATGACCATGTTTTAGTGGATACAGCAGGGCGAAACTTCAGAGATGAACAGTATGTTGAGGAACTAAAAAAGATTATTGATTTTGAAGCTGAACTAGAGACGTACCTCGCTTTATCTTTAACGAGTAAATATTCCGATATGGATGCCATTTACCAACAGTTTTCAAACGTACCTATTCAAAAACTTATTTTTACTAAGGTTGATGAGACATCGCACAGTGGTGCAATGCTCAACATGGTTTTACAACATAAAATAGGTGTAGCTTACTTGACGGATGGTCAAAATGTACCAGATGATATTAGTGAAGCTACAGTTGAGAAAATGATAAGAAGGATAGTTGGTGAAATAGGTGAAACATGATCAGGCACAGAAGCTCCGTGAAAAATTAAATCAGCTACGAAATACATCTGAAGCAAAAACGATTGCCGTGATTAGTGGGAAAGGCGGAGTGGGGAAATCAAATTTCGCCTTGAACTTCGCCCTATCTTTAGCAAAAAACAATAAGAAAGTTTTATTATTTGATCTAGATATCGGAATGGGGAATATTGATATTTTACTCGGGCTTACCCCTGAAAAGTCCATAGTAGATATGTTTGAACAAGGCATTCCAATTGATGATATTATTGAACAAGGGCCACAATCATTATCGTATATAGCAGCGGGGTCTGGATTATCAGATATATTTCATTTTAGTGAAGAGAAGCTAGATTATTTCTATCAACAGTTGCAAAATCTAGTGCAATCCTATGACTATATTTTATTTGATATGGGGGCTGGGGCAACAAATGACAGCCTGCATTTCATCTTAGCAGCAAATGAATGTTTTGTTGTTACAACACCAGAACCGACTGCTTTGACCGATGGATATGCCATGATTAAGCATATTACACAAAAGCAATTTGATTTACCACTATATCTTGTTGTGAATAAGGCCTTTTCACAGCGAGCAGGCGAGAAAACGATGAAACGAATGCAAGATGTGGTGTCGCAATTTTTAAATAAATCTATAGATCCTCTCGGGATTTTGCCTGATGATCGAGTGGTTACGAAAGCTGTAACAAGGCAAGTACCTTTTTTAGCATACGATGAAAAAGCTAAGATAAGTCAAGCTCTTATCCATATGACAAACCAGTACTTAGAACAAAACATTGATATTCACAAAAAGGTGCCATTCCGATTTGTGTCTAGACTTAAACAATTCATGCTAGAAAGGTAGGTCGATTATGAAAGGGATACGCGTATTAGTGATCGACGACTCTGCCTTTATGAGAAAGATGATTACAGACATCTTAGATCAAGATTCCAGGTTAACTGTTATTGGGACAGCCCGAAATGGTGAAGATGGTTTACGTAAAATTCGTGAACTTTCTCCAGATGTCGTGACCCTTGATATTGAAATGCCGATTATGGATGGTCTCGATTGTTTACAACAAATCATGAAAGACTTTCCTCTACCAGTCGTCATGTTATCGAGTTTAACTGCACAGGGTGCAGAGAGCACAATGAAAGCAATGGAGTATGGAGCCATTGATTTTATCCAGAAACCTTCTGGTGCCATTTCTTTAGATATTAAAACGATCCAAGAGGAGATTACGAAGAAAGTATTTGAAGCAGCAAATGTAAATGTTGAACGGTTGGTAACCGTGCCTCAGGAAAAGACATCAACGATTCCTTTTACACCCAAGAAGTCAAAACTTTTTCAACAAAAATCATTGAAAAAACTGATTGCGATAGGAGCATCGACAGGTGGACCTAGAGCGTTACAAAAGGTTTTAATGCAGCTACCGGAAGACCTGCCAGCTCCTGTTCTTATTGTGCAACATATGCCTCAAGGTTTCACGAAATCACTGGCAAACCGTTTAGATTCACTGTGTCAAGTACACGTGAAAGAAGCGGAAAATGGTGAAGTTCTTCAAAAAGGTACGGTTTATATTGCACCAGGTGATTTTCACATGACTGTTAGAAAAGTAGGAATGTCACTTGCAATTGAGTTATCTCAAACTCCTCAGAGATTGGGACACCGTCCTTCTGTAGATGTCATGTTTGAGTCGCTATTAGGCTTAAACAACTATGAAACCTATGCCATTGTGTTAACCGGAATGGGGTCTGACGGAGCGAGAGGTTTGGAGATGCTAAAGAAGGAATCTGAACATGTTGTAGCTTTAGCAGAGTCCAGTGAGTCATCAGTTGTGTATGGAATGCCAAAAGCAGCTTTCCAAACGAATCAAGTAGATCATGTGGTTCATTTAAACGATGTAACGAACAAAGTAATGAAATTATTAGGGGAATAAGAGAGGTGAAGGGAAATGGAAGTTAATCAGTATTTAGAAGTGTTTATTGAAGAGAGTAAAGAAAATTTACAGACAGTAAATGATTCCTTATTACAACTAGAAAAAGATCCCTCAAACTTGGATCTTGTGAGTGAGATCTTTCGTGCTGCCCATACACTAAAAGGAATGTCAGCAACAATGGGCTATCAGGATTTGGCGAATTTAACACACAAAATTGAAAATGTGTTAGACGCTGTTCGTAACCAACAAGTCGAAGTTGATACAGATCTCTTAGATATTGTATTTGATTCATTAGAAGATCTAGAAGCAATGGTGACAGATATTGCTTCAGGTGGAGATGGTCAGCGCGATGTTGAAGTTATTGTTGAGAAGTTAAACCGAATTGCGCAAGGAGAAAAGCCTGCAGATGTTCAGCAAATAAACGATACGGTAAAAGAGACAGCTGCTTCTACAGTTCCTGCAGAAACAGAAGCTGAAGGTATTCAAGGGTTAGATGAATTCGAATTGACAGTACTACAAGAGTCCAATGAAAGAGGCTATCAAAATGTACAGCTTTCTGTCTATCTACGTGAGGATTGCCTCCTTAAAGCTGCAAGAGTCTATATGGTATTTGAAGTACTTGAACAAATCGGTGAAGTAATTAAATCTACTCCTTCTGTTGATCAACTTGAAGAAGAAGATTTTGATAATCAATTCCATGTCCTCCTTGTAACTCAAGAAGACCTCTCAGAGATTGAAAGTCGCGTGATGAAGGTTTCTGAATTAGATAAGGTTGTTGTCGAAACATTTTCTATCGATGAATATAAAACAAATCAACAAGAGAAGTTGCAAGAGCAACAGCAAGAACAAGTCCAACAAGAAGAGGAACCTCAAACAGACGTTGAACAAACAGAAACGAAACAAGCGAATACTCCTGCTCCTACACAACAGAATGAAAGTTCTCAAGAACCTAAACAGCAGCAAGCTCAAAATAAGACCATTCGGGTTAATATTGAACGCCTAGATGTCTTAATGAATTTGTTTGAAGAGCTAGTTATTGACCGTGGTCGTTTAGAGCAGATCTCAAGTGACTTAAATCATAATGAATTGAATGAAACTGTAGAACGAATGTCACGTATTTCAGGTGACTTACAAAACATCATTTTAAATATGAGAATGGTTCAAGTAGAACAGGTTTTCAATCGATTCCCGCGTATGGTGCGTCAGCTTGCTAGAGACTTACATAAGAAGATCAACCTAGAAATCTCTGGTGCTGATACAGAACTTGATCGAACAGTTATTGATGAAATCGGGGATCCACTGGTTCACTTGATTCGAAACGCATTAGACCATGGTATCGAAACCCCTGAAGAACGTGTAGCACAAGGGAAACCTGAAGAAGGAACGTTGCACCTTAAAGCTTATCAATCTGGAAATCATGTATTTATTGAAATCTCGGATGATGGCGGTGGAATTAACAGGGATAAAGTACTACAAAAAGCCATTGATAATAGTGTTATCACACCTGAACAAGGAGCTTCTCTTAATGACCAACAAATCTATGAATTAATTATGGAAAGTGGTTTCTCTACAGCAGATAAAATATCAGATGTTTCTGGCCGTGGTGTTGGGCTAGATGTAGTGAAAAACACAATTGAGTCATTGGGTGGATCGATCACCATTGATTCAAAACTTTATGAAGGTTCGGTTTTTTCGATCCAACTTCCATTAACCTTATCCATCATTTCGGTTATGTTAGTTGAAGTAGAAGATGAAAAGTATGCAATCCCACTTTCATCAATTATTGAAACAGCTATCATTAAAAAAGAAGATATTATGAAAGCACATAATAAGAAGGTCATTGATTTTAGAGGCAAAATCGTTCCTTTAGTCTCCTTAAAGGATGTATTTGAAGTTCCAGGCGAACAAGAAGAAGAAACTCATTATTCTGTCGTTATTGTTCGTAAGGGAGATAAAATGGCAGGTTTAATTGTTGATTCATTTATTGGACAGCAAGAAGTAGTGCTTAAGGCGCTTGGAAACTATTTATCTAATGTTTTCGCTGTTTCTGGTGCCACAATTTTAGGAGATGGCCAAGTCGCTCTTATTGTAGATAGTAATGCATTAATTAAATAAGTGGGAGGAGATTGCATGTCTGAATTAAATGGACAAGATGAAAAGATTATTGTGTTTCAATTAAAAGATGAAGAGTTTGGTGTACCTGTTCAACAAGTTGGTTCAATTGAGAGAATGCAACATATTACACGAGTGCCAAGCACGCCTGATTTCGTTAAGGGTGTTATAAATCTAAGAGGTGTTGTCACACCAATTATTGATCTACGCACTCGATTTGCTTTGGACTCAAAGGAACATGATGAAAGTACAAGGATTATTATCGTACATTATAATGAAATGGAAGTTGGCTTAATTGTAGATTCAGCTAATGATGTTATTGATATCCCGAAAGAAGCTATTGAGCCACCTCCAGAAGTCGTTGGTACTGTTGAAGCGGAATACATTCAAGGTGTGGCAAAGTTAGAACGACGTCTATTAATTCTATTAGATTTGCAAAAAGTATTTTCGTCAGAAGAAGTAAGAGAACTTAAAACGATAGAAGGTTAAGCTTATGCCCTTTATGAATCAATTTTCACAAGATCATTTGGATGTTTTAAAAGAGGTTGGAAATATTGGGGCAGGTCATGCTGCAACGTCTTTATCTAAACTTTTAGACCGAAAGATTGATATGAACATCCCTGATGTAAGACTTGTGAGCTTTAATGAAATGATGGATATAGCAGGTGGGGCTGAACAAGTACTCGTCTCAGTCTTCTTACGGCTTGAGGGTGATGTTTCCGGAAGCATGTTTTTTGTGCTCCCACCGGAACAAGCAAATCGTATGGTATTCCAAATGACTGGAGATGAGAACATTAATTTTGTCTCACCTCCTTATTCGGAAATGGGCGTTTCTGCAATTAATGAATTAGGTAATATTTTATCCGGCTCCTACCTATCAGCTCTTTCAGATTTTACGAACTTATCTATTCAACCATCTGTACCGTCTGTCTCTATTGATATGATAGGAGCAGTTCTAAGCTTTGGTTTACTTGAATTATCGCAAGTGAGTGACCATGCGATTGTGATTGATACTTGTATTCAAGATAATAGTCAGAATACTGGAGAGGTTCGAGGTCACTTTTTCCTGCTACCAGACCCTGATTCTTTTCCAATTGTTTTTAAGGCTCTTGGGGTACAAGATCATGAGTAGTGTCGTATCTGTTGTTAAGGTAGGAATTGCTGATATAAATTATGCAACTGCTCCTCGTACAATCCGAACTTCAGGATTAGGCTCATGTGTTGGAGTAGTTGTTTACGATCTAAAAACACAAATTGCAGGAATGGCACATGTCATGCTACCAGATTCGAGTATGTCCAAAGAAACACCTAAGAATATTGCAAAGTATGCAGACACAGCTATTCCACAATTATATAAAACGTTAAAATATAAAGGTGTACAATCGTACGCTCTAAAAGCAAAAATTGCGGGTGGGGCACAAATGTTCCCCTTCTCCACATCCAATGAAATGATGCGTATTGGACCTCGAAATGTAGAAGCAGTAAAAGAATCTCTTCAACAGTTGAGAATCCCAATCGTTTCTGAAGATTGTGGTGGAAACAGTGGTAGAACGATTGAGTTTCATCCAGATACGGGTCTTTTACAAGTAAGAACGGTTAATAAAGGGGTATCAGACATTTGATGGTAGGGAAATTATGGTGGAATTTAGTGTTTGCTTTAATGGGAGCATTAATGGTCTACATTTTTTCCATTGGAGAGAACACTTTACCAACCACTGCAATAAGATCTTCAGGCACTTTTATACTATTTTTTTTATTGCTTTTCTTGTTTCGCTGGGCTATAGGCTACGCTTCAGAGAATCGTTATGAAGTTGTTCAACGTTCTGGAAGGGAAGAACATGTATCTGAAAATGAGATCAATCTAGAAACATCTGATACAGTTACCCATACATTTACTTCAGATGAACAAATGTTAAATAATCAATCGGATGGGGAAACAGAATCACAAAACGAGTTATCAGAGGAAGAAGCGAAGAAAACCTCAGAGATGATTCGTTCTTTATTAGATGATGATGAATAAAGCATAGAAAACAACAGGACAATCAACGAGGAGGATCCATATGACCAATCATTCAGCTCCTCAGGAACAACAGCTATGGGAAAAATGGGAACAAGAGCGTGATAGTGAAACGGCGAATGAACTAGTACGCAATTACATGCATCTTGTTCACTATCACGTGCACCGGATTTCTGCCCATTTACCTCAAAATGTAAATAAGGAAGATATCAAAAGCTTAGGTTTAATTGGACTTTATGATGCAATCGAAAAATTTGATTTGTCTCGTGATTTGAAGTTTGATACCTACGCCTCATTTAGAATTCGGGGTGCAATTATTGATGGATTAAGGAAAGAAGATTGGTTGCCTAGGTCTGTAAGAGATAAATCTAAAAAAATTGAAACCACAGCTGAGATGCTAGAGCAACGCCTTCAGCGCGCACCGACTTCTGAAGAGATCGCTAATGAAATGGATACTACAGAACAAGAAGTTGAGCAGGTGATGAAAGACACCCTTTTTGCCAATGTGCTCTCTATGGAGGAAAAGCCTAAAGACACGAAGAGTGAACATAAAGAAGGGATTGGATATTCCATTCCTGATAACTCTTCTAAAAACCCTGATTTTCAAATGGTAAAAGGTGAGGACTACAAGGAGTTAGCCGAAGGGATCAAACAGTTAAATGAAAAAGAGCAGTTGGTTATTAGTTTATTCTATAATGAAGAACTCACTTTAACTGAGATAGGACAAGTACTGGAGCTAACCACTTCAAGGATTTCCCAAATACATGCTCGAGCCTTATTTAAATTGCGTAAAATACTAGAGAATCTTGCTACAGTAGAGTAACAAGTTAAGGGGGATAAAGTGTATGGGGAGGATTGATGGGTTTTCTAATTTCTTTGATGTAGATCTATCTAAAGATAAAATGACAGCTTCTCTCCATTTGAAGCATGAGTACCATTTAGAGCTTTCATTTGATGTTCAAGACTTAAAAGATGAATTACATCACTACCAGATTCAAAGTGGATGGGATGAGGGCTCTCTGGCACTCATTGCCTCAGGCTTACCAGAGGAAGGGTTCCCTGTTGTTGTGGCAAGAGGTGAACTTCCCCAAAAAGGGAAAGATGGAGAAGTCCATTATGTTAAAGAATTAAGCACTTCATTAAAACGAGATGATCAAGAACAAATCAACTTTAGGGATGTTATGCGTATTCCTACCGTACATGAAGGTGATAAACTTCTTGAAATCCAAAAGCCTCAACAAGGTACACCTGGTTTAAACGTATGTGGGGAAGTTGTTCAACCTTCACCGGGGAAGTCAGTTAAACTACGTGCTGGAACAAATGTAAAGTGGAGTGCTGAAGATCAATCCATGTATGCAGACATTAATGGTCAAATTTCTTTAGGTGAACAAGTGATCCATATCTATCCGGAATACGAAGTTAATGGGGACATTGATATGAGCGTTGGTAACCTTGACTTTGTGGGAACAATTGTTATTAGAGGAAATGTCCCTTCTGGATATACGATCCAAGCTAAAGGTGACGTTAAAGTCTATGGCTTAGTTGAAGGGGCTTCTATCATAGCCGATGGGTCTGTACATATTTCAGAAGGGGTAGCTGCCACACATAAAGGTGTTATTTATGCTGGCTTAGATGTTCGAGCGGGGTATTTAAACCAAGCGAACGTTGAAGCGGGTCGAGATATTCTCATTGAGAATTCCATCGTCCATAGCCAATGTATCGCAAGAGAACATATTTATTGTCAAGATGGTAACGTTATTGGAGGGGCTTTGTCAGCTGGGCTTACCATTGAGGCAAAAGATATTGGAAACCGGATGAATACTCCCACGGAATTATATTTTGGTGTAAATAAAAAAGTTTACGAAAAAGAAAAAGCGCTTGAAGCTAGAAAAGAAGGCCTAACGGATTCTCTTCAAAAGCTTGAACTTATTGGGAAAAAGTTACGTCAAAAACAACAGTCTGGGACTCTTTCAGGGCAAGAACGTGTTACCTTGCTAAGACAACGTAATTCTTACCAACAGAGTGACCAGGAATTAAAAGAAATAGAATCTACTTTGACTGATTTAAAGCAGGCATATACAGAATTAAACGAGACGTATCTTTCTGTAAATGGTACACTTTACACGAACACGGATGTAACCTTTGGGAAGTACAAGCGAAAGATGAATCAAACGCATAAAAATGTGAAGGTATATTATGAAGATGGTGAAATTACGGTTGTTTCACAGTCCTAACTTTTAAGTATTTGTATCTTTTATTGAAGGGGGAAGTCTTCATGAGTTGGAGCGCAATTGAAATGCAAATTGCCCTGCCAAGATCCCAAGATGCTGGAAAACTTCAAGAACAAATGCAACAGCGCGGGCCTCAAGTACAGCAAACCTTATCAGAAGAAACGAAATTACAGGATAAATTGAAGCGGTCTCAGGTAAACCATATGGAGTCTAAAAATAATGTGGGTGTGAAGAGAGGTGAAGGTGATGATTCCCTTCCTCTTTCTTCAAAGAGTCTAAACAATCATTTAAAAGAACAAGACATCGTTCACCCTTATTTAGGAAACGAAATTGATTATAGCGGCTAAGAAGGGATTACATGATCACGTTTTTGTTAATTATTAGCTTTTTGCTTCATTTTATCACGCTTATTGCAGTGGTTATTCTATCTATTCGTGTTTCAAAGACGAAAGAGCTAGAATTAAAGCAAGAAAAAGTTGCACGTCAGGTAGAGGAGACGTTTACAGCTTATTTGCTAGAAATTAAAGAGGAAAATGAGCGGTTAATGAATATCTTGGAGCAAAATGGTCAGACTGATGTAGCAGAAAAGAATAGCTCAGGGAGTGATTTTACATCCTCTGAGCCACAAAGGAAATCTCAGGAACAAGGATCTCCCGGTCCTATCGTAAAGAAGGAAGTTATTGAAACTCCAAATCAAACTTCGAATCAAAATAAAGAATTACAGTCTTCCTATGATATTCCTTCCGAATATGACAAGGAAGAATCCTATCAACCATCTGTTCAATCAAGTGTGTTTCAACTGTATGATCAAGGGTACAATACAGAGCAAATTGCCAAACGTTTAGATTGTGGAAAGACTGAAGTAGAATTAATGCTCAAAATTCATCCGAAAATGAAACAATAAATACTTGATTGCTATATATTCCTGTGATATAGTTACTTTTGGTGTTAATACACACGATTGTCGATTTAACGGAGTTGGTGCTCATTTATGATGAGTTCTGCGTTAAAGATGAGATGATCGGAGGCAAAAAACCATTAGGAGGAATTAACATGTCAGTAATCTCAATGAAACAGCTTCTAGAAGCTGGTGTTCATTTCGGACACCAAACTCGCCGTTGGAACCCGAAAATGAAAAAGTACATTTTCACGGAGCGTAACGGTATTTACATCATCGACCTACAAAAAACAGTTAAAAAGGTAGATGAAGCATTTAACTACGTGAAGAACGTTGCTGCTGAAGGCGGAAACGTACTTTTCGTTGGTACAAAGAAACAAGCACAAGAGTCTGTTAAAGAAGAAGC
>SDGW01000825.1_pt1 | contig 12880 bp, 13 predicted proteins | sample 2873831 | NCBI WGS metagenome assembly SDGW01 (sample SAMN08132700, study PRJNA421101) | hypersaline lake metagenome | isolation source: celular fraction 0.22 microns magnesium sulfate-rich crust from ephemeral... | place: Spain: Penahueca Lagoon, Toledo | collected 2011-07
GCCCAGTCTGGTCGGGCACCTCTCTGCTACAGAGGCATCCTCACACGAGGATTCCCCGGTTCGAATCCGGGCCGTGGCGTGTGGTGAGACATGCAGACAGGCGACTGCGCTCGACTTGAAATCGAGAGCCAACTGGCTTCGGAGTTCGACTCTCCGTCTCACCGTCGCGGCGGGATTGCCCTAGTTTGGTCAAGGGGCCACGTTGGAAACGTGGTGCCCGTGAGGGCACGAGTGTTCAAATCACCCTCCCGCCGTCCTACTGAACTGACTGAGCCAATCTACGAGAACATACTTCTCGTTGTTTAGCACTGTGGTCGACTGGTTGGGCTTAGGAGCAATCTAGATCTAGCCGTCTCACGTGAGTTGTGTAGTTTAGGAAATCACGCGGCTTCTGGCCGAGATGAGTGTTCGAATCACTCCTCACGCATTCGAGCGCAGTTCGTGGTATGACTCCCACGAGCCGCTCACAATGGAGGTGAACCAATGGAAATTACTTGCACTGACAAGGACCGAGTATCAACCACAACTGTCGACATCACGATTCGGATACCTGAGTCGGCAATCGGAAACCTCGTCACCGAAGCCGAGAGACGGCTCGGCAGTGTCGATGGTATTCACGCAGTGAGTGATACTGATGTTCGCGGGATCAACCCACGGATGTCAGCGACGCTCGTGATGATGGTCGCTACTATTGAGTACACTATCACTACCGACAAACTGCGCAACCGAATCGTAGACACAGCCTGTATCGATGTCCTCGGCCAGTTAGCAGAGTCTCACTCATGATTCAGCCACGAGCCGACTGCACCGTTCCTATACAACGACAGAAATCACGACAATTCCCATACACGATGACGATTGAAATACCAGGCAAATACACCACTGCACAAATTTTGGTCGACGACGAGAGTCTCGTCGAGGCCAACTGTATCGAACAGATTCAACAACTGGTCGACCATCCTGCGTTTACCGAACCCATCCGAGTTATGCCCGACACACATGTCGGTTCGGGTGCGCCGATCGGGTTCACAATGCCATTACCAGACCGCGTCGTCCCGAATATCGTTGGCGTCGACGTCGGCTGTGGGATGGCAGCGACCAACCTTGGATCGGAGCTCCCACTTGACGGTACCGAACGTGAACAGCGGGTTCGGCGAGCAGTACCGATGGGCCACGAAGTCCACGATTACGACGATGCTCCACACCTCGTCGATGAATTCCCCTTTGGACAAGCCAATCGCGTGTTCAAGCAGTTCGAGCAGGCCTACGAGAAACAGTTCGGACACGGCATCGATCCCATCGAATTCGAGTTCGACGGCTACGATGGCGAGTACTTCAAATCGCTGTGTCGACGGGTCCTCTCACAGCAGCGTCAATCGATGGGCCACGTGATCAAGAGCGCGGGGACACTTGGTGGAGGTAACCACTTTATCGAGTTCGCCCAGAGCCGCGACTTGGAGGACTACTGGTTGGTGATTCACAGTGGCTCGCGCTATCTTGGGAAATCCGTTGCCGAATACTGGCAACATCGAGCCACGCAGTATCAGCAGGCCGATGCAATTCGCGATGCACTTCCAGAAGAGTACCACGAGTATCTCAAATTCGATCCAGAGACGGTCAGCGATGACGACTTACACAAGTGGGTCACTGGTGGAATGGGTGAATCACACCTCCGAAAGGACAAAATTAGAGAGGATTTCCCAAATGAGGAGGTGGCCGAAGTGTTCGATACCCTTGGTCGTCCGCATGAGGTCGTCGACGACCGAGCGGATGGCCTCGACTGGCTGGATGGTCGTGAGGCTCACGGCTACTATGTCGATATGCTGTTCGCCCAGCAGTACGCTCGCTGGAATCGAGAACTGATGAGCGACGCCATCTGTGAAGCACTCGAAATCGATCCACAGAGTCGGTTCCAGTCGATTCACAACTACATCGACTTTCGCGATTTCACGATTCGGAAAGGAGCAACCCCAGCTCGTAACGGTCAAGAGTTGGTCATCCCGTTCAACATGTCTGAAGGATCGATCCTCGCGCGGGGCAAAGGCACCAAAGAGTTCCACCAGACAGCTCCACACGGTGCCGGACGAGTGATGAGTCGAAGCCAAGCCCACGAAGAAGGATCGATCGAGGAGTTTGAAGAGGCGATGGACGGCGTCTACTCTGAGTCTGTTGTGGAATCAGTCCTGGACGAGGCTCCGATGGCCTACAAGTCTGCCGAGGCAATTGTCGACGCCATCGAGCCAACGGCCGAGATTGTCGACTGGCTCGATGTTGTTCACAATCTGAAAGCGAAATAGCGAGGGATTTTCACCGCATCAAGAAAGGTGCTCCCAGACAGCCGTCGGATCAGTTTCGTTCAATTCGGCATTTGTCTGCATCTTTCGAAGTTCGGTGATACATCGCTTGGCAACGAGTGGATACACGTCAGCAGGAGTGAACGGGATATCAAGCCTCATTAGTTCCGGCCAATTCTCAGCCCACAGATCTTCGATAACGCGAGGATACAGATCCTCATTTAGATGGAGGCCGAACTCACGACCGTCTTCGAGAATCATTGTTCGGATTTGTTTGCGGATCCGTGCTGGTGTGCAGTAACAGGCAACGACGTATTCGGCACCTGATTCGGTATCTTCCGGCCGTCGACCAAACTGCTCACGATTGAGTTCCTTGAACTCCTCACGGACGAGCTTAATTCGACGAGCATGCATGTCACTTCTTGCAACGATGCCCTCAACCGTAACCCCAGATGCCAGCGACGACGAGGGGAAGTCGTATGATTCTGGATCGAAACCACCGGCGGGAGAGTCGAGAATCCGTGCGGGAACGAACGAGACAGTGGTCGAAGCCCCTCCAATACAGATTTGGTCAAAGAGCTCCCATGCTTCTTCCGTCGAGAGAAACCCCTCAAACGTCTCTTCGTATGGATTTCCGGGCGGCGTCATTGTCTCTATTTCGGCATACGGAAGCACATCGAATCCTATGAGTGCGGGAAGATCACGGTCAGTGTAGCCGTAATCCAGCGTCGAGTAGACGAGGTTTTCGGCATACACAATCAGTGGCGAATCGTATTCGTCGTGGAACCTGCGAAGGACCGTCGTGTCGACTCCGTTTCGAAGACAACGAACTGCCCGATGGAGTGCCCCATCGATGTCATCGAGATCATCGTGGTGACAGCCTCGAATAGATTTCCGGGTTCCAAACACTACACTACCATCGCCGTCGGCTGCGGATTCGACTTGGTCCGGGTATAGCTCCGCATATCGGTCGTCGTAGAGGGTAAATCGGAAGCTACTCCCGTCGAACTTCTCAAGCAGTGTGAGATCGTCAGCCTCGTAAAATGCGTCTGAGACGACCGGATGATCGTAGCGTGGTACCTTCGGATAAACTTTCATGTTCGTCATTTTTAATCCAGACGTATGTCTGTATCCTCATACAATGAGCAACGAGGAGACACTCACAACCTCCCAGCATGATACGGTACTCAGGAGTTTTACAGAGTTCTTAGTATCGAATCATCACGGAAACCAGTTTGAAGCGTGTGGCAGAAACGCTCGTCCGGGAGTGCCCGAAGGTACGGGAGTGGGGGTTCACGAATCACACTGAGAGTTTCAGATTGAGTGAGTCACTGTCTCGTTCAAGGATTTGCTTGTCGATAAGACGATTAATGGCCTCAGAGACTGCTTCCTCATCATCGTGTGAAAGCGACCGCACGTTCGACAGAACATACTCCCGAATCGCTCCGTCACCGTGCAGACCGTCATCTATTGCTCCCAGAACCAAGTACTCAACCTCGAATTCGGTTGCGAACGCAGAGATGCGATTCGAGAACGACGAAGGTAGCCCAGAGAGCGAATGCACTGCAGTCTCAATAGCGAACAGCGGGTGAGACCGATCGCGGATGTGTCGTGCTTCAGTTGAACCCGTGTTGAATGGGCGTTGTTCCTCTATCTCTTCTAAGATGGCCTCATACGTTAGTCCGCGTTGCGCGTACACTCGCATGTCTTCGATATCTCGTCGTCTTCCGCTTCCCAAGTCTCCACCCGAGACAGCTTTCAGCAAGAACATGTCCTCGTCAGAGAGTACGTATGCAGTCACGTGTTCGCCAGTCCAGAACTCGTCTGCTCGGTCATGCATCCGAGTCGTGATCCACACCTTCCCAACGATTTGCCGTTCAAACAGATCGATTCGGAACCCTCGGTCAGGCTGGCGCAGTTCGACTGTTTTCCCGACACCATCGAATGACTCAGTGGGTTCGCCTGTCACCTCGAACCCCTTCTGTTGAAGCGCTTGGTAGACGTGCTCGAATTCGGTGGTCACGGCGAGGGCTAAATCGATGTCTTCAGTCTGGTCTTTGAGTCCTTGAACCGTCATTGCTGACCCGCCTAACAAGAACACGTCAACCGATTCTGAAAGCCATCCGTCAAACTCAGCGAGGAATCCCCTGATGGCCTCTCCGCCACTGAATACAGTCATTTAGGCGACTCCGTACTGTTCTTTCAACGCCGCGTACTCCCGGGCACTTGGCAGACTGATTCCCGCGTCATCGGTGGTATCGGAATCCTCCTCGATGAGACGGTACAGGCGAGCAATCATTGGTTCTATCCCATACCACACCGCAGTCTCGATTAACTCGTCTTCGTTGATCTGCTCTTGTTCAATGAGAAGCATCGCGTAACTCACGTTCCGTGAGTCCGCTTCAAGTACAAGTGTGTGGCAGACGATGTCCGCCGGTGTGAGTGGGTCATCTGGCGCGTACCAGAACGCTGGTTCGCCTGCGAGGAAGAATCGCAGGCCATACGCTTGGAACTTCGCCAACCCGGTCACGTCCCAGTCGGGAGCGTGTTGGAGTGCATCCGTGTCTCCGGGTTCTTGCACGTGGACAAGGGCGCGTTTCGGGTCGCACCACTCTATGGTCGCACTTGGAGCAATGTTTCGAACCCGTGTTCGGTGTTCCTGCGTGACGATTTTTTGAACGAAGGCGAGTAGCGGCTGTAGATCGTCGGCAAGTGCGTAGTCTGGACCAGACGGGGCTAACATCGCCCGGTTCTTTAGTGGTGACAAGGCTTTGTGAGCGGCCTGTCGCGTGATGCCTAACCGGTCAGCGATCGTCGTGATGCGGCGGGGTTCATCGAGATACCAGCAGACGCGAATCGTTGCGGGTGAGAGGAGTTCTGGCCAGTCCACGTGGCCGATTTTCGATATAAGATAACGGTACGCTTCGACCACCGGATCATCAGTTGCACGCACGACGCGTTGGTTATGATGACGCCGGGACTCGTCTATCAAACCTGCTTCAAGTAAATGGTCAACGACGCGGTAGACTTGCTTCCGACTGTGCCCGGTTTCTACTGCAAGCTCCTGCGCGGTCGCTTTACGCCCAGAACACAACACATCAAGAATTTCAAGACCAGCCTTCGAGAGCATCTTTGTAAACTATTTTGTCCGAACACATAAAAATGTTCCTACATTTTAGTTTACAAACTACGGACCGGAGTGTTCAATCGCCCTGGCCGAACAATCTGTGGTGGTCTTCCAGCCACTCCACATCATGGTACGTTACGTCGTCGATGATGTCGTATTCTAACGGCATCGGATCTCTGACTCGATTCGTGTAGTCAAGATTAATCTCGATACACGACCCGTGGTCGTGAACGCAGTCGAACCCGTCATCACCGGGAGAGACAACGCTGAACCAGCGGATGCGGAACCCGAAATGCTCACACACGTCATTGACGACAGCTGCATCGCAAAACGGCGTGTGAACCCACATCTCCCCGCCAGCGTACGCGTTGTCTTTCACACACCATACCTCATCGAGCGAGCGGAGGTACTCAGCAGCGCGATCGTAGTGTGCTTCGCTGAGTCGATCCCACCAGTAGTAACGGCCAATTTCGTCCTTCAGGAGCGCTAAGCAATCCTCGCAAACCTCGTACTCGTCGTCAGCGAGGCACACGTCATGGAGACCGTCATGGTGATTAGAGTCGCACGCATCGCACGGTGGGCGATTCGATCAGGTTGATCGCCAAATTGCCGACACGATGGATCGTCTTGGGCTTCCAACGCTACGTGTCGCGCTCGGAATCGTATTCATCTGGTTCGGCGGGCTGAAGGTAATCGGTGGCAGCCCGGCGGCAGATCTCGTTGCTGCCACTGTCTATGTCGTCCCGCCGGAGTTATTCGTCCCAATACTTGGCGTCTGGGAGGTGTTAATCGGGCTTTGTCTGTTGTACCGGCCACTGATACGCCTCGGAATCTTGTTGTTGTTCCTACAGATGCCGGGGACGTTCCTCCCGGTCGTATTACTGCCTGAGGTCGTCTTTGTGACGTTCCCACACGAACTCACGGTCGAAGGCCAATACATCATCAAGAATCTCGTTATCATCGGTGCGGCGCTGGTCGTAGGCGGAACTGTTCGAGCTGACGAAGAGTAGTGTTGATTGCTTTTTCAACAGCTTAACTCAAATGATCGCTTATACGACGTTGATTCTGGTCGATTTCAGAGTCTCATCGGTCACCATGCAATAACAGACGGTATATGTCTGTTCGGCTCGTAATTCGTACATGGCTGTGTACGACTCTGTGCTTATTTTCGATGGCGAGTGTCCGTACTGCTCTGTCGCGGCCCGAGCGCTCGAACAGATTGACGACATCGGTGCGATCTCGTGGTACGACGACGCCACGCAGGCGTTCCTCGAAGCGCAGTTTGGTGTGACGCCCTTCGCGATGGTACTGGTTGACATGAACAGACAGCGGGTGTACGGCGGCCGTGCGGCCGCAAAGGAACTTGCCGAGCGAGCTGGCATGCCATCGCTCGTGGGCTCGTTGGTAAGAGATAACTACGACACGATCGCTCACGTCGTCGGCATCGCCAGCAACCGCGGGCGCGATCCCGACGACCTCCACGACGAATATCGCCTGAGCGAGGACGGCGAGGCAGCGTTCGATCGGCTTGCTACAAATGCCGACGATCAGACGATGTCGACCGCGCGTACGTGAGGATCAGCGGAGCAACAGATCGTCGGCCGGTCTTTCGTCGAGGGATCAAGAGAGTTCCCCTGAGAGACGGTTGACCGGAATCCAGATTCAACGTACAACACTTTGGCTCAATGGACCCAATCTGTTAACATGGTATCACTCGTGGCCCGATTCCGCCGACTTCCACGCGACCGTCCCGTTATCGCCCTCGCAATCGCTATCCTGACCGTCGAGATTGTCGGAGCTTCCGGATCGGTCTTCACGATGCAAAGTCTCAGCACGTGGTACAGTACCCTTCAGCGACCGATGATTGCTCCACCAAACTGGGTATTTGGCCCCGTCTGGACCGTCCTGTTCGCACTCATCGGAGTCGCACTATGGCTCGTCTGGCGACAAATTGAGTCTTCGCCTCGCGAGGCTTGGATCGCTCTTGGCGTATTCGCGGTACACTTCGTCTTCAACGTAGGATGGTCTGCAGTCTTTTTCGGATTACAGGAACTCGGGTGGGGACTAGCTGTGATCGGACTCCTCTGGTTGCTCATCGTTACGACGATGTGGGCCTTCGACCGCATTGATCGACGGGCAGCACTCCTCTTCGTACCGTATCTTCTCTGGGTCTCGTTCGCCGCCTATCTCAACTATCGCTTCTGGGTGTTAAATTAGGCTGGCTCAAGATGACTCTCCCACGCCAATATTAGCTTACTCGGTGCTCAAATTCGACCTTGTATATACAACAGATTTTTTCGCATTTTCTATAGCAGCATACAATTTATACAATTTACACAGATATCAGCCGGAATAGTTACTTAGCGTGTTGTCCATATTCGACAAGTAGCTAACCAAAACTATTAGATAATAATAAAATAAACGCTACTCAACGAAAATGGCCGATATCAAATCACCCCGAAACACAGCGAGGGCCTTCCCGTGACCGCATCTCAGCACCAGTGGGCACGCAAGTCACTCAGTGAGTTGGTCGACTTCTACTACACCGAGATCCGATCAGTGATGGAAGAGGCCGATTATAACCCAAAACACGGTCGACCGAGCTACGAGTGGCTGGCTGCCAACGGCTTCTCTGGCTTGTCCTACACGCTCCGCAAACACCACGATCTCACAGTCAAGGAGTTCTTCATCGACGAGGTCGGTCTCGACGATGATACTCCTCGAGGAGACAACAAGGAATCCGGCTACGAGTGGGGAATTAGGAGTGACGAGACTATCGAAGCAATCCAGACGTATCTCTCGACACAGCGTAACCGTGGCGAGCTCGCACCGTCGACGGTAGTGAGTCGCCGTTCTCGCCTTGCAGAGTATGCTCGGATCTACGAGCAGCTGCATGGCCCACACAGTCTCACCCGAAACCTCACTGATATCGATGAGCGGCCAGCCGAAAACGACCGCTGTATGGAAGTCTTCGACGTCCTCAAAGACCGCCTGTCGACCGATCAGTCGCGGCTCAAATACCTCGGTGATGTCCAGCAGTTCTACGACCACCAAGTGCGGTTCGAGGGCGCAAAATACAATCCACTCGACGGAGCCAACGATCAATTCCGCTGGGAGATCGACACCCCCGACAACAAGACTGTCGACGCCGACGGGATGCGGGCGATCTACGAGGCCGCCGACTCTATTGACTCTCAGCTTCTCGTCTTGGCGCTTGGGGCCTGGGGGCTCCGACCCAACGAGGTTGCCTCACTCTCTCTCGATCAGTTCGTGCTCACCGACGACGAAGACAACCGAATCGTCTTCGAACAGCGCAAAAATGGTCCAGGAGAGGTTGCGCTGCTGTTCGGCGTCGACGTGCTCAACCAGCGGATCATCGATCTCGATGGCCCGAATTGGGATGGCTACCTCTTCCCATCCAGTCGCTCGTCGACCGGCCATATCGCACCACAAACGGTCAACGAACGATTCAAACGACTTGCCGAAGATGCTGGAGTTACTGTCGAAGGAAAGACGCCGACCGCCAAGATGGGTCGACGCTTCTGGTATACCACCTACAACGACGCAGTCAAACAGATGATGGAGGGTCTTGAGGGAATTGCCGCTGATCAGGGCTCGGCGAGTACAGAAGTTGTCTCTCAGAACTACCTCTCAGAAGCCGAGAAGCGACGCTACCGCCGGGAATCCATGCGTGATGAACTGAGCGTCGTATTCGATCAGATCTGATCCAGTTATCGAGCGAAGAGACACAGGGTCGCATTTGTTCTCCCGTGGTTTGTCTCGTGTATGATGGACGATTCTTGGAACCCTCGTAAACAGTTCTTGGTGATACAGCGACCGCTCGACGTCGGTGTCACTATCGTATGCGGCCTCCTGGACTCCATTCTCCATGTTCAAAACATCACCAGAGACAAAACGCGGTTGTGTGATTGACGGCTCTGTCTGCTGTACAATGGCTGTCACCCGTCGACCATCGAAAGTTGACAGACAGAACGGCTCTCCTCGTCCCACGCTGACCGTCGGCCGACTGCTCGAACGGCTCTCCTCGCCCGCCACGCTCTCTTAGCTCCCTTTCGAGGACTGGCTACGATACTCAATCGTCGAGCCAGTCCGTACATTTCGATGATCAAATCTCGATTCGAGGATTTTTAATTCAATCGTATGGTTGGCTACCCGCTTACGACACACTGGTTTGGCTCCTCAAACAGTGAATCGTGGTTTGCTTCCCCTCGAAAAGCAATAATGGCTTTTGGAGGCCCGAGGAAGAGAATTTGAGTTTCAGACCAGAAAATCGAATTGCTTCCGAAAATGAACGAAGTGAATAGCACGTTTGGAGAGGTGAGGCAGGTGGATTGCATCCCCGGTGCGGAGAGTGGAGCGGTTGCTGTTGCTGGCTGGATATCGTGGTCCTCGCGTGCGACCCCGACGCGCGTGCGGGTGGTTTGAACGGTATGCGGTAGCGGTCCCAATTCCGCGTGATCTTGACGCGCGAAAGCATTCTCTTTGAGTTGTATCCTCTACAGTCAACAGAGGACGCAAAAACCGTGAGTCAATTACGCCATTATCAATTTTTTCGAATCAGTAGATGAATCAAAAAAATAGAACGTAGCAGTTTGTTATTCGACTGCGTTAATCGACGCGTTTGAATTCGACGTCGTCGACAGGACCGATATACTCGTTTTTCCAGGAGTCACCGTCACGCCACTGCCAGTAGTAGTACTCACAGCCAGGATGCGGATTTTTGACTGTGACGTAAGCTTTGTCCGGTACACCGTCTGGTGGAGTCGGGTCGTCTGAATCGCTGTCTCCGTCTGATTCGGTGAGCGTCGTCTGATCGTCGACTACCTCAACAGAACCGCGTTTAGCATGTTTCCATTGGTGATACTCATACAGATGGCATTGCCGACACAGAGTGAGGAGATTTTCAGGGTCGTTTTCGCCACCTTCCGAGACGGGAATTATATGATGCACATGTAGTTGTGCATCTCCTTTACGACCTCCAAGAACACCACACTCTTGGCATTCATAATCGTCTCGCATTATTGCTTCCATACGTAGCCAGAACCATTCTGTCCTCTTCCGAGGATGTTTTTTGTTGTTATCGTTATTGTTCATATATTGTTGTCGCAAATTCGTAATCAATGCTAGGTTTTACTGAATAGGTTGTGCAGTACCAGGCCGAAGACTGTCTATCAGACAATTCAGCAGGGCAACAATCTCCAGAAATAAATCGACTTGAATAGTCACCAAATCAAACAGTTATAAGTTCCTCATCTCCACTCAGCGACCATTGGTTTATCATCGGTTGCAGTAAGTTCCATTTTCCTAAGTAGGGACAATTCAAATCTGTGCCGAAGATCTCGACGACCGGCGGTCGACGGCTGACTTCTCTGAAAACTGAGATACCAGTGCGTACCCAATCGCGAACGCGATGACCGTCGAAACCTCACTCTGAATGAGGGACGAGTCGACGGCCGATGCCGGCGGAAGCGACGACGGTCGACCCCTCCCCTTCGGGTGGAAGAAACAACCATGTTCAGGTGCCTATTCGAGACGCGAGTTCACAGACGATCACCCGGACTCACAGGCGTGCCTCTGGGCCCCCAAAGGGGCCACCCATCTGCGCCGAAAAATCGCCCGTGATTTGCCACCTCGACCCACCGCCGAAAGCGGTGCTGATCGCCCCCGACTCGAGGCCGTCAAAACCGTCCTGGATCGACGTCGACTTCGGGGCGTCGTTCGACCCGCGTTCACGCCTGGAAAACAGGCCCGACTCGGCGAGTGGATTTGCTGCCCAATCTTTCAGTCAGTGGGCCACTGACGACGACCCCCCGATGGGACACCACTGGCGGCGGGCAGCAACAGCGGACACTCGACCCAATCACTACACACTGTCGACCGCAAGGACCCCTGCGTACCGGAGGCAGTTTCGATTCTCAGAAAACAGAGAAGTCCTCTTTCGGTGACTGCCCGAATACTGCCCACCGACGAGTGGCGAATCACCCCGTCCCACCACTGGAACTCGGTGGCGAACTTCCCCTCCTCGAAGTGCAACTGGATGACCGTCGGCAGCGACCACATCCCACTGTGAAGTGAGCCGGGTCGTGGCCGCGACTCACCCCGTGGTGTGACGAACCTCCCCGGCTGTGAGATTGCCGACGATCTCCGCAAGGTCGGATGCAATTCGACCGCCCTTCTGAGTGGCCGAACCCAGCCCACCGATCGGGAAGATCATCGCCCAGTTGCGACCAAACGTATCAGTTTCCAGAGACAGCCATCGTCTCTGGTGTCGTGGGCAATCCACCGCCTTCGCGAGAACCCACCGGGCCAGAAAGCAGTCGGCTATCCGACCAGCTGCAACTGTCCCCGATGCGCCGGTCGCCACCAATCTACCTACCCCCCGATCATCGGAGCCGGCCAACAAATTGCGAGGCTACTCACTGCCCCCTCCAAGGGAGACAATTCACCCTGAGATCCAACTGGCCCAGTTGGTCTCACTATTGGAGATGCTATATCAGAATCCTGAGTGAAACGGTGGGTGTTTCAAATTCACTAATTTGACCCCGCGTAGGGGGGGTGTCGGTCTTATTCTAGACGCGGAGCGTCAAAATGGGGGTGTCGACGGGGATACCTACACTTTATGAAATAAAGTCGCCGTATAGAGTCACATTTCAATTACACATATTTCTATATTTCACAGCAAAATGTTCCCAAACCGGTCTATAACCGGATCTGGGTTTGAAAGAGTATAGGTATGTAGATACCTACACCCTTGCCGTAGGTATCCCCCCTGTAGGTATCTACACCCCGACGCCGTATGGTTATTTTCACCCATTTAGAAATACCATCAGAAAAATTATGGTTCAGCCGTATTTGGTGTAGATACCTACACCCCGGCGCTGTGTGGTGTTTTTCTGAATTGCTGTAGGTAAATAACTAATTTGGGTGTAGGTATCCCCCGTAGGTATCTACACCCCGACGCAGTATATCGATTATCTCGATCACAGACTTTTGAGGGAGTATCTACCCACCCATTCCTTTCTGAAAATTTTGAATGGAATAATAATCATCCAGACGTCAAACAAAGGTTGAGATAGACAGAAGCAACAAAGAATTTCTGCCTATATTGCTGCTCCAATGATTGTTAGTTTGACTGATTATCAGTGAATTAGGGGTGAGGAATTGATCCAGCCACCACAAACCTTTGAGCAACATTCGAACATACATAGACGGAAAATAAAACACCGAACACCCCGCAAATCTGTTGTATATTATTCTATTTCAGTATTTCATATCCGAAGTCTGATAGCCGCATTCCGGCAAATCCATCTGTGCGTTCATCGTTGACTGTGTACCGCCCTTCGGTGAGATCATATTCCTCTTTGAGTATTGCATTCAGGTTCCCTTTTCGGTGATTCAGCCATACATCTTCGCTTAGATCATCAAGACTGATTTGATT
>SDGW01000826.1_pt1 | contig 12871 bp, 10 predicted proteins | sample 2873831 | NCBI WGS metagenome assembly SDGW01 (sample SAMN08132700, study PRJNA421101) | hypersaline lake metagenome | isolation source: celular fraction 0.22 microns magnesium sulfate-rich crust from ephemeral... | place: Spain: Penahueca Lagoon, Toledo | collected 2011-07
ACCCGTGAGCGAGCGGGTTAACAAGGTGGTCAAGGTCGAACAATTGAAGATCGTCACGGTCGGCAGCCGCCTCGCGGACTGATTGGGTGAACCCATTCCGAGCGAAGAGAGCGTATTCCTGATTCACTGTATTGCCGTCGGGTGACCAGCGGATCTCGTCTGCGTGATTTTCGAGCGACGCGAGCGCGTTGTAATCGAGCGGCGAATTCGTAAACTTACACTCTCCAGCGAGCATCGTCCCCTCTGGGGTCAACCCAACGACGTCCACTTCGTGCTCTTTGTACCACCACCGACCGATGTCGACGAACATTTCGTCAGGGTACAGGTCGGGGAGTCTGCTTTGGCAGAGTCGCTTGAATTCCTGGCTCACGAAGTCGGCCATGTCCGGTTCAATAACGGTCTCGTAGGCGTCTTCACCGAGCCGTTCGTAGCGATCTTCGTTCCCGTAGACGAATCGGAACCAGAACCGAAAGAGCGGGTCGAGAATCCGGTATCGGCCTCGCCGTGACTTCGTCTTGTCCTCGGTGACCGGCACTTCGCGCTCGACCAGGCGAAGGCGCGCTAACTTCTGGGTGTACGTCGAGATCTGCTTCCCGTCGATACCCACTGTTTGTGCGATTTCGTTCGCAGTGGTGTTCCCGGCGGCGATCGCTTTCAGGATAGCGAAGTACCGATTCGGCTCGGTCAGCTCCGTGCGGAGGACGTACTCGGGTTCGTTGTGGAGGAACCCCTGCTGTGAGAGAATCGACTGGTGGATGACCGTCCCGAGGTCGTCTTCGAGGTCGACCCCATCGAGATAGTACGGCGTCCCACCGAATACGCCCCACGCGAACACCTGCTCTTCGGGCGTGTAGGACTCGGGGAAGAATTCGCCTGTGGCGTCGAAGTCGAACTGTCGGAGGTCGATCTTTTCGGTGAACCGCCCGTACAGGGGGCTGTTCCCGAGGAGTGTCGCCTCTTCCATCATACTGATCGACGAGCCGATCAACACGAGTGTCGACGACGTGTCCTGTATCTCGTGGTCCCAGAGCCGCTGGATGACCGACGGCAGGCTGTCGTCGGCGTCGATGAGGTACGGGAATTCGTCGAGCACGACGACGGCGTCCTGCTCGGCGAGGTACCCGAGGAGCGACTCCCACTCCTGTTTGATGCGGTCGACGCCAGGGAACGACTCTGCCGCGACGTCGACGAACTCGTCGAGTTGTACCTGCGGCGTCGTCTCGGTCGCCTGGTACAGCACGGCGTCGTCACGGTCGGACAACGACTGGCGAACGAGTTCGGTCTTGCCGAGGCGGCGACGGCCGAAGATGACAACCATCTCGGCGTCATCGGACTCGTAGCAGTCACGAAGCCGCGAGAGTTCGGTCTCCCGGTCAACGAACCGGTCCATACTGTCTGATATTCGACTGCGGGTATAAGCATGTCGAATAACCAAATTCAAAATAGGCTAATCTGAAATAGGCTAGTCTTGAATAGGCTATTTCGAATAATGGTATTGCTGTAGGAAAACCCGTAGTTCAGACAGGGATGAACTGCGGATCGACGTCGCTCAGCCGGCCAGTGGTTGCAAAGTAGTCGTGAAAGTCCTGGTAGAGGTCGGTACACTTTCCGTCGGTGTCGTACCGGAGCGTGTGGAAGTCATCGACTTCCGTACAGCATCTCTGCACTCTCGTGAGTACGACGTGTGGTCGGCGCAGGTGAGGAACCCGATGTCACCCCCTTACGAGGACTTTCGATTCTCGAACAAATCTTTCGGGAGGGGCTTAGCGTCTGCAATCACCTAAACACCCAAAAACCTAAATTGCTAACTTGCTAAGCAACGTCCATGCCTGTGAACTGGGATGCCCAACGGAAGATGGACCGCGATGTCGAGGAGAACGCGGACCTGTATGAAGCCCTCGCCGACGAGTCCGACGAGGAATAACTTCTCTTCTATTTAATTCGTAGTTCGTCGTTGAAAAACCGCCACCAGACCTCGTAGAGGTCGTCTTTCCGGTAGAGCGTGTCCAATCGCACCGTCTTGGTCTCCCGACGGACACTGTGCGATTCTTCCCGGGCCTCCCGGAGTCGGTCCAGCGACCACGGTTCGTATTCGATGTCGTTCTCGGCGAGGAGTTGGCGCAGCAGTGCCACAGCAGTCCGGTGGTTCGCATCGGGGAAGAAATGTTTCCCGACGACGGCGTGCATCCACCCAGCGCACTGCTCGTTGAGCGGCCAGTCCATCGGGAAGTCAGAGAGGACGCGGCGGAGATCGCCGTTCCGCGTGACCCAGATCTGATGCCGGAGGTGCGCGAACGAATCGTTGCCAGTCTGTTCGTATTCTGTATCTCCCCGGAGGAACTTCGTGTTCCGGAGTTTGAAGTCCTCCGCGTCGAGGGCAGACAGGTTCGTGATCCGTGGGTGATCGTCCTCCGAGGACACATCGAGTGCATGGTATGGCCGTGGTATATGTCTTCGCTCATCTCGATAGATCGTTATATAGCATCGTTCCGAACCTGTCGTTCAGTGAACTCTGCTTCAATGCGCGGAGGTTGAGAGATCTCTGGGAGCGATACTACGCACATGCGGCCTCGGGTTTCAGACTACACTGGGATGAACTGCGGGTCGACGTCGTTCAGCCGTCCGGTCGTCGCGAAGTAGTCGTGGAAGTCCTGGTAGAGGTCAGTACACTTCCCGTCGGTGTCGTAGCGGAGCGTGTGGAAGTCGCCGACCACTGCGCAGTATCGCTGTGCTCGCGTGAGTGCGACGTTCAGGCGACGCGGTCCGTCTTGTGGGCGGCCGAGAAATCCGATGTCGCCCTCGCCGTTGCTCCGGACTAGCGAAATCACGATGGCCGTCTTTTCACTGCCCTGGAACGAGTCGATCGTGTCGATTGTAATCGCGTCAGCATTCTCGACGTGGTCATCGAAGAGTTCTCTGAGCAAGTGGACGTGTGCCGCGTACGGCGTGATGACTCCGATTTCGCTCGCTGGGACCTCGTCGAGCAACCCCTGCACGATGTGAACGACCAATCGGCCTTCGGTCTCGTTGGCTCGGGAGTGATCAACGACATCGACGGGTCCGCCGACATTGTACCCCTCTATCGCCGGTCGGTCAGGGAGCGGGTGAACGACCTCCCCGTTCCGGAGTGACCGGTCGTAGAACTCGCGATTCGAGAAGTACGCGATGTCCGGGTTCATCCGGTACTGGGTCTTGAGCTGGAGCCCGACCCCTTCGTAGACGCCGCCGTCCGCGTAGAGGTGTTCGAACAGCGAGAGTCCGTAACTCGACGCGGGCGGTTCCTCAGTGGCGCTGAACGGCGGCAGCTGTCGGTGATCGCCCGCGAGGACAGCCCGGTCGGCACGGGCCAACGGGATACACGATGCAGTACAGGTCGACTGGGTCGCCTCGTCGAGCACGAGTAGATCGAACTCTCGGGCGAGGGCGGCGGCGCTGCTGTTCGTCGCCGCGACGACGTCGGCGCGGTCGGCCACGTCGCTATAGTGCTCGCGGACGACGCTATGTGTCGACCGTTCGGCGTTCGCGCGGTCGAGCGTGAACTCACCGTCGCCGTGTTGACTGCGTGCATGCAGCGACTGGGGATCAGGATCTCCCTGCGTTGAGGAGCCAGCGACGAGATTGTCCAGTGCCTGGTTGGAGTCCGCACAAACCAGAACGTCCTCCCCGGCGTCGACGGCCCGCCGGACGATCTCCAGGAGCGTTCGCGTCTTTCCCGTGCCGGGCGGCCCGTGAATACAGAACAGATCGTCCGCGAGTAGCGCGTACCTGACGGCCAGCTGCTGCTCCTGGTTCAACTCGGCGTCGAACTGGTCGCTCAGCGCGGCCGCCTCGTTGGAGAACGTGAGCGGGCGGTCGCCGACGAGTACGCTGCGGAACGCGTCGTCCCGGAGGTCCTCGATGGCCTCCAGTTCCCGCTCGAAGGGAACGGGGTTGAGCAATTCAGAGAGCCCGAACTTGCGGTCATTCTCCAGATGCGCACCGACGGCGGCCGAATCGTCGACGGAACCCCAGTCCAGCGTGAGCCAGAGGTTCAGTCCACGGATCCGTTGGACTTCGGCTGCGACCGGGAACGCATCCGCGGTGTCGCCCTCGTCGGCGTGGAGCAACACTTCGTTGCCCGGATAGATGCCGAATTCGCTCTCGACGAAATACGCCCAGTCGCCGTCACGACGGCTCTGAAGTTCTGGGTCGAGTTCGACGCGGAACTGGTATTCGCCCTCGTCTTCGCCGAGACACGTGAGCGACGGGACTGCGGACTCGCCTTGCTCGTACAGGGCGCGCGCTGATCGCCGTCGTGCGAGAGCGGCGTTGTTCTCCCGTGTGGCAGCGCGCTCGTCGGTAACGTATGCACGGAATTCGTCGAGTAAGTCGTCAGTGTCGACTGGGTTTCGCGCCTCTTCGTGGTCGTCGATCGGCGCGTCGTACCCTGGCGGGTGGGTTTCCGGCAGGTAGTCGGAGTGCCAGAAGCGGATGCGGTCCGCGAGTCGCGTTTGCCCGAACTCCTCGGCCGCAACGGGCTCGTAGTCGCCGTCCCGCTCGACCAGGAAGATCTGGCCGCGCACGTTGTGGTCGGCGTAGGCAACGAACTCGTCGGTCGGTTCCGCGCTCTCCTGCCCGTGGAGCGGAATGCACGTCCAGTCACGGTCGGGGTGTGTGAGCGACTCGTGGTGGCTGGCGAATTCGCCAATCGGCCGCACGGGCACCGTTCCGTCGGTTGTCGTCAAATCGTCCGCGTCGGCCGCAAAGAGCGACGCTCGGTCGAGAGAAAACTGATCGACAGCGTGCTCAAACAGCAGTGACATCTGCCAATTTCTGTCTCCCGCACGGGATATAATTGTTCGCAGAGACGACAGTCAGATAGAATGGCGCCACACAGACAGGTCAGGTGGCTTCGATGAAACCTCCCCACGGTGCCACCTTCACTCGTATTCACTGAATCGCCCCCCTTGGATTATTAGGTTAGGAGTGAACTTCCCGGAATATGACACCGAGAGAACGTGCGGTGGGAGCGCTGCTCGGATTGGCGTGTGGTGACGCGCTCGGCCGACCCGTCGAGTTCAATTCGCCTGCGGAAATCGAACGAAAGCACGGTCGCATAACCGACATGCTTGGACACGGCACGCATGGCCAGCCGCCCGGGACGATTACCGACGACACCGAGATGGCGTTGTGCATCGCCAGGAGCCTCGCCGACCGCAAGCAATTCGACCCCGAGGACATCGCCGCACGCTTCGTAAACTGGTATGACAGCGGGCCGTTCGACATCGGCCTCATGACGGCCGACGCGCTCCGGAAGATCAAGTCTGGAATATCGTGGGAGGACGCTGGTCGAGACGTCTGGGAGAACCGGCCGGAAGGGAAGAATGCGGGCAACGGGAGCGTAATGCGCTGTGTGCCGCACGCACTGGCTTTTACTAGCGATCACGAAACGATCACCGAGGTGAGCCGACAGTCGTCGGCGATCACGCATGCAGACCCGCGGTGTACCTCCGGCTGCGCGATCCTGAACTGCACAGTCGCTGGCCTGATTGAGGAGCGAAACACGCCCGTTGCGGATGCGCTAGCTCTAATCGGCGATGATGCCCCGGACGAACTCCCGGACGCACTCGGCGGAGTCCCCGACGACGTCGTCGAAACTCATCTCGATTCCAGCGGATACGTCGTCCACACGCTACAGACCGCTCTGTACTACGGACTCACAGCCGACACCGCAGAAGACGCGATCGTCGAAGCAGTGAACTTGGGAGAGGACACTGACACTGTCGGCGCAGTCACGGGAGCGATTGCAGGCGCACGGTTCGGTGTCGACGACCTCCCTAATCGGTGGCTCGATACCCTTGACTGCGAAGGAGAACTTCGGTCACTCGCGATGACGCTGGTTGAAAATGACGTTGGGTACGATGTCGAGAGAACTATAGACTCCTGAGATTCCCCCTTGTCACCTAATTTGGCACTCTGCGTTGTCGTCACTCTCTGTACCCTCTGCAATCGATTTTCGGATAGGAGAAGACACGTGAGTCATCCTGCCAGACGACGGGTAGCTGATCTCGGGCGTGGTGCATAGGGAACGCATAGTCAGCACGATATGGGTCACTCAGATGGAGTGAGGGGCGACTGCAGCGAGCACCGTGGTCGTCGAAGTGGATCTGCTGGCTCTGTTCGTCCACTCGCTCACTCGCCCTCACTGGTTGTCAGCAATTTTCTGCGCGGCTGCAGAGAGTCCATCATGATAATTGAGGAAATGGCTTTCTCCTTCGATATCCCAGTTCCCATCACTGGTTCCGATCGCGTCGTGGACGACCGCCCGTCCGTTGTCAGTATGGACACGGACGACTTGCAACGTTTCGCCCTCTTTGACGGAACTGCTCTCGTCAGCATCAGTCGTGAATGCAACCATCGTGGAATCTTCTAATTCGTCGATGAACCGGATGGTGACGTTGTAATTGTCTGCGATGGTGCGTGCAGCATCTTCGATAACCTCGAACATATCGGATTTTTGGTTGGTTGGAGAGACACTAAGATGCTTCGGTAAATTGCCTCGGAGGCAGTTCTGGAGTTTCCACGAAGAGACTACAGGCCACGATCCACGACGACACGTAGCCACTCAATTTGACCACACAGGATTGACACTGATAAAACATAACTTAAGAGTAATTATAGAAGTAGTTATATAATCGCGCAGCTTCTAGAACAGCGGTTCTTCATGAGCGCCGATAAGCAACCAAGCTGGAATCTATCGCGTCGAGACGTCCTCCGACAGGCCGGTGCTGGAACGATCGCCGTCGGGGTCGGGCTGGCGACGTTGCCGGGGTCTGCACTGGCGCTGAACAAGGCAGAGTTAGTCGAAGCCATGGCAAGCGAAGCCGGCCTCTCGAAGGCGGATGCGAAACGAGCGCTGGATGCCGTTACGGCCGCGACGACGAGGGCACTGACGAAGGGCGACCGGGTGGCACTGGTCGGATTCGGATCGTTCAGTGTCTCCAAGAGGCCACAGACGAAGCGGCGTGGTCTCTCCGAGCACACGGCGGTCGGCTTCGATCCGTGCCCGGAATTTGCTGCCGCGCTGGACCTGATTCCAGGGGCTGGTGATGAACGCCGTACTCAATCCTGCTCGAACGGTCGGGACGCTGACCTCGTCATCGATGCGGAGGTGATCGCGAGCGAGACGGAACGCGGATCGGATCGCGGGCTCGCAGCAGCCACTGCGCAGACGGCGCTCGACGGCTTCATCAACGCGACGACAAACGCGCTGAACGGAGACGATACCGTCTCTCTGGACGGGTTCGGGTCGTTCAGTATCTCCAAGCGGTCGGCACGGACTGGCCGAAATCCACAAACGGGAAAAGAGATCCAGATCGCGGCCAAGAACGTGGTCACGTTCAAGGCCGGCGCTGAACTCTCCAAAGCGGTCAACTGAACTCAGTGTGAGCAGCGAACCTTCTGACATTTCTTCCGCATCGATCTGCTCCCGCGACTGCAGTTGCGCGCCCCCTCTGAGAAGAGACCGATAAAAAACACGCAGAAACTGTAACGAGGGACACTAGCAGACAGCCATCGTGGCTAGACTCTCGAAGTTGGTCACACAGGAACAGTGAAGAAGCCCACGGGCTTTAGTCGTGGGAGGAAGCGCGTCACCTCCGACACATAACCGCGTAACACAGGCCCATCTGACATCCTCACACCCGGCGAAAGTTTGAGTTTATTCGAAGCCAACACCACATGTATGGAAGCGCGTCGGTCGTGTATTATCCTGCTCGAACACCCATCGAGCGACCAGCACTCCCGCTTCCAACACACGCAAACCAAGTACCAGTACTGCCAAAACCAAGCCAGCGACCACGCCTGGCCAGATACCCCGAAACACCCAGACGACCTCGAAACCGACAAGCAGACCGTCGAAGACGCGCTGTACAACACACTCCGCGACGACACAAATGGGTTGCACGCGAACCTCGTGCAGAAAGCCATCAAAGATGTAACTAGTGCCATGGCCACCCTCGCCACGAATTGGCAGCAAGGATTCCGTATCAGCAAACCCGAATGGAACGCTGACACGGACGCGTGGACGATGACGTATGACAAGCGAGCAGCCACCTTCCACAAGTACAAGGTGTCGCTCGCCACGGTAGACGGACGCGTCGAACTCCGCTACAAACTTCCCGAGGAGCTTGACGGCACCCCGTATGAGAAATATGTCCTCAATCCAGACTGGTCCACCACAACGAGCAAACTCGTGTATCGGAATGGACGGTACTGGCTGCACTTGGGCGTCAAACGGGATTTCAGCGAGGTGTTATGGGCGTCCCGGTCTGACGACGAGGTTTCACACACGCCAGACGAGGATACGATTCGTGTCCTCGGCGTGGACCTCAACGTTGCCGGGGCCACTGCGGTAACTAGTACTGCTGGCTTCTACGGCAACGCGGATTACCTCAACCACCGCCGACAAGCATACGAAGCCCTTCGCGCCGAACTACAGCAAACCGCGACACGAAGCGCGTACCAACGCTTCCACGAACACGCTACACATCATTCAAACTGGTTGGAAGAGTATGAATGGCAGGTTATCAACGGCATCGTAGACGATGCGTTGGAAGTCCGAGCAACCCACGTTGTCTTCGAGAAATTGGATGGGATTCGTGACCGCATCAGCAACCTGCCGAAGTTCCAGCAGTGGATGTTCAAGCGTATTCAGAACGAGGTTGAAGCTCAGTTAGAACCGTATGGTGTGACGGTAGAACGAGTGAATCCTCGGAATACGTCGAAAGGCTGTAGTCATTCCGAGTGCGGGCACGTCTCTGACTCAAACCGATCTGACAACGAGTTTGAGTGTGTTGAGTGTGGGTTAGCGTTGAATGCGGATTATAACGCCGCGCGGAATATTGGATTGCGGTACTTGTTCAACGACGTCCCGGCGAGCCAAACGTGTTCGTCCGGGAGGGTGGAAAGTCAGCTCGCCCTTGTGTCAGGGGTCCTGGCCGTTCGAGACAACGCTGGTAACAGCGTGCGGTTTACGTCGATGGACTGGATGTCCACTGACAAGCCCACGACTTCAGTCGTGGGTAGTTGACAGTTGACGACTTCAACCTCTGTGCGGACTGTGCGACCATCGTTGCGGATGCGTGCGTGGAATGCGACGGCGCGGTGTACGTCCCCCGAAGTGAATCCACTACGCCCGACTACTGCCCGGCGTGTCGGGCCGACCTCATCGACAGCACCGGCCAGGATCCCGGCTGGCATTGCGATGCCGTGTCTTCCTGACCGGCACCGCTCTCCACAGTATTTTTTGCGCCCGCAGCCACGTGAGACACGCCGACTGACCAACGAGTGGAACGCCAGCCGGTCGGACTACACAGCCGACCCTGCTGTATGGATTCCTGTATGCAGTAGGACCGTTCTGGTGCTATTTTGCCACCTCGTCATGGAAACCCATCACTGCACCACTTCGGTGGAGGGGAAGACACGCACGTCTCATCGCATCTGTGACGCTGAGTCACTGACCGAGCGCCAAATACAAGACGTAAACGAGAACGGCAACCACCAGTGAGACCGCGAGGACCCCGACACCAGCGAACTCATCCAGCGCAACCTCCGGATTCTCCCAGAGATATGCGCCACCCTCGATCGCGAGGATGACCAGCGTCCCATACACGGCAGTGACGCCGACGGCACGGGCGAGTCCGCGTGCGTCAATCGACGGATTCCGTGACATCTCGACCACGAATACCAGTGCCAGCGCGAGCATGTAGAATGGGGTCGGGATGGCCCGTCCAAGCCCTGTCTCGGCTACACTTTGGGTCCCATAATAGCCGAGCGCGAGCAACACGCCCGTCAGGAGCGTCATCGAGAGACCGAGTCCACCGGCGTCATCGACCGTTGGCGTCGTGAGCAGACTCTCTGTCCGCTCGGTGTCTCCCCACTCGGTGGATACGCCCTGGTCGCCACGATCGTCGGTATTCGGGCCGTCCATCTTCGAACTCACTCGGGTGCCAGCCGAATGGTTATGAGGAGATTACCTCAGGAATATATGACTGGGTCAGCCGGTCGGAGCAGCCCGAGACACCAGTGCCGGTCTCTCTCAATCCGTAGCGGGTTCTGCCGCACAGCTCTGGTGGAGGATGTCGACGACACTCTCGTGCACCGCACTCGGAATCCCGTCGACACACAGCTCGGCTGTTCCACTGACACCGTCGACACACCCTGCCTCGAGAGACGTCGCAAGCAGTCGCCGCTCAGTCTCGCCGGTGTGTAGCAGATTCTCGCCGGCGAGCACGGAAAGCGCGGTGACGATGCCATAGGCTCCCCAGTTCGAGACGCCGGCGACGACCAGCGTGTCGACCGGCGTCACGCAGGCGATGGTCTCGCCGTGTGGTATCTCGGCTTCGACCGTCGACTGCACCACGCCCATGCCGATTTCGTTGCCACCGTCGCCGACGGCAACCGTTGGAATCCCCTGCTCGCGTGCCTCCTCGAACAGTGCATCCACGGAGCCAACGTGCTCCAGAATGTTCTCACCACCCATGTTTCGGTAGCTCCCGTCGGCGCACCGCCCGGGTTTTTCGATCGCCACGACCGCCGTCGGCTCGTACCGGGCGAGGAGTGCGTCGGCATTCGCCTCCGCTGGTCCAACCGTTTCGACCGGGAAGTCACACCCGAGTTCAGTGAGGAGGGCAGTGATCGGGTCGCGGACCATCGGCTCCACGACGAGCACCGGCGTCGCACCGAGTCGAGCGAGCGCTCGCGCCAGCACAACAGTCCCGAGTGGGCCGTCGGTTTCGGGGTTTCCGGGTGGGACGATCGGGAACCCTGTCGTCAACAGAATATGCCTGCCTGGCTCACAGGCTCGTCGCAGGCGCTCCGCCGCGGTCTTCACCAGGGGGTTGTCCTCACGAACAGCCTCGTAGAGCCGTCGACTGTGTCGGCCACCGAGATCCAGCGTGATCTGGTGGTCGATCTCCGCAAACATACCGCGTCTCGGTGGCACTGCCTGCTAAACGTGACGAAAGCGTGCCAGAAATGCGGTGGCGTGCCGTCTAGGAGCCGTCGGCAGCGACCGGTTTGGACCGCTCTGCACCAGTTTCTGGGTCTGCCTTCCGGCGGTTCCGGACTGTTAACCCGATGAAGATGAGGAAGCCGACTGCTCGAAGACTGAGGTCCAACAGGAGCGCGTCGACCGAGACAGACATGCCAACCAACCCAAGGAGACCAAAGACAGTCTCCGAGAGCAGTCGGGGCGCCATCAACAGCAACGAACTGAGCGCGAACCCGGCCCGACCGGCCGTGTCGACGCGGGTGTACAGCGTCCCGATGACGGTCGCCCCGAGTGCAATGACGCCGAGGAAGACCCCGATCACTGGCACGAGGATCTCCGGAACGGAGTAGGACAACTCGGCGAGATCGTTGACGCCGATGACGCGATACTGCTCACGGAGTGGCAGTTGCGCGGCGTTGGCCTTCTTCCGCACCAGGACGATGCCCGGCGCGAGGACGAACGCGAAGGGGACGATAGCCTTGTTCAACGACAGCGAGAACGCAGCGACGCCCGTCTCGAAGGGATCGGATTTCGCGACCCCACTCGCGGCGTAGGCAGCGACCGCCACCGGCGGCGTGATATCGGCGATGACGCCGAAGTAGAGGATGAACAGATGGGCCGCCAGCAGTGGGATGCCGAACTCCACCAGCGGCGCGGCCAGCATCGAGATGAGGATGATGTAGGTGACTGTCGTCGGCATTCCCATCCCGAGAATGATGCTGGCGATCGCCGTCACGAGCAGCATCACGACGATCGAGCCACCGGACAGTTCGAGCAGTAACGAGGTGAGGTTCGGGCCGAGCCCGGAGACGCTGATGACGCCAGGAATGATCCCAGCGGCCGCGACCGCGATGACGACCGGAACCGCAGTTCGTGCACCTTCGTCCAGCGACTTGACGACGAACACACCGAGCCGGAACGGCTGGGTGTTCACGTTACGATCGGTTCGGCTATCGAGCGACCGAGCTGTGTCCGTGATTGTCGGATTAAGATCGAGCAGCGAGGCGTCGTGTCTCGGGTGAATCAGCAGCGTCACGGCCCCGGCGAGCATGATATACCAGCCGATCCGGGAGACGACAACACCCACCGCGTCTCCGATCGGGAGCCCGGCGCCGCTTGCACCGCCAACGAGCCCCGTAACCGGAACGCCTGCGAGAGCGAGGCTCGCGAGCTCGAGGCCCACGATCACCGCGAGCACGCCGGCCAGTCGCCCGCGCGTCTCCTTGCTGTAGGCCGAGACGAGTGTGATGAGTGCTACGAGTGCGACGATGGTGAACCACGCCGACCGCGACACCGAGAGCCGTTCGATGATGAGGTAGTACAACAGCAGGCCGATCGGAACGAGGTAGAACCAGCCCCGTTTGAGATGTGGCCACATCGAGACCATCTCGGCGTCCTCGACGCCGCCGATCCCCTCCTGGACCGCTTTGAGATGGACCATCACCCAGACGCCGAAGAAGAAGACGATGGCCGGGATCGTTGCGAGGAGAATGATGTCCGCGAACGGCGTCGCGGTGTACTGGACCATGAGGAAGGCAGCCGCACCCATCACCGGCGGCAGGATCTGCCCACCGGACGAGGCCGAGGACTCGACTGCCCCCGAGAACTCGGGCGAGTAGCCCGACCGCTTCATCAGTGGGATCGTGAACGCGCCGGTGGTCACCGTGTTCGCGATCGACGACCCCGAGATCGTTCCCATAAAGCCGCTCGCGAGAATGCTCGCCTTCGCGGGACCGCCCTTGCGCTTCCCGGTGGCCGCGTAGGCGAGGTCGATGAACCACTGGCCGGCCCCGCTCATCTCGAGGAACGCTCCGAAGAGAATGAAGATGTAGATGAAAC
>SDGW01000827.1_pt1 | contig 12869 bp, 17 predicted proteins | sample 2873831 | NCBI WGS metagenome assembly SDGW01 (sample SAMN08132700, study PRJNA421101) | hypersaline lake metagenome | isolation source: celular fraction 0.22 microns magnesium sulfate-rich crust from ephemeral... | place: Spain: Penahueca Lagoon, Toledo | collected 2011-07
GGAGCCTGATGCCGTGATCGTGTAGCCGCTCTCGGCTCTCACTGCGGTTTTTGCGTTCGTTTCCCTCGCCCCAGAGCGACGGCGCCGTCCCGGCCACGGCGTTTAAGCCGCCAACCGGCCTACACGAACGCGTGACTTCCACCCCGGAGGCGCCGGACGCTGGGGAGCTCGTCGTCCGCGAGGCGGACCGGGCGGACCTGCTCGCGGTGTTCCGCATCGAGAAGGCGGTGTTCTCCCAGCCCTGGCCGTTCGCCTCCTTCGAGCGGTTCCTCGACGCTCCGGGGTTTCTCGTCGCGGTCCGTGACGGCGCCGTCGTCGGCTACGCGGTCGCGGACGTGAACTCGACCCAGGGCCGGGATCTGGGCCACCTGAAGGACATCGCCGTCCACCCCGAGATGCAGGGCGAGGGGGTCGGGCGCACCCTGCTCCGGCGCGTGCTGCTGACGATGGCCGTCGACGGCGCCAGCGTCGTCAAGCTCGAAGTCCGGGAGGGGAACGAGGTGGCGCAGTCGCTGTACGAGGACGTGGGGTTCGAGCGCGTCCGGCGGGTGCCCGGCTACTACGACGACGGCGAGGACGCCTTCGTGATGGTGCTGGACGTGGCGGAGTGGCAGGGTTAGAGCACGCCGAGCAGGTCGGCGGCGAGGTAGAGCTGGCCGAGCCCGGCGAGGACCATCACGACGCCCGCGGCCTGTTTGATCCGGCCCGTGTAGCCGCCGACCGAGCGCCAGGCGTCGACGCCGGCGCCGGCGAGCAGCGTCACGCCCGCCAGCGGGGCGGCGACGCCGACGGCGTACGCGCCGAGTGCGAGCCCGCTCGCGGCGCCCTCGAGCGCGAGCGCCTGCGCGACGACGCCGAGGAACAGCGGGACCACACAGCCCGCGGCGGCGATCGCGTACACCGCGCCGAACGCGCCGAAGCCGAGCAGCGTGTCCGGCCGGCTCGGCAGCCGCACGTCGACGCCGAGCTCCCCGCCACGCAGCGTCAGGAGGCCGAAAGCGACCAGCGCGAACCCGACCACCGGCTCGAACAGCGGGAGCACGCCGGTCAGTGACCGCCCGAGCGCGAGCACGAGTCCGCCGACGAGCGCGAGCGCGGCGAGCGTCCCCGCCGACGCCGTCGCGGCGGCCGGGACCGCGGCGACGCCACCCTCGCTCTCGCCGAGGTAGTAGCCGACGTACCCCGGGAGCAGCGGGAACGCACAGGGGGCGAAAAACGTCGTCACGCCCGCGCCCGCGGCGAAGCCGAGGACGCCCAGCGTCCCGGGCTCAAGCATCGGTCACCGCGTCGAGCTCCGTCCGGAGCGTGTCGGCGTCGACGAGTCCGCCGTGTTCGAACTGCACGGCCCCCGCGGCGTCGACGATCGCGACGTACGGTAGCCCGTCGGCGCCGAAGGCGGCCATGAGCTCGCTCTCGGGGTCGATCCCGAGCGTCCACGCGCCGTCGTTCTCGGCCCACCAGTCGGCGATCTCCGCCCGGGTCAGCGACTCGCTCGGGCGCTCGTTCGTCACCGAGAGGAAGCTGACGCCGTCGTACTCCCCGCGGACCGAGTCGAGGATGTCGACCTGCTCGTCACAGGGGGCACACCAGGTCGCGAACAGGTCGACGACCGTCACCCGCCCGGGGGTGGGGACGGGCGCCGACCCCGCCTCGGAGCCGGGCGCGTCGAGCGTCTCGACGCGGATCGGCAGGTCGTCGGTCCCGCCGCCCAGCAGCCCGCGGTCGGTGGCCCAGAGGCTCCCGCCGGTCAGGCCGACGCCGGCCAGCGCCGCGAGTGCCCGTCGACGGTTCATGCCTCCCGGAGCGTGGTCAGGTCGTCGAGGATCGCCTCCTGGTCGGGGGAGGAGGTCTGGTACGCCCGCTCGACGTAGCCGTCGGCGTTGACCAGCAGCGTCAGCGAGGTGTGGGCGAACATGTACATCTCCATCTCCTCGGGCTCGGTGCGCCGGAAGTCGACGCCGAACTCCTCCTGGACGACCGTCTTGGCCCGCTCCTTCGACTCGGGGCGGAGGAACCGCCAGCCGTCCGCGGCGGCGGTGACGTTCATCTCCTCGGCGTACGTCTCGAGGCGGTCGGCGGTGTCCCGGGCGGGGTCGAACGTCACCGGCGCGAACGTCACCTCGTCGGCGTACTCGTTCTCCTGTGCGTGGGCCTGCACGTTCCGCAGCGTGCTGATGAGGACGGGACAGACCGTCTCGCAGTGGCTGTAGAAGAAGGTGTACAGGCTCGGCTCCCCGGGGTCGCGGAGCGACAGCGAGCCGCCAGCGATCGGTGCGGGCAGCGTCACGTCGGCGACGCGCTGGCCCCACGCCGGATAGGGCACGTCCTCGCTCTCGAAGGGGCGGTCGGGCTCTGCCAGCGTCACGTCGGGGTTCCCGCCCAGCCCCACGGCGCCGAGACAGCCGGCCGTCGCCCCGACGGCCGCGGCGGCGCCGGTCGACCTGATGAACGTCCGTCGATCCATACGCTCCGTAGGTCGGCGGCCCGGTTAGGCGGTTTGGTGGGAACGTCGAAACGCCCGAGGTCGCGACGACGGCCACGCGAGCGCATCTGTTTTCCCCCTCCGGGTCGAGCCTCCGGTATGGGATACCGCTGTCCGGTCTGTGGCTCGCCCCAGCAGGACGACGAGCACCTGGCGAACCACCTCGCGATGACCGCGATGCTCCACGGCGAGGGCCACGAGGCCTGGCTCGACGAGCGCGTCGCCGAGTGGGGCGAGTACACGCCGCCGGAGCTGGCGGACGAGATCGTCGACGACGCCGAGTCGGTCGACTACGACGCGGCGACCGCCGAGGACGCCGAGATCGAGATCCCGACCGACGACGGCCACGAGCACGACCACGAGGGGTCGGGGACGCACCCGACCGAGGAGATCGCCGACCCCGAGGAGGTGCCGGACTCGGGCTTCATCGACGAGGCCGCCGAGCAGGCCGTCGCGGAGGCCCGGGAGATGACCCGCAAGCGCCGCGAGAACGCCGGGGACGGCGACGACGCGGTCGACAGCAGCACCGACGCCGACACCGACGACGACGCCTGATCGACGCATCGCCACCGGTAAGCCGGCGCCGACCGGACTGGCGCGTATGCGAACGGAAGGTGTGTTCTCCCCCGAGACCGAGGCCGAGGCGGCCGAGGCGTTCGAGTCAGTCGGCCCCGCCGCCCAGACGGTCGTCCGCGAGACCGCGAAAGCGATGGACTTCGACCGCGAGGAGTACGACGAGCGCGTCACCGGCGAGGTGGTCGAGACCGCCCGGGACGCGCTGTTCGCCTCGCTGCTCGAGGTCACCGTCGGCGACCGCGAGGCGTGGGAGACGTGGCGCGAGGACCACCCCGAGTACGACACCCACGTGAACGGCTCCGACGCGGTCGACCGCGTGGTCTGGCACGCCGCCCCCGCCACGGAGACGGCGGTGGCGGCGACGTTCCAGTCCGAGGAGGAGGCCGCCGTCGCCACCCTCCGGCGACAGGCGTTCGGCCGGATCTACCGCCCGCTGTTCGACGACGCCGGCGAGAACGACGAGTAGCGCGATGAGCGACTACCCACCCGACGACGGCCGTCGCCACGAGTCGCTCCCGGACCCGCACCCAGACTGGCGGGTTATCGAGAGCAACGCGGAGTACGAGACCGGCTGGTTCGTCGGCGGCTACGACCTGGTCGAACAGCCCGACGGGAGCCGGAAGCGCTACTACTGGGCCGAGCTCCCGACCGCGGTGGTGGTCACCGCGGTCACCGACGATCAGGTGCTGTTCGTCGAGCAGTACCGGCCGACGATCCGGCGCGAGCAGCTCGAACTCCCCGCCGGCGTCGTCGAGGCCGGCGAGTCGTTCACCGCCGCCGCCGAGCGCGAGCTCGAGGAGGAGACGGGGTTCCGCGCGGAGTCGCTGTCGCTGCTGGAGGAGGTCTGGGTCGCGACGGGGCTGCTGCGGCACAAGCGGGCGTACGTGTTCGCCGAGGGGCTCGAACCCACGGAGCAGGATCTCGACGCCAACGAGTTCCTCACCCCGCGGGCGGTGCCCGCCGCGGAGGCGGTCGAGACGGTGCGCTCGCGGCCGACCAACGACGCCACGCTGCAGGGGCTCTCGCTGGCCGACGCCGAAGGGCTGCTGTAGGCCGTTTTGGGGAATCACGGTACAGACCGGCGCCGGGGACGGTTCGTGGGCTTCAACCCCGCGGCCACGTTACGGCGGCCATGGACGAGATCTCGCCCGACGAAGTCGCCGAACTGCTCGCCGACGGCGCCGCGCCGACGGTCGTCGACATCCGCAACCCGGCGGCGTTCCGGCGGGGCCACATCCCCGGCAGCCTGAACGTCCCGTTCGGACAGCTCCCCGACCGCGTCGCCGAACTCGGCGACGCCGACCGCGTCGTCACCGTCTGCCCGCACGGGAAATCGAGCGTGCAGGCCGCGAAGCTGATCGAGTCCTACGAGGGCACCGCCGACGCGACGGTCGAGAGCATGGCCGGCGGCCTGACCGCGTGGGACGGGCCGATCGAGTCCGGCGTCGACGACGCCCGGTCGGAGCCGGACGAGGGGCCCGCGCCGTTCTGAATCGCCCTTCGTCGACCCTTCACCGACTCGAACGCAGGCGTCGCCAGGCGAGCGCGCCGCCGATCGCGGCGACGGCGGCCGGCGCGCCGAACCCGGGGGCGCTCGTCTGGCTGGCCGACTCGACGAACACCGAGGCCGACTGGTCGCCGGCGCCGACGCGTCGCTGCCCGGTCTCGGTCAGCTCGACGGTCGCGCTGACGGTCGTCCGCTCGTTCGGGCCGACCGAGACGGTCCGCGTCGTCACGGTCTCGCCCTCGCGGGTGAACGGCACCGTCACGTTACCGGGCACCGACTCGTCGTTGGTCACGGTGGCGGTCACCGTCACCTCGCCGCCGCGGTCGACGGTCGTCGGCTCGACGGCGATCTCGCTGACGCCGGGGCTCGCCGGCTGTCTGACTCTCACGGTGAACTGCTGGCCGGCGATCGAGACGGTGTAGCGCCCGGGCTCGGCGAACCGGTGGGCGAGCGTCGCCGTCGTCCGGCCGGCCGGGGCGAGCGTCCCGTTCTCGGTGGCGACGGTCGCGTCGTCGACGCGGAGTGACACCGCGTACTCGCCGGTCGCGCCGCCGAGGTTCTCGACGGCGGTGCGGACGGCCAGCCGCTCGCCGGCCGCGAGCGTGACGGGCGAGTCGAGCGTCGCGTTGCGGTACGGGCCGGTGGCTCGCAGGTCCGTCGCCGGGTCGAAGCCGACGCGCAGCAGCGCCGCGTCGCCGCCGAACGCGGTGCGGTGGGCCGCGCGGTCCCACACGTCCGGGGCGTCGCTGGTGGTCGTCAGCCGCTCGGCGGCGTCGCGGGTCGACGCCGTGCCCGCCTCGGCGACGGCCGCGAGCACGTCGCCGTTGTCGACCCAGCGCTGGTCGTTCAGCGACGCGAGCACGCGCTGGAGCGTGGCGCCGCCGTCGGTCGCCAGCCTGAGCCGGCGGTCGAGCTCGCCGCTGACGAGCGCGCCCTTCCAGTAGTGGGCGTTGTTCGCCCAGTCGCCCGGCTCGGCGAGCACCGAGCCCGCCTGCGGGCTCCGGGTGCCGCGCTTCAGGTACTCCGCGAGCGCGTCGAACCCGGCGCCCTCCTGCTGGTGGCTCAGCAGCGCGGCGTACCACGTCGCGGTGGCCTCGGTGACCCAGCGACCGCTCTCGTTCGTCCGGAACGACTGCCGGGTGTGGACGTACTCGTGGAGCCACGTGCTGCCGACGGCGTCGATGGGACGGTTCGCCCGGGCCCAGAAGTCGGTGTCGCCGACCTGCAGCCCCTGGACGGCCCAGTCGACCTGCCCGGTCGGCGCCGCGACCGCGAACACCGTGTCGTCGCGGTCGCCGACGTTCAGCTCCCGGGAGGCGTTCCCGAGCCCGTCGAGGATCTCCGCGGGCGGATCCGCGAGCTCGGCGGCGTCGGGCACGATCAGCCGGATCTCCTGGCCGGCGACCGATCGCGTGTACGCCTCGTGGGGGCCGAGGAAGGCGGTCGCGCCGCCGACGGCGCCCTCGCCGTCGACGCGGGTCGTGCGCTCGAGGCTGACGGATTCGGTGGTGCGCCACTCGAGGCCGATGTTGGGCTGCTGGATCAGCGCCCACTCGCCCACGTCGGCGTAGAGGTACACGCCGTCGGTCGCCATCGGCCCCTCACGGTCGGTGGTCCGGTTCGCGGTCAGCTCGTAGCGGAGCCGCGGGTCGGCGGTCTCGCCGTCCCACGCCCAGGTGTCGCCCCGGACGTTGCTGAACCCCTCGGCGTCGGTGACGGTCGACCGCGGGTCGAGCGTCACCCGGAGTTCGGTCAGCGCGTCGGGCGTGTCGAACGTCTGGACGACGCCGACCGAGCCCGGCTGCTCGGGGGTGAGCGAGAGGACGGTGTCGACCGCGATCGTCGCCGAGGCGGTCTCGGCGTCGACGGACGGCGGCCCGGCGGCGGCCGGCGATCCGGTGGCGGCGACGGCCGGCTGCGCGCCGGCCAGCAGAAGGACGACTGCGAGCGCTGCTGCTCTGTGCACAGTGCTGCTCGGTGCGGGGCCGACATAGTTCCCACGTCACTGCGACCCGGGAACCGGGCCGGCACAGGAGGTCAGGCCACGTTGAAGCCTTTGTCGCGGAGGAAATCCTCCACGCGGCCGCTGTGGTTCCCCTGGAGTTCGATGGCGCCGTCCTCGACGGTCCCGCCACACGCGAACTTGGACTTCAGGTCGGAGGACAGGCTGTCCATGTCCACGTCTTTCGGATCGAACCCCTCGATGATCGTTACCTCCTTGCCGTACCTGCGCTCGTCGATGCGGATGCTGATCTGCTGAGACTCTTTCGCGACGTCCTCGCAGACGCAGAGTTCCTCAGGCAGCCCGCACGTCGAGCAGACTTCACCCATTACGACCGGATAGTAGCTGCCACAGCTACAAAACAGTATCGGGGTGCTACATCAGGCGCCACGCGCCGAGTCCCAACACGCCGACGCCGACGGCCATCACGATCGCGCCGATCCCACGCGAGACGCGGGCGTAATGCTCCCGCTCCGGAACGGGCTCCATACCGGGTGAGACGGCCTGGACTCCGCCGGCGATCAGGAGGAAGCCCCCCGCGACCACGTACTGCCAGAGTGCGTACGCCATACGGGTTCGCTCTCCCCCGTCCCGCATAACCGTTGTCCCGGACCGCCTGCTTCGACGCCGCGGGCTACTCCCGCTCCTCGTGGACCATCTTGTGGACGTACGAGCGGCCGGCCATCCCGCCGAGCAGCAGTTCGCGGACGGTGAGCTCCCGGTCGAACCCGTCGCGGCGGGCGATGTCCAGGCGCTCCTCGGTGGTCTGGAAGTAGTTCACCACCGTGAGGAACAGCACGCCGCCGACGGTGTTGCCCAGCAGCACGGGGAGCACGAACCAGACGAGCCCCTGGAGGAACACGGGGTAGCCGGCGAACGCCAGGTACGCCAGCTCCGTGAAGGAGACGACGGAGTGGTACAGGTTCGCCAACGGGATCGACAGGAAGGCGACGTAGACGACGACGAGGCGTGTGAGGCTGTCGCGGACGGCGTACACGAGCCAGACGACGCCGGCGACGATGAACCCCGCGAACGTCGCCTTGAAGAACAGCGCCCAGAACTCGGTCTGGACCCCCTTCCGGGCGAGATACGTCGCCGCCTCCATCCCCTCGGGGGAGAGCACGCCGGTCCGGGCGAGCACGAGCGCGCCGAACCCGCCGCCGGCGAAGTTGCCGACGATGACGATCCCCCAGATCTTCAGCAGCCGCGGGAGACTCATCAGGCGCTCGAGCACCAGCACCACCGGCGGTAGCGTGTTCTCGGTGTACAGCTGATAGCCGCCGAGAATGATGAACACGAACCCCAGTGGGTACAGCAGGGCGCTGAGGATCGGGTGGCCGTCCGTCGCCGCCGTCAGCGACGCCAGCATCAGGAACGTGACCGTGATCGAGAACCCCGCGGCGAGGCTACTGAAGAACAGCTCGCGCTGGCCGGTGGTCGCCTCCTCGTCGGCGGCGGCGATGATCCGCTGGAACACCTCGTGGGTCTCGAACTGGTCGCGGAGCACCGCCCCGGCCGCTGGGGCGCCGTGTTCGGACTGGTCGATCACCTCCCGAACGCTCTCGTCGTCGGCGTCGCCATCCGGCATTGGCGGTGGCTACGAAGCCCAGTAGGTAACTCCTGTGGCTCCGGGGTCGGCTCAGAACGGCACCACCGCGCGGACCAGGATCGCCAGCCCGACCAGCGCGGTGACGGCGCCGATGATCTGGGTCGCGTCGATCTCCCACTCGTCGGCGACGGCGTCCTCGTTGCCGTCCTCCATCGCCGCCTTCCGGGCGGCCTGGTACGGGGCGAACACGTGGATCCCCCCGGAGAGCAGGAGGAACGTGCCGGCGAACAGCGCCTGCCACGGTTCGTAGGCCATTCCGGCGGTAGTTCTCGCCGGTCGTGGAAATGCGTTCCGACGGCGGCGTCGACGCTCCCGGGTTGCCGTGGGTCGCTTGCCACAGGAAGCCCGGACCGGGCGTCGAACACGGCGAGAAACGCTCGCTCACTCCGTCCGCTGCGCCTCTCTCGCCTGCTCGACGCCCGGCGGCGGCTCTTCACGCCTCACTTCGTTCGACGAGAAGAGCCTGGACCGGGAGTCGAACCCGGGAAGTCTCGATTACAAGTCGAGTGCATGAACCACCCATGCTCTCCAGGCGCAGCCGAGGCTACTCAGTCCTCCTTTGAGTGCGTGTCGCTTTCCGGCGCTTTCTCCAGCTCCAGCCGGTGGGGCTCGTACCCCTGACGCGCGTAGAAGCGGCGTGCGGCCTCGTTGTCGGCGAGCACCTCGAGGCTGATGCGGTCGACGCCGGCGTCGAGCAGGCGTCCCTCGGCGGCCGCGAGCAGGTCGGCGCCGAGGCCGGTGCCGCGGTGAGCCGGCCGCACGAAGATGTTCTCGATCACGCCGCGCTCGACGTCCTGGCGGTAGCTGTCGGTCTCGGGCGCGAACTCCACGAACCCCGCGAGGTCGCCGTCGGCGGTCCGGGCGACCAGCACGCTCCCCGTGACGATCGCGCGGGCCAGCCCCTCCCGGACCGCGCCGCGGTTGGGCTCGGCCAGCAGGTGTGAGCCGTGTGCGCGCTGGCTGCGCGCGAGATCCACCCACAGCTCCGCCAGCCTGTCGGCGTCCTCGATCGTCGGCGCCTCGATCTCCATCCGTCCGTACGTGGGTCCGCGGGGTGGTAAGAGCTATCGGCCGCGGCGACCACGCCGAGCAACTCCGAGCCCGTTCCCGATACGGGAGAGGGAAACGTTCAACCGCCGTCCGGCCGACCACTCGCGCATGGATTCCGACGAGATCGAACGGATCGCGGTGCTCGGCGCGGGCAACATGGGCCACGGTATCGCCGAGGTCGCCGCGCTGGCGGGCTACGACGTGACGATGCGGGACATCAACGAGGAGTTCGTCCAGAACGGCTACGAACAGATCGAGTGGAGCCTCGACAAACTGGCCGAGAAAGACCAGATCAGTCGGGGCGAGGCCGACGGCGCGCTCGACCGCGTCACGCCGCTCGTCGACCTCGAGGCGGCGGTCGACGACGCCGACGTGGTGATCGAGGCCGTCCCCGAGAAGATGGACATCAAGAAGGAGGTGTACCGCGAAGTCGCCGAGTACGCGCCGTCGGAGGCGATCTTCGCGACGAACACCTCGAGCCTCTCGATCACGGAGCTCTCGGAGGTCAGCGGCCGCCCCGAGCAGTTCTGCGGGATGCACTTCTTCAACCCGCCGGTGCGGATGCAGCTGGTCGAGGTCATCTCCGGCGCCGACACCGCCGACGACACCCTCGACACGATCGAGGAACTGGCGGAGTCGATGGGCAAGACCCCCGTCCGAGTCCGGAAGGACTCGCCCGGGTTCATCGTCAACCGCGTGCTCGTGCCGCTGATGAACGAGGCCGCGTGGCTGGTCGAGTCCGGCGACGCCACCGTCGCCGAGGTCGACTCCACCACGAAGTACGGCATCGGGCTCCCGATGGGCTCGTTCGAGCTCGCCGACCAGGTCGGCATCGACGTGGGCTACCACGTGCTCGAGTACATGCACCAGGAGCTCGGCGACGCCTACCGGCCCTGCCCGCTGCTGGCCGAGAAAGTCGAGGCCGAGGAGCTGGGGAAGAAGACCGGCAGCGGCTTCTACGAGTACGAGGACGGCGACGGCGCCCAGATCCCGACCGACGAGGTCAGCGAGGAGATCCAGGAGCGGCTGCTCGCGCTGCTGGCCAACGAGGTCGCCGGGCTCGTCGGCGACGACGTGGCCGACCCCGCGGCCATCGACGAGGCGGTGAAGCTCGGCGGCGGCTGGCCCGACGGCCCCGCGAAGATGGCCGACGAGTACGGGCTCGACGCCCTGGTCGAGACGCTGGACGAGCTCCACGAGGCGACGGGCGAGGAGCGCTACGAGGCCGAGGCGACGCTGCGCGAGCTCGCCGACGCCGGCGAGGGGTTCTACGGGAGCGCCGAGGACGGCGACGACGCGACGGAGTACGAGACCCTGAACGTCGAGGTCGACGGCCACGTCGGCCACATCGAACTCGCCCGCCCCCACCGGATGAACACGATCAGCGAGGAGCTGCTCCACGAGCTCGACACCGCCATCGACGAGCTCGACGCCCACGAGGCCGTGCGCTCGGTCCTCCTGACCGGGGAGGGCGACCGCGCGTTCTCCGCGGGCGCCGACGTGCAGTCGATGGCCGCCGGCGGCGGCGACCCGCTGCACGCGGTCGAGCTCTCGAAGCTCGGCCAGGAGACGTTCGGCAAGCTCGAGTCCCTCGACGCGCCGGTCGTCGCCGCCATCGACGGCTACTGCCTCGGCGGCGGGATGGAGCTCGCGACCGGTGCGGACCTCCGGATCGCCAGCCGCAGTAGCGAGCTCGGCCAGCCCGAGCACAACCTCGGCCTGCTGCCGGGCTGGGGCGGCACCCAGCGACTCCGCCACATCGTCGGCGAGGGGCGCGCGAAGGAGATCATCTTCACCGCCGAGCGCTACGACGCCGAGGAGCTCGAGGCGTACGGCTTCATCAACGAGGTCACCGACGGCGAGGAGCTGCTCGACCGCGGCTGGGAGCTGGCCCGCGACCTCGCGGCCGGCCCGCCGATCGCCCAGCGCTACACGAAGCGCGCGATGCTCGCCGGCCGCGACGACACCGACGCCGGGCTCGAGGTCGAGAGCCAGGCGTTCGGCCACCTGATGAACACCGACGACCTGATGGAGGGCGTCACGGCGTTCATGGGCGACGAGGAGCCGGAGTTCGAGGGGAAGTAGGCGGCTAACCCTCTTCAGCGATCGCGGCGTAGTTCTCTTCGTGGTTCGACGATACCGGAGCGGCTGGTGGCTCGAACGGAAGTACTGGGAGGAGGGGTGGACACAGGCCGAGATCGCCGAGGCGTGTGACGTATCGTCGCGGTGTATCCGGAAGTAGATGCGGAGACGTGGGGTCGAAACCCGCGAGATGGTGGGCGAGGATCATCCGCTGTACGGGCGTGAGCGGGACGCGGAGACGAAGGCCAAGATTTCGGCGACGATGGCGGGACGGGAGATACCGGACAGCCACCGCGAGCGTATCGCGGAGGGACACGAGGGGAGGACGCTGCCGGCGGACGTGCGCGAACGGATCGCCGAGTCGCTCTCCGGGCGGAGGGTTTCGAAAGCGACGCGGCGTCGGATGAGTGAATCGACGGCGGGCGAGGCGAACCCGAACTGGAAGGGCGGGTACAGCCACAGATACGGCGACGGCTGGTCCGTCTCTCGGGAGTTCGTGCTCGATCGTGACGAACGATGCCGGGCGTGTGGCCACGAGGGTGAACAACGCCCGCTGGACGTTCATCACATCGTCCCTGTTCGTCGGTTCCGGCAGGCGTCCGATGCGGCGCTCGCCGAAGCTCACGGCCCACGGAACCTCGTGGTCCTGTGTCGCCGATGTCACCCCAAAGCGGACAACGGGGCGCTCGAGTTCGAGTCGGGGATCGACCCGCCGGAGTAACTCGGTGACGGCTGTCGACTTTCGATGGGATTAAAAACTCACACCCACGATGTTCGGATGCGCTCGGTTGGTGTAGTCCGGCCAATCATTTCGGCCTTTCGACCGCAGAAGAAAATGGTCTTCGCGGGAAGAGAGCCGATGACCGGGGTTCAAATCCCCGACCGAGCATTCTGCGAGGAACTCAGTGACGAGCAGTCGCGCAGCGCGGGGGATTCTGAAGCAGGGAGTGGCGCGGTGCGGAACGACCGTGGTTCAAATCCCCGACCGAGCCGCTGCTTCGTCGTGGAGGGCCGAAGCGTGCGACCAGCGCGGACCGAAAACCGCACGGAAGTGGGTGTCTGACCCGTCACGACCGCCGTGGGCCGCAGTCGAGTGGGCTGCCTCTGACACATCCCGGCTCCCACGGCGGCGACCTGTGCTACGTCTCGATGACCGTCCCGGCGGCGCCGACGGCGATGTCCGTCGCACCGCGCCGGACCGACTGCAGGTTCTGCCCGGTCGGCGTTCAGCGGGCGCCGACCCAGCGATCGACCATCGCCCCCCGGCCGGCCACGTCCACGCTGTCTGTCCCGTCGAGCCCGGTGGAGTCGGTCATCGTGGTACCTCCGCCGGCAGCGGTGCCTACGGGACACGGCGCCTTTACCTCGTTTTCCGGGGACGCGCCCGTCCCGCGCGCGCTCGCTCAGCCCCTGAGAACTTCCGCAGGTCGTGAGTACTCGCTCGGTCGGCGGCGAACGGACAGGACTTACTTGGAGCAACGAGGAGCTGTGGAACAATGCGACGGGCCGTCGATGGGGCGGGGCGGCGGCTGGGAGCCGCGGCTGTCGTCAGCCGCCTCGC
>SDGW01000828.1_pt1 | contig 12867 bp, 12 predicted proteins | sample 2873831 | NCBI WGS metagenome assembly SDGW01 (sample SAMN08132700, study PRJNA421101) | hypersaline lake metagenome | isolation source: celular fraction 0.22 microns magnesium sulfate-rich crust from ephemeral... | place: Spain: Penahueca Lagoon, Toledo | collected 2011-07
GGTTTGAAGCGAGGAGCGCGTCGCCGAGCCCAAGAGCCAGCGGTGTTTCAGACGAACCTGGTGGGTTTGAAGCACGGATCTTCAGATGCAGATCCGTAACCTCTCGGCTAGTTTCAGACGAACCAGAGTGGTTTGGAACCTCCCCTAGATATGTCTTTTCGCGAGGAGGGAGTCCCGCCGTTTATCGCGAAGAGAATGTCATCCACGTTCTGCCACAGAGAGATACAGCGCGTAGTTCCCCGTCTCCTCCCCAGTTTCCCGGTCCTCTGTCTCTTTCAGGTTGATCTCAACCCGGCGACTGTAGTCTTCCATATCAACGATCCACCGAAACAATCCCGCGATGGTCTCGATGAACTGCGGATCACCCGTAACCCGGATGTTAGAGATATCGGTCGGATACGTACTTCCCTCAAAGCCACTGGGCTTCTCGATTGTCGCTCGGCGCATCTCCGCTCCAGACGGACGGTCTCGACTCTTCAACCAGTCCATCGCCTCCGATTTCGGAATGGACCCGGACTTCGTCGTAGGGAGTGACTCCAACTCCGTCTGTGACGGCTCTCCACCGTCGGCACGACCGGGGCTCTCGCTGGCCTCCCCATCGAAGGAGTCGGGCCCTCCACCTTCGATCTCGTACTCTGCACCACAGGTGTCACACTCGCCCTCCCCATTCTGTGGAGTAATCATACTTCCACAGTCGTCACAGAAGTACACACTGGAGAGTCAGCTCGTGAGATCCGATAAAGGTGTGTGATGCGTCAGGTATTGTCTTAACAGGGACAGAGCGACCGGGAGTCGATCGTAAAGCCTGTCGAACCACCACTCTCTGAAGTCAGATGAGTAGATTCGCGGATCGCGAAAACTGAGGTGGGAATAGTCGGCTATCAGTGGGGATGGGAAAGCCGAGATACTGGCCTTACCGCCTCTGGTATCTCAACCCAGGGAGAGTCACTGTGGATATTTCCGCCTGATAGTGTTACCAATATTTAACGAGAATGTTACACGTCGCTATTGTTCGTTGAGACATGGGAGACGGGGATGGGATACTGCCGATCGGGCGTCGAACGTTGCTCGCTGGGGGAATCGGATCGTTAGCGACGCTCAGCCTCGATCAGCTGTTCCGGACACACGGATACGGCCATCCCACGTATGGCGAAACGACGGGGCAGACGATTTCCGTACTCGGAGTCGAACACGAACAGCAACACACTAGCCTGGGTGGGAGTTTCGACGCGAGCGTCGCGTTCGTGAACGCATCGTTCCAGTACGTCGATCTCTCCCTTCGGTTGACGACGGTCGCAACAGACGGGTCGGTTGCACTCACCGACGAGAGCAGAGAGATCGACATCACGCTGGCACCCTATGCCGACTTTTCCGAGACGTTCACCGTCGATGTGCCCGCAGAAGTCCCCGAAGGCGAGTACGAGACCAGAGTCTCAGCAAGCTGGAGCAACAGCTCCGTCGTCGACCTCACACCCTCACAGACAGCGACTGCACTCCGATCGACATCGGATACCGCCGGTATCTCGATCGGATCCGGGTCGAGCTCGAACATCGGTGTTGGCGGCGTTCCGAAGGACTCCTCGAAGCGCTACGACCTCTATGCCCCGCGGAATATCGCGGCCGCAGAAATCTCGCTGGATGGAGCGATCGGATTCACTGGCGATGCGCTCGATGCGTATATCGACGCCACCCTCCATCCGGTTGAGGACGCCCACGGGATCCTCGAGGGATTCCATCAGTCCGCGATGGACACGATGGAGACGATCGGGGAAACGATCGAGACGACGATCAACCTCCTTGAGAACCCATACACGTTCATCCCGCTCGTGCAGGAGCTGTGGCGTCGATTCAGCACGAACCCATGGGAGACGCTGTTTCCCTCCATTCAGCGGATTCAGTCTGAGTTCGAAGCCAAGATCGAACGCGATCGGCCTGAGTCGTACGGCCCCGGCCAATCCGACGCGTTCGCGTACGGCTGGTGTTACGGCTACGCGCTGTTCCAAGTGCTCTGGATCGTCGCCGTCTCCAAAGCGGCAGACGCGCTCGCGGGGGCGGCGACGCAGCTTATTTCGAACTCGGCGTACGTTTCGGGCACCGTCGAGTCGGCGTCCATCGCGCTGCTCGAGCAGGGCGTGACTGGCGTCGCAGCACGACATGGGGGGCGGCAGGTTGCGCGGATCGTCAGCCGCTTCCAGAGCACCGACTTCCCGACGGTGGACTCCGACCCGGCGTTCACGACGATGGCGCGACTCGACGTCGTCGACGAACAGCTCGATCGGGGCGGGATCGGCGTCACCGTCGGATCGAAGGGCGACATCGGGGAGCACGTCCAAACCCACGCGCTATACAGACAGTACCCGGACGCAGAGATCGTTCCGCCACAGGATCTGACGACGGATCTCGATCCAGGGACCTACATCAGTTCGGGGATCGTGCTGGACCGCCCTCGGGGAGACACGATCGGGGAGCTCGACAACGTTGTGGTTCGCGTCCCGGAGAAGATGGACGGGCCGGAAGACGCCGACTTACTCACCGTTACGGAGGACAAGATCATCGACGTGCAGGAGTGGGTGGACGATCCGAATCGGCCGGAAAGTACGGCGGACGAGGTCATCGAACGCATTGATCAGGACTTTCAGGACACACTACAGACGGCAGCCAACGATGGGGTATACACGCCCGAGCCGCCGAACGGGGAGTTCCTCCTAACGACAGACCACATGCAGGAGGCAGCTGATTCGGCAGCGATTCGGAGCATCGTCGGCCCGCTTGATCAGCCGTTCCCGGAACGATTCCCGATCACGAAAGCGGAGTTCGACGCCATCTTCGAGTATCACCAAGAACACGGCATCTACGACTTAGCCGAAGATTCCGACGAGTGATCAGACAACGCTACTACGGATACTCATCGACGAGCAGTGCTCAAGAATTTCGTGTTGAGAGATACCGTGCTAAACAGTAGTGCCAATAACGATAAACGCGCTATCGGTGACACTCGGCTGTCTCCCGACTGCACCCCGGGGTTGTCCGCAATTGGGGAGGGAGAAATCTGATGGCCGGTGCCGGATCGGGAAGACGGCCGGCTGAAGAGGTTTTACAAGATCGATCATACATCTACTTCCAGCACAGAGACTAGAGCATCGACAGCGCGAGAAGTTCGTCGACGGACTCAGGGAAGATGTCGCCGAGACCTGGTCCTTGTTCGGCCCGAACGAACTGAACGACCTGCTCTGAAAGGTGCCTTGGGTAGCTGGCGTGGCTACCGTACCTGTTGTAGCTATCTCACCTACCCCGCCTATCGCAGCTAGCCCACCTACCCTACCTAAGGTAGCTACTTTAGCTAAGCCAGCTACGGTATCGAAGGTAGCTGGGGTAGATAGATTCAAGTGCCCTGCGAGCACTGTATCGGACAGAAACGGCGGCTACAAGCGTGGAGCAGGTACCTAATCTACCTTAGGTACCTGAGCTACGATAGCTGCCGCAGCTACCTCACTATGGCCCAGACAGAACCACGGGCGGTCAGCGTCGGCGTGTTGAAAGGCGGGTTCGGGAAGACCACCACCGCCATCAACACAGCCCGCGAGCTCGCCCACCGGAACGGCAGCGCCCTCGTCGTCGACCTCGACGACAACGGCCACATGACTCGTCAGCTCGGGTTCGAAGATGCGTTCACGAGCGACACCAACCACACCAAGCGCGTGCTTGTCGAGGGGGACGATCCGACACAGTACACCGTGAACGTCGTCGACGGGCTCGACCTGTTCCCGGCACACACCGAGTTGGAGTCCGTCGAGAACGAGCTTCGGAACGCGACAATGGGGAGCGCTCGCCTCCGCAAGCACCTGGTTGATCCGCTACTCGGCGAGGAGTATGACTACATCGTCGTCGACTGCCCGGCCAACCGCGGTAAACTCAACGATAACGCGATGTACGCCACCCAGAACATCATCATCCCGCTCAAGCCAGAGAGCGGCTACGACTCCGGACTCTCGAACACGATCCAGCGGCTGGTTGAGGACGCACGGGAGTACTTCGAGCTAAACATCCTCGCGGTGACGCCGACGGCACTGAACGGGCGTATCGACCAGGACACCCGTGACCGCGGGCTGCTCGAGCAGCTCAACTCCCTCGACATCGCTGACGATATCGTCCCGAGCTACGCCCGAATCACTGACGAGGAGTGGGACGCCATCGACGCCGGCGAGTACGACGGTGGGCTTCCAGGCATCCGCTTCCGTGGCTCGATCGACGCCGCTCACGATGCGGGCCTTCCAGTCCGGGACTTCGACGGGAGCTGTGACCAACTGGAGAACTATGGCGAACTAGCTCGCATCGTCGAGGAAGGAGGGATTGACCGATGACCGGGTTCGATGACCTCAACGAGGCCGGGAAGGACCAAGCGGTTGACGAAGAGGAGTCTGAAGCTGACGTCGATGCCGAGGCAGTCGACGACGCTACGTCGACAGTCCCGGGTGGCCGAAACGAGCCGGCGTTCGCGTTCGACGAATCGGTGCAAGCCCAGATCTACCCGCGAAAGTCGACTCACGAGGCGTTCGAAGATTTCCTCGACATGGACGTCAAGCGCCACCTTCGCGATCGCGATATCCGCAACGAGACGGGACGAGAACTGCACGAGGCAGTGCTACAGGTCGCGATGCAGTATCCCGAAGAGATTGCCGAACAGCTTGAAGCCGAGCGGACGGAGTAGGCGGACGCAGAAGTGAGGGAGGGGGAAGCATTCAGCGTGGACCGAGCTGCAGGCTGCAGTCGGGACATCGACCCCGAGTGGGAAATGCCTGCTTGCCGTGCTCTGATACGGAACCGCGCCGTGACAGCTTGTTCCGTCGTTGAGGCGTCGACGCCCCCGTCGGCCCGTTTTTTCAACCTCCGAGACAACACAGTAACTCATCGATGCCCTCCAACAGGTACACGATCGAGACGCGAGACCTGACTAAACGCTTCGGCGACGACGTTGCCGTCGACGGGCTCGACCTGACTGTCGAGCCAGGAACCGTATACGGCTTCCTCGGGCCCAACGGCGCCGGGAAGTCGACGACGATGCGGATGCTCACAACGCTGACCCGCCCCACAAACGGCGAGGCGTGGATCGATGGCCAGCCGATCACCGACCGCGATGCAGTCCGATCCTCGATCGGCTACCTTCCGGAGGAGCCGCCGGTGTTCGACGAACTCACCGGCTGGGAGCAGCTCACGTATTTCGCTCGGCTCCAAGAACTCCCCGCGGCAGAGGCCGAGAGCCGGATCACGGAATGGCTGGAGCGGTTCGATCTCGCCGAGGACGCCGACAAGCGCATCGACGACTACTCGAAGGGGATGCGCCAGAAGACGGGAATCGTGCAGGCGTTGTTACACCGCCCCGATGTGGTGTTCCTCGACGAGCCAACCAGCGGCCTCGACCCGCGTGCGGCACGAACCGTCCTCGACGTGATCGGGGAGCTGACCGATGAGGGACACACAGTGTTCCTTTCGACACATATCCTCTCGGTCGTGGAGGAACTGGCTGACGAAGTCGGCGTCCTCTATGAGGGTGAGCTTGTCGCGGAAGGCTCCCCTGACGAGCTCACCTCACGGATGGCTGCTGAGGAAGGGACGACGCTCGAAGACGTGTTCCTCTCGGTGACCGCCGATCGGACGGGAGTCGCAGGGACCGACGAACAATGACTGGCGACAGGCTTCAAGCGATCGCCCGAATCGAGCTTCGTCGCCGGTGGCGGGCGATGAAGGAGAACGACGCCCAACTGGTGGGGCTCGCACTCGCTGCGCTGTTTTTCCTCCCGATGGCGCTCGTGACCATCGGTGGCGCGTTCGTCGCCGGACGGACAGTGGTCAGTGGCGGGGTTGACGCCCCACTCTCGCTGGCCAGAATGGGCTTTGTCTACCTGTGGCTCGGCGTCGTCGGGTTCGGCGGCTACCGGGCGTACTCGGTCTCACTCGATCCAGACAACGCCGACGGCCTCCTCACGACGGTCTCACACCGGGATCTGCTGGGCGGGATCGTGCTCGCGGAGCTGGGGCTGTGGACGGCCTTTGGCTTCTCGGTCGCAGGCGCGGCCGCGGTTACCTTCGGCGCCGGCGCCGGGTCGGTCCTCACCGTTGTCTCCGTGCTCCTCGCGCTCGCACTCACCCTCGTGACCGGCCTCGTCGCCGGCTTCACCCTTGCACTCGGCGTCCGGAACACGGGCGTCCGCTCGGTGTTGTTCAGTCGGATCAGGTCGGTATTCGGTATCTTACTCGGGATCGCCTATATCTGGGCGATCCTGACGAACTCGCTCGTCTCCGTGTTCGACCCGATCTATCACGCGCTCGCGGGGACGCCGGTCGCGTGGCTGGGCGACCTCGCTGTCCTCCCGCTGGGCGTCGACGCGTCGTCGCTCCGTGTCGTGGGCGTCGTCGTTGCCGCTACGGGGTTTCTCGCGGTGACCGTCCCCGCGATGGCTCGGCTCGCCGAGTGGCTCTGGTACGCCGATGGAATCTCGGTCTCCCACGAGGCCGAACGGGACGCTGGGACGTCTCGCCTCGCGGGGGTGCTCCCAACAGCCATGCTTGGAGTCGTCAGTAGTGACTGGACCCGTGCCCGCCGCTCCCCGCTCTCGCTCTCGTTCTCAATCTACCCGGTATTCATCCTGTTCGATCCGGTTCTCACCACGCTCCAGTCGGGGAGTGTCGGGCGCGGACTCCCGGTCGTGATCCTGTTCTGCGGAATCTGGATCACGGGGACACTGTTCGCACTGAACGTGCTCGGACACGAAGGATCCGCCCTTCCCGTAACGTTGCTCACCCCTCGACCGGCACGATCGCTTGTCGCTGGACACGTTCTTGCTGGCGTGATCCCGATGACGACACTGACCGTTCTTGCTACAGGGGTGACGGGACTGCTGAGCCCGCATCCGCTTCCGATCGTCGCGACGCTCGTCGCCTCAGCGGTGCTCCTGACCGTCGGTGCCGGCGCGATCGCGACCGGGGTTGGCGCCATGCTGCCGCGGTTCGACGCGGTCCGAGTCAGCCGGAGCACGAAAGCGATCGTTCCGAGCACACTAGCGGTCGTTCTCTACTCCGTGATCGTGATCGGAGTCTCGTTCCCGGCACTGGTCGCCCACTCTGCCACGTTCGGCCACGCGATCGCGCCGCTTCTCGGAATGAGTGAACCCGCTGTCGCAGCTGTCGGAACCATCGTCTCCAGCGTTCTCACAGCAGGTATCGGCGGCGTCTCCGTGTTTTACGCCATCAGAACCGTCGATGACTACCGGCTATCCTGACTGTCAGCGCCGATTCACTCTACCCGAATCAATCAGACATGGAGGCCGTTGGCGAGGCGGTCGCCGAACTCGGAGATAACGGTTGCTGTCAGGCAACATCAACCTGGTTCCGGTCTAACCCCAGACCGCGTCGATCCAATCGATCTCGGCCGATACTTAACCAACAAAATCCGCATCCGAGGCGGAAATATTGGTTAACCCGTCTAGTACCCCGACCGTCGAGTGTAAACCGACGATCCGTAAGCTATCGAGAGTTCTAAAGCGGGTATAGGGATACACTCTCTCGAGATCCCGACTCGAGATGCAGTATATCCGAATCCGGATTATCGAACACCTGGCCCCATGTAGACGGCTCTACCACCCCAGGCGTCGAGTGTAAGTTGCCAAAATAGGACCCCACAGGCCGTCAGAAAGCTGTTCAGTATTCGCCGAACGCGTTCTAGTTGAGTATTCGGTTTCAAACACCCCGGGTGTCGAGTGTAACTCAGCCCGAGTTCGAGAATCGCTCATCCGACTCGATTGCGGTCTGTACGACCGTCGGATCCTCGAGGAGGTAGTAGAAGTTCGTCATACCCTTACCGCGGCCACGGCCGACGCGATCGGTGACGCCGAGAATATCCAGGAACGCCTGCTCGTTCAATCGGTCGGCCATCCGTCGCTGTGAGAGCGCATCGATGTCCAGTCGCTGGGTGAGTTGTTCATAGCGTTCATAGATCTCACGAGTCGCGAACTCCTCGTCGTTCCGTGAGTCGGCGAGGAGTGACAACGCGTACACTGCCGCCTTAGACTGCGTTGGCTGGTCCTGCAGGAGTTTCGAGAACCGATCGATGTCTGCTTTCTCACGAGCATTCCTGACGTGTTCCTCACGAACCTGGTCGGCACCCTCGTCCTTTGCAAGCTCGCCCGCGTTCCGGAGGATGTCGAGCGCTTTCCGTGCGTCACCGTGTTCTTGAGCGGCAAAGGCTGCCGCGAGCGGGATGGCATCTTCGCTCAGTACCCCATCATGGAAGGCGTCCTTACGGTGGCGCATGATCTCGCGGAGCTGGTTCGCATCGTAGGGTGGGAAGATGAACTCCCGCTCCTGGAGGCTACTCAGCACTCGCTCGTCGAGGCTGTCCTTGAACGAGATCTTGTTGCTGATGGCCAGAATACCGACCTTACACGAGTCGAGTTTCCCGGCCTCACCCGCACGCGAGAGCTGCATCAAGACGTTATTCTCCTGGAGCTTGTCGACCTCGTCGAGGATGATGATGACGACGTCGTGGCGCGCGTCCAAGATACGCCAGAGCCGGTCGTAGTAGGCGTTGGTGGCGAGTCCGGAGAGCGGGACGGAGATGTCGGTCTCGTCAGGGTCGTTGAAGGCACGAGCCAGCTTGATCGCGACTTGTGTCTCCGTCGTTGCCTGTGTGCAGTCGACGTAGGCCCGCTGGAGTCGTGTCCCCTGCTCCTTGGCGAACTCCTCGGCGCTCTGGGTTACGTGCTTGGCCACGAGGCTCTTGCCCGTTCCCGTTTTCCCATAGATCAGCGTGTTCCGGGGCTTCCCGCCACGGATTGCCGGGTGGATACCGTTCGCGAGGTCGGAAATCTCGTCTTCGCGACCGATGATCCGATCCTCGTCTGGGATATGTTCGATGTCAAGGAGCTCCTTGTCAGCGAAGACGGGATCGTTGCTCTCCCAAATCGAATTGAGAGAGCTCTGCGTTTCGTCACCCATGATTAGTCTCAACCCCGTAGGCCCGCTCCATGTTACACACGACAGCCGGTGTGAGATCATAAAGGTACGGGATTCGGAACCCCGGGTGTCGAGAGTATATGCTCGTTATCGGTGGATAGAACCCCCAGAGAACGAATATAGTAAATAGATCTTCTGCCCAAACGTCCAAACCCGAATAACCCCGGATGTCGAGTGTAACGCCTGAAATATCCGTGTTATTGTCTCCCAGATTAGTCCCCCACCCCGGGCGTCGAGTGTAACGAACAACAGGACGATCCCCACCGTAGCCATTTCTCGCGTCGACTAGGGGACACACACCCCGGGTGTCGAGTGTAAGTCTCCGGAAAGCGGGGGTAGGGGAGCCTCTAAACACGTTTGAGTAATCTCGAATTGGATAATATCACGGGATACAGAGTCTAACAACGGCGGTTCCACATGAATACTGTAGCCAATAGGTCGATAACTGGATCTCGGTCCAACTGGTGGAGCTGTATCGGATTTATAGCAGGAGCACGTCACGTCTGCCGAGATCAGTATATAAAGACGTGAAGAGATAGCAGAACTCAATTTCAGATAGCGGTACTGTCTTGCGATTCACTACCTCTGAAATTGCCTCTATAATAAAATATTTATTAATAGTATAGATAGTAGTAGTAGTAGTGTTGCAGAACAGCGAGTGAGCGTTGGGAAACTGTGTTTTCGCCGAGTAACGCCATGTAGTGGTGTTAGCTGGATCGGCTAGAGAGACACCCACCCCCACCTTTTCTCCGGATTTACACTCGACACCCGGGGTGTGTGTGTTGGGCCGTGTCTAGCTACTCGAAGTCAGTGCTACAGCACGCCTTCCAGTATCTGCTCGCTATTTCCACAGCGGTGACCGTCCCGCCACCACTGACATCGGCGCCGTAGATAACGTCGCCGAAGGTGTCGAGCTGGGCGATCCGTCCTGCCCGACAGCGACGAACGTCTCTTCTGTCTAGCCAGCTCCCCCGTCCCTCCCACCTCGAGGTTGATCTTCCGAGGTTCGCCCCCTGCCATCGACGACGTGTCGCGGTAGAGCGTCCCCGACTGCAAGCGCTTTGGTGGGATCTTGCGTAATGACGAGCTGTTTCCATGCGTTGTTTCCCTCGGTGGAGAACACGCCGCTATCGACGGTGGACATGAAGTGCTCACTGCCGTACTCCACGACCCCAGTCGCTCTTGAGGTGTTCGACAATGTCGTGTTGTGTGTGAGATCAGTCGTCTTCCGTCCGTCCTCACCTGAAAGGCAGTCCCGCTGTTGTTGGCAAGGGAGGTGTGTTCAGAGCCGCTCCGACCGATAACCTCGGTGTCGAAACCTCGCTCGTGTAGTCGCTCTAGGATCGTCCCCCGTTTTCAGTAGAATGTAGACTGCCTCTGGCTCTGCGCTATCCCCCAATTTGGCCCACTGGAGAACGGTTAAGCCGACGGGGATGCTCGGATCTTTCCTACTGGACACTGTCTGATCTGATGAGTAACGAACGAACCAAAACAGAGGGAGACACGACCGACCGGGAGGATGGTCAAGTAGTCGATGAGCAACCGGAGACGCAGGCTTCTCGACAGCGAGAGCGTGACCACAGACCGGAGGCGTACACCGTTGGGTATGATTCATTTGGGGAGACTCGGGTCGGAATTGGCTCTTCGAATGGAGACATCAACCGGCTCATCCGTCACAATGAGGGTCGCCACCAGAGCAATGGGGACCACAGCAGTCGAGAGGCGGCGCGGGACAAGAAGCGAATCACTCAGTCGCTCTGCTCAGCGCTCAACGTGACGCAGTATCAGCAACGGCGCGCTACCTCAGCAATGTCGGAACTGAACCTTGACCGGTTCGGCCAGCAGAAGCGAATCGAGAAGGTTTCGCTCTGCGCGATTGCCGTCATCGTCGACCAAGACCGAGAGCAGTACTTTCTGGGGGGCAAAGAACCTGCAGAACTGGATCTGAGTACCGTTTCCCCTGACGATTTTCCGACCAAGCTTGCCCAGCAGTCGGAATTCCGATCGCTACGTGAGACGCTAGACATCTCGAAGAAAGACCGATATAGCGTCTCACAGCTGGTCAAACGGGAGCTCAAGCGGATCGGATTCTTCGGTCGGGAAAACCAGCCGATACAGTAGCCGTCGCCGACTATACCGTCAGTTTCCTAGTAACTTCTACACCGAGTCCACCTATCTAGGATTCCTTTAAGTATTACTTGCGACAATATGCGCAATGAGGCGGTCCGGTCAGACAGGTCCCCAAAGGGGGATCAGTGGCTGGCCAGTATTGCGGCCATTAATGGCCGACACTCTTCGAAGCCAAATGGCTTCGAGAAGGGTTCCTTTGCCAGAGTGTTACTTCGAGGGGTATCACTATCCTTCGAGTTTGCACGCTCGCGCGAATGAACCTCTTCTCCTTCGACGAAGCTTCTGACGAAGAGTGAAACCGAACTGTTCCTTGGCAGAGCGCGCATGATTCCCGCGCGATGTACCCTGAAGCCTTCGACGTCTGTTGCTCACCACCGACCTCAGCACCCTGAGTAGTCGTCACTAACTATTGCTCCGCTGTCAAGCCGACAGCAGCAGTGCTCTTCGGAGTTGATCCTTCGCGCCCAGTGGCGACGCTGTTCAGTGATACGGCAATACTGGGGTGAGCAATCCAGTCGATCGGAGGGGAGGGAATCATTCTCAACAGATGTTCGCCCACTACACGCACGACGAGTCGTACGTCCCGCCCATCAACCGCCCACATGCCCCCGAGATGTGGGAAGAACGCACGCCCGCGGAGATCTCTCTCGTAGAGGGTTGGAAAGCAGCCATCCCCGTCCATGCACCTGAGTGCAACGCGACCTACACACGCCTCTATGCGCCCTACAACATCCTGTTCGTTGTCCGTGACGGGCTCCTCCGAACGGAGCTAAACAACGACGGACGCATCGACCTCGAGGGGCTGTCGACCTGCCCGAGTTGTGAGGATCTGATCGACCCGCTCCGAGCGGATGGAACCTGCCCGTGGTGTGAGACCCTGCTTCCGAACACCCAGCAGACAGGTGGTGTCACACTCGTTTCCGGGGGTGAACAGCGATGAGTGGGTCATCGTTCGTCGAGCTAGGAGATCTCGACGGGACGCGGGGATGGGTCAAGACGAAGGGGTTCGTCAACTGGATCGAGGACGTCGCCTCACACCGGCCGTACCAGCGCGTCAAGCTCGGCGACGACACGACCCGCGAGGGCGTTGTCTGTACGGTCTGGACCGACGAGATTGAGCTGGAGGAGGGAGTCGGCTACTACCTCGGCGGCCTCGACGACACGTACGAGAAGCGCGAGGAGGTCCAGCTGAAGCTCTTCGAGAAGTCATGGGCGGACGAGTTCTGGCGGCGAGAGTAAGCGACTCACAGTACCCATACACATCATGCACCACGACAACACAGACGCGAATGGCTGGGCGTACAGAGGCGGCGACGGACACATCATCGGCGAGTCTATGCCCGGCACATTCGGGGACGCAGAGCGAGCCCTACACGATCGACAGGGTCAGACACCTGCAGTAGACGAGGATATCGAGGTCCCAGCAACCGAGACGGAGATGGGGACGGAGTCGGTTGACACAGATGGTGTCGAAGTTGATGATCTCGTGAAGCGGCTTCGGGAGTAGACGCGTAGCCGCTCCCCCTTCTGTAAATCTGGAGGGCCTCACGCAGTGATGGCTGCCGAGTTCGATATAGCGCTATATGATTTATCAATAGCGATCGGGGGCGAATACCTTGGATAACGCCCCTGAAACCGGGATATTCACCACTAATCCAGTACGAGACGAGTTTGAGTCGGGATTAGCTTTACGCACGCTTAACTCACTAAGCGTGCGTAAGTTCTATG
>SDGW01000830.1_pt1 | contig 12846 bp, 13 predicted proteins | sample 2873831 | NCBI WGS metagenome assembly SDGW01 (sample SAMN08132700, study PRJNA421101) | hypersaline lake metagenome | isolation source: celular fraction 0.22 microns magnesium sulfate-rich crust from ephemeral... | place: Spain: Penahueca Lagoon, Toledo | collected 2011-07
GCTAGAAGTGTTATGTGGTCTGAGAGGAAAGTTCGGACAGTACGAAAGGAACCCCGAACTGAGGCCTCTGGTGTATCTGTTATCCGAGAGGGTAGTGCAGAGTAGCCACGCCTCACAGGCGTAAGAGCTGAAAGCATCTAAGCTCGAAAGCTTCCTCTAAAAGAGACCGCATCCGTTCCTGTACAAGACAGGTTTGATAGAGTGGCGGTGTAAGAATCAAGGCAACGAGATTCTCAGCCGACCACTACTAACCACGGGTTCCAACTCCAAACAACGGCAAAAGACACCAGCTTGAGCTCTAACAATAAAGACTCTCAAGCAAACCTGGTTGAAACAACGGTCGAACCTCAATACAATACGTAATTCTTTCTATACATCCCTACTAAGTTTCTACATAGAAGAATCACCAAAACCACTGGAATCAAAACTCGGTGATAGTTCAAAGCTGTTGAACAGAACTGAACCTGTTTACCCTGTCGTTAAACGCTATTGAACGGATATTTAACGGCATTAAAGCCTTGTTTAGAGACAGAGTTCTTAAACATCCTGTATGAATGGTGGCTTGGTGACTAGAAAAATGAAACGGACACTACTGGCGTTCGCTATCGTGGCATTCGTAGCCACAGGAGCAGCACAACCAGACATGGCACAAACACAACCAACACAGGATGACACAGACAGAGAGATCCCTCAACAGCCTGATCGACCTATGGACGATGTAGAGAAACAGGACTTGGAGAACAACTCTGACATAGATACGGAGAATCGTTCTGACATAGAAGTAGAGGACAACAGTTCGGAACGACCTGAGAGAGCCGAGTCGGCTCAGTTCGACGCAAGGCTAAAGGTCGCGATCGACACAGTAAGTACACTTGTGAAGATCGCCCCGGACAACGAGTCACGAGAAGGACTTCAGAACGCTCTGGAGACCCTCGAGGAAGTTCAGGACAGTACGGACACAGCAAGCCTGGGTCCAGAAGAAAGACCTGAAGAAGGGAATCAGTCCGAGGAAAAGACATGGAACACAACTGAAGAAGTAGAGAACACGACTGAAGAAGACGTAGAAGAGGAAGAACAGAACTCTTCGAACAGCAGACCTTCAAGTAATAGCAACAGACCTGGATTTGTGTCAAAAATGATTGGCGGCATATTCTGAAGAATGCCGTCAACAACTACCTTTTTCCTATCTTCAAATCCATAAACGATGTACCTAAACAGACGATATACAATGAGGAAAATACTTACAGCGCTGACAATAGCAGTTTTGATAACAAGCACAGTTTCCGGACGACAAACACCGGAGAACATACCTGATCCGGGCAGAACACCCGGCGACCTGCTTTACGGCCTGGAAAGAGCATCCGAATCTCTTGAACTCATAGTCGCCGGAGCACCTTTAATCGGAGGTCCCGAACTAAAGGCTAAAGTTAGAGCCAACCATGCAGCCGAAAGGCTTGCGGAAGCGAAGACTCTAGCGGAGGAGAACAAGACCGGAAAGGTCGAAAAACTGATGGAAGAATACAGCGAAGGAATGAATAAGTCCGTAGAGAACGCTAGAAAAACCGGACAAGACAAACTACCAGAAAGACTGTCGAATATCTCCTCAAACCAGGAAAACACGCTTAGAGAAGTAAAAAACAGGGTTCCCGAACAGAAACAGAAAGCGGTTCAAAAGGCCATAGAAAACAGCCAGAAACAGAGAAAAACGCTCAGCGAAACATCTGGAGGCCGAAAGACAGGTGCCGGGAAACCTGAAAACAAGAATATAGGGAAAGATGAGAAAAAGCCTGACCGGACGCCCGAAACTAGGCCAGAGAACAGTAAAGGAGAAACATCGACAAAAACCGAAAACAGGGAAAATCAGAGAAAGAAAACATCCAGGTCTTCAGAAGACCGGAACAGTGAAGACAGCAACAGCTCCGATGACGAGAGCCAGGGCGAAACTCCCGACACAGGAAGCCGTTCTTCCGGAAGAACCCTCCCTTAAAACCTGTTTATTTATTTCTGTTCTAAGGAAGAAATGATATGGCCGCTCCATTTCCGGAAGCACAGTTAGAACCCTTCATCTACATGGGGATCGGAGGCCTCCTTAAACTTGTCATAGTTCTAAGCCTCCACATAAAGCGGCTGCACAGGAAAATAGAAGATACAGAGGCATATTCGAGTCGGGAACCCGAAAAGGAGTTCAGGGTTGATAATATCGGCCTTTCGAAGAAGTCTGAAGACCTGATGAACGAGATACTGGAAGAACCAGAGCTTCAGAGCGATCTGCCCCAGAAGCTAGAGGTCTCCAAAGCGACAGTAAGCAACGCGGTTTCCGAACTGAAGGAGCGCGGTCTGATAAGAAGGAAGAAGAAAGCCAATACTTACCTCATAGAACCAGACAGGGAAGAGCTGGAGAAACTGCAGAGATAGTCCGGGTTAACCGTTAAAACATTTGCCAAGTAGTTCTATCGAGAGGAGACGGCGTGACTGCCCCCGCTGACCCGGGTCTTTACCCTGGTTGAGTGAGGAAAGTCCCGACCCATCCGAAGCCTTAAGGCTTCTTGATTCCCGGACTTCAGTCCAGGAGTGAGGCAGGTGTCAAGACCTGTGACCCGAGAGGGTTCGAGGTCAACCGTAACTCGTGTAATAGCGAGGTAGGGAGATCTGAGAGTCGCAGAAACGACACGGCTTCCGCCAAGCATGACGGCGTTGAGAGCCCGACGTTCCGGAAGCATCGGTGAAACGTGTCTCATCTCACGGGGCAAGGATACCAGACCGCTATCCGCATTTCGGAGAAATGCTGGTTCAAAGCAGATCTTCGATCTGCGGTGGAGTTAAATGCAGTCGTAGAAACAGGATCGGGCTTACTACTGTCTCCTCCCAGTTTTACTACTTCTTTCAACAGCTAGAAGAACGGCTTCCAAGTAGAACCTTTTTGAAGCTTTCAATCCCGAACGTATACATGGCCAAGGACAACCAAGTCCAGATGCCTTCCAGTCAGGGAGGCCTGGTACAGTACTTCGACGCCGATGGAGGTTTCGAAGTCGACCCTAAGACCGTTATAGGTTTCAGCGCAGGGGTCGCAGTGATAGAGATCGGACTGCACATGGGACTGTTCCTCTAAAAAATCCTTGGGACAACTATAGTTTCAAGGGCCCGTAGCTCAGCCTGGACAGAGCACTCGGCTTCTAACCGAGCTGTCGAGGGTTCAAATCCCTCCGGGTCCGAACCTTTCTCAACAACTTTAAGGACTTCCAGAGGAAAACCTCTGTATGAGTATTTTTGAAACGCTTAAATCGGTTTTCGCCAGGTCAACCGACAACTCTCCGGAGGACACTGCCAGCATAACCGAAGTCAAGAGTTCCGCTGAAAAAGTCAGAGAAGATTACGATCTGGACTACAGTCCTGAATCGTTGAAGGAACTTGACGAAGCAATAGAAGATTGGGACGACGGTAGATTCAGCAGCGCCGAGATTGTCGATATGTCATATCCTGAAAACGTAGAGAAGGACGGAGAAGACGTCCTTTTCACGAACTTCGTCCATGGATTCTCCAGCTACTTCGGCGAGACCCTCAGAAGAAACCTGGATGGGAAATGGACTTACAAGGAGATCCACGAGGTGAGAGAAGGCCTGAGTTCAGAACACGACAGGACTGTAACAACCGTATCAGTATCAGAAGAGGGAAGACCTGTCGAGATACTGAATATAACTGAGAGATGTATCCGTGGGGAAGACAGCTTTTATGAGAACTACAGACTAATCTCAGACCGTAAATGAATACCAGCTCCCCCGAAGACGCGGAACTTCTAGTACAGAAAATCGGAACCGATATAGGGATACATAGAAACCCGAGGAAAGGAACCTTGAAGGCTCCGGACAGGATACTTGAGGATTTTGAATTCGAACAGAAAGCGCTTATAGATGAGGTGTTTCCTGACGAGTTCGATCTGGAGAACACGCACAGAAGGATCGAGTCAAACACGCAGGACCTTCTGGAGTACGGTAAGCCTCTTCTTTCGATCGGCGGAGACCACTCAGCATCATATCCAATAATAAGGACTTTGAAGCGGAAGAACCCCGAAATGAAACTTGTCTGGCTCGACTCCCATCTCGATGTAAAGGAGAAAATCAGCAACCATGTATCCCACGACGTGGTCGTGAGAGAACTTCTGAAATGCGGCTTCACTGAGGACGAGATCTACTTCGTAGGTATAACAAAGGTTGACCACGACGAGGAGGACTTCATCAAGGACTCCGGCTTCCACATCTACCAGGCGGAGGAAGTCGAAAGGTTCATCGAAGAGTTTGACGAAAATGAATCAGTCTACCTCTCTGTGGACATCGACGCACTCAAGGAAGAGGAAGCTCCAGGCACCGGTTACACGGATGGCGAGCTCTCCATGGAACAAGTTATGGAAGTAGTTGAAACGGTCGGACCTGAACACGCAGACCTTGTAGAAGTGGCACCGCCCTTCGACGAGGACGGTAAAACCGTGGAGAACGCGAGGAAGATAATCGACAAAATTGCCGAGACTCTAGTATAAACCTAGTGTAGGGAACTGACGTACTCCACGGCGGCGTCGCTGAAGTAGATCGTCTGCCATCTGTCCTGTCTTCCATCTAGTTCCTCGTCCTCGAAATCCCCAAGGATCTCATCATAGCTGGCGTTCATGGGGGTCATCTCCAGACCTTCTTCCCCCTGGACTATCTCACCATGCCTGTGGTCCAGACAGTAGTTGTGTGCAAGTTCATGTATTCCGTGGACGACTTTGCTGAAAGGGTTTCTTACCCTGTGGACCATTTCTGTAAGGTCGTCGTATCTTCCTACACGGAACCTTTCCCCCTCTTCGAGGCGGCTGTTCTCCAGGCTCGGAGATATATGGTTTAATGCGTTCGAGCCTCCTACGAGACTGTATCTTGAGTTACCTTCGGAGGTTCCACATATACTCAGAGAACCTAGTGAACGCCCGGAGAAAGCCTTTCCTTCTAAACTTCCGTAGTTCTGGGAAGACAGCAGCAGGTTCCCGTGTGATGCCGGTTCGTCCAGCGAGTCACGGAACTCCTTCAGGTGTTCTATCGAATCTCCGTCTTCAGGAAGTTCGACCGGTTCTTCAGCGATCTCAACGTTAACATCCGTATCGATTCCTGCCCTGTGGTGGAGGTCTTCGAAGGACTTCTCCGCGTACTTCTTCATAACTTCTGGTGCTCTCTCCCGTCCGATCTCTTTCAGCCTCTGATCAGGCACCACCTTGAACTCAACGGGAAGTTCGTCCTGGAAAGGGTTTGCGTGGTCGTATATATCGTCTGCTGTTTCGAAAAAACCTTCGTTGCGGAAACCATTGACTCCGAGAGCACCTGTCAAAGCACCCGCAGAACCAATTAATGCCTCCCTGCGGCTCATTTCGATGTATTCCTCTCCCATCTTTCGGAACGCGTATCTCACCCAGACCTTATATTCGTGTCGTTACCAAGACTGAACACCATATGTTCCGGAGTACAACCTTCTCGGAGTTCGAGCGCCAGGCCTCCAGATATTAAACGTTGAAGCAGCAAGTGAAGGACATGACAACGGTAAAAGAACAGCTTGCGGATGAACTCGAGGAAGTACTTGAAGTAGAGGTTGATGAAAACGATATCGAAGTGCCTGAAGACGAGCACGGAGACTTCGCCTATCCGGCGATGAAGGCAGCATCACAGAAGGGAGAGAACCCTCGGAAGCTCGCTGAGGAAGTCGCGGAAACGCTTGAGGGAGTCGACATCGTCGACACGGTTGAAGTGGCCGGCCCAGGCTACCTGAACTTCCACCTCGACAGGGAAAAGTTCGCGGAAGCAATCGAAGACGACATCGAGTCCGAGGACATGGGCGTCGAGCAGAAGGAAGGAAAGGTGCTTGTGGAGTTCTCCTCTCCGAACCTCGCGAAGCCTATGCATATCGGACACATGAGAAACAACTGTATAGGGGATTCGCTCCAGAGGATCCTCCGTTTCAACGGCTACGACGTGACCTCGGAGAACTACATAGGCGACTGGGGTACGAAACACGGCCAGGTCATCTACGCGTTCAAGAAGTGGGGATCGAAGGAAGAGTTCGAAGAGAACCCTATGGACCACATGTACGAGCTATATGTGAAGCTTCACGACGAGGCGGACGAGGAAGACAAGGAAAAGGCACGTGAATGGTCGAAGAAGATAGAGGACGGCGACGAGGAAGCCGTGGCGCTATGGGAGATGTTCCGTGAAGCAACCATCGAGTACAACGAGAAGGAGTACGAACGGATGGGCATCGAGTTCGACCGTTTCACAGGAGAGTCCGTCGTCGCGGAGATGGCAAACGAGATGATAGAGGAAGGACTGGAGAAAGGCATCTTCCAGGAAGACGAAGACGGAAGCATCTACGTCGAGTTCGAGGACGAGGAGTACCCGAGCACCATAGTCAAGAGGAGCGACGGCTCCACCCTCTACCTCTCACGAGACATAGCCAACATCAGAAAACGTGAGGACGAAGGGTTCGACGAGAACCTCTACATCGTCGCAAATGAACAGGACCTCCACTTCCAGCAGCTCTTCGAGATAGCGGAGGAGTTCGGGATAGGGGATATCGACAGCGAGCACATCTCCTACGGACTGGTACACCTCGAAGACGGATCTATAAGCTCCAGCAAGGGAAACATCATACGTCTCTCCGACCTTATGGATAAGGCAGCGGAGAGAGCGGCTGAAGCAGATGAAAGAGATGTCGGTAACGCCGAGGCGGTCGGTCTTGGAGCCATAAAGTACGCGAACCTTTCCGTCTCCCGACAGAAGGACATAGAGTTCTCCTGGGACCGCGCGCTCTCCTTCGAGGGAGACTCGGGACCGTACCTCCAGTACTCGAACACACGAGCGAAGAGCATCCTGAGAAAGGCCGATTCAGAGGGAGAGATGATCGGAGAACCGGAGGACGCAGAGTACAGGCTGTTGAAGATGCTCTCACAGTTCCCTGAAAAAGCGGAGAACGCGGCGGATCAGAGGGAGCCGGCGAAGATAGCCAACTACCTCTCACAGCTGTGCGAGGAGTTCAACACGTTCTACCACGAATGCCCTGTTTTAGAAGCGGATGAGGAGACGAAGAAGAGACGTCTGAAGATCAACGAACTGTTCGTACAGGTGACAGACAAAGGATTAGAGCTTCTGGGCATCGAACCTCTGGAAGAGATGTAAACTCAGACCGGATCCCTGCGAGAGCGGGGACGGTCGAACTTATTATTAACCAGAAATGACATAGCCTTTACAGCTATGTCCCTCCTGTCCGAACTCAAGGAAGCATTCTCGAGCTCAGAGGAAGATTCGAGAGACCTGGCATTTAACATCGATGAAGACAGGCTGGACTTCACTTTAAGCAATAAACAAGACGTCAAAATCACCTCCAACATCGATCAACTTTCTGACGTCGATGTAAAGTATCCTCTGATTAAGCCTTTCGCCTATGCCCACGTTAAGTGGGATGAAGATGAGAAAGCGATTATATACAGGATGATTGAACCAGATCTCGACGAGGAGGACGAGGAGCTTTTCGAGATGGTGAAAGAGAACCTCTCGGAGAAGATAGACGTCTCACTGTCATCGATGCAGGGGAGGGAGAAGATCATAGAGTACCTCCAGGACAAGGTCAACGACCTGCTTCTCGAGCTGGGTATAGAGATGAGCGAGAAACAGCACGACAAGATACTATACTACATTTACAGAGACTTCGTCGGCCTGGGAAAAATCGAGCCGTTCATGCACGACCCCTACATAGAGGACCTGGGCTGTGACGGCACCAACGTACCTATATTCGCCGCACACTCCGAGTTCGGGTCGGTGAAGTCCGATGTGGTCTTCGAGGAAGGGGAAAAGCTGGAGAACCTCGTTATCAAGCTGGCTGAAAGAGCAGGAAAGTACGTTTCTTACGCAAACCCTCTCCTCGACGGCGCACTCCCTGACGGTTCCAGAGTCAACGCCTCACTTACAGAGGACGTTACATCTCACGGACCGACCTTCTCCATCAGGAAGTTCCAGGACACTCCTTTCTCTGCCATCGACATGATGGACCTGGGAACCGCTTCCCCTAATCTAATGGCATACATGTGGCTTTGCTTCCAGTACAGACAGTCCGCACTTATATGCGGAGGAACATCCACAGGTAAGACCTCTTTCCTGAACTCGACCATCTCTTTCATACCACCGGAGGACAAGATCGTATCGATCGAGGACACGAGAGAACTACAGCTCCCTCACGAGAACTGGATCCCTTCGGTTACACGGGAGATGTTCGGACAGGGTAAGCAGGGAGACGTTGACATGGACCAGCTTCTGAAGGAGTCGTTCCGTCAGAACCCCGACTACGTGGTGGTTGGAGAGGTCAGAGGAGAGGAGGCATCCGTGCTGTTCCAGGGTATGTCCTCCGGACACCCATCTATCGGAACGATGCACGCGTCCTCACCTAACGCAGTCGTAAAGAGATTAATCACCCCTCCGATTTCGCTCTCACCAGCTTTGATTGAGGCGATCGACATAATCGTTATAATGACACACGCTAAGGGTGTCGAAAAATCGGCGAGACGTGTAAAAGCGATACACGAACTTCAGAAGGTTGTCGGCGAATCCGCCTCCGCAAGGACTAACGAAGCGTTTGTCTGGACGGCGATGGACGACTCCCACCATCAGAGAGGTGAGCCTTTCCTCTTCGACCGTATAAGCAACGACTACGGTATAAGCAAGGACAAGCTGAACGAGGAGCTGGAAAACCGCACAAAGGTCCTGAAATGGCTGAAAGACAAGGGTGTGAAGGACTTCCACAAGGTCTCGGAGATTATCGCCGAGTACTACAAGAACAAGGAAGACATACTGAACATGGTGGAGGCGGAAGGAAAGGAAAGCCTGGAAGACATACTCAACGCCGAGGAAAAAGTCGATATTTCAAGGCCCGACCGTCTCTCCCAGGCGATGAAACAGGACAGAAGCGCAGAAAACTCTGCTACGGAAAAGCTCGAAAACGAGCTGAACGAACTTGAAGGAGAGAACACTATCGAGGAGAAGAAGGTTGTCGAAGACAACCCGGTCGCCGAGCTCGAGGAGAAGCTGAAGAACGAAAGACAGAAGATAGAGAATATAAGGTCCCGAACCGGCGAGGAGAGGGATCAGAACCCGTTCGAAAACTCAGAGGAGAAAGTCGAGGAGAACCCTTTCGAGGCCTGATAAAATGAGGAAACTGAAGACAGGCATACACAACTTTGACCGCCTCCTGGGTGGAGGACTTCCCTCGAAAGAGATGATACTGGTAAAGGGAGAGCCAGGAGCGGGGAAGTCAAACCTGGGCCTAGAGTTCCTTTACAGAGGGGCGAAGAAAGGCCAGAACGGACTCTACATCTCGTTCCAGGAGACCGAGGACGAGGTGCTGAGAGCCAACACTTTCGACTGGGAGTTCCAGAAACAGGTAGATAGAGGTAACATAAACATAACCAAGTTCGACCCCTACAGATACGAGCAGATATCCGACATGATCCGCGGAATAATAAAGGAGAACAACGCCGAGAGAGTCATACTCGACCCTATAACTGACCTGGATCTCTACATCGACTCCAGGAAGGACGTCAGGAAGACCCTTCTAACCATCAAGAGCGAGGTACGGGACATGGGCGCGACGACACTCCTAGTAGCTGAGAACGAGGAAGCTACGGAGATAGAAGAAGAGATCGCTGACGGCATAATAAACATGGAGATAAAACGCCAGAAAGGTCACGTCTCCCGGCAGATCTACGTGAAAAAGCTGAGAGGCTCGGACTACAACCACGACGTCCACAACTACATATTCGAAAGCGATGGACTGAAGATAAAATGACCCTCAGAGGCTACGAAACATGAGCTCCGACCCCTTCAAGGACAGCTTTCTCGAGAGACTGAAACAGGCCTCGAAGACCAATAACGTGGATGCAGCCGCAAATGCGCTTTTCGGACCCACGGTCGATAAATACAATGACAGCTTCGTAGACCTGAGGGAAGACCTGAACCAGGCAGACATAGATGTTCTCTACAGGACCTACGTATCCAAGATTTTCCTTTACAGCTCCTTCGGTTTCGTGCTGAGCGCCTCCGCAGGTATACTTTACAGCCTTCAGTCAGGTGTCGACCCGCTTTTACTCATGCGTTACGGCTTCGGAGCACCTCTGGCTATCTCGCTTCTCGTGTTCGGCTCCATGTATATGTACCCGTCCCAGAAGGCCAGCAGGAGGAAGAAACAGATAGACGACAACCTTCCCTTCGCACTTAACCACCTTGGCGCCATCGCCACGTCCGGGATACCTCCCAAGTCGATGTTCGAGCTCCTGGACACGTTCGACGAGTACGGCGCCATCTCCGACGAGGCAGGGGAGATCTCCAGAAGAGTGAACGTCTTCGGAGAAGACCTCACAACAGCGTTGAGAGAGGTGGCGGAGAAGTCCCCCAGCGACGACTGGTCTGAAGTGCTTTACGGAATCATCTCCACAGTAGAAACGGGAGGAGACCTGAAATCCTACCTGCAGGAGAAGGCGGACGAGGCGCTGTTCGAGTACAACCAGCAGAGGGAGAAGGAGATCGAAAAACTTTCTACCTACGCATCCTTCTACACAGCCATCCTTATCGCGGCACCGGTCTTCCTGGTAGTTATCCTGGCAGTCATGAACCTGCTGGGAGGACAGATCGCAGGATTCGCAATCCGAGACCTTATGTGGCTGGGAATACATGTTATAATACCGGTTATAAACTCGCTGTTCGTGGCGTTCCTCGCATTGACGGTGGATTAGATGGGATTTGACACAAGAGAACTCAGGCTTAAAGCGAAGAACTTCTGGCGAGACAACGAGAAGCTCATACTTCTGATCGCAGGAGCCTTCGTACTGGGAGTTCTCATCGCCGGACTCAACTACATCAACTATCAGAACACCGTGAACAAGTACAGCTTCAACGGCGAGAAGACCATAAGTAACAGCGAATCCGCAAAATTCTCCTTCAGTATCGAGCAGCCGTCTCTCGCGACAGGAACCTCCATGCGGATAACCGTTGAGGGTGCCAGCTCCAGTCTCCCCGTTGTTATCTACCTTAACGGCGATCAACTCAAGAAGGCGACATCAAAGACACAGGTCATAGACATACCGTCGGAGAGGCTGGAACAGAACAACACCGTCAGCATCAAAAGAGAGGTCATAGGGTTCGAGCCCCAGACGTTCGCCCATGCCTCCGTCACCTCCCGAACCAACTTCCAGCAGCTGATGTTCATCATACTCAACCTCTCAGCCATGTTCCTGACCGCCGCACCGATCATGTACGTCAAATACAACCAGTATATCGCCCAGAAGAAGATGGAGGAGAAGTTCCCCGAGTTCCTCAGGGACGTCGTAGAAGGAACACGCGCAGGGATGTCTCTTCCCCAGGCGATACAGAACACGGAGACAGGTAGCTACGGGCCTCTGGACGAGAAGGTGGAGAAGATGAACGCGCAGCTCGACTGGGGGATACCTTTCGACCAGGTCTTGAAGAACTTCGGAGAGGAGACAGGCTCCGACGTGGTTAAACGTTCCGTCGACACTATCATACAGGCATACGAGTCCGGAGGACATATACAGGACGTTCTTGAGTCCGTGGGCGACAACATAAGAAGCATCAAACAGCTCAAGGAGCAGAGAGAGTCACAGCTCTACGGAGAGATGATTACAGGATACATAGTCTACTTCATCTTCATAGGGATACTCATCGCCCTGATGAACTTCCTTCTGCCCAACCTCGCCAGCGCACAGGAAGCGATGGGAGATGGAGGGTTCTCCGCATTCGGAGGAGGGGGAGGAGGAAGCCTACAAGAGAACATAACACTGTACGAGGACTGGTTCCAGAGGCTTGTGTTCATTCAGGCGCTCTTCTCAGGCCTCATCATCGGGAAGCTGGCTGAAGGAGAGCTTAAGGCCGGTTTCAAGCACATGGCGATCCTTTTCGCCGTTGGCTATCTGGCGACGACTTTCTTCCTGTAAGAGACAAAGAGCTTAAATAGAAGACCCGTATTAGAGAATATATGAATAGAAAAGGAATATCGCCGATACTCGCGTCCGTCCTCCTTCTCGCAGTTACACTGTCCGTAGTAGGGGTTTTCTCAGGATGGGCGCCGCAGATCGCGGAGACCGTCCAAGGCGAGACGGAGAACAAGACTCTTCACAGACTCCAGTGCGACAAAGCTTCTGTAGACATAGTTTCAGCGAGCTACAACACATCCGGCGGCGAGGACCTTGTAGTCGCCGTCAGGAACACCGGAAGAGAAGATCTTGATAACCTCACGGTCACCGAATTCGACGAGAATGACGTGCTTGGAGAACAGACAGATCTCTCAGTCAGTGCAGGAGAGCTGAACGACGCGAACATCTCGAGCGGCGTGGAAACCTCTCCTTCATACGTGAGAGTCTACTCCGAAAAATGCGGATCAGTAACGGCTGAAACCACAGAGATAACAGAATGAGAAAAGGGATCTCACAGGTAATCTCCTCCATAATGCTGCTTGCGATAGCCGTAGCCATAGCCGGAGTCTACTCTCAGTGGGCTCCCGGCTTCTCGGAGGATGCATCAAAAGAAGCTGTGGAGCAGTCCAACAACAGGATAAAATGCAGCAATGCGGACATCAACATCGCGGACGCAAGGTACGACATAAGCGGACAGGTCGTCGAGCTCGAGCTTGAAAACACGGGGACCATAAGGCTCAGCGACGACATACAGGTGGCGACACTCAGATCATCACGTATAACCAACTCCACCACAGTCTCCGAACTAGATGTCGAGGAGACGGAGATAGTCCGTCTAAGAAACGAAGAAACCCCTGATA
>SDGW01001558.1_pt1 | contig 12845 bp, 11 predicted proteins | sample 2873831 | NCBI WGS metagenome assembly SDGW01 (sample SAMN08132700, study PRJNA421101) | hypersaline lake metagenome | isolation source: celular fraction 0.22 microns magnesium sulfate-rich crust from ephemeral... | place: Spain: Penahueca Lagoon, Toledo | collected 2011-07
AGTCCTCCAGGAGACTCCTCGTGGCAATCGAAAATCCAATACAACATAGCGACAACTCCCCGAAATCGTATTCTGATGCTCGGCAAGCAGACTACGTTGCTTTCCTTCATCGGGTACCGTTTGCTATCGACGCGTTCGACCTCGGGTTTCTAACCGGCTTCCGTGAAGACTGTTCGTACCAACAACAGCAGTTTCTGCATCTCGACGTCCCTGTCGGAATGCTCGATAACGATTTCCGGAATCCTAACCTTGAGCGGTACGTTAACCGTGTTCTCGAATACGAACCACGGGTCAGCATCATCGGCGACGCACACGACGTCGCAGAAGCGCGGTCGTACGTCGACGCGATTCGAGACCTCGAAGCGAGTCTCCCGAAGACGGAGTTCATCGTCGTCCCGAAATGCCGAGCAGCTATCGACGATATACCCTCGGATATCACACTCGGCTACTCACGAGGCTACGCCGACCTGCTCGCACACGAGTTTTCGGACCCAGTCGATTGGCGAGGCCGTCGCGTCCACATCCTCGGTGGGAGTCCATCGAAACAGCTAGCAGTGATCGAGGAGCTTACCCAACCGACGTTATCAGGAGACCCGCCAGCAGATATCGTGGGAGTCGACTGGAACGGACTTCACAGGGGCGCACAGTTCGGCGAATTCTGGACCGTCGACGGCTGGGACGACAGTGGGCGGGACGCCGATCACGTAACGGTACGGAAAACCGTTCGTCACGGTCTCGTCCACGTCCGAGCCTTCTGGCAGAAACACGGTATTTGGCCTGAAACGACACCAGAAGCGGATGGTGGAGCGATTCAGTATCGGTCTCCGCAACCAGCGGATCTGGACTCGTCAAGTTGCGCCGAGTGCAACGGAGACGTCTGGGCGACTGCGCGCGGGCCGTTCGTCGCCGAGTACGATACGGGAGTGCTCTGTGGGTACTGTTGCTACGAGTGCTACTTCTCTCATCGCGTTCGCGACCATCGTGAGGAAATAATGGGTGAAGAAAGCGTTTACATCCCACCTGCAGGGTGAGAAGCGGTGGGCCAATTTCATCCTCCTACGCGAACTCGGTCAACGGTATCTGTTCGTAGCCTGTTTTCTGTCCCTTGATGGGTACAGGGCAGTCCGATTCACGGGCTCCCTGCGAATTTCATGACGACTACTGACGACGAAACGGTCTCGTTCGCCGAGTCGGACGACCGTTCTGACGAGATGCATAGCACCATCGAAGCGTGGATCGAGGACCTCCTCGACCGCGTGGATGAAACGACCGCGACCGAGGAGTTCCAGACGTGGCTCGACGTCCAGAGTCGCTTTCACGACTACTCCCCTCGAAACACGCTTCTTATCAAACTCCAGTGCCCCGAAGCGACTCGCGTCGCTGGCTACCGGACGTGGCAAACTGAGTTCGACCGCCACGTTGAGGAGGGCGAAGAAGCAATCTGGATTTGGGCACCGATTATCACGAGAAAGTGCCCTGAATGCAGGATTTCTCCATCCTACCACGAGCGTAGCGACTGCACGTACGACGATACTCCGTCCGAGGACTGGTCGAAAGGACTAGTCGGCTTTCGACCGACCGCGGTCTTCGACGTCTCTCAGACCGAAGGCGAGCCACTCCCAGAGCTGGATACGGCGGCGACCGGTGACGCGGAGGAACTGATGCCTGCGCTCTTGGCGGGAGCAGAGAACTTAGGAGTCGAAGCGAAGGTAGTCTCGATAGCGGAGTGGTCGCACGGTGACGCCAAGGGCATCTGCCAATATAATCGTTCTCAGGGAAGAGGTCCGGTCGTGGAAGTAAAGGCCCGTGCAAACAGCGCAGACCTCGCGGTGACGCTCGTCCACGAGTATGCTCATGCTCTACTCCATGCCGAACGTGAGGCGGGAAGTGAGCGCTCGAAACGCGAAGTCGAGGCGGAGGCAGTCGGGTACGTCGTCGGACGCTACTTCGGTCTCGACACGAGCGGGTCAGCATTCTACCTCGCAGCGTGGCGAGGCGAGGATACGGAGGTAGTCCTTGACCGACTCGGTCGAATTCAGGAGACTGCGAGCGAGATTATCGAGACAGTAGATGGAAGCTAGCCTCTCAATTCACAGAATTTGAGAGGAGTCTACTACCTAGAACTGCGTGATCTCAGATAAATCGCCCGTTGTGACCCCGCTTTAGATTTTATCGACCCCTGACGGGCGAGGGGCTTCGGAGACATCGAATCTTCGGGGACCGATTCTCGACGCCGTCCGACGCCAGCAACTCGTCGCGGACGGTGGCGTCTCCTCAGCATCGAAGCCCAAGGAGAACGAACCGAGAGACGACGAAGACAACGACCAACACCACCTAGACGAGTGCGATTGCGCCGACCTCGGGAGTGACTTCCCCTGTTGGGAGTGCTACCGAAGTGGGCGACGAGACTTCCCGAGTGGCTACTGAGAATCTTCACTTCTGGTACGACCGGAGCCTCTCCTTGACCGAGCAGTAACACCACGCACGAACGAAATACGCTCAATTCGATTTTCGTCTCGGCCCTCAGCTAGCTGTAATCGTGACGAGCGTTTTCCGTCGATTTTGTGCCCCTGAGGGGTGCGGGGGCACCCCGAATAGTGCCTCGTGGAGTTGCAGATGAGTATCAAACGAATCTACGAGCAGAGTTTCGACGAGGACGACGGAAAGACGATTAATCGAGAAACGTGTCCCGAGTGCGACGGCGTACTCCGAACGGTCGCCGGCGAGACGACGTGCGAGGAGTGCGGTCTCATCGCCGACGAGTACCGAATCGACCACAGCGCGACCTATACTAGCTATGCTGACGACGAGAAGACTACCGAACAGACGGGTAGTCCACTCTCGGCGACGCGTCACGACCGAGGACTTTCGAGTGAAATCGGGTCGTGGCGAGACGGCCGAGGGAACGAACTCTCGCCAGCAACACGGCGGAAATTCTCACGATTGCGCCGTCATCACGGTAGTGCCCGTTATCGGTCGAAAGCAGAGCGGAACCTCATCGTTGCCTTCACAGAAATCGGTCGTCTCACGGGGGCACTTGATTTGCCGTACTCAGTCCGAGAGCAGGCCTGCACCTATTTCCGGAGTGCTCATCGGGACGGTCTTCAAGGTCGGTCGATTGATGCCGTCGCGGCCGCGAGCGTCTATGCCGCGTGCCGGTGTGGTGACTGTACGCGAGTTTTCTCGGAAGTCGCAGAAGTCGCTGGCTGTGAAGAGCAAGCACTTCGGCGTCAGTATCAGTTCCTGAACGCTGAACTCGGCTTGCAAGCGAAGCCACCGCTTCCGACTGAGTTCGTCCCGCGACTCGCGTCGATGTGCGACGTTCCGACTGCAATTCGATATCAAGCGATGGAGTTCGCAAAACAAGCGGTCAACGCGAATCTCCACGTCGGTCGTAAGCCCGTCGGGCTCGCAGGGGCCTGTTTGTATCTTGCATCGGAACACGGGGATTGGTTCCTCACGCAGCGGAGCGTCGCCGAAGCAGCGGACGTGACTACGATGACGCTTCGGACACGCTCACGAGAACTCCGTGAGAAGTTTTGATAGGGTCAGGGCCGACTGTCCGAGCGAAATCTCTCGAAGTATTCACGAAACTAACTTAGAAAAAGACAGGGAAACAGAGGTATTAGCGCGTAACTCTGTTCATTCTGGCTGATTTTCCTCACTTTCATAATATAGGTTTAATATATAGGGCGTCATTGGCTAATTTGCCCTCGCAGGTTCGAAGGAAACTGAGCATAACCTGTCCGTACGCGCCTTACAGAGCCTGCGGTGGGTCACCGTTCCATGCGACTTCCCACCCCCATTCCGATACTGACGAATCGCGTTCGACTTCCAGACGTTCTATCCTCGATACTGGAGCGGTCCCGTCGCTTCCCGAAACTGGTTGCGACGTACGCACTCGGTAGCATCGCCGGGTTAGTGCTTATCTCGAAGACTGCCAGCGCACAACAGGTCGTCGGAAGCGACCTCTGTGGAACGCCGCTAGCGGATACGATCAACTTTGCCGCACCGCTGTTCGTGGGCTTGCTCATGATCGCCTCAGCGATTCTCGCATACCTCTTGCACAATGCAGCGGCCTTCGGCAAAAACCCAAAAACAGTGGAATCCGTCAAAGATTGGCGGAATCGTGCCGCGTTCAGCACGGTAACAACGCCGCTGTTCGCCGTCATCATCCAATTACTCATCCAGTCGACGGGGGTTGGTATCGCCGATTGCGTGAACATCATCCCGTTCTTTTGAACGGCGATGCGTTCACTCCCAGCTATCGTCGCGGTCGTCTTGGTCCTCACCAGCGTTGCAACCCCTGTCCTCGGCCTCCCACCCGGTCCACGAATCGAACCGTTCAACGGAAGCCCGACAAACAGCGACGAGTCGAACCAAACCAGTAGTCCCACGACCACAACTCCAACGACGAATCCGGAAACAGATACGAACTCGCCCGAGAAGACGACGGATGCCGACAATCCGTTCGCTACTGCAGAGCCAGCGGCCTTCGACGGAACCTGTAGTGGTCTCGGGCCGTTTAGCGGGAATATCTGTAACGGTGTTCTCGCTGCGGTGAACGACCTCGCGCGAGGCTTCCTCGAATTCTCCCGCGACATCGCCGAGTGGGCCGTCGAATTCCTCGTGAGCCGACCCGTTCCAGTCCAGGATGGAACGCCGGAGTTCATCGACCGTCCGACGAACGCGCCGATGGACACCGTCTACGACCTCTGGTTCACGCTCGGACTTCCCGCCGGACTCGGACTCTGGGCGCTGTTCATGCTGTTCTTCCGTGCTGAGGCACTCCTGCCGGGCCACGTTGTCACTGCGCGGCAGGCGAAAGTCCTCGAACTGAAAGGGTGGCTTGCGCTCTTCGGCATCCTCGGGTCGTGGATTTGGTGTGCATTCCTGCTCTACCTCTCGTCAGGGTTGGCAGACTGGTTCGCACCAGCAGGAGCAGAAATCGCAACGAGTTTCGAGCGCATCCTCTCGGGTGCAGTCGCGGCCGGACTCGGAGCCATCCTGCTATGGCTCTCAACCGGCGTCCTATTCGTCTTCGTCGCACTCATGTTCGGACTGTCATGGCTCGCCGTCTACGTCCTAATTCCCGCGATGCCCATCCTCATCGCGCTCTCACTCCCAGCAGTCTGGATATTCCGACCCATCGCAAGCATCGGTCAGCGACTCAGAGAACTGTTCGTCCCAGCCGCGTTCGTACCGTTTCCCGCGGCCGTCATCCTCGGCGTCGGCTATCCAGTAATCAATGCAATTCACTCCTCGCTCGACTTCGAGACCGTATTCCATCACCGTCCTTCGGTAGAGGGTCACGTTCGTCGGTTGCTCCGAACGCCGGTGCAGGGAGTCGGGTTGACCCGCTGGACGGGTCACCGTTTAGTCGGACGAATAGTGGCGGCTTTGGCGGGTCTCTTGGCGGAGCGCAGACTGCTGGTGCGCTGGAAGGCGAAAGGCAGTCGAAGAGCGGGCTTGCTCGAACACCTGAGCAGGCACAGTCGTTCGGGAGCCGCCAAGCGACTGGTGCATCTACGAGCTCGGGGTCTACCGTTGGAGGACGAACGACGAGCGCGTACGCGAAGACGATTCCCGACGACGTGTCATTCCAGCAGGTTCGCTCTCGGGATGACTTGGACCAGCGACGATACGACGCGGGGTACTTCGATTCACAGGGAGAGTTCAAGTCAGTCAGTCAAGGCCCCTCAGATTCGGGATGGTTGCTTGACGAAGGTGGATTCAACAGAATTAGTGAGAGACGCGCGGACAAAGCAGTCGTTTTGTATACGGCTGATGAATCCAAGGCCTTCGACGCACGCAATATCGCTTCAGAGGGCGATTACCGAGCCGCTCGGTATGCTGAACGACACAGAGATAGCGTTCATACCGTCGAAGGAACCCGAGGAAGGTAATGAGGGAGAAAGGCCCTCGGCCAGTTGACGACGGAAATCGGTTAATCTCTCAAGTTGCAGAGCAGGATAACTATAACTGCCAGATCTGTGGTTCGATTGTTTTGCCGAAAGGAAATGTCGGTCACACGATGTATTTGCTTCACTCTGTACGGGACACCGCTGGCCTGAATGATACTCATGATGTAAGTGATCATGTTACGGTCTGTTGGGACTGTTTCGAGTGGCAACCCGAGGAGGAAGTCGAACAGAGAATCAGGAACGTCGAGCAACTACGGAATGCCGAACCCGGTCTCTCGACGCTCTACGCGAGAGCCGTTCTCCGAACGCTCGTCGAGAAAATTCGCCTCTTTGGATATGCGGGGCGAGCGCTTTTCGTCCGGCGACTGAGCATCGTCTTGGCCGTAGCCGTCCTACTCTTCGTAGCCACGATACTACTCGCTGTCGGCGGGCTCGCTATCGGCTACCTCGGCCACGTTACCGAGCGCGAGCGTGACTACCTCCGAGGCGTGCAACGCGAGCGGCGACGTGGGGGCGGTCGAGACCTCCCGTCGTACGACGGGACGAACAGACCACGCTGGCACCTTCTCGCTGGCTTCGGTGTCCTCTCCCTCCTCGGGACTCTCGACTGGCTGGTCCTGTCCCTCGGACACCGCGATGGGTCGCCAGTCGGTGCCGCCATCCTGTGGCTCTGTGGGTCGGTCGGCGTTGCGTACGCACTCCGACGCGCGCTCTACGAGGACCGCGACGCAAGCGGATTTCCCATCCGACCAACGCCGTGGGTCTTCATTTCGCGGACAGCACTTGCCCTCGGTTTCTTCGAACTCACCGTGATGCTCGTCAGCCGACCCGACCTGCCGCTACTTCCACGACCGCTCACGCAGGCAGGCGTTGTTCTTGTTCCACTCATCGGTGGCCTGTACGTCCTCCGGCGGACGGTCGAGCGACACTTGGGATGGCGACTCCGTCTCCCGGTTTCCCTGCTTCCAATCCCTACCGTATCTACGAGAGACCGCCAGCGACGCGCGAGCGGTACCGACTCACCAACCGAACAGCAGACCGACGACGATATCGAACAATGACACAGACAGACCCCCGACGACGAATCCTCGACAAGTTTGGCGCAGACGACGAAATCGCAGGCATCGACACCGACTACACGCTCGCCGACCTGAAACTGTTCATCCCGGCAATCGCGCTCGCACTCATCTGTTTACTGAGCGGCGTCGCGTCCGGCGGCATCCTTGCAGTCCTCGGCGGGGCATTCGGCGCGATAGTCATCCTCGCCGTAACGCTGACTCTCGTCGTCGTGACGCCACCGCATCGCACGCCACAGGGCTGGTTCACGCGAATTATCCAGTTCAAACGCCAGCCAAAGCTACGGACGCTCACGAACCGGAATCCCGAGGAGAGAACGGAGACCTTGATGCAAATCTCCGAGTTCGATGCGGACGCTGGCGGCGTCAAGCGCGACGATGGAACGCTCGTCGGCGGTACGACCAGCGATTGGACGACGCTGACGTGCGAGCGAACGACCAGCTTCGCAGTATCATCGAGGTCTATCGGCGACGACTACCAAGTGAATTCCGACACCGAGGGACCAGCGTCCGTGAGTACCAGATTCTCGTCCCCGTGTCGATACAGGAAGTCCAACTCGCCGAGCGCGGGGCGCTCGCGCGACTCAAAACCGTTCCCTACATCGGCGGACTTCTCGCGGTCCTCGGTGCCGAGAGTACGCGTCTCTCCGAGAGCGAACTCGAACGCGCACAACGCGACTTACTCGCCGAGCGTCGCCAAGCTGTCGAGGACGCCATTCGGGGACTCGATTCGTGTACGGCCGAACCCGTATCGGCCGCGACACTCGCCGATTGGGTCGAGGAGTCGTGGACAGGCCGTCGAACGCAGTACGACCCCGAACCCGAACACGACCGTCTCCGAACGCGACTCGTCACCTCTGGGTCGCAGGCTCCGGAGAACCACCGTACTCGCTAACCACCAATGTCACTCCTACAGACGTTCATCCAGTCGTTTCGTGGTACCGCCGTCGAACGCGAGCCAACGCAGTCCGCACCAGCAGAGACCGCTCATCACGCTCGACTCGTCGCCCCGTCGAGCGTCAAGTTCGAGCCAAACGCAATCCGCTCGGGCGAGCGATGGGCGACAACGCTGTTCGTCCTCGACTGGCCGGAGTCGGCCGACCCCGGCCTCTTGGAGACCATCACGGCCCATCCGAGCGCAGACGTGGACCTGTCGATGCACGCCCGGCCTCGGGCGACCGAGGACGGAATCACCGAGTTCGAGAACGCGATTCGTGACCTCGAAACGGTCCGCCTCGGCAAGGAAAAGAACGGCGACCCGTCCATCGACGTGACCGACCGGCGACTCCGTGACCATCGGGAGGTCCTCGGACAGCTCACCGATGGGTCGCAGTCGGTCTTCGACGTCACCGTCTACATCACGATTCGGGGCGACACCAAGAAGACGGTCGAGCGTGTCTGTCAGCGAATCCAAACCGAACTGGCTAGACGCCAACTCACAGCCCGAGTTATCGACTACGAGCAAGCCGCTGGTTTGGTAAGCGCGAGCCCACTCGCCAAAGACGAAATCGGGACGTCGATTCCGGACGCGAAGACGCCGATGCTCGGCGGCGCACTCGGAGCCTCCTTCCCATTCTCGACGACGACCGTCATCGAGGAGACGGGTGTCCTCTACGGGTTCCACGCGACGACGGACGCACCGGTTATCGTCGATCGCTTCAACCGACCGAACGGCTACAACATCCTCGCGGCCGCGAAAATCGGGTCGGGAAAGTCGGTGACGGCGAAGCTCCTGAATCTCCGTGAAATCGCAAACGACCCGGATACGATTCTCATCTTACTCGATCCACTCGACGGCTTTCGCGGTCTCGCCGAGACCCTCTCTGCGGACCGAATCGTCGTCGGCGGAACCCGACAACTGAATCCGCTCGCTATCGAGCCGACGCCAGCGGCAGTCCTCGAAGCCACCGACGACCTCGACCCGTTCGGCCAGCGGTTTTCGAGCGCGATGGGCTTTTTCGAGACGTACTTCGCGCACCTCGATTCGAGTGGTGGTGGGTTGGAGACGACTAGTCGAGCAGTCCTCAGCCGAGCACTCCAAGTCGCCTACGAACGCCGCGACATCACCCGCGACCCGGCGACCCACGGCAACAAGGATACGACGGTCGGTGAGGTGTTCGAGATTCTCGGTGAGATGAGCGAGGACCCAACCCCGTTCCTCACGACCGAAGAGACGGCCGACCCAACGCCGAGAGAACGCGAGAAGTGGGAGGACGCGGCGGCCGACCTCCGAATCGGCCTTCGACCCTTCACCGGACAAGGCGAGTACGCGAACCTCGGTGGTCAGTCTGATATCGACCTCCGAGATACGAAGGTGACGTATCTCGACCTCCAGCAGGGTGAAGCAGACCACGAAATCGCGCTGATGATGCAGTTACTCTTCGACGCGGTTTACGAACGCGCGAAACAGTCCTCCAAGCGTGTGATTCTGGCTATCGACGAAGCGCACTACCTCCTCGAAAACGAGGGGTCGCTCGACTGGCTCGTCCGTGCGTACCGTCACTCGCGCCACCACGACCTCAGCATCCATCTCATCACACAGGAGCTAAGCGACTTCTTCGTTCACGAGAAGGCCGAGGTATTAGCTAAGGAGTCCTCGATCAAGATCCTCCAGCGACTGCCGGGACTCTCGGACGACCACCGCCGGAAGCTCGGGCTGAACAAGCGAGAGGCGGCATTCCTTCGAGATGCCAAGCCGGGGACGCCCGAACGTGGATACAGTCACGCACTCGCCTGTATCGAGGACGAAGGCCACTTCCCGGTGAAGGTGACCGGCCTTCCAGAGGAGATGGAACTCGTAGACTAATCGGGACGTAGCTCACCAATCAATCTCTAATCCTGTGAGTGAAGGTTGAGCCGGATATGAGCTGACGTCAATTCGATTTGCGATTTTGAGATTTTATCGACGGGGAAGTCGTGACCCGTATGACTGAAAACATCGAACGGCAACTGACAGAACGTAATACCCGAGGAACGCTCGAATCTTCGACCAAGAAAAAGAAAGCCTGTGAATTAGCTGGCGGTGGCTTTACCGCTGAGACCGAGGTTCTTACCACGGCGGGGTTGACCCCTGTCACTGACCTCTCGATCGGACAGAAAGTCTACGCTCTCGATCCGATTTCTCGAATCATCAAACCAAAGCCGGTCACGGCAGTTCAGACAGTACCGTTCGACGGTCAGCTTGTCACTCTCGAAGCACGACGGGTAGACATTCAGGTCGCTCCCGACCACCGAATACCATATCGAACGAAGGCGGATTCCAGAATACGATTCAAGCGAGCCGGGAACCTTGATGAAAAAAGCGAGTATAAGTTCATCAATAGCTGGCGGTCAGTCCCGAGAAAGCATCTTGAAGCAGTCGACATCACCGACTTCGTCGACGAGTACGAAATCTGTGTCTCCTACGATGGTCACGGGCATACGTTCCGAGCAGCACTCCCAGAGGGATGTGAGCCGATTCGGAACAACGGGCATACCGGCTACCACTTCGACGCTCAGACGTTCAAAGAGCACCAGTCGGTCATCGAAGCTATCGCAGACGAAATCACGATTCGATCTGGGCCGAATCATCATCGTCGGCCGTACCGATTCGACGGTGACGACTTCATTGAGTTCCTCGGCTGGTTCGTTACGGAAGGCAGCGTTTACTGGTCAACTAGCAGTGATACAGCACAAGTCAGGATTGCACAAGAGAACGAGAGGCACCGTCAGTCGATTGGGTCGTTGTTTGACCGGATGAACCTTGATGTGTACCGTAACAAAAGCTGGTTCGCAATCGGGTCAAAAGTATTCGGTAGATTACTAGAGGATCTCTGTGGGGCAGGGAGTCATAATAAGCATCTTCCAGCATTCATCTGGAATCTTTCTCGGAAGCAACAGCAATTGCTCTTGGAGGTGCTCATCGCAGGCGATGGAAACGAGCGCCAGACCTACTACACGGTGAGTGAGCGCTTGGCTAACGATGTATTGCGTCTCTGTCTTGAACTCGGGATCAAACCTCGATACACCGTTCGAAAGGGCGTCTGGCAGATTTACATCCGAGAGGTCAACGACGGCTTTCAGCCTGCGGCGCACTTAGGTAGAAAAGAGGCTACTCAAGAGCTCTATCGGCTCACTATTGAGGATTACAGCGTCGTCATGGCCGGACGTAACGGGAAATTTCAGTGGGTCGGTGTAAGCAATATTTCCTAAGATCTTATCCTGGATTTAGGCAGAAACAAGCACATTATAACCAGATGTTATAATAGTTATATTAATTTTTTTAATATTTGGACTTTATATATAATGAATTATTAATGTGTTTGCAAAGGGCGTTCCAAATAATAAGTCGGCGACTCTCAAATTGGTAGCCCAGAAGTCAGAAGTAGACCCGCGACTCCCTCAAATTGATCGCCAAGACCCTCGTCCTACCCGTGCTTTCGGCCCTCTTCATCGTCGTCGTAAGCATCCTTGTCTCGGTCTAAAAAAACGAGGTCGGAGTAGGGCCGTCAACAGAATATTAAATCTTAATCTTGAGTTTAGAGATTTGTTTCAAACGATTCTTTTTCTACATTCCTATCTATCTGTTCGTAATTAGTTTCTGAGCTAGTTGTGACATTTAGGCTGACAGTTCCGTCTGAGGAAACCGTCATTCCCGTGACGAAGGTGTCATTATTCCAGACAGACTGATAAGTAGCTTGTACTTTTCGGGGTGTTTCTGTTGTTAATCGTTTCATCCGTGTTCCGAGAGAGAACGTAAGGTTATTACACCCGAACTGACAAGCGGTCCCATCATTGAAAGTCCAGAGGGCACCATTAAAACCAGATTGTTTTAATGTCGCATTTCTAGCATCGTTTTTAAACGTTCCTCCTTCAACTAAATCGTAGTCATTAGGCTTCCAAGAAATTGATATCGCATCATCAGCCGCCTCTCCCGTTCCAGCATCACCATTAATTTCCACATGGTAGTCTGCAACGGTATGTGTGTAATCCCCTCCTAACACGAATTGGGCAGTAAGATTGGTGTCTTTTACCTTCTGAGTTGATACACCAGATCCGTCGCTTGAATTTCGTGCTTTCTTCTTGAATTTCTGCGTCGACCTTTCTACTCCAACAAGATGTTTTTGAAGATATTCGACGAACTGTTCTTGGCTCCCACTCTTCTGACGGATTTTCCGTGCCGTTTGGTAAATCTCCTTCAGACTTCGTTCAGTTGCCGTAACAGTTCCCGAGGCTCCAAATCCTGCCACTGCGAGACCACTGCCTATAGTTTTAACCACTTTTCTTCGTCGGAGAGAGTTGTTTTTCTCCATTGCACTAAGGTATTAGAGTACTACCTTTTATATTTTTTTTAATTACTCACTATTTTATTTTACTTCTCTTGTCTAAGATACTGGCCGATTATACCTCCTATACAAGCAAAGAAAAGAATAGCACCAGAATTAAGAACGACAGGATAAGCGATATGCCACCAACCCTGAAATGTTCCTTGAATAGTCTCAATAGCTATACGGTAAATGAGCCAGAGTACAAGAGTAAGAGTTCCTACTAAAAGACCATAGACGGAACTACGAATCGAATCTTTGTTCTGCAGATAGCCTGTTATAATACCGCCAATAAAGGAATGCCCGGAGACTGGGAATAAAGCAATGGAAATACTAGCACCAACTGCTATATCAATCCATGATTTTTTCTCCATATACTTAGAAAAAAAGGTGAGTTAATAGATTTTTTGATCTTAGTTTCATATCGGCGCGATAGTCGAGGAGAACGCCGCGGCGGCCGACTCGGCGCGGGTCGCCGCCGACTTCGACGGGGCGCTCGAACCCGTGGAAGCGACGGGCGTCCACCGCGGCCGGGTCTCGTT
>SDGW01000831.1_pt1 | contig 12834 bp, 12 predicted proteins | sample 2873831 | NCBI WGS metagenome assembly SDGW01 (sample SAMN08132700, study PRJNA421101) | hypersaline lake metagenome | isolation source: celular fraction 0.22 microns magnesium sulfate-rich crust from ephemeral... | place: Spain: Penahueca Lagoon, Toledo | collected 2011-07
TTCTTCCTATCGATTTGGGGTATGGTTTTGTGATAAACTAAAACAGTTAAATGTGACAGGAAAGCGAGGACCAGTGTATGTGCGGTTTTATTGGAGTTATTCGACATAACCCATTTCAATTAGATGAACAAGAACAGCAACAGTTTAAGCGAAGAAATGATATTATTACTCATCGTGGTCCAGATGATGAAGGATATTATCATGATGAATACATATCGTTTGGTTTTCGTCGTTTAAGTATTATTGATATAGAAAGTGGCCACCAGCCGTTCAATTATGAGGATGAGCGTTATTGGATGGTCTTTAATGGTGAGATTTATAACTATGTTGAACTTCGTGATGAGCTTATAAAAGAAGGCTATGAATTCGAGACTGAATCAGATACTGAGGTTATCATTGCGATGTTCCGCCACAAAAAAGAGCAAGCTTTTGCGCGTCTTAGAGGGATGTTCGCGATCCTAATCTGGGACAAACAAGAGCAAACGTTCTACGGTGCGCGTGATCCATTTGGTATCAAGCCACTTTTCTATTCTGAGCAAAACGATCAAACGTATTTTGCTTCAGAAAAGAAAAGTATCACACTTTTACAAGAAAATGAGCTTGTGAATACAGAGGCGCTTCAGCATTATTTAAGTTTCCAATACGTTCCTGAGCCACTTACGCTAACAGATGGAATTAGCAAGGTAGAGCCAGGTCATTATTTTGTGAAAAAGCCTCAGGAAAACATTCGCTTCACACGTTATTGGCATTCGACATTCACTCAGGTTCAGGGTGAAGAGAGTCAGTGGATCAAGCGAATCCAAGATGTGATGTATGATTCCGTTAACGTTCACATGCGTAGTGATGTGCCAGTAGGTTCATTCCTATCTGGTGGAATTGATTCTTCTATAATCGTGGCAATGGCCCGCGAATTTAATCCAAATATCAAGACTTTCTCAGTAGGCTTTGAGCGTGAAGGATTCTCTGAGGTAGATGTTGCAAAAGAGACAGCCGAAAAACTTGGTGTAGAAAATATATCTTACACAATCACGCCTGAAGAATATGTTCAGAAGCTACCTAAAATCATGTGGCATATGGACGATCCATTAGCGGACCCTGCATGTGTACCTCTATACTTTGTAGCACGTGAGGCACGTAAGCATGTTACGGTTGTGTTGTCTGGCGAAGGTGCTGATGAGTTATTTGGTGGATACAACATTTATAGAGAGCCTGATTCCTTAAAGATGTTTGATTCGATACCAAAACCTGCAAAAGACTTACTATCTCGTGTTGCAGAAGTGCTGCCAGAAGGCGTTAAAGGGAAGAGTTTCCTAGAACGTGGTACGACTCCTCTTCATGAGCGTTATATTGGCAATGCGAAAATGTATGAGGAAGATGAGAAGAAAAAGCTGTTAAAAGATTATTATGATCAGAAGACCTATCAATCTTTAACAAGTCCATTATATAAACAAGTTCAGTCGAATCACCCTGTGAATCAAATGCAGTACATCGATATTCACACGTGGTTACGTGGCGACATTTTGTTAAAGGCCGACAAAATGACGATGGCGAATTCTCTTGAGTTACGTGTTCCATTTTTAGATAAAGAAGTCTTTAATGTGGCGCGTGAAATTCCAGTAGATATGAAAATTGCTGATGGTACAACGAAATCCATCTTACGAAAAGCTGCACGGGGCATTGTGCCGGATCATGTGCTCGATCGTAAGAAGCTTGGCTTCCCAGTACCGATTCGTCATTGGTTGAAAAATGAGCTTTATGATTGGGCAAAAACCCTCATTAGAGAAAGTGAAACAGATCATTTAATTGAGAAGCAAGTGGTTTCTCAGTTATTAGAGGATCATGTGAATGGAAAAGGAGATTATTCACGCAAAATTTGGACCGTACTTATGTTTATGCAATGGCACCAAATTTTCATCGAGCGTAAATATCCCTTTGAAGATTTAGAGGAAGAAGACAAATCAATAAGCAAGCTCACCATTACTTAATTGTAATGGCTTGCTTGCCCATCTGCACCCAGGCTTCTCTGAAGTCCGATATGGGTGCTTTTTTGTTTTTTCCGAGAGGATCATTGAAGTAAATGAATTCACGGTCATACCCTGTGACTAAAACAGAATGTTCCTTCATGGTGATGGTTTTAGGTCCATCTGGAGTTTGCCAAGTTTGAAATAATTCCTCTGGTAACTTCTTATAAGTTGTATTTGTAATTACCCAAACGGGGCGGTTTTCATTTAGGTGCTCCAAAATTTTATAGAAAGATTCACCTGAAAAATTCTCTACCCGGTCTTTTGCATACGTTCTGGCTAGCTTTTCAATCGGTTCATTATAGACGCCGTACCCTGGTTGGTTTAAATCATACATGTTGCCAACAAAACCTTTATGAGGATTACCGAAATATAACTTGTCCCCTTTGGCTTTATAAGGTGTTGGATCCTTTTGAACTTGCTCAGCAAGCGTCATTTTGTCGCTTTCAATATCGTGATGTTGCAAAAGCATGGTAAGAGCTGTAACTTCGCACCCTCTAGGCAATTCAGGGTATTGTCTGACCATTGGCGCATCTATGTTGACTGTTTCTTTTAAGTGGTATTGTTCTATCAAAGGAACAATCGGTTCAAGTTCCATGGCACCCAGACTTGAAGCGGCTACATGTTTTCTTTCTTGAGTATTGGAGAACCAATCAGAAAAAAGCGATGTCCACACGTCACGCTGTTGATGTACCGTGATGGTAGCCATTGCTAATGCGCATCCTACAGAAAAGACCATATACCATCTAAGTAACCGTCTATATTGAGATTGTATCTTTTTGGAGTTTGCCCCAAGCATAAAAAGAATACTTAAGGTTACAGTTCCAATTGTTAGCATTTCAAGCATATTGCGTGTGACACCTCCTTGGTCTTAGGTTCTCCACCCTTACATTTCGTAAGCTAGGGGATTGAACACTCACTTTCCAGAAAACAATGTTACTTTGATTGAATGGATTTGTAATACTGACCTTTTTCAATGTATTCACGTCGAATGCGATTCATCTCGCTAATATCTTCATCGGTTAATTCGCGAACAACTTTAGCGGGTCGTCCTAATGCGAGCGTATTTTCAGGAATTTTTTTATTCGGTGGTACAAGTGATCCTGCACCTATGAACGCTCCTTCTCCAATTTCGGCTCCATCCAAGACAATGGATCCCATTCCAATTAAAGCATTATCGTGTATGATCGAGGAATGAAGCATCACTTGGTGTCCGACTGTTACTCCTTCGCCGATATGAAGTGGACGGCCAGGACTTTGGTGTAGCATACTTTGGTCTTGGATGTTTGTGTTTTTGCCAATATGCGTTGCTTCAACATCTCCTCGAATAACCGTTTTAAACCAAATACTTACATTTTCTTCAATCGTGACATCCCCAGTAATTACAACATCTTCAGACACATAAGCTGATTTATGTATGGTGGGGGTTTTCCCTTTGTATTGGTAAAACATTTGAATCCTCCATTCATGTATGGTGTTATAAATAGTATAACAAATGGAATAAGAAGCTTGGGAAGGAGAACACTTTATGAAACAATGTTTAGCCGGAGATGCGAAAGCAACCATTGTATTAGTGCATGGTGCATTTGAACATTCTGCACGATACGAATGGTTGGCAAATCGATGGCAAGAAGAAGGGTACAATTGTCTGTACGCTGATTTGCCAGCACACGGGGAATATGACGGACCACAAGGACATATTGACTCCTTTGATGAATATATAGAAGAAGTTATTTCATGGATCAATCAAGCCCATAATTTGGGCAAGCCGATTTTTTTGGTGGGACATAGCATGGGGGGGCTTATTACGATTCGAACGCTAGAGGAAAAACAACTTCCAATCAAAGGAGTTGTACTATCATCGCCATGTTTAGGTTTAGAAAATCCACCGCCTAAGATCATGCAGGAAGTTTCCAAGGTTTTGGATCATATGACACCTAAAATGAAGTTTAATGGAAATTTAAATCCTGAACATGTTACAAGAGATGGAGCCATGCGAAAGCGAGATCAACAGGATCGATTAATTCTGAAGAAGGTCTCTGTCAGATGGTTTCGAGAACTAGATAGAGGAATGGACAAGGCTTTTGATCGGATAGAAACTTATCCAAATTTGCCAACTCTTGTGATGCAAGCAGGAGATGATAAAATTGTAGATAGAACGTGTACAAAAAAGTGGTATGATCAACTTCCTATTCATGAAAAAAATTATAAAGAATGGGAAAACTTATATCATGAGATTTTTAATGATCCTGAAAAAGAGGACGTATTTCAATACGCACTTCGGTTTGTTGAGAAGCACTTAACATAAGGAGGGGACAAGCTTGTCTTCTGTACCCAAAAAGGCACTTCCATTAATGATAAGGATTTATCGGGCGATTTTTCCTCAGGTACATAAGGAGTTAGGCCAATGGAGAGATCAAGCTGAAAAAATTCCTAATGAGGAGCTTCGCAAACAAGCGTTAGATTCTATTGAGGATAAAACGTTTCATTGTGAAGGTGGATCTGTGTACGCTATTTTAGCAAATGAAAATTGGCGGGAAGCGATTCGGTTTATCGTAGCATACCAAACAATATCCGATTACTTGGATAACCTGTGTGATCGGAGCACGTCCCTAGACCCTGAGGACTTTAGACAACTCCACGAATCCATGTTGGATGCTCTTACTCCAGGAAATGACCTTAAAGATTATTATGCCTATCGCGAAGAAAAAGATGATGGGGGGTATTTGTCCTCTCTCGTTCAAACATGTCAAGATTCACTGAAGAAGATGCCACATTATGATATGATTGCACCTTTTACACTTGAATTATCTTCAATTTATGGTGATTTACAAGTTCATAAGCATGTTACGTTTGATGAAAGAATCCCTCGACTTCAAACGTGGTTTGGAGATCATAAAGAAAGATGGGGAGACTTATCCTGGTATGAATTTTCTGCGTGTTCTGGGTCTACTTTAGGAATTTTTTGTCTCGTGTCATATGGATTTGGAGGGGAATTAAATAAGGAGCTTGCCCGCCAAGTCTACAATAGCTATTTCCCTTATATGCAAGGCTTACACATTTTACTTGACTATTATATCGACCAAGAAGAGGATAAAGAAGAAGGAGACTTAAACTTCTGTACGTACTATGATCATGAGGATCACATGAAAGAGCGTTTTGTTTATTTTATAGATCAAACGACAAAACATGTAGACCAGCTGCCTCATTCCTCCTTTCACCAAATGATTCGAAAAGGGTTGGTGGGAATGTATTTGGCAGATCAAAAAGTTGAAACCATTAAAGGCGCTCGCATGATGGTCCGCGACTTGCTTAAGGTTAGCGGGAAAAAAGCGACATTCTTTTATGTGAATACAAAGCTTTATCATAAAATAAAACCCGGGTTAGCGTAGAAACGCTCCCGGGTTTATTTACTTTCTATAGCTATTATAAATGGGGGATTATTGGCTTGATTGATGAATCCGTAACGAAGAACGCGGTATTGTTTTTGGTCTAACTTTGATACATATTTTAAGACTTCATCTCGTTCTTCTGCTCCGCCTTCGTGCCCATGATATACAACTAGCACAATAAGGCCGTTTTTCTTCATTCTTGTTAGTAAGTGCTTAACTGCATCGACAGTAGACTGTGGTTCAGTAACAATGGATTTATCGCTACCCGGTAAATACCCAAGATTAAAAATCGCTCCACCAATCTCCTCGACACCTTCAGGGATATACCATAGAAGGTCAGCGTGACTATCTTGTATAAGCGTTACATTATCGACGTGATTTTGAACCAATAAATCATTGGTGTTTTCAATGGCTTGTTCTTGAATATCAAATGAAAGAACGCGTCCGTTTTGACCGACAAGCTTACTTAAGAATAATGTATCATGACCATTTCCAGCTGTACCGTCAACAACGGTTTCACCAGGGAGTACTGAGTTTTCTAAAAGTTCATGAGAGTAATCCAATACTCGTTGTAGCATGTTTCCTCACTCGTTTCTGTGATCAGATTTTCTTTTCTGTAATATAACTCATTACGCATTGTAGCATGAAAGTATCGGATTCGAAACTTTTCCATGCATAGGAAAGGCTATGGAGCACAAATTACAAATGAGGTGATGATATGGCTACACGAGATTCCATGGAGCATTTAGTTTCCGAAGCCAATGAAAAGTTAGAATCCGCAAAAAAAGAATTAGATGAAGCCAAAAAGCTAGGGTATAAAGCTGGTGATGATTATACACAAGCTCAATTAGGCCTGGAAGATATGGAAAAAGAAATCGATAAAATGATGCACAGTGCCAACCACCAGCAAAAAGAAGAGTTACACCGACTTCATTTGCAAGTATCACAATGCTTAAATGACATGATTTTGGATCATGAAGATTTAAATCAATATGAGTAAAAAAGATTGGGCTAATGCTCAATCTTTTTTTAGTATACGTTATCTCCTTAAAAATGTACCGCTCCCTAAAAACAATTGACAGTCTTTTACTGACTAGTGTACTATGTACCTAGTACACTAAAACAGTAAGGAGTGTCATTTATGAATGCGTTCCATGGACTATGGAATAAAGAGTGGAAAATGACTCGGGTTTATCACTTCATGCTCATATCACTAAGTATTTTGGTTATAGCTTTAAGTTATTGGGGGCTTGCAGATGATGGGCTGGAATTTGTTCTAATACCGACTGGTGTCCTCATGGTTCTACACATGTTTTATTTGCCTGGATTTTTGTTATACAGTTTTGCACGAGAAGGAAGAATGCTGCACGCTTGGCTTCATTCACCTCAGTCGATTTATCAACTAACTTTGGTGAAGTTTTTAAATGGACTTTTGTTCTCTATACTTTCATTGACGATTGTAAGTGGATTTATTTATTGGGTTATAAGTGAGATCCAACAGCTACAAGGTTATATGAGTGACATAGGTAAGATGCTATTGTGGATCAATTTTCACAGCGTGTTAACAGCTATTTATTTTGGAGTCTTTTTATACCTTTTATGGTCACTTCGTCACTTCCTGAACAAAATTATCGGGGGATGGAGTTGGCTTATCACAATCGCTTCGTTTGTTCTATTTCCAATATTATTAGGATGGTTTCAAAGTTCAAACCTCTATGTACTCTTAACAAGGTGGGGGTATATGGGGATAGAAATGCCCACCATTGAAAACAAATTAGAATCTATTCAAGTTGCTGAAGCTAACATGGCTATGGGCGTTCATGCAGGCACTTATTTGTTTCATATCCTCTTAACACTGCTTATGTACTTTCTTGCTAGTTACATCCTGGATCGAAAAGTAGAGGTGTAACGTTATGACAATAGATTTTCAACGAGATAAACCGATCTATCAACAGCTTTTAGATCGCCTCTCCAGTGAAATTGTTAGAGGAGACCGAAAGCCGGGAGATAAATTACCCTCAGTGCGTGATTATGCAATTGAAACGGGTGTAAATCCGAACACAATGTCAAGAACGTATAAGGAGCTTGAGGTAATGGGGATAGCGGAAACGCGTAGAGGTCAAGGAACCTTTGTTACAGAAGATGAAGAACGTTTGGAACAACTACGTAATGAAATGAAGACAAAGCATACAGAGTCTTTTGTTAGCCAAATGAAAGACCTTGGTTTTTCTATTGATGAAATGATAGAGGAGCTAAAAGAAAATAAGGAGGGAGACTCATGATACGTTTACAACATGTCAGCAAATCGTATTTGGGCCATAAAGCTTTGGATGACGTAAGTATTGATTTTGCTAAAGGGAAGGTAACGGGGATTGTGGGCGAGAATGGAAGCGGAAAGTCCACAAGCCTAAAGCTTATGGCAGGCTTGGTCCGACCTTCTAAAGGGTCAGTGCTTATTGATGAAGAGCCTACGAATCGCCAAATTAGTCGAATCGTGGCATACATGTCTGAACTGGATCAAGTCCCTCCATTTTTTACAGTAGGGGAAGCTCTCAATTTTACTTCGTCCCAATTTCCTGATTTTGATCGAGAGCAAGCTGAAGAAATTCTAGCATTTATGAAGCTTGAAAAACCTCAAAAAGTAAAGCATCTTTCAAAAGGAAATCGTGGCCGATTAAAGATGGCATTAACTATGGCTCGAAATGCCCCTTATATTTTGTTAGATGAACCCTTTTCTGGATTAGATCCAATGGTACGAAACTCTATTGTAAAAGGATTAATCAAATTTGTGGATTTAGAACAGCAAGCGTTAATCATCACAACACATGAAATTAGAGAGATAGAGCCTATTCTAGATGAGGTTATTGCGATTCGAGAAGGGAAAATCCTCTCTCACAATACAGTAGACGGAATACGTGAAGAAGGAAGAGATGTTGTGGAATGGTTAGAGGATATTTATGAAAGTGGGGAAGGTTATGGAGCATAAACCTGTTGTACAGTTAAAAGGTCTTACTAAAACCATTAAAAAGAAGCATCTTGTTCGCGATATTCACTTAGACTTGTTACCTGGAGAAGTGTTCGGTTTTTTGGGACCAAATGGTGCAGGAAAAACCACAACCATCCGTATGATGGTTGGACTTATGAATCCTTCCCAGGGGCAGGTTTTAATAAATGGAACTGATTTACATGCCAATTTTGAAAAGGCGATTGGAGAAGTAGGTGCCATTGTTGAAAATCCTGAGCTCTACAATTATTTATCAGGATATAAAAATTTGATTCATTTCTCTCGTATGCACAAATCGGTAACGAAGGAACGTATCCATGAAGTGATTAAACAAGTTGGTCTTGAGAATCGTATTCATGAAAAAGTAAAGACGTATTCACTAGGGATGAGACAGCGCCTAGGTCTTGCTCAAGCTTTATTACACAGACCGAAGTTTTTAATTTTGGATGAACCTACGAACGGTCTTGATCCGGCAGGAATACGAGAGTTCCGTCATTATTTACGAAAGATTGCCCGTGAAGAAGGAGTGAGCATTTTCGTTTCGAGTCATTTGTTATCAGAAATTGAGCTCATGTGTGATCGCGTTGGTATTATACAGCAAGGGGAATTGATTGATGTACGTAACATCTCTGATTCTGCTACTGACATAAAATGGTCCATTGATGTAGATCGTCCTCAGAAAGCTGAACAAATACTTGTAGACATTGTGTCAGACGTAGAAGTAAATACTGATGAAAGTTCTATCCAATTCAATGCTGAAAAAGACATTATACCAGAAGTTAATAAAAAGTTAGTGGAGTCAGGGGTACTTGTATATGGTATTGCATCGATGAAGACGACACTAGAGGACGAATTCTTAAAGGTTACAGGGGGTGAGCAGGTTGGTTAAATGGTTTAAGTTATTTCAAAATGAATGGATGAAACTTATACGAAAAAAGAGCACACTTGTCATGATTGGACTATTATTTTTTGCTGTAGCCGTTATGGGAGGCATACTTAAATGGGATTCAATGAAAAATCCACCCCAACAATCTTGGGAACAAACCGTGCAACTTGAAGTAGCCCAGTATAGTAAGGGGAAGCAAGCTGCTGATCCATCCACTTATCAATATGAAAAGTTGGAAGAGCAATTACAGGCTAGTGAGTATCGTCTTGAAAATGACTTGCCTCCAGTTCAAAAAGGATCTTTTTGGTGGTTTGTTGAGCAATCACAAAATTTAATCAGCTTCATCACCTTGTTTTCTATTATTGCAGCAGCTGGAATTGTTGCTACAGAGTTTTCGACGGGTACGATTAAACTGCTTGCCATCCGTCCTGTATCTAGGTGGAAGATTTTGTATAGTAAGTATATAACGACGATTGTGTATAGCTTTTTTATGTTAGGATTACTATTTTTATTTGCTGTAGTAGTCGGAGCAGTCTTATTCCCGCTTGAAAGTGCAGTTGCACTAAATGTGACAGACAATGGGATTATAGAAAGTACACCTTTCTGGGGATATATACAATGGTATTTGTATAGCTTTGTGGGAATTGTCTTGTTTTCAACACTTGCATTTATGATCTCTACAGTATTTCGCTCAAATGCTCTAGCTATTGGTATGACCATGTTCCTGATGTTTACAGGTTCCCAAGTTGTATTTATATTGAGTCGTTATGAATGGGCAAAATATCTTTTGTTTGCACATACAGACTTCACTCAATATTTAACGGCTAATATTATGATGAAGGGACTTTCACCCAGTTTTTCACTTTCGGTATTAGCGATTTACTTTATTGGATTTCATGTACTAAGCTACATTACGTTTACGAAGCGTGATATTGCAGTTTAAAAATGGGCATATGGTGCTTGACATAGCAGTTGAGCTTCATTAAAATTAGGAATTACAAACTATGAGCCGAATAAAAGACGAAGAAAAGGAGTAGTAATAAAACGCCTTGCATTAGAGAGGTAGCGGTTGGTGAAAGCTATCCAAGGAGTTTTGTGAACTCGCCTTTGATGTTGCTTGTCTGAACTGATTAGTAAGATGAGACGTCATTCCGCGTTAAGGAACAGAGTGAGTGTACGTATACACTAACTTGGGTGGTACCGCGGGTAGAATAGAACCTCTCGTCCCAATCTTTTGGGATGAGAGGTTTTTTATATTCTCTCGTGTTTTATGAGGCGAATGAAATTAGAGGAGGAAAAGGGTATGTCTTTTGATCACAAACAGATCGAAAAGAAATGGCAAGATTACTGGTATGAAAACCATACGTTTAAGACAGATACACTTTCAGATAAGGAAAAGTATTATGTGTTAGATATGTTCCCTTACCCATCAGGTTCAGGTCTTCACGTTGGACACCCTGAAGGGTACACAGCAACGGATATTATTGCACGTATGAAACGCATGCAGGGATATGAAGTTCTTCACCCAATGGGTTGGGATGCTTTTGGTCTACCTGCGGAACAGTATGCGCTTGATACAGGGAATCCACCGAAGGAATTCACGAAACAAAACGTGGACAATTTCCGTCGTCAAATTCAGTCGCTTGGTTTCTCATACGATTGGAATCGTGAAATAAACACAACTGATCCTGAATACTACAAATGGACACAATGGATCTTCCTGAAACTTTACGAACGCGGTCTAGCTTACATTGATGAAGTACCAGTAAACTGGTGTCCAGCTCTAGGTACTGTTCTTGCAAATGAAGAGGTCGTAGATGGAGTAAGTGAACGTGGCGGGCATCCAGTAGAACGAAAGCCGATGAAACAGTGGATGCTGAATATTACAGCCTATGCAGATCGTCTTCTTGATGACCTTGATGAAATTGATTGGCCAGATAGCATTAAAGAAATGCAACGTAACTGGATTGGTCGCTCTGAAGGTGCTGATGTACATTTTGGTATCGATGGATTGGATGACACATTCACAGTATTTACAACACGCCCTGATACACTTTTTGGAGCATCATATGCTGTATTAGCACCAGAACACCCACTTGTTGAAAAAATCGTAACAGCAGATCAAAAAGAAGCGGTTGATGAGTATCTAAATCAAGTGAAGCTTAAGAGTGATCTAGAACGTACAGACCTAGCAAAAGACAAAACTGGCGTATTCTCAGGCGCTTATGCGATTAACCCAGTTAACGGAAAGCAAATTCCAATCTGGATTGCTGATTATGTTCTGATGAGCTATGGTTCTGGTGCCATTATGGCTGTACCTGCCCATGATGAGCGTGACTATGAATTCGCTCAAAAATTCGACCTTCCTATTATCCCTGTTGTTGAAGGTGGAAACGTGGAAGAAGAAGCTTATACTGAAGATGGACCACATATCAATTCTGATTTTCTAAATGGTCTTCAGAAGGAAGAAGCTATAGAAAAAGCAATTCAGTGGCTTGAAGAAAACGAAAAAGGTGAAAAGAAAACCACTTACCGCCTACGTGATTGGCTATTTAGTCGTCAACGTTATTGGGGTGAACCCATTCCTATGATTCATTGGGAAGATGGTAGCATGACTCCAGTAAAAGAAGAAGACCTTCCAGTTATGCTTCCGGAAACTTCTGAAATCAAGCCATCTGGTACAGGAGAATCTCCTCTAGCTAATATTGAGGAATGGGTAAATGTCGTAGATCCTGAAACCGGAATGAAAGGTCGTCGTGAAACAAACACAATGCCACAGTGGGCAGGTAGTTGCTGGTATTACCTTCGTTACATTGATCCGCACAATACGGAAAAGCTTGCGGATGAAGAAAAGCTTAAGAAATGGTTGCCGGTTGATATGTATATCGGTGGCGCAGAACATGCCGTACTTCACCTTCTATACGCGCGTTTTTGGCACAAAGTTCTTTACGATGCAGGTGTTGTACCAACAAATGAACCATTTCAAAAGCTATTTAACCAAGGTATGATTCTTGGGGAAAACTCAGAAAAAATGAGTAAGTCTAAAGGAAATGTTGTGAACCCGGACGATATCGTTGAAACCCATGGTGCAGATACACTTCGTCTATATGAAATGTTCATGGGTCCTCTCGAAGCATCCATTGCTTGGTCAACGAATGGTCTGGATGGAGCTAGACGTTTCCTAGATCGTGTATGGCGTCTATTCGTAAACGAAAATGGAGAGCTTACTGATAAAGTGGTTACAGACAGCGAAGACACAACGCTTGAACGTTCTTACCATGAAACAGTTAAGAAAGTAACCGAAAACTTTGAAGAGCTTCGCTTCAATACAGGGATATCTCAAATGATGGTATTCATTAATGATGCTTATAAAGCTGATGAAATTCCAAAGGTATTTGCTGAAGGTTTCGTGAAAATGCTATCCCCGGTAGCTCCTCATATTGCGGAGGAACTGGGTACGAAGCTAGGTTATGGAGAGTCCATCAGCTATGAAGCTTGGCCAACTTACGATGAATCCAAACTCGAAGATGA
>SDGW01000832.1_pt1 | contig 12834 bp, 13 predicted proteins | sample 2873831 | NCBI WGS metagenome assembly SDGW01 (sample SAMN08132700, study PRJNA421101) | hypersaline lake metagenome | isolation source: celular fraction 0.22 microns magnesium sulfate-rich crust from ephemeral... | place: Spain: Penahueca Lagoon, Toledo | collected 2011-07
CCGCCTGCTCGAAACGAGGTCACGTGAGTCCGAGCGTTTGCAGGCCGCCGAACTCGAAGAGGTAGTAGTAGAGTTGGACCAGGCCAGCGACGATCATGACGACGCCAGCGGCGCGCGTAATAACGCCGGTTCTAGCCGAGAGCTGTCGAACGAGCGTGTCGCGGCCGAGCGCCGAGAGCACGGTCACACCGATCATCAGGACGCTCATTCCCGCTGCGTACGCGCCGAGCGTCACGACGGTGGCCGCCGGGCCACTGCTCAGTGAGACCGAAACGATGGCGACGAAAAACGGCGCGGTACAGCCGGCAGCAGCGGCGGCGTAGATGACGCCGAACAGGACGTAGCCCAGCACCGACTGTCGGCGCTCCGGCAGTTGCACGTGGAGCGACGACGCCTGGAGCCGTCCGGTCGCCATACCGATCCCGAGGCCGATCAACAACAGGCCGACGACGAGTTCGAGCAGCCCTACGTTGGCGAGGACTTGCGTCCCGACGACGATCGCAACGCCAGCCAACACCGCGTACACCAGGAAGAATCCGAGACTAGTGAAGAGCCCGACGAGCGCTGCCCGTCCGAGTCGGAACGGAAGCGTGCCTTCGGGCGCCTCGTCGCCGGTCTTGCCGAGATAGTAGCCGACGTAGCCGGGCAGGAGCGGGAACGCGCAGGGAGCGAAGAACGTCGCGGTCCCGAGCCCGAAGGCGAAGCCGAGACGGAGCGACGCCAGGTCGATCATTGTTGCGCGGCTTCGAGCTTCGACTGGATGGTCTCGGCTTTCGCGAGGCCCGTGTGTCGCCACGCCTCTGACCCCGTTTCGTCGATAATCACCATCGTCGGGAGCCGGTTGATCCCGTACCGCTCGCTCGATTTCAACTCCGTGTCCATCGCGACGGGCCAGGTCCCCTCGTACTCCTTCCAGAAGGAGCGAACGGCCTGTGTCTCGTTCTCCCAGGTGATCGAGAGCATGTGCACGTCGGGAAAGTTCGAACGGACCGTACGCAGTTCTGCCATCTGGGGTTTGCAGGGCTTACACCAGGTGGCGAAAAAATCCAGCAGGACAACCTCACCGGCCGGCTGGACTTGCATCCGCTCGCCCGGCGATCCACCGACAGCTAGCGTCTCCAGCGACAGGTTCTGGGGGGTGCCGGTGTCCGATGACCCGCCCTTGCCACGCAACCCGGGAACCTGGGTACAGCCCGCCAGTGTGGCAATGGCCGTGGCACTCCCAGCGAGGAACCTTCGGCGGCCTGTGTCCTCCATATCCGCACGTCGGTCACCCGTATAGAAAAGTAACACGCCATCTCCGCATCACCGGCACACAATCACTTGCACGCGATCGTGATTCCCAACGGAACACTTTGAAATCCCAACGACAGTAACAGACGTTCGATGGTTGAGACGGCCGACCGGCTGAGTTGCGGGGCGGGCATCGCTGCACCGGTGGTGACGCTGGGGGCAATTGTCGTTGCGACGCTGCTCTCACCGCAGTTCAGTTGGACGGGGAACGCCCTCTCGGATCTCGGCAGCACGCTCAGTTCGGCGTCGACGCCCGCGACCCGCCTCGTGTTTAACGGTGGACTCATCGGTGGCGGGCTCGTCGGGCTCGGGTTCGGCTACGCCCTGGTTCGGGCCGCCCGCAATCGCGTCGAACTCCTCGGAGTCGGCCTGTTCGGACTCGACCTGGTCGCACTGGTGTTGATCGGCGTCTTTCCCTTGGGAACCGAGCCACACGTTCCGGTGGCGATCGCGTTCTACGGCCTGCTATCGGGTGCGCTGTGGACCTACGGGAGTGGGAACGCCGTGGCCGGTGACCGAACGCGCGGTAGTGCGACAGTCCTCGCCGGCGTGCTCAACAGCGGCGCCTGGGCGGTCTGGATCGCGACCGGTGACCTGCTGAGACCGGGGCTGGCACTCCCAGAGATCGTCGGGGCCGTGTTGTTTGCCGGGTGGGCGGTCGGGACGAGCCTGGACGTGCTCGATCGCCTCGGGCCCGGTCGTGAGTACGAGACGTAGCGGCGACGGCAGCCGTCGGTGGTTACTCGTACCGTTTCGCGAACTGCGCGATACTCTCGTCGGGACCGGCGACAACGAGACTGTCCTCGGCCGCGAACTCGAAGTCCGGGTCGAAATCGGTGAACACGTCGCCGTTGCGCTCGATCGCGATGACTGTACAGCCGGTTTGTGCTCGGATGTCCGCCCCGGCAGGGGTTTGACCGGCCAGGCCGTTGGCGTCGAATCGGATGACCTCGATCTGCTGGTCCAGCGAGATGACGTCCTCGCCGAGGATGGTCGAGGCGAGCATCCGTCCGCTGACGGTCGCCAGCGCGAGGACGTAGTCCGCCCCAGCCTGGTACAGTTTCCTGACGCTCTCGGTCTCGTCCGCGCGGGCGATGATCTCGACTTCCGGATTGAGTTCCCTGACGACGAGCGTGGCGAAGACGGTCAGCGTGTCGTCCGGCAGTGCGAGGATGACGGTGCTGGCGTCGTCGACGCCTGCCTCGCGCAGGTCGTCCTGGTCGGTCATGTCGCCGACGAAGTCGACTCCGTCGCGCTCCTCCGAGTCGATGGTGACCGACGAGATGCCCGCCGCGGAGAGCTTCGACTCGATCGTAGACCCGACCTCCCCGTAGCCACCGATGACCACGTTCCCGCCGCCTTTCGGCCGCTTCTCCGAGAGCGTGAGTTCCTTGAGCGTCTCCAGTTGGGATTCCTGGCCCGCGACCAGGAGAACCGTCTGTTCGTCGATGCGGGCGTCCGGTGAGGGCGGGCTGACGAACTCGCCGCGGAACCACGCGCCGATCACGTTCGCGCCGGTCCGTTCGCGAATGCCGCTCTCGGCGACCGTCTTGTCGGTGAGTTCGCTGCCGTACTGGACGGGAAGCTCGGCGATTTCGAAGTCCTCGCCGACCTCGATGGCGTCGCCGACGTCCGCGGTGACTCCCCGAGTCACTTTCTCGGCGAGGCTCTCGCCGATGAGCGTCCGCGGGGAGAACACGTAGTCGGCACCGGCGTACTCGTGATACGCTGCGAGATCGGGGTCCTTGACGAAGGTGATGAGCGTGGTGTCCGGAGCGATCTGGTTTGCCGTCAGCGCGACCGAGGGGTTCGTTTCGTCGTCGATGTCCACGACGACCGCCTGTGCGTCCTCGATCCTGGCGTTCTCCAGCGTCTGTTGCGTTTCCGGATCGCCGTGCAACACTGGAACGTTGGACTCGTACAGTTCGACGGCCCGGTCGCGATCGGAGATCACGACGACGTAGGGAATGTTGAGAATGTCGAGTTCTTCGGTGAGTTTCTGTCCCCGAGAGGTGTACGAGCAGATGACGACGTGGTCCGTGAGGTCCACCTGCCCGGCCGGGGGCGTCGTCGAGAGTCGCTCTTCGATCCAGGGAGCGACAAACAGCGGTAGCGCCATGAAGATGACGAACACGCCGGTGGCCATCATCGACACCATCAACAGCTCCATTTCCGTCGTCTCCCACGGAGCGTCCTCGCCGTACCCCACGGTCGTGAACGTCTGGACGACGACGAGGAGCGCTTCGGGGAACGACCGCGGCCGGTTCTCTAACGCCCGCATTCCCCACATGTACACCAGCGTGTAGAGGAGAATGAGACCGTGAATGAGCGTGAGATAATAGAGCGCTCGTCGTCGTCGCCGACCCATATCCACCCCTGTGCCCGTCGCTGGTATAACGGTTCGGTTCACTGTCTCCGGCGAGCCAAACAGCTAAGCACGTCCCGGCACACGATAGCGTGTGTCACGAGAGATCACCCACGACGCGACCGGACCGAAGATCGTCGACGAGGACGACATCGGCGAGAAAGGTGACATCGCGATCTGCATGTGTGGCCTGTCGGGCAACTATCCGTTCTGTGACGGCTCTCACAAGGCGACTGCCGACGAGGAAGACGGCGTCCGCTACAAGTACGAGGGCGACGACGACGAGAATCCGCGCCACGAGATCGCTGAAATCGTCTTCAGGAACGAGGACTGACTCGGGTCCTTCCGCTGTCGGCCGGGATCCTGGATTGTCGTCCGAGGACTCGGTGGTGTGAACCTCAGCTTATTCCGTTCGGCCGGCGACGTACGAACGGGATGACCCAGTCATCGAACAGTCAATCTGGACACCTCGAAGCGCCCGAACTGACCGCCGACGACGTGCTGTCCGTCCCGGATTCTCACTTCACCGAGGAGAACGTCGCCATCGTCACCGGCGCGGCGTCGGGGATCGGCCGCGCGACGGCACTGGTCCTGGCCGCTAACGGGCTGACGACGGTCGCGACCGACGTGGACGAAGCGGGGCTCGACGGGACCGTCGAGAAGAGCGAGGCACTCGACGTGGACGGATCGGTCGTCCAAGCGCCGGCCGATCTGACCGACGACGCTGCGCTCGACGCGCTCGTGGACGCGGCAGCGGACGAGGGGCAGATCCGGTTTCTCGCCAATATCGCGGGCCTGCAGCACATCTCCTCGATCGAGGAGTTCCCCATGGACATGTGGGACACGATGTACGAGGTGATGCTTCGCGCACCGATGTACCTGAGCAAGCTGACGATCCCGCACATCAAGGCCTCTGACGACGGCCGCGGGGTCATCGGCAACATGTCCTCCGTCCACGGGCACTACGTGACCCAGGACAAGGCGGCGTACAACACGATGAAATTCGGGCTGCGGGGACTCACGCAGTCGATCGCAGCCGAGAGCGACGGAAACGTCCGGTCGTTCTCGGTGAGCACGGGCTACGTCAAGACCCAGCTCGTCCTCGACCAGATCGCCGACACCGCCGAGTCGCGCGGCATCTCCGAACAGGAAGTCGTCGAGGACGTCATGCTTGGCCAGGCACGCTTGAAGGAGATGATGGAGCCGGTCGAAGTGGGCAACCTTTTCGCGCTCGGGTTCTCCAAGCATGCACGCCATCTCAACGGCGGTGACCTCCTCTGGGACGGCGGCTACGTCCACACATACGAATAAGCTGCACCGCTCGCGTTCCAGGGGTCCAGATGCGGCGGGCGAACGCGTCGCCGAGCGGAACAGCCACCTCGAAATCCCGCGAACACTTTTTTGGGTCGGGTCCATCCCCACGGAAGATGACCGCCGTCGAGACAGTCGAGCTGACCAAACGCTTCGGCGACCTCGAGGCACTCGCCGACCTTTCCCTGACCGTGCCGGAGGGAGAGCTGTTCGCACTCCTGGGGCCGAACGGGTCCGGGAAGACGACGACCATCGAGATCCTGACCGGCCAACTCGAACCGACGGCGGGGACGGCCAGCGTCCTGGGTCACGACCCAGTCTCCGATCCGCTGGCTGTCCGACGAGCTGTCGGTATTCTCCCGGAACGGGAGGACCCACCGAGTTTTCTGACGCCGCGGGAGTACCTCGAGTTCGTCGGGACGGTGCGGAACCTCCCGGACGTCACCGGGCAGATCGACGAGTGGGCGGATCGCTTCGAGTTCCGCGAGAAACTCGATACGCTGGCGACGGACCTCTCGGAGGGCGAACGGCAGCGCGTCATGCTCGCCGCTGCGTTCGTCCACGAACCCGACCTCGTGTTTATCGACGAACCCCTCGTGAATCTGGACCCGCTCATGCAGGAACAGATCAAGGGTCACTTCCGGGAGTACTGCGAGCGCGGGAACACGGTCTTCCTCTCGACGCACTTCATCGAGGTCGCCGAAGAACTGTGTACCCACGTCGCGATCGTCAGCGACGGCCGACTCGTCGCCGAGTGCAACCCCCAGGAACTCGGCGCCGACGAACGACTCCTCGACGTGTTCCGCGTTGAAGTGGACGGTCGTGACGTGGCCACCCACCAGTCCGCAAACTGACCAGCGATGTCGCTCACCCTGCACCTCTTCCGGCGGATGCTTCGCGAGGAGTGGCGACTCCACGAATCGCTGTTCGGCGGCCGCCGATTCGGGGCGTTCCCGGTCGTCGTCCTGGCGCTCGCGGCAGGCGGCTTCGCGTTACTCGGTGCCACCGGCACTGACTTCGGCGCCGTCATCGCCGGCCTCCACGGCCTCGTCTTCTTTTTCGGTCTCCAGGTGGGCACCATCGGGCTCGTCGGTCGTGACGTACTCCGGGACGTTCTCGGGGACGTGACGCTGCTCGTGTTTTCCGCCCGAACGCTCCCGGTTTCGTGGAACCGCCTGTTAGCGGTGTTCCTCCTCAAGGACCTGGTGTACTACGCCCTGTTCTTCCTCGCGCCGCTCGGTGTGGCTGCCATCCCGAGTGCACTTGCGGCGGGCATTTCACCCGCCCAGATCGGTCTCTTCTGGCTCACACTCGTGGGCGCGTTCGCGCTCGGCGTGACGCTGAGTCTGACTCTCGCCGGCCTCGCAACGCGGAGCAAACTCGCAATCGTCGTGCCGATTGCAGTCCTGACGACGGCCGTCGTCGTGATCGGAGTCGACGTCCTCGCGTACACGCCGTACACCGTGTATCGGACACCCTCGCTGAGCGCGGCAGTCCGCGGCTTCGCACCGGTCCTCGTGTTCGCGGTTCTCGGGCCACTGCTCTTTCGCCCGGCAGGGGGTCGCGGCCAGCGGACCGCCCCGGAGCGGTTCAGCCGACTACGCCGACTCCTCGGTGACGACAGTGGCCTCACCACCCGAGCACTCCTCGACGTGACCAGATCCAGCGGATCTGCTTGGAAAGTCTTGTTCTCCATGGGTGTGCTCTTCGGCGTCACCGCGCTCTTACTGAACCAGATCACGACCGCGACCGGCCTCGAACCGTCGCCGGGGATCGCCTTCGGGACGCTGCTGGGTCTCGGCGCGTTCACCACCTACAGTTGGGTGACTCAGTTCGACGATCCCGAGGAGTACCTCCGGTATCCCGTGTCGATCCGGGACGTCCTCGCGGGGAAACGTCGTGCGTACCTGCTTCTCTCGCTCCCGGCGGGGCTTTCGTACCTGGCGGGCGCGACGCTGTGGTACAAGCCGGCAGCACTGGCCATCGGCGTCGTCGTCCTCCCGCTGATTGCGGTCTACGTCTACGGGGTAACGGCGTTCGTCGCTTGCCTCTCGCCGACGGAGTTGCTGTTCGATACCGTGTTGTTCCTCGGCTTCGGGGCGGCGCTCGCCGCCGTCGCGATCCCCCTGTTGGTTGCGGCCCTCGTGTATCCCACCGCCCAGGTAGCATCCACGGTCACTGCACTCGGCCTGTCGCTCGGCGCTGCCGCCCTCGGCTGGTGGTTGGCAGCGCGCGCCGGGCCGCGATGGGAGCGACGGCTCCGGCATTAAATCCCTTCCAATTCAGGTTTGACTAAATACATGTTTCGCAGGCTATTTGGATGGGGGACGAGTTCGTTTGGGTAGTGGTACCGGTGCATCCCGTCTCCGTTCCGATTTCGTTCGCATGCCGAGTCGCCGTTTCCGATCAGGCTGGTGACCATGTCTGAGGACATTCGGCTCCTGATGGTCGACGATAGCGAGTTCTTCGCCGAGATGACGGCACAGACGTTGCAGGACGAACACGGGATGACGACCTTCTGGGAGACGAGCGCGGAGGACGCGCTGGCGTTTCTCGACGACACGGAGATCGACTGCATCGTGAGCGACTACGAGATGCCCGGCGCGAACGGGCTCGAACTCCTCGAGATGGTCTCCGAACGGCACGGCGACGTCCCGTTTATCCTCCTGACTGGCCGCGGGACCGAAGAGATCGCCTCCAGGGCGATCGCGGCCGGCGTGTCGGACTACATTTTGAAACTCGAAGTCGTCGAGGACCAGCAGTATCAGCAGCTCGCGAACCGCGTCGAGAGCGCCGTCACACAGCGGCGAGCGCAGCGCCGCTACGAACTCCTCGTCAACAACACGCCGGACGCCGTCGCACAGGTCTCCGACGACGGCGAGATAATCGCAGCCAACCCCGCCATGGCCGAGTTCGCGTCGGTCCCGCGCGGAGAACTCGTCGGCCGAGACATCGTCGAGCAACTGCCCGACGGGATCGGTGACCAGTGGCTGCAGGTCGGTCGGACGGCGATCGAGGCGGGAACCTCCCAGCGCTCGGAGACCGAGTTCGACGGGCAGTACTTGCACAACATCTTCGCGCCGGTCGACATTCGGACCGAGCGCGATACGTTCCAACTCATCGCCAGGGACGTCACCGAGCGCGTCGAGCGTGAACAGGAGCTGAAACGGCAGAACGAACGGCTCGACGAGTTCGCCAGCATGGTCTCTCACGACCTTCGCAACCCTCTCGACGTCGCCGAAATGAACCTCTCTTTGCTGGCAGAGCAGTTCGATGATCAACCGGACGAGATCGACCGGATCGAGTCGTCTCACCGGCGGATGGCGACGCTCATCGACGACGTGCTAACCTTGGCCCGGCAGGGCGCGACCGTCGAGGACCCGGAACCGACGGACCTCGAACCGACCATCGAGCAGGTCTGGCCCTACGTCGAGTCGGCCGAGACCGAACTGGTCGTGGACGCGACGGGGACCATCGAAGCCGACGGCGGCCGCTTCCAGGAACTCCTGAGTAACCTCTTCCGGAACGCCGTCGAGCACGGCGACGCCGCAACTATCACGGTCGGGACGATCGACGGCGAGGGCTTTTTCGTCGCCGACGACGGGCGTGGCATCCCGGAGGCCGACCGCGACAGAGTGTTCGAGACCGGCTACTCGACTGCCGACGAGGGGACCGGGTTCGGCCTGGCGATCGTCGAGCAGATCGCCAACGCTCACGGCTGGTCGGCGACTGTCACCGAGAGCGACCACGGTGGTGCCCGCTTCGAGTTCACCGGCGTGACGTATCTCTGAGCCGCCGCAAATCTACGAGTCGCCCTGCCGCATCCGGGGACGTTATGACCGCTCCGTCCGCCTGAACAGCTAATGAGCTATCGCGGCGCAGTCCTCGACCTCGACGGCACAGTGTACCGCGGCACCAACCCGCTTCCCGGAGCTGTCGAGGCCATCGATTCGTTCCGAGCCGCCGACCTCTCGCTGCTCTTTTTCTCGAACAACCCGACGGAGACGCGCCGTGATTACGTCGAGCGGCTCGGGGAGATGGGCATCGACATCGACGTCGAGGAGGTGCTGTCGGCCGGGACCATCACGACGGACTACTTGGCGACGGAACACGCCAGCGACGACCTCTTTCTCATCGGCTCTCCGGCACTCCGCGAGCAGTTCGAGGCCGCCGATCTCCGTCTCGTCGCCGACGCCGAAGCGGCCGACGTGCTCGTCGCGTCCTGGGACGCCGAGTTCGATTACGGCTCGCTGACCGCTGGACTCCGTGCGCTCCATGACGACGAGACGACGTTCATCGGGTCCGATCCGGACCGGGTGGTTCCCTCTGGCGGCGATAGCCTGATTCCGGGCTCGGGTGCCATCATCGGCGCGATCGAAGCGACGGCTGACCGTGCCGTCGACCGCGTGATGGGGAAGCCGTCCCCCGAGGCCGTCGAGGCGGCGACCGACGCGCTCGAACTGCCCCCGGAGGACTGCCTGATGGTCGGAGACCGTCTGGACACCGACATCGCACTCGGCGAACGCGCCGGAATGACGACCGTGCTCGTCCTCACCGGTATCACTGACCGAGCAGACGTCGAAGAGAGCGATTTCACACCGGACCACGTCGTCGACTCGCTCGCTGACGTGCCCGCGCTGTTGGAGTGAGGGCTCGTCGCTGTCCGCTGCCGACCCGTGAATTTCGTGAGTGGCTTTATCACATTGCCAGCCGATAGCATACGGTGCGTTCCAGTGTGGACGCGTGTATATCATGAGCGGCAAGCGAATCCTGCTGATAGCCGGTGACTTCGTGGAAGACTACGAGGTCATGGTACCGTTCCAGGCGCTCGAGGCGGTGGGCCACGAGGTCGATGCAGTCTGTCCAGAGAAGGAGGCCGGAGAGTCGTGCAAGACGGCGATCCACGACTTCCGCGGCGACCAGACGTACATGGAGTCGCGAGGCCACGACTTCGAACTGAACGCGACGATGGCCGACGTGGACCCCGAGGACTACGACGCGCTCGTGGTCCCAGGCGGTCGCGCCCCGGAGTACCTGCGAACCTACGACGAGGTACTAACCGCGGTTCGGCACTTCTTCGACGAGGAGAAACCGGTGGCGGCACTGTGTCACGGTCCGCAGATTCTGGCCGCCGCGGACGTGCTGGATGGATACGAGATGACCTCGTATCCCGCGGTCCAGGCGGAAGTCGAAGCGGCCGGCTGTTCGTGGGTCGACGGCGTCACCCGGGACCGCAATCTCGTCACCGGCCAGGCCTGGCCCGACCACCCTGAGTGGATCGCGGAGTTCCTCGACGTGCTTGGAACCGAGATCGAACACTCCGAACCCGCCGTGGCAGCCGACGACTGACCTGATTGCTCGTCACATCGACGCCGTCTCGATAGCGACCGAACACGTCAACGTTTTTCCCGTACAGGTTGTCGCCGAAGTTAATGAAGTTCGAGACGTTCGGCCAGGGGCAGGACCTCCTGTTCCTGATGGGGTGGGGAAACAAACTCGACGGCGACAACGAGCGGTGGTTCGTCGACCGGCTCGTCGAGGCCGGCTATCGCGTTCACGCCGGGCAGTTACCGACGAACATCAGCGACTTCGAGGCGGAGTACCTGGACCCGACCCGTGAGTACCGCGACGGGAACGCACTCCAACTCGCGCCCGTCCTCAGCCACAGTACCGGTGGCCTCGTCGCCGCCTACCTCCAACCCAAGGCGGCAGTCTACATGAGTCCGTGGTGGGGATTCTACGGCGGGAAGCTCAGAGAGACGCAACTGGCGGTCGTCGCAGCGCTCCCGACCGAAAAGCCGCTCCTTCCCATCGACTTCGACCGTCACGAAATCGGCTCGCTCGTGACGGAATCACAGTGGCAGGCCCTCCCCGCCAGGGTCAGTCCGACGTTCATTCGCGAGATCCGCGGCGCGCAGGCGTCGATGCCCGAGATCAGCCCCGACGCCCGCGTGTTCTGCTCGCTCGAGGACACCGTCGTCGGACTGCAGGAGATCGGTTCCGAGGTCGATCCGGCCCAGATCACGCTCTTCGACGGGCAGCACGAACTCTTCTCCTCGGCCGGTCGCGAGGACAACACCGAGGCCGTCGTCGCCGCGCTCGACGAGGTCGCCTGAAGCCTCAGAGAATGATCTTCCCGAAGGCACTGGTAACCAGTTCGACGGCGAGCTCTGCGGTCTGGTTGTTCTGGTCCAGGATCGGGTTCACCTCGACCAGTTCGAACCCGCGGAGAAGGTCCGGCTGTGAGAGGTGTTTGGCGATGAGTTCCATCGCGGCGTGGGCCTCTCGATAGGAGACGCCGCCCCGGACGGGGGTCCCGACCCCGGGGGCTTCCGTCGGGTCCAGCCAGTCCAGATCGAGGCTCACGTGGACCCCGTCGGTGCCGTCCGTCGCGACGTCGATCGCTTCCTCGATGATCTCGGTGACGCCGCGGTCGTCGATGTCTGTCATCGTGTACGCGGCGACGTCGCTGTCGCGGATGTTCGGGCGCTCCTGCTCGTCGATGTCGCGTAAGCCGACGAGCGCGACGTTCTCCTCGGACACGTTCGGTGCCGGTGCCCAGTCCGTGTCGGCGAACTCGCCGATGCCGAGGAGCGCGGCGAGGCTCATGCCGTGGACGTTTCCGCTCGGCGTCGTCGTCGGGGTGTTGAAATCGCCGTGGGCGTCGAACCAGATGATGCCGGTCGGTTCCTCGCGGGCGACGCCGTTCGCCGTCCCGATGGCGATGGAGTGGTCGCCACCGAGCACGAGCGGCAGTTCTCCCTCTTCGACGGTTTCGGCCACTTCGTGTGAGAGTCGCGTACAGACCGTCTCGGTCTCGGCCAGGAACTTCGCTTCGCCGGCCACGGGCGCACCGGCGTCCGGATCAGTCTCTTCCGGTCGCGGGACGTGAACGTCGCCCCAGTCGCGACACGTCGTTCCCATCGCTTCCAGTTCTTCGGCCAACCCGCCGTAGCGAATTGCCGATGGACCCATGTCGACGCCACGCCGGTCGGCACCGAGGTCCATCGGTGCACCGATGATTCGTACGTTCCTGTCCATCACTATCGAGACTCTCGCGAACGTACAAAAGTCGCCGGTCCTGGGAACTGGTCAGCTCACTTCGTGTACTGCGAACACACGCGCTCGATACCATCCGCGAAGCTGATTTCTGGTTCCCACCCAGTCGCCTCGCGCATCTTCGAGGGATCAGCGCACGTGTCGTGGACGTAGACGTCCTCTGGGATCGGATTCTCGACGTACTCGGGGTCGATGTCCGTCCCGAGTTCGTCGTTGAGCATCTCGACGACCGTATTGAAACTGTACGCCTCCCCGGTCCCGAGGTTGTAGATACCGGTCAACTCGTGGTCCGCGGCCAGTTCGAGCCCCCGCACGATGTCGCTGACGTGGGTGAAATCGCGGGTCTGCTCCCCGTCACCGTACAGCACCGGCGGTTCGCCGTTCGCCATGTCGTCGGCGAACTGGGCGATGACGTTGGCGTACTCGCCTTTGTGTTCCTCGGCGCCGCCGTACCCCTGGTAGACCGAGAAAAAGCGGAGGCCGGCCACGTGCATGTCGTGGTAGTTCGCGTAGTACTCGCCGTAGCGCTCGCGAGCGAGTTTCGACGCCTCGTAGCCCGTGTTGACCGCGACGGGCATGTCCTCCGGCGAGGGGTCCGTCCGACTCCCGTAGATCGAAGAAGTCGATGCGTAGACGACCGTGTCACAGCCCCGTTCGCGCACCTGCTCGACCGTATTGACGAACCCTTCGACGTTGACCCGAGCACCGAGCTGTGGGTCCTCCTCGTGCATGTTCAACGAGGAGAGTGCGGCGAGATGGAACAACACGTCCACGTCCGCCGGCAGATCGTCGTCGAGGACGCTCGC
>SDGW01001486.1_pt1 | contig 12825 bp, 14 predicted proteins | sample 2873831 | NCBI WGS metagenome assembly SDGW01 (sample SAMN08132700, study PRJNA421101) | hypersaline lake metagenome | isolation source: celular fraction 0.22 microns magnesium sulfate-rich crust from ephemeral... | place: Spain: Penahueca Lagoon, Toledo | collected 2011-07
GATAGAAGTCCGACGCTCTTTCCGGACTGAGCTACGTGCCCAAGTCTGTACTGACTACGGCATCGAGACAGTATTCGTCAGCCCAATTTATACCCTTTGACTGATTGTTACCCGGTGTTTCAACGCGAAGCACCATTTCAGACGTTGATGCGTCATCTATTGGAACCATATATGCTGATTCCAGTTCCCAGCAATAAATTAAAAAGTAATCTATAGAACCCATGTAATCTTCATACGAAACCTCATTTGCTCGTGGGCGAGTGCTTTTGGTGCTAAATATGATCCGACCGTCATCGTATCTCCCTGTCTTGCATTGAATTCTGTGAAAATCTCCCTCAATATCTATCACGTAGTCGTATCTATGATTTTCACCAAAAGGTGATAAAACGACGACGCCTCGGCGGACAAGCTCGGAAAGGAGTTGTGCTTCTGTCTGTTCTCCACGAGACTTCGGACAGTTGTTTTCTACCATTATCGACAAGCATTATTAATCCCACCACATATTAAATATAGTCGGTCGGTTGAAAACTATGGTCGGAAACCCAATCAGCGGCATCGAACGGATCTGGCACTCAACACGGCTACCAACGCCGATAGCATCACAACACAGCGGTGATCACAGGTACGGCCTCGAGCGACGAACACAGCGTTTATGCACGTCTCGCCGGTACGTTCCCTCGATGCACGTCATCGGAACGGTGGGACTGCCCGGCAGCGGGAAAGGCGAGGCTGCCACCGTCGCACGCGAGGACGGAATCCCGGTGGTGACGATGGGCGACGTCGTCCGCCAGGAGACGGCCGACCGCGGACTCGATCCCGCGAAAGACCACGGGACGGTCGCACAGGAACTGCGCGAGGAAAACGGCCCGACGGCGATCGCCGAGCGGTCGCTCCCGATGATCGAGGATCGACTCGAGAACCACGAGACGGTGCTGGTCGACGGCATCCGTTCGGGCGTCGAGGTCGACGTCTTCGAGGAGGCCTTCGGCGACGCGTTCACGCTGGTCAGTATCGAGGCCCCCTTCGAGGTGCGGGCCGAGCGGATCGACGACCGCGGCCGGGATGCGAGCGCAGCCGAGGGCGGGGAGGACCTGGCTGCCCGCGACGAGCGCGAGCGCGGCTTCGGGATGGACGACGCGATGGACCGGGCAGACGTCGTCGTCGAGAATACTGACTCGCTCGAGGCGTTCCACGACCGGGTTCGGGCGCTCATTCGGGGAACCGACGACGAGAAACGAGCGGAGGCCGAAGCCGACCCATGAGCGAACTCTACCGCGTCGACATCGAGATCACGGCACCGGTCTACGACACTGAAGTCACGAATCGCGTGATCGACGCCGTGGCCAATATCTTCCCGAACGCCGACATAGAGGAGGAGTTCGGCGAAGTCAGAGCCGAGGCCCACTCACTTGATCACTTCTCGGACCTGTTACACCGTCAGGAGATTCTGGACACCGCCCGCGGCGAGTTCTTCGCGAATCGCGAGGGCGATACCTTCAGCTTCGCGCTGAAAAAACAGGCTGCCTTCGAGGACCACGTCAATTTCTCGGTCGGCGAACCCGACGAACTCGGCGAAATCGCCGTCCGCGTCCGGGTCGACGAGCCGAGCCTTGAGGAGTACGTCGACCACATCGCGCCACCGACTGAAGACGGGCGGCCGGTCGACGCCTGAGACGGTCTGCTGTCACTGTGTCCCGGCGCACTCACACGGCGTCTCACAGGTGCGCCGGAACTGGCCGACGAGGGTCCGTCTAAATCGATCCTGCGTCCCCGCACACAGTGTCGTGACCGGCAGCCTGCACGACACGGCACGACAGGAAGCTGACACAATGACTGATGGAGTTCGATCCCGTACTGCCGTCAAATGCACGACACGATACCCGTCGCCGAGATCATGGTCGAGGATGTCGTCACCGCGCCGCCGGATGCAACCGCGACCGATGCGGCGACGCTGTTGCGTGACGAGGGTGTCAGTTCGGTACTCGTCGCTCGAGACGGCGAACCCGTTGGTATCGTCACGGAGGGCGACTTTGCGACACAGTTGTGTAAACGACAGGATCTCGGCCACGTCGAACTGTCGGCGGTCATGTCGACGCCGCTGACGACGGTCGAGCCGACCGCATCCATCGTCGACGCCGTCGAGTTGTTGCAGTCGTCGCATATCGAACACCTGCCGGTCGTCGACAACAACGGAAATGGGGACGTTCTCGCGGGCATTCTCACGACGACGGAACTCACCTACTACGTCCCACATCTGGCCCGCGAACGGGGCCGACCCGAGACCACACCGACACGCCGACAGGTCAGGACCGACACCAAATACGAACGCGACGACTGGGAGTTCGAGTACCGCAGTGCAGACGAGTCGACCGTTTCGGTCGGCGACACCGCTCGGTTCTCGAAGCCGATTTCCGACGACGACGTCGAGGCCTTTGCGGACGTGACCGGCGATACAAATCGGCTCCACCTCGAGGACGCCTACGCGGCCGAGACGCGCTTTGGCGAACGAATCGTCCACGGCGTGCTCGCGAACGGACTGATCAGCGCAGCGCTTGCCCGGCTCCCGGGGCTAACGATCTACCTCTCCCAGGAGAGTAGCTTTCGCGCACCGCTTTCGATCGGTGACCGTGCCACCGCCGTCTGCGAGGTCGTCGAGGATCTTGGCCAGTCGAAATACCGAGTCGAGACCGTCGTGCTCGACGGCGACGACACGACGGTGCTCGAGGGGAGCGCCGTCGTGTTGATCGACGACCTCCCGGCGATGGCGACCCATGAAGGCGACGCGGCGGCGACCGGATCGCCCGACTAGTCGGTACAGTTCCCGACCGCATCGAGGGCGTCTTCGCCCTCGGACTGGTAGGTCTTGGCAACCGGGTCCCTGTTCGCCGCGGCGTTTGCCGCATCGGCAAACGACCCGGCAGCCTCGGTGAGATGGCGGTTCTGACAGATTGCCGTCGCAAAGTGGTCGGCGAGCCCCTCCGGGGCGTCGCTCTGCCCGGTCTCGAGTCGCTCGAGCGACGTCGAAAACGTCGACTCGGCGGTCTCGAACTCTGTCTGTGCAGCCTCGTAGTCACCGTTCTCAAAGTCTGTTTGGCCGCTCTTGAGCGCGCCGTAGCCCTCGTCCACGTCGAGTGTCGTGTCGTAGGCCCCAGCGAGCGTCTCCAGGGACGTCACTGCGTCGCCGAGTTCGACTGCGCCGTCCTCGAGATCAGTGAGGTCGATTCCGGAAAGGTCAGCAAGCCGATCACCGTCGATGTCCGCGATCGTCGCCTCCACGTCGGCGTGGCGGTCGCGTGCGTCGCTGATCATCTCGTAGCGGGCATCGACGATATCGTTTGCCCCCTCGAGGTCGCCTTCCTCTTCGAGTGCCGCGTTGACGGCGTCGATGTCGTCGTCAAGCGTGTCGTCGGTGACAGTGACGGTCACCGAAATGAGGCCGTCGAGAATGTTCGCATACGAGCGCAGTGTTGTGATGTCGGCTGCCCGATCGTCGCCCAGTTCGGTCTCGGCCGTCTCGAGATGCCCACGAGCCGTCTCGAGGTGCCCGCGCGGAGTGGCCGGATCGAACTCGACGGTTTCGGGGTCCTCGAGACCCTCGAGTTCCTCCAGTGACTGTGCGGCCTTGTTCAGACTGCCTGCGGCGCGGTCGAGCGCGCGCTGGCCCGTGCGATCACTGACCTCGACATTGCTTCCCTCCGACGACCCGGGAAAGCCATCGAGACAGCCCGCAAGTGACGCCATGAGTCCTGTACTCACACCAGCCGCGCCGGTGTGAGCGAGGTACTGCCGACGATTCATTTCTACAGGACGGTTCGTCTAGAGTGATATTAACGTAGTGGCAATAGAATAGGGACGTTTCGATATCGGTCTCGAGACGGCTGTCGGTCGTTGCAAAGGGGAACGTGGACCTGTCAGAACGGACCCATGCCACCCATGCCACCACCGCCACCGCCGCCTTGCTGTTGCATCTGTTGCATCATGCGCTGCATCTCCTTGTCGGAGCCCATGCCCTGGAACTGCTTGATGGTCTTCTCCATCATCTTGTACTGCTCGAGCAGTTCCCGGACCTGTTCTTCGCTGGTGCCCGACCCGCGGGCGATGCGTTCGATCTGGCTCGCGCCGATGGCTTTGGGATACTCCTTTTCGGCCTCGGTCATCGAGTCCATGATGACGCTGAACGTACGCATCCGCTGTTGCGTGACGTCCATCGCGTCGTCGGGTAACTGATCTTTGATCCCGCCGCCGAAGCCAGGGATCATGTCCATCACCTGGTCGAGCGGCCCCATGTTGTTCATCGCCTCCATCTGCTTTTGCATGTCGTTCAGGGTGAACTGGCCCTGCAACATGTCCTCGGGGTCCCAGTCGTCTTCCTCGATCTCGGTCTGCTCCATCGCGCGCTCGACGCGCTCGGCGAGCTGGCTGAGATCGCCCATCCCGAGCAGCCGCGAGATGAAGCCGTCGGGCTCGAAGCGCTCGATGTCCTGGACCTCCTCACCGGTCCCGAGGAAGGCGATCGAGGAGTCGGTCTGGTCGACCGCCGTCAGCGCACCGCCACCTTTCGCCGTCCCGTCGAGTTTCGTGATGACGACGCCGTCGATCCCGATCGACTCGTCGAACTGCTGGGCCTGATCCTTTGCACCCTGCCCGATCGCAGCGTCCAAGACGAGCAAGGACGTGTCGGGTTCGACGACGTCCTCGATGTCCTCGATCTCGTCGATCAGCTCGTCTTCGAGCGCGTGGCGACCCGCCGTGTCCACGATGTGGACGTCGGCCTCACTGGTCTCCTCGAGCCCGTTGCGGGCGATTTCGACGGGATCGTCGTTGTCTGGGTTGCCGTAGAAGTCGACCTCCGCGCGGGCACACATCTCTTTTGCCTGCTGGTAGGCACCGGGCCGGAAGGTGTCCGTCTGGATGACGGCCGGCCGGAGTCCCTTCGTCGAGAACCACCAGGCCATCTTCGCGGCGGACGTCGTCTTCCCCGACCCCTGTAGGCCCGCCAGCAGGATCGTCTGCTCCTCGAGGGGCAGTTCGGTCGACTCGCCGATGAGATCGACCAGTTCCTCGTAGACGATGCGGAGGACGAAGTCCCGTGCCGGGGTGCCGGCTGGGGGCTCTTCCTCGAGTGCGCGTTCTTTGATGTTGTCCGACAGCTCCATCACGAGCGAGACGTCGACGTCGGCGGAGAGCAGCGATCGCTGGATCTCCTTGACGATCTCCTCGATGTCTTCTTCTTCCGACGTAGACGTAGACCCCTCCGAGTACGAGGCGCTCGCGGACGCGGACGTGACCATGCGCCAAAACGAACACGGCCTCTACATCGCCGACGACGAGGTGACCGGCGTCTCGAGTCAGGGACAAACGCCCGAAGAAGCCATCGAGAACCTCGCGGCGGCGGTCGAGTCGTACACGGAGGCGACTGCGGACGATCCGGGAGACGACTGGCTGTAAGCGATCGAAAGCGACCGGCCGCAGCGCCGGCGTGTGCATAGCAGGCGCCCGTTTTAGGCGGCCGTCCGTGGTCGGGGGTGTATGGAGACGTACGACATCATCGTGCTCGGCGGCAGCTCCGGCAGTCGGGTCGCCACCGCGGCGGCCGACCGGGGCCTCGAGTCGGCCGTCGTCGAACCCGGCCCGCTTGGCGGCGCGTGTATCACGCGCGGTTGCGTCCCCTCGAAGGCGCTCATCCACCGTGCAGACGTGCTCGAGGAGGTACGGAGTGCCGAGGCGGTCGGCATCGACGCGCAGGCGACGGACGTCGACTACGGTGAGATCACGGCCTCGATCCACGACACGGTCTACGAGCAGGCAGCGAACAAGGCCGCGACCCTGCGAGACGACGACAACGTCACCCTCTACCGTGGCGCGGGTCGGTTCGTCGACGATCGCACGATCGATATCGAGCCGACCGAGGAGACGACGGACACGGAGCGGATCCGCGGCGAGACGGTCATCATCGCCGTCGGCGGTCGACCGGTGGTGCCCCCGATCGACGGCCTCGAGGATGTCGACCACCGCACGAGCGACGACGTCCTCTTCCTCGACGAGCGACCAGACGAGCTGGTGATCGTCGGCGGCGGCTACATCGGGGCCGAACTGGGCTACTTCTTCGGTGCGCTCGGGACCGACGTGTCGATCGTCGGTCGGAGCGATCGACTCGTCCCCCGCGAAGACGACGACGTCAGCGCCGTCGTGACCGACTCGCTCGCAACCCACTGCGACGTGTACACGGGCTACGAAGCGGCCGCAGTCGCCGAGGGCGACGGCGGCGTCACCGTGACCGCCGAACCGACCGACGACGAGCGCGACGCTGATCCCGTCGAACTCACGGGCGACGACCTCCTGCTCGCGACCGGCCGGCGACCGAACACCGACACGCTCGCCCTCGAAGAGACGGGGGTCGAGACCGACGAGACGGGCGCCGTCGAGACCGACGAGTTCCTGAAGACGACCGCGGACGGGATCTGGGCGCTGGGCGACGTGGTCGGCCCACCGCCGTTCAAACACGCCGCCGACTACGAGGCCCGCGTCGTCACGGAAAACGTCCTCGAGGAGAGCCAGCGAACCGTCGACTACGCGGCGATTCCCCACGCGATTTTCACCGACCCGCAGGTCGCCAGCGTGGGCCGCACGGAAGGCGACCTCGCGGACGAGGGCCGCGAGTACGAGGCCGTCACCGTCCCGTACGGGGCCGCACCGCTGGGGGTGATCCTCGAGGCCGACGATGGGTTCGTGAAAGCGATCGCGGGACCGGACGGCGAAATTCTGGGCTGTCACATCGTCGGCCCGCAGGCGTCGACGCTGCTGCACGAGGTGGTCGTCGCGATGGACGGCGGTGGCACCGTCGACGACGTCGCGGACCCGGTCCACGTCCACCCCGCATTGAACGAGGTGGTTTACGCGGCGTTCGACGAACTCTCCGAGACGGCCTACTCGACGGCCCCGGACTGGCGGGACGTCCGCGGCGGGTAACGACCCCTCGAGGCTCGCCCGCGTTCGGTCTCGCGAGCCGAACGCACCGAGCGGGCTCGCGGACGCAGGCAGGTGAGGCTTAACAGCCGAGAGGGTCAAGTACCGCTATGACCTCGATCGCCGAGTTTACCCTCGCGCCGGCCGACTTCGCCCTCGGACGGGTCTTCGAGGACAGGCCCGAAGTGACGCTGGACCTCGACCGCGTCGTCCCGAGCGGCGACACGGTCATGCCGTACTTCTGGGTACAGGACCCGGATCGGGAGCTGGAATCGATCCTGCGGGTCTTCGAGGGGCTGCCGGAGCTGCGCTCGGCGATCCTCATGGAGGACCTGGGCGATCGGGGACTGTTTCGAGCCGAGTGGAAGCCGGAGCACATGGGGATCATGCGGGCGATTCCCGAGACCGGCGTCACGGTCGTCTCCGCGACCGGCAGCAGAACGGGCTGGCTGTTCGAACTCCGCGCCGGGAGCGTCGACCGATTCTCGGCGTTCAAACGGTACTGCGAGGACCACGACATCGAGGTGACACTCGGTCGACTCAGCCGCCTCTCCGAGATGACGAGCGGGGCCGAGTACGGCCTCACGGCCGACCAGCGAGAGGCGCTGTTGCTGGCCTACGATCAGGGGTACTACAGCGACACGCGCGAGACCGATCTGGAAACCCTCGCCGCACGGCTCGGGATCAGCCGACAGGCGTTCTCGTCCCGGCTCAGACGCGGGTATCGGAACCTCATCGAGAGGACCATCGCCCGGAACCGGCAGACCGGCCCGTGAGTACATAAGTAAATTACATACGTAAGCCGCCGACTCACCAGTCTGCCCCGAGTACGTCCTGCTAATGGAACCGAGCGAACAACAAAGCACCGACGCGGTCGAGCGGTACGACCTCTCGAGCGACGAGCCGATCAGTACGGGCGTCGTGATGGCGATCGCCGCCGCGTCGGGCACCGAACCGGCACCAACCGCCGACACCACCGGCGGGACCCAGGCCCTCGAGCCGCTGTACACCGTCGTCGATCCCGACGCGCTCGACGCGCTCTTCCGGGCCGACGGCTCCGGAGCGGCCGGACCCGAACGGGTGACGTTCACCTACCACGGGTACGAGGTCACGGTCACCGACGACCGGCAGGTCCGTCTCGAGCCGCCGGTCGGCGACGTCGCCGAGTGATGGGGAGGCGCGGCCGAAGCGAAACGGCAGGGGTTCGACCCGATCGGTTACTCGGCCGAGACCGGCCCGCTCTCGACGTCGCCGTCGTTATCGAGCCACTCCGTCAGGCTGCCCTCGTAGAAGTGCACGTCCTCGTACCCTAACGCCGTCAGGACCACGTAGGTGTGGCTGATCCGCCGGGCAGTGTTACAGTAGAGGACGATCTCGCGGTCGGGCGTGATCCCGTGGTCGGCGAGCAGCTCTTCGAGTTCGGCCTCGGGTTTCAGCCGCCGCGTCTCGTCGTCGACGACCTCGCGCCAGTCGAACCGCACCGCACCGGGCAGGCGCGCCTCCTCGAACTCCTCACGCTCGCGTGTGTCGACGACGACGGCGTCGCGCTCGAGCGCCGCTTCGACCGCGTCGTAGCCGACCAGCGGGCTCTCGGCAGGCTCGAGCGGATCGGGCTCGTAATCGGTCGGCTCGATGTCTGGTGTCTCACTCGTGGTTTCGTGCTCGCGGTTCCAGGCGCTGAAATCGCCGTCGAGCAGCCGGACGTCGTCGTGACCGTACTCGAGGGCGGTGAGTACGAAGCGGGCGGCGAAGACGCCGTGGGTGTCGTCGTAAGCGACGATCGTGTCGTCCTCGCTGATGCCCGCATCGCCGAGCAGATCGGCGAAGGCCGCCGCGCCGGGGAGGGTACCTCGATCCACGTCGCTTTCGTCGCGGTAGCTGTCGAACGGAACGTTTACTGCGCCAGGCAGGTGTCCGATCCCGTCGTACTCCCAGGCGTCTCTGACGTCGACGACGCGAACGGTCGGATCGTCCAGATGCGCTGCGAGCCAGTCGGGGGACACGATAACGGAGTCGTCCATTAGCGGCTCATACGTGACGCAGATCCGTGTACGCACCGGTACGACGGCGATTCGCTGGTACCGAGACGGCGGCAACGTTCGCCTCTTTTCGACGCGCAGGCCGATCGCGACCGCTCGTGGACGCTCGAGCGCGCCTCGAATCCGCCGCGTACAGCCACAGGTCGGCCGGTCCCGCCGATCACGACGGCAAGTATTTCCGCCACGGTCGACCGGTGTCCGAATTGACCGGTTAGGCAGTTCCTTTGTGTATCGCTGGTGTAGCACCGTGTATGGCAAACGACTACGCCAACGACGTACTCGTCACGGCTGACTGGGTCGAGGAGCACCTCGACGACTTCCAGGACGACGACTCCGACTACCGACTCGTCGAAGTCGACGTCGACACGGAAGCCTACGACGAAGAACACGCCCCCGGCGCGATCGGCTTCAACTGGGAGACCCAGCTCCAGGACCAGACGCAGCGAGACATCTTGGAGAAGGACGACTTCGAGGAGCTGCTGGGCAGCCACGGCATCAGCGAGGACGACACGGTCGTCCTCTACGGCGACAACGCGAACTGGTTCGCCGCCTACGCCTACTGGCAGTTCAAGTACTACGGCCACGACGACGTCTATCTGCTCGACGGCGGCCGCGAGTACTGGCTCGAGAACGACTATCCGACCACCGACGAGGTGCCCGAGTTCTCCGAAACCGAGTACGACGCCGCCGGGCCGCGCGAGACCATTCGCGCCTACCGCGACGACGTCGAGAAGGCGATCGAACGCGGCGTCCCCCTCGTCGACGTCCGCTCGCCCGAGGAGTACTCCGGGAAAGTGCTCGCCCCGCCGGGACTCCAGGAGACCGCCCAGCGTGGCGGCCACATCCCCGGCGCGAAGAACATCTCGTGGGCGGCCGTCACCAACGACGACGGCACCTTCAAGACCCGCGAGGAACTCGAGGAACTCTACGCCGAGGAAGGCATCAGCGGCGACGAGACGACCGTCGCCTACTGCCGCATCGGCGAGCGCTCCTCGGTCGCGTGGTTCGCGCTCCACGAACTGCTCGGCTACGACGCCGTCAACTACGACGGCTCCTGGACCGAGTGGGGCAACCTCGTCAGCGCGCCGATCGAGAAGGGCGAATAACCGACGACAGTAGCCGGCAGCCGCTGTCCCGCGACACTGACCGAACCGAATCGACGCGACCGCTCTTGCTTCTTGCCTGCCCGGCCACGGGCAGTGTCCACGTGGTTGCGTCGGCACTTGTGCCACCCGCCGTTTGCGACAGCGACAGCCCCACGGCCGACTGTCACAGTCGTCGAGCGGAATACGGTCACGATAGACATAACTCGCGGCCGGTCGAAGACGCACCCATGACCGATCCGGACGCGTTTGTCGAGACCATCAGCGAGGACAATCAGACCGCGCTCTCGCGACTCGGCTCCTCGAAGTCGCTGTACGCCGACACTGGCGGCGACATCGACACCGAGCCGGTCCTCGAGGCGACCGCCGACGCCGAGTACGCCGCCTGGCAGACCTTTAGCGCGTGGGCCGACGACGAGAGCAACGACGAGGCACAGGCGGCCTTCGAGACCACGGCCGAGGAAGAACGGGGCCATTACGAGACCGTCGACGAGAAACTCGACGACTACGAACCCAGCGAGGTCCCCTCCCTCCACGAGTACCTGCGCGACCGCGACGAAACCGTCGAGCGCGTCGGCGCGTTCGTCGGCCGCATCCTCGCGAGCCAGCGCTCGAAAGAGCAGGTCGTCGGCTACTTCGTCGGCGACGCCGACCCACAGACCGCCAGCCTGTTCCGCGAGTTCGGGGAGGATCTAGACGACCAGCTCGAGCGCGCAAAAGCCCTCCTCGAGGCAGTCTGTGAGAGCGACGACGACTGGGACCGCGCCGAAGAAGCGGCGGCGGGCGCGATCGAGGCCGCCTACGACGAGTACGTCGAGTCGCTCGAGGCAATGGGCGCGAACCCGAAGCCGGTCTGCTGACCGCCTCGCTTACTGGCTTCCGTTTTCGAGCCGTCTGAAACCGACCGGCCTTACACGCCCTCGACCGTCTCGCGGAACGCACTGATCGACTCGAGCGCGTCCTCGAGATTCGACGCGACGGCACCGCCCTCGTCGTCCGCGATGTCGTTTAAAATGTGTTCGTGACGTGCGAGTTGTCCGTGGTCCGGGCCGCGGTCGGCCTCGGCGTAGTCGTCGAACGTCGTCGCCTGGTTCTGGAGTCGGTCCTGCGTCTCGTCGTCGGACGCAGCGTCGGCTGCCTGTCGGATCGATTCGGCCGCGTTCTCGAGTTCGTCTCGACTCATACGCGTTGGTTCATCAGAGAGTAACAAAACGGTTTCAATAGCTGTCACCTCGAGGGAACGTCGACCAAAGCGAGAGCGGCCGGCAATCGGGCTCAGAGCACCCGCTCGAGTTGGTCCTCGAGATCGAACTCAGCGACGCTTGCGGCCGTCATATCGGCGACAGCGTCGCGGAAGTTCGTCCGGTAGCTACCCGGCCCCATATGGTCCATCTCGGCCGCCCGCTGGCCGGCAAGTCCAAAGGCGAGCGTGCCGTGGACGGCAGCAGTATGGGCGTCCTCGAGGGCGGCACAGAAGGTCGCGACGGTCGCGCCGAGCATACAGCCGGTGCCGACGACTTCGCCGAGCATCTCGTGGCCGGCAGCGAGTCGAACCGCGCCGTCGGCGTCCGCGACGACATCGTCGACACCCGAGGCGACGACGAGCGCGTCGGTCGACGCGGCGAGTGAGCGAGCCGTTCGCTCGATGCCTTCGTAGTCGCCGACGGATTCGACGCCTTTGACCTCGGCTTCGACGCCCGTGAGGGCGGCGATCTCGCCGTAGTTGCCCTTGATCGCGGTGAACTCGATCTCCGAGAGCAGACTTTCGGCGACCGACTCGCGCGAGGGTGTCGACCCGACGCCGACCGGATCGAGAACGACCGGAATGCCACGCTCGTTGGCGTTCCGACCAGCCTCGTGCATCGCCTCGACACGGCCCTCCGGTATCTGGCCGGTATTGATCAGGAGGGCACTCGCGAGGTCGGCCATTTCGCCGGCGTCGCCCGGCGAATCGGCCATCACTGGCAGCCCACCCCAGTGGAGGGTCACGTTCGCGACGTCGTTGATCGTCACCGTGTTGGTCAGTGACTGGACGAGTGGCTCCGTTTCGCGAATCGTCCGGATCGAGTCCGTGAGGTCGGCGGCGTCGATGTCGGTTACACTCATTGTCCGTGTTCTCCGGTAGCAACCGACTTTGTCGTTTCGATGACACCGGCGAGCGTCTCGGTCGCAGCCTCGGGATCCGAGGCTGCTGTGATCTCGCTGATGACGGCGACGCCGGCGGCACCCGCCTCGACGACGGGACCGGCGTTATCGGCCGTGATCCCACCGATTCCGATGATCGGAATCGAGACCGCGTCGGCGATAGCGGCGATCCGCTCCGGACCGACGCCGTCTTTCCCATCGTCGACGTCCTTCGACGTGGTTCCGTAGATGGCTCCGACGCCGAGGTAGTCCGCTCCGTCGGCGTCCGCTTCTCGAGCGGCAGCGACTGTCGACGCCGAACAGCCGACGATCGCGTCCGGGCCGAGCAAGTCGCGGGCGGCCTCGACCGGCAGGTCCGACTGGCCGACGTGGACACCATCGGCGTCGATCGCCTGTGCGATGTCGATCCGGTCGTTGACGATCAAATCGACGTCTGCCGCGGCCGTGAGTTCACGCAGTTCGTGGCCGAGTTCGTATCGCGAGCGGGCACTCGTCTCCTTTTCGCGCAACTGGACGGCGTCGATTCCGCCGTCGATGGCCGCACGAACGATCTCCGGGGTCGTCCGATCACC